>Ga0187809_10000125_pt1 | contig 52396 bp, 49 predicted proteins | sample NC_wetland_sal_i_8_FD_132415 | JGI IMG/M metagenome (GOLD analysis project Ga0187809, IMG submission 132415) | Wetland sediment microbial communities from Neuse River Estuary, North Carolina, USA - ASW_4 | ecosystem: Environmental > Aquatic > Freshwater > Wetlands > Sediment | place: USA: North... | reverse complement strand
GCCGATAGACGAATCACGATGGTGCCCCCCATGCATCCCACTGTTCTGCGCCGAGGAAGCGCAGATTTCTCAGCGGACTCTGCAGGCTTGAGAGGCATTCGAGAAGCTAGATGACGGCGTAGTCACCCGGCTGTCATGCACTGTCATGCTCCGGTGACCGGACGGCATCGATCGATAACTGGCCGTAGCTAAAAGGTGATTGCCTCGGCCTCGACGCTGGGGGTGGTGGACCGTGCCGCGGTGGCGGCGCCCGCGGCCAGGCGGTTGCCGCGCGCGGTCGGGTGAGCTCCCGGGATGGACATGGTGATCCGGGTACCGCGGCCGGCGTTGGGCTCGATCTCGAGCCCGCCGCCGCGGGCCTCGACGATCGCCCGGACGATCGCCAGGCCGAGCCCGCTGCCGGCCTTCGCTCCGGTCGCGGCGCCGGTGTTGAACAGCTCGGTCACCCGCTGTCGCTGCTCGGGCGGGATGCCGACACCGGTGTCGGCCACGCTGAGCCGCACGACGCCGTCCACCTGCCGCGCGCTGACCGATATCTCGTCACCGGGCTCGGTGAACTTGACCGCGTTCTCGATCAGGCAGTCGAGGGCGGCTTCCAGCCGCTCCGGGTCGCCTAGCATCCGCCCGACCTCGCTGTGGCCGCGCCAGGTGCGCTGGGCCGCGGCCGACCACCGGTTGAGCACGGTCTCGACCAGCTCGGTCAGGTCGAGCGGAACCCGCGCCGAGGGCGACTCGACCCGGACCAGGGTCAGCAGCATGGTGGCCAGTGCGGAGGCCTTGTCGAGCTCGCTCAGCACCACCCCGGCGTCGGAGAAGGTGGTGGCGTCGCTGCTGCGGTCCCGGATCAGCTCGGTGAAGCCGCGGGCGATGGTGAGCCGGGTCCGAACCTCGTGCGAGCCGAACCGGGCGGCGACCTCGCGCTGCTCGGCGTGCTGGCGTTCGGATTCCCGCAACGCGAGCAGGCGGTCGTGGGTGCTCTGGAACCGGCGCACGTGCCAGACCAGCAGCGCGACCAGGATGCCCATCAGGACGATCTCGCTGCACTCCTCCCACCCGATGATGGCCTGCTGGGCGTGTTCGATCAGGGCGATGCCGGTGACCACGGTGATCAGGCTGAAGGTGACCCAGGTCGCTCGGACCGACCACCGTTGCAGCCCGTAGAGCAGGGCGAAACTGGCCCAGATGAGGTGGTAGGGGATGGTCTCCTCGCCCGGCAGCGCATACATCAGCGCGGCGTTGATCACGGCGAACAGCGCCCACGCCCAGGTGACGAGCTGCCTAGCAGGCGATGAATCGGTAACCGACATTGCGCACCGTCTCGATGCAGTTGGCCGCGAGTTTGGCCCGCAGCCGGCGGACGTAGACGTCGACCACGTTGGTACCGGGATCGAAACTCATTCCCCAGACGTCGGAGAGCAGTTCCTGCCTGGTGCAGACCTCGCCCCGCCGGTGCAACAGGTGAGCCAGCAGCACGAACTCGCGATGGGGCAACAAGATCCGCTGGTCGTCCATCACCAGCTCCCGCCGCTGCAGGTCGAGCTGGAATCCGGCGCCGTTGAGGAACCGGGGCACGCTGGCCGCGGCCGGCGAGGCTTCTTCGGCCCGGAGCCGGAGCCGGATCCGAGCCAGCAACTCGGCATTGCTGAACGGCTTCGGCACGAAGTCGACCGCGCCCGAGTCCAGCACGCCGACGCGCCGGCCGACTTCGGCCACCGAGGACAGCACGACCACCCGCCGGCCCGGATCGGTCGCCAGCAGGACGTGCAACACCTCCTCGCCGGAAAGGTCGGGCAGCATCAGATCGAGCACGATCAAATCGAAGGCGCTCGCCATCGCCAGTTGCAGCCCGCCCGACCCGGTGCCGGACGTGCTGACCCGATGCCCGGCATCGCCGAGCAGCCTCGTGAGCAAGGTCCGAAGATGCGGCTCATCTTCGATCACCAAAATGTCTGCCATCACACCCCCCGGCTGTCTGGCTCCCGCATTGTGCGGTGGTGTGATCAGTTGATGCAACCGGAACTGAACCACCGGTGTACTTTTTCGCAACTTTATTTCCGGCATTCAACGCGGGGCCCCGCGAATGCAACTCCGATCTCCGACCCGGGTGACGTATCTGTCATCTGACCTAGTCAAACCGGCCAGTATCGGGCCGGAATCGGGTGGTCACGGCCCGTGTCCAGTGGTCCGGACCCGAACCGGTGGGCCGGGTCGGGAACCGGCTCCGGCCAGCATGTGGTGGCATTCCATCGGCTTGTCGGAAGGCTCCCGAGCCGATGGCGCCGTGTCGTGTCTCGTTCATCTTCTCGTTACGCCCGGGTCGCGGGCGAACCGAAATCTTACGGCCGTCATGAGCATCAGCGCACAGACCGATATCGGAGACAAATCCCCGATGCGGCAAGGTGATACGGGTCGAGTAGGGGCACGGTTCGTGCTGCTGACCGACGAGTCCCCGACCTCGGCCCGGGGCAGCGGGTCCAGCGCGGCCCACCGGGTCGGCTGGACCCTGATGGCTGCCAACAACCGTTCGCTCGGGCGCTCGGCCGCGCTCTACCCCTCGATCGAGGCGGCGCGAGCGGCGGTCGACGGGTTGCGCAGGTTGGTCTCCGAGACCCGGCTGTCGGTGTTCACCCGGGACCAGGAGCGCGGCCTGCGGCCATACTGGACCTGGTTGCTGCTCTCGGACAACAACCCGGTGGCGGTCTCGGCGTTCCGCTACGCCCGGCGGTTCGAGGCCGAGGAATCGGGCCAGCGGTTTCTCGGTGCCGTCCCGCTCGCCGCGGCCGGGGAACCCGCGGTGCTGCGCATCGGCGAGCGCATCGTCGGGGGCCGGCAGTGACCGAACTTCTCCCCGGCGCTGCCGTTGCCGAGGTCGGGCCGCACTTCCAGCTCTACCGGGCCTCGGCCGACGGGCCGGTCCGGTGGCGCCTGCTCGGCGGCAACAACCGCCCGCTCGGCCGGAGTTCGCTCGACTTCCCCGATATCCCGGCCTGCCTGCAGGAGCTGACCGTGCTGGTTGGCGTCCTCACCGACCTGGCCGGGCGGGTCGACCGGTACCCACCGAATCTGTGGATCTGGCGGCTGGCCCTGCAGGGCATGGATGTGGTCGTCTCGGCCCACCCATATGACCGCCAGATCCGGGCCAGGCACGGCATGCGCCAGTTCATCGACCGGGCGGCGGTGGCCCGGGTCGACGCCGCGGTCATGGTGACCACGAATCGGCGCGGCCGGCCGCTGACCACGCTGCTCGGCAGCCGAAGGACCGAAACCTTGCGGCGATGATCGACCACCGCCCCGAAGCCGTAGCCGCCCAACCTCCGGGAGCCCCAGTGACCCTGACCGAACCGCGACCACCGGCTGCGGCCCCACCCCGGCCGGCCGGATCCAGCCTCGAGGCCGACAAGGTCTCGGCCTGGTTCGGCTCGAACAAGGTGCTGGATCGGGTCTCGCTGACCATGCCGGCCCGCAGCGTGACCGCGCTGATCGGGCCGTCGGGCTGCGGCAAGTCGACCTTCCTGCGGATCCTCAACCGGATGCACGAGTCGGTGGCCTCGGCCCGGCTGGCCGGGGAGGTACGCCTGAACGGTATCGACATCTACGCCCCGGGCGGGCACATCACCAGCACCCGCAAGCGGATCGGCATGGTGTTCCAGAAGCCGAATCCGTTTCCGGCCATGTCCATCGGGGACAACGTCACCGCCGGCCTCAAACTGACCGGCACCCGGGCCTCGCGCGCGCAGAAGGCAACGTTGATCGAGCAGTGCTTGACCCGGGCCGGGCTGTGGGACGAGGTGAAGGACCGGCTCGGTGAGGCCGGGTCGGCTCTGTCCGGGGGCCAGCAGCAGCGGCTGTGCATCGCTCGCTCGCTGGCGGTCAATCCCGAGGTGCTGTTGATGGATGAGCCCTGTTCGGCGCTGGATCCGACCTCGACCTACCGGATCGAGCAGACCATTGCCGAACTGTCGAACGAGATCACGATCGTCATCGTCACCCACAACATGCAGCAGGCGGTGCGGGTGTCCCAGCAGTGCGCCTTCTTCCTGGCCGCGCAGGGGACGCCCGGGGTCATCGTCGAGGCCGGCTCGACCGAACAGATCTTCAACCAGCCCAAGGACGAACGGACTTCGGACTATGTCAACGGCCGGTTCGGGTGAGGCGCGATGACTGACCTGCTCGAACCAGCGCCGCCGGCCCCGGAGGCTCCGCTCGATCTCGACGAGCCCCGGCTGATCGACCCGGGACTGCCGGTCGGGGACAGGATGTTTCACGGCATCACCCGCTCGATCAGCGTCTTCGTGCTCGTGGTCACCGGGTCCATCGGGGTGTTCCTCGGCTATCAAGCGGTACCGACCTTGCACCGTTATGGCCTGCGGTTCTTCACCGAAACGCAGTGGATTCCGGAGAGGAACAAGATCGGCGTCGCCTCGGTGCTGGTCGGCACCGTGGAAATCGCGGTGATTGCGTTGGTGGTGGCGTTCCCGCTGGCCCTGTTGACCGCGCTCTACATCAGCGAGTACTCGCCGGCCTGGTTGAAGTCGAGCCTGATCGCGATGATCGACCTGATGGCCGCCGTGCCGAGCGTGATCTACGGCCTGTGGGGGTTCCACATCCTGCAGCCGCATGCCTTGCTCATCTCGCGCTGGCTGGCGACCAACCTCGGCTGGCTGCCGCTGTTCAAGGTCGACACGGACCCGCGCGCGGCGTTCTGGGCCCAGAGCGCCTTCACCTCGTCGGCCTTCATCGCCGGGCTCTGCGTGTCGATGATGGTCATCCCATTGGCGTGTGCGGTCATGCTCGGCGTGTTTCGCCAAGCGCCGCTGGGCGAACGCGAAGGGGCGCTGGCTTTGGGCTCGACCCGCTGGGGCATGATCCGGACCGTGGTGCTGCCGTTCGGGCGGGGCGGCATCATCGGCGGCACCATGCTCGGCCTGGGCCGGGCCCTGGGCGAGACCATCGCGGTCCTGCTCATCATCTCGCCCAGCTTCGACATCAAGATCAAGATCCTGTCTAACGGCGCCAACACAGTATCGGCGCTGATCGCCGGCAACTTCGGCGAGGCGACGTCGGCCCAGCTGACCGCGCTGCTGGCCGCCGGCTTCATGTTGTTCATCATGACCATCGGCATCAACACCGTCGCCGCGGTCTTCGTCGGCCGCAGCCGCAGCGGCGCGGGAACGGATATCTGATGACGACCACCACGCGCATCGCGCCCGACACCGCCGGCAGCGACGACACCACGGTGATCGGCGAGCCGATCCCGGCCGCGGTCGCGACCACCGACCGGTCCGACGGCGGCCAGCCGCTGGCGGTCGAGCCGGAGGACCGGCCGCGCCCGATCAACCAGCGCACCATCGATGACCGGGCTTCGCTGTGGGGCAGCCTCGGCGCGGCTGTAGCCGTGGTCTGGGTCGCTTACGAGCACGTGCTGAACTTCAGCGGCACGGTCGGGTTCGTGCTCTGCAGTTGGCTGGTGTTCCTGGCCTTCTACACCGCGGTCAGCCTGCTCTCCCAGCCGTGGCCGATCGTCAAGGACCGGCTGGCGGCGGTGGTGGTGGCCGGCGGTGCGCTGCTGGTCACCTTCGCGCTGGCCACCACGCTGGTCACGACGTTCTGGAACGGCGTGCCGGCGCTGCGGCACCTAAATTTCTACGTCAAGGACATGGCCGGCGTCAGTCCCGGCACTGATCCGCTGACCCGGGGCGGTGCGTATCACGCCATCCTCGGCACCGGCATCGAGGTGCTGATCGGGACGCTGATCTCGCTGCCGCTGGGGATCGGCACCGCGGTGTTCCTGAGCGAGGTCCGCGGTACCGGGACCCGGCTGGTGCGCACCGTCGTCGAAGCCATGACTGCGCTGCCGGACATCCTGGCCGGCCTGTTCGTCTACGTCCTGCTGATCATCCTCTTGGGTTGGCAGCGCAGCGGGTTCGCCGCCGCGGTGGCCCTGTCGATCACCATGACCCCGATCGTTGCCCGCTCGGCCGAGGTGGTGTTGCGGGTGGTGCCGGCCGGGCTGCGCGAAGCCAGCCTCGCCCTCGGCGCCTCGCGGTGGCAGACGGTATGGCGGGTGGTGCTGCCGACCGCTCGGGCCGGCCTGGCCACCTCGTTGATCCTCGGCATCGCCCGGGTCGCCGGTGAAACCGCGCCGCTGCTGATCGTGTCCGGCGCGACCACCTTCACCAATCACGATCCGTTCCACCGGCCGATGAACTCGCTGCCGCTGTTGGTGTACGCCGGAGCCCGCAGCGATCAGCCACTGTACGTGTCCCGGGCCTACGGCGCGGCCTCGCTGCTGCTGTTCCTCGTCCTTGTCCTGTTCATCATCACCCGGTTGGTGTCTCGTAACCGGCTCAACCGCCGACGCTGATCCACTGAGACGAAGTACCAAGATTGCCAAGGTAGGGAAAGGAAATCCGATGCGCGCACGCGCACGACGACTGCGCCTGGTGGCCGGCCTGGTGGCCGTCATGCTGCTGGCCGGCACCACGCCGGCTCACGCCGCGGCCCACGAGCAGATCCAGGGCTCGGGGTCGTCCTGGGCCACGAACGCCATCAACGTCTGGATCGCGGCCGTGACCTCGAAGGGCCTGCAGGTCGTGTTCACCTCGACCGGATCCGGGCAGGGACGCAAGGACTTCGGTAACTCCACGACCGACTACGCGGTCAGCGACATCGGCTACCAGGGCAAGGATCCGCAGACCGGTGACACCGACCTGCCGTGCAAGCTCGGCAGTTCCACCGACTGCCGGGCCTACGCCTACCTGCCGATCGTGGCCGGCGGTACCGCCTTTCCCTATCACATCAGTGTCGGCGGCCAGTTGATCCGCAATCTGCGGCTGTCCGGGTTGACCCTGGCCAAGATCTTCACCGGCGGCATCACGAACTGGAACGATCCGGCCATCACCGCCGACAACAACGGGCGGCGCCTGCCGAGCCTGCCGATCATCCCGCTGGTGCATTCCGAAGCGTCCGGCTCGAGCGCGCAGTTCACCACCTACCTCGACACCGAGTACCCGAGCATCTGGCGGGCCTACAACGGCAAGGGTGGCGAGGCCGAGTACTACCCCAAGGCCAAGAACATGATCGCGCAGAACGGGTCGGACGGGGTGATGAACTACATCGCCTCCGGCGCGGCCAACGGTGCGATCGGCTACGACGAGTACTCCTACGCCCTGGCCAAGAACTTCCCGGTGGCCAAGGTCGAGAACTCGGCCGGCTACTACACCCTGCCGACCCAGTTCAATGTTGCGGTCGCCCTGCAGAAGGCGATCATCAACGAGAACAAGAGCAGCCCCAACTACCTGTTGCAGGATCTGCACAACGTCTACACCTTCAACGACAAGCGGACCTACCCGCTCTCGTCGTACTCCTACGCGATCATCCCGACCGGAGCCACCGACCCGCGGGTCGACACCGCCAAACGCCAGACCCTGGCCGACTTCCTGTTCTACTCGGTCTGCGAGGGACAGGCCCAGATCGGACCGGTCGGCTACTCGGCGCTCCCGTTGAACCTGGTCCAGGCCAGCTTCGAGCAGGTCGGCAAGCTCAAGGCCGCCGACCCGAAGGTGGACCTGACCAACCGGTCCGTGACCAGCTGCAACAACCCCACGTTCACCAAGGGAAACCTCGCGCACAATCACCTGGCCGACATCGCGCCCAACCCGCCGAGCTGTGATCAGGCGGGTCAGGGCCCGTGCGCCGGCAGCGGCGATGCCGGCACCCAGTTCGTCACTTCGGGCACCACCAACGTCAGCAGCGGCACCAACGGGTCGCAGAACAGCAAAAACTCCGGTAGCAGCAACAACGCGGGCGCCGGCGGCAACACCCCATCGAGTGCGGCGTCCAAGGCGGCGGCGGGTCGGGCAAGACCAGGACGGTGGTCAACCCTGACACGGGCCAGGTCCAGACCGTGTCCGATGCCGGCACCGGCGGCGCCGATGTCGTCGGGCAACCCACCGAGCTGTCGGCCTACCGCCAGCAGAACATGACCAACCTGCTCGGCCCGCTGGCGATCGGGCTGCTGTTCCTGGCCCTGTTCGCGCCGCCGCTGGCCTTCCTGCGACTGCGACGGCGCAAATGAACAGCCTAGGGTTCCGGCTTCACCGCTCGCACAGGCTGGCCAAGCTGCAGGCGGTGCTGGCGATCGGCTGCCTCAGCGCGGCGTGCGCGCTGAGCGGGGCCGTGTTCGGCCGCCACCAGGTCGCGCGGGCCGACACCCCGGCCGCCTTCGCCGCCAGCAAGACCGTGACTCGGACCAACCTCATCAACGGGGTCGACACCCCGGTCGAGTCGCGCACGGTGGCGGTCACGGCCGACGTGACGCAGAGTCTGAAGGATCGCCAGGGCGTGCACATCAGCTGGAGCGGGGCACACCCGACGGGTGGGGTCGTCTACGACAACACCTCGCAGTACGCCGTCGACCAGGAGTACCCGGTGGCGATCCTGCAGTGCCGCGGCGTCGACTCGGCCACGGCGCCGGCCGCCCAGCAGTTGACGCCAGAGACGTGCTACACGCAGACGCCGAACCAGCGCTACCTGCCGGCCATTCGCGGCAACTTCCCGCCGTACCGGCTCGATCGCTATGCCAGCGCGGCGGACCGGGCGTACTCGGTCGGCGCCCCCGACCCGTTGCCGGATTCCTGCCTGTTCCCCAACGGCGCCGACCACTGGGTTCATCTCCTGGCCGCCGACGGCACCGACTACGCCGGCGGCTACAACGGTTGCGGAGGCCTGTCACCGGACCAGTCCTCGGTGATCAATGCCCTCAACCCGCCGAGCACCACGTTCGCCACCACTCGCACCGACGGGACCGGATCGGCCGACTTCATCGTCCAGAACGCCGAGAGCAACGCCACCCTGGGCTGCTCGGACACGGTGGCGTGCGCGATCGTGGTCATCCCGATCATGGGGATCAGTTGCGATCCGGCGGCAACCGGGCTGCCGGCCGCCGACCAGCCGCCGGCGGTGGAACTGGCCGACGACACCGCGGCCTGCACCTCTACCGGCAGCTTCGGCGCCGGCCTGCCCGGCGTGCAGGGCAATGACTTCCCGTCAGCCATGGCGGTTTCGGGCCAGTTGTGGTGGAGCGCCTCCAACTGGCGCAATCGCATCACCATCCCCATCACCATGGCCCAGACCGCCGCGGTGTGCGAGGTCAGCGGCGGGGGCACCCCGGAGAACGTGTACGGCTCGGAGTACATGCTGCAGCTGACCCAGCAGTGGGCGCCCAAGTTCTGCCTGGACCCGAGCCTGTTCAGCCTGCAGCAGGTCCAGACCTCCGAGGTGCAGGCCAAGAACCTGCTGGCCAACGGGGTGACCAACGGCCAGTACCTCGGGGTGAAGGCGGTCTACCAGGCCGGGCCGCCGGCCGCCGCGTTCAGCAACCCGGTGGTGCAAGCACCGACGGCAGTCACAGGTTTCGGGATCGCCTTCGTGATCGACGACGCCAAGCAGCACCAGGTCACCAGCCTCAAGCTCGACGCCCGGCTGCTGGCCAAGTTGCTGACCATGTCCTATCCGGCCTTCACCACCATCTCCGATGCCTGGTCCCGGCTGCCCAAGTACCAGGCCCAGGCCAAGAACCCCCTGGATATCGTGCGTGATCCGGAGTTCAGGGCGCTCAATCCGGCCGCTGTACTGCCCGACACCACGATCAATCAGGTCTGGGCCAGCAGCACGCTGTTCGCCATGTCCAGCGACAGCGACGTGATGTCGGCCCTGACCTCCTACATCAACGCCGACCCCGACGCCCGGGCCTGGCTCGACGGCAGGCCCGACCCGTGGGGCATGGTGATCAACCCGTACTACAAGGGCATCAAGCTGCCGGTCACATCGTGGCCACTGCTGGACCCGACCTATGTCGACATCCAGAACAACTGCATCAGCGACGGCAAGCTGCCGATCATGCCGCTCATCGCCGCTCCGGTGTCGGACCCTTCGATCATCGCGTTCAACATGCAATACGGGATTTCCAACGCCCAGGTCAACTGCGTCCTGCCGACCGGGGTCGATGACGCCAACAGCCGCCGGTTGGCCGGCGAGGGCCGCGAGCAACCGGGCATCCGGTTCCTGCTCGGGCTGGTGGGCCTCGGTGACGCCGCCCGGTTCCAGTTGCCCATCGCCGAGCTGGAGACCCAGAAGGCGGCCGGGGCCGCGGACAAGTTCACCGACGACATCGGGCGCAGCTTCGTCGCGCCCACCGACGCGTCGCTGCAGAGCGCGGTCAAGCTGATGGACAAGGACCCCACGCTCAACACCTGGACCATGCCGTATGCCAAGTTGCGCACCGACGCCACCGCAGCCGGGGCCTATCCGGGCACGCTGCTGATGTCGACCGACGTGCCGACCATCGGCCTGACCAGCACCGACGCCGGGAACTTCGCCAAGCTGTTGAACTATGCGGCCGGCCCGGGCCAGACTGCCGGTACGGCCAACGGTGACCTGCCCGCCGGCTACCTGCCGCTGACCGCGGATGGCCTGACCGAGTTCGTGGACTTCACCAAACGAGCCGCGGCCGAGGTGGCGAGCCAGAAGGGCCGGGTGCCCCTGGTCAACGGTGGTTACTCCAGCCTGACCACCTCCAGCCCGGCCGGTGGCGGCGGGAACTCGGGCGGTGGTTCCGGTGCTCAGACAACCGGTTCGAACAACGGGACCAGCTCCGACACCGGCAATGGGCTCAGTAACCCGTCGAGCAGCCCGACCAGCTCGGGCTCGTCAGCGCCGACGGCCGGCGGCGGCGCGAGCCGCCCAAGTGCTCTCGCCACGGCCCAGGTCCGGCTGGCCGGCCAGACCAAGAGCCTGGGCGCCGGTTGGCTCGCGTTCGCGATCCCGGCGCTGGCCCTGCTCGGCCTGGTATCGGCGGCGGGCTCGGTCTGGGCCAGTGGAGTGGGTCGGCGATGACCGCCGCCCCGCCGCAGGTCTATCCGTTCGTACCGACGAATCCGGTCAAGAGGTCGGCACCGTCGTGGTGGTCCCGCCAGGTCAAGCTGCGGATAGCGGTCACCGGCCCACCCGGCGACGTCCGCATCATCGTCACCTGGGTGAGTGCCGTGCTGGCCCTGGTGACCCTGTGGTTCGTCTTCTTCGCGACGGTGCTCAGCGCGTTGCAGGAGGGGCACAACCAGCACAACGCCTATGCCGCGTTTCGTGAGCAGCTGACCCAGCTGGCGCCCAAGACCGCCCCGCTCGGTGGCGTGATCACCCCCGACGCCCCGGTGGCCCTGATCAACGCGCCGAGCCTGGGGCTGAAGAATGTCGTCATCGTCGAGGGAACCGCCGCCGGCGACCTCACCCGGGGTCCGGGGCACCAGCGCAACACCCCGTTGCCGGGCCAGGCCGGAGTGTCGGTGGTGCTCGGCCGCGCCACCCTGTACGGGGGCGTGTTCTCCCAGCTGAGCCAAGCCAAGCCAGGCGACCCGATCACCGTCACCACCGGTCAGGGCGAGGCCAGGTATCAGGTCGAGGACGTCCGCCACGTCGGGGATCCCTTTCCCCCACAGCTCAAGAACGGTGAAGGGCAGCTGACCCTGATCAGTGCCGAGGGCGGCCACTGGTACAACGGTTGGCGGCCGGCTCGTCCGCTGTATCTGGACGCCAAGTTGCAGGGCAGCGCGTTTCCGAACCCCGGTGGTGGGCTGTCGGTCGTGCCTCAGGCCGAGAAGCCGATGCACGGCGATCCGGGGGTGCTGTTCTCCCTCGTCCTGTGGTTGCCCTTGCTGACCCTGGCCGGGGTTTTGGTGGTGTGGCTGCAGCAGCGCTGGGGTCGTTGGCAGGCCTGGCTGATCGGTGCTCCGGTGGCCTTGGCCGCACTGTGGGGTGTCAGTGAAACCGCGGCCCAGCTGCTGCCCAACCTCATGTAGTGGGTGTGCCCCAGCGGTGCACCAGGGCGGGCGGGCGAGACCGGGAGGTTCCGGTCGCGCCCGCTGGGGTCTTGCCACTCGATGGCCGTTTTGTTCGGTACGGTAAGGCAAAGCTTCATCGATCGACCCGATCGCCGGCCGCTTGAGCGGTACCGCCAAGGCGTGGTTTTGCGTTCATCCCCTGTTGGGAATCGACTTCCTTAAGTGGTGCCTGTGCCCTGCGAGTCTTTCCTCGCCCGCATCAAACTCTTGTTCGGAAGGATGCATGATGCACACTCGCAAGGTCATGGCGGGAATCGGGGGAGTTGTCGCAGCCGCGGCCTGCCTCGTGTTCCTGGCCCCGCAAGCTTTTGCCGACTACGGCGCCACGCCGAATGACGTGGTCGGCGTCGGCTCGGACACCCTGCAAGCCGCCGGCGACTTCGTTGCCGATGGCGACTTCCTGGGTGACCCGGGCTACAACAGCACCGGAAACCTCAACAAGTTCATCTCGGTCGACGCCACGGCCGATGCCAACACCCGGCTGGCCTACGGCACCTTCGGAGTCGGTTCCGGCGCCACCGCCGCCACCAACCCGTGCTCGCCCGGTACCGGCGCGACCGAGGGCACCGGGAACCAGAACGCCACCCACACCGGCGACAAGCCGTGCGTGCTCAACCCGACCGTGGTGCTGCGGGCCGGGACGTCTCCCGTGCAACGGCCCAACGGGTCCGGCGCGGGCTACAACCTGCTCAAGGCCGACACCAACGCGGGCGGCACCGGCAAGGGCCTGGTCGACTTCTCCCGCGCCTCGTCGGCGCGCGGCGCGAACGTGCTCTTCGACAGCCTGCAGATCGGCAACGACCCGCTGGGCATGCTGACCTCCAGCACCACCAATGCCACCAACGGCCTGTCGATCGCTCAGCTCAAGAGCATCTACCAGTGCACCACGACCAACTGGAGCGCGGTCGGGACCGGCGCCGGCACCATCGTGCCGCTCATCCCGCAGATCGGCTCGGGCACCCGGTCCTACTTCGAGGGCCAGCTCGGCCTGACCGACTCGACGCTGGGCTCGTGCGTGCAGAACGTCGAGGAGAACGACCCCGAGGCGATCGACGCGTCCAGCAGCCCGGCCAACGCGGTCGAGCCGATGTCGCAGAGCCGCCTGTACCTGTTCCAGGGCAAGCTGTCCGACGGCACCAGCAACGGCTTCCGGGGCTACTTCCAGGACCCGAGCTGCATCGGTGATTCGACCAACGCAACCTGCGTCGCCACGCCGACCTTGACGCCGAACGTCAAGCTCTGGACGACCGCGGTCACCGGAGCGAACACGCCGACCGACGGGCAGGCCCTGTTCTACCCGACCCGGCCGCTGTACATCTACTTCCGCCACGCCGACATCGCCAGCGCCAAGAAGTTCCAGCCGGGCGGCACGCTGAACTGGGTCCGCACCATGCTCTACAACCCGGGTGGCGCGACTCCGTACTGGTGCAGCGCCGCCGGCCAGACCGACATCTCGGCTTCCGGCATCATCCCGGCCTGCGTCTACACCCCGGGCGGTCCGTGAGCCCGGAGCGGTACCGCGGGACCAGTAACGCCTGATTTACCAGCAGTTCCCGGTGCGGACGGCCCTCGGGCCTGAAGACGTCGGCGGGGCGGGAGGGCGCCCGCCCCGCCGACTTCCCACCGCGGGTTCGCCGAACGGCGACGCCTGGCAGCACCACACCTTCAGCACGTTCCACGATGAGAAAGGCAATTCTGGCATGAACAAGTTGCGGTCTGCGATCACCGGGGCCTCGGTCCTGGCGCTCGCCAGTGCCGGTCTGCTGCTCGGCGCCGGTGCGGCGCACGCAGCGACGATCGATCCGTCGATCACCGGCGACCCGAACGCTGCCAACGGCAGCATCATGTTCTTCGACTCCGCCGGCAACCGGATCTTCAGCGGTTCGCTGGCGGCGCCGTTCACCGGATACGCCGTCGCCTCGAGCGCGACGACGAGGACCGGCACCAGCAAGGCCACGCTGTTCGTGGCAACCCCGGACCACACCAAGACCGACTCGCTGCAGTGGTTCAACCAGCAACTGACTGCGGCCTCGACCTGGCCGCTCGCCGGGGCGCCGGCGGCGGTCACCGCGGCCGAGACCGCCGGCGTGCCCGCCGTGGCCGTCGGCAGCGGCGACGGGAACCTGGCCGGGGCGTTCGCCGGCGCGGTGAACGACGCCACGGCCGGCTTCGACCACATCATGCAGATCCGGATGGAGGATTCCGGTCCGGGCAATCCGGTCGTGCCGCCGTTCTGGGCCACCGACGTCCTGATCGACACCACGGCCGGCACCTGGACCCAGGTGTTCCCGGCGGCCCCGGTGCTGACCGCGACCAGCGTTTCCGCGATCACCGCCAGCCCGGCCAGCCCGGCCCCGTCCGGCACGACCTCGGTCAACCTGTCGGCGACCCTGTCGGCCGCTGACAGCAGCCACCCGGCTGGTACCGTCGAGCTGTTCAACGGCGCCACCGATGTCGGACCGGCGACGCTGAACGCAGCCACCGGCGCCATCACCGCGACCGCGACCGTGGCGAACTCGACCGACTACTCGTTCCAGTTCAAGTTCACCCCGACCAGCACGACCACGTACTCGGCGTCGAGCTCGGCGGCCCTGGCCTATCACGTGAACGGCCCGGCGGTGGCGACCACCGTCCAGGTCAACGGCCCTACCACCGGTTCGGTCGGCACTCCGATCAGCTACACCGCCACCGTGACGCCCACCGCCGCGGCCGGCAAGGTGCAGTTCATCGTCAACGGCACCAACGCCGGTAGCCCGGTGACCGTGTCCGGGGGCAGTGCGCCGTTCAGCTACACCCCGACCACCACCGACGGTGGCCACAACGTCGTGGTGACGGCCACCTTCACCCCGACCGACCCGGCGTCCTACAACGCGTCCTCGGACACCACCGGAGTCACCACCGCGGTGACCGCCGCGGCCTACACCCCGGACCCGCAGAACGTCACGGTCACCGTGCCCCAGGGCACCCTGGTCATCTCCACGCCGTACACCGCGGCCAACCCGTTCAACCTGGGCACCCTGGCCCTGAGCGCGGACGGTACGCACTACTCGGTGTCCGGTGCCTTCGGTGACCCGGCGGCTGCGGCAGTACCGGACCCGGGAGCGATCCCGGCCGGTGCGGTTCCGCCGTACTCGACGCCGTACATCGGCAACGGTGTGACCATCACCGACACCCGGGCCGGCTCCACCGGCTGGACCGCCTCGGTCTCCTCGACCAACTTCACCAACAGCGGCCCGTCCACCATCTCGGCTCACCTGTTCTCCTTCACCAACGTGACGCCGAAGGCCTTGGCCGGCAACAACCTGCTGGCGACCGACGTGACCACCACTCCGGTTGCCGATCTCGGCAACGGTGGTCCGTTCGCTCACACCGCCAAGGGTCCGGGCACCATCGCCATCACCGGCACCCTCGGTCTGGACAACGTGCCCACGTCGATCCAGCCCGGCAGCTACACCGCCACGGTGACCTTCACCATCGCCTAGCCGTACGAGTGAAGGTTGAGTTTCGAGATCTGCACTGAGAAGTAAGGGTTTGGGCAGGACGGGCGACAACTTCGCCCGTCCTGCTCACCCCGTTCAGTCCTCGTTCACCTGTCCGCCCCTCACAGTGAGTCTCCTTTCTGCCATGCCAATCCGCTCGCCTCGTTCCGGCCCCGCCCAGCCGGTCCGCGCCCACCGGGGCCGGATGATCGCGCTGGCCGCTCTCACCGTCACCACGCTGGCACCGACCGCCGCGGCCGCGGCCGCGACCTCTTCGGTGGCCGACACAGCCTCGGCCACCAGTTCCGCGTCGAACGTCAAACCGTCGCCGCAGACAATCAGCAACAGTCGCGCCACCTTCGGCATCGGACCGCTGCCGGCCAGCAAGTCCGACCAAAGGACTTTCTTCTCCTACCAGATGGGCGTTGGGGGCAAGTACTCCGACAAGGCGGTCGTCTACAACTACGGCGTCACCTCACAACGGCTCAGCATCTATGCCGCCGATCTCGGCAACAACGCCGACGGTGGCATCAACGTCGGCCTGCCGAGCCAGCCGTTCCAGGACGCGGGGGCCTGGGTCGGCCTCGGCGGCAAGGTGCTGACGGCGAACGTGCCGGGCAAGACCAGCTCGGGCCCGGGCCGGGTGATCGTGCCGTTCAGCATTGCCGTTCCGCGCTCGGCCTCGCCCGGCGACCACGGCGCCGCCATCGTCGCCGTGCTCAGCACCATCGGCAAGAACCCGAAGGGTGAGAACGTCCGGCTGGATCAGCGGCTGGCGACCAGGATCTACATCCGGATCAACGGGGCCCTGCACCCGCGGCTGTCGATCGAGAACCTCTCGGTCGGCTATCGACAATCGATGAACCCGATCGGCGGCGGCTCGGCCGTGGTCCGCTACGTCGTGCACAACACCGGCAACGTCCGGCTGTCCGCTCAGCAGGCAGTGTCGGTGACCGGGCTGTTCGGCACCAAGTCCAAGGTGATCACGCCGCCGGGCGTGCAACTGCTGTTCCCCGGTGGGCAGCAACCGGTCACGGTCCGGGTAAGTGGGGTTTTCCCCTCCGTTTTCGAGAAATCGCACGTCACGGTGACACCTTCGCTGTTCGCCGACCAGCAGAGCATGCCGCTGTCCGCCGCCGCCGCCAGCACTGGCTTCACCGCCATCCCGTGGATGCTGCTGGTGTGCCTGCTCGGAGCGATCGTGCTCGGCGTGCTGATCTGGTTGCTGTACCGGCGGGCCAAGGCCCAACCCCAGGCCAAGCACGGTCGCGGCGGCCCGAAGGGGCCGGACAACCGAGGCGGCCCCAAGAATTCCCCGGCCCCGACAACGCCCGATCGCAATCCGGAGACCCTTCGATCATGAGAATCCGCAAGTCTTTCCTGCTCGTCCTCACCGCCACCTTGTCGGCCCTACTGCTGGCGGCGGTGCCGGCTCGAGCCACCACCGTGCCGTTCACCGACGAGTACGCCGCCGGCTCGATCGGGCTGTGCGACGGAACCGGCGCGCCGATCACGAGCGGCAGCATCTACAGCCATGCCTTCGTCGCCGCCGCCGCCTCGAGCCGTGGCGCGCCCGACGGGTACGGACAGGCCCAAGGGGGCAAGGCAACCCTGTACGCCTTCCAGCCCCGCCAGCTGGTCGACGCCGGTGAGTGGTCGGGCTACCAGCTGACCGGCGGCTCGGTGTTCTCCGACGCGGCCCACCCGCTGGCCGCCGGTACCAACCTCGACCCGTCGCTGCACGACTTCGTCTCGGCGTATCCGCTGAACTGGAACGGCCTGCTGGAGTTGCGGATGTATTTCACCGCACCCAACCACGTTCCGTACCGGCAGACCTATCCGGCCGCCGTGTTGCAGGTTTCCGGCGGTCGTTGGCACCTCGTTCAGGGGGCCACCAACCTCAAGTGCGACCTGGCCAAGGTCGTGTCCAGCGAACGGTTGCTCCTTCCGCCGAGCGCGTTCGATCCTCGGCATCCCGCGGTCACCAACGCCCCGGCCCCCGGCGGAGCCAGCGCGCCGACCATCGGCGCGTCCAGCAATCCCTCGGCCCTCGCACACAGATCGGGCACCGCCACCGCCGGCTCCAGCCCCGCTGCCGCGGCGACCGGCTCGCCGAGCCCGCTGGCGGCCAAGAACACCGCGACGGTGACGGACAAAACCAACTCGGCCTGGATCTGGATCGGCGCCGGACTGATCGTCGCGCTCGGAGTGGGCGTGGTCGTGGTGGCGCGACTGCGCGGACGGGTCGACCGGCCGACCCGCTGATCGCGAGCCCCCGCCCGGATCCGACTGCTGATTCGTCCCTCGTTAACCGCCCGGCAACCCGCTGCGGGTCAAGCCGTCGCTGTGTGCCGAGACTGTGAGCCGGGCGCCTCGGCGGCCGTCAGACCCGACCAAGACCACACCGTTCCTGCGGGGAGTTCGAGTGAGATTTCAACGCCGGTGGCTGGCAGCCGCCGTATCCACAGCGGTTGTCGCGATCAGCGCCGTAGCCCTGACCTCGTCCGGGGTGTCGGCAGCGGGATCCATCGACCCGTCCATCACCGGCGACCCGAACGCGGCCAACGGTTCCATCCTGTTCTTCGACGCCGCCGGTAACCGGATCACGTCCGGTCCGCTGGCCGCCCCGTTCACCGGCTACGCGGTTGCCTCCAGCGCGACGACGAAGACCGGCACCAACCGTGCCACCTTGTTCGTGGCCACGCCGGACCACACCAAGACCGACTCGACCCTGTGGTTCAACCAGACCCTGGCCGGCCCGTCGATCTGGCCGCTGTCCGGTGCTCCGGCGGCCGTGACCGCCGCCGAGACGGCCGGCGTGCCCGCCGTGGCGGTCAAGGCCGGCGACGGGAACCTGGCCGGCGCGTTCGTCGGCGCGGTGAACGACCCGACCACCGGCTTCGACCACATCATGCAGATCCGGATGGAGGATTCCGGCCCGGGCAACCCGGTCTTGCCGCCGTTCTGGGCGACCGACGTCTACATCGATACGACGGCGGGGACCTGGACCCAGGTCTACCCGGCCGTGCAGACCCAGACCGTGACCAGCGTCTCGGCTATCACCGCGACCCCGGCCAGCCCGGCGCCGCACGGCACGACAGTGAGCTTGAGCGCCACGGTCAGTGCCGCCGACAGCAGTCACCCGGCCGGCGCCGTGCACCTGTTCGACGGCGCCAGCGACCTCGGCGCAGCGACTTTCAACGCCGCCACCGGCGCGGTGTCGGCCACCGACACCCCGGCCGACGGCGCACACAGCTACACGTTCAAGTTCACCCCGACCGACACGACCACCTACGCCGGCGCCACCTCAGCGGCACTGGCCTATACGGTCAACGCCGCGACGGCGACCACCACCACCCTGGCCGCCTCACCGGCCAGCCCGAGCACGGTCGGTGACTCGGTCACCCTGACCGCCACCGTGTCCGTGCCGGCGGCGGCCGGGACCGTGCAGTTCAAGGACGGCAGCAGCAACCTCGGCTCGCCGATCACGGTCAGTGGCGGTGTCGGCACGACCAGCACCACCGGTCTGGCCGTCGGCAGCCACAGCCTGACCGCGGTGTTCACACCGACCAGCAACACCTACACCGGCTCGACGTCGAACACCGTGGCCTACACGGTCAATCCGGCCCCGGCCACGCCGACCACCACCAGCCTGGCGGTGACCCCGGCCAGCCCGGTCGACTTCGGCACCACGGTCACGATGACCGCGACGGTCAGCCCGAGCAACGCTGCCGGCACCGTTCGGTTCTACGACGGGGCGACCGCGCTCGGCTCGGCGGTGGCGGTGTCGGGCGGCACGGCCAGCATGATGACCTCCGCGCTCGCCTCGGGTGCGCACAGCCTCAGTGCCAAGTTCACCCCGACCGACCCGGCCACCTTCGGCGCCTCGAACTCGAGTGCCAGCAGCCTGAGCGTGAGTGCCCAGACCACCACCACGACGTTGACCGCGCCGGCCGGCCCGGTCGATCACGGCACGGCGGTCACACTCACCGCCACGTTGGCGCCGAGCGGCGCGGCCGGCACGGTGCAGTTCAAGGACGGCAGCGGCAACCTCGGCTCGCCGGTCACGGTGAGCGGCGGCAAGGCCACGCTGACCACCAGCACCCTGACCGTGGCCAGCCACACCCTGACTGCGGAGTTCACCCCGACCGATGCCAGCCAGTTCACGGCCTCGACCTCGGCCCCGGTGACCCTGGTGGTGCAGAACCCGCCGCCGGGCCAGACCACCACCGGACTGGCCGTGACCCCGGCCGGCCCGGTCACCGTCGGTGACACCGTCACGCTGAGGGCCACGGTTACCCCGGCCGCGGCCGGCGGTACCGTCAGCTTCACCGACGGCGGCACCGCGATCGGCAGCGCGGTCACCGTGGTCAACGGCATCGCCAGCACGACGGTGACCCCGACCCTGGGCAGCCACAGCTACCAGGCCAGCTTCACCTCGTCCGACCCGGTCAGCTACGCCGACTCGCAGTCGGGCCCGGTCACGTTGCAGGTCAACCCGCCGGCGACCAAGACCGCGACCACGCTTGCCGTCTCGCCGGCCGGCCCGGTCGACTACGGCACCGCGGTGACGTTCACCGCCACCGTCGGCCCGTTGACCGCGGGCGATCCGGCTCCGAGTGGCGGCTCGGTCCGGTTCGACGAGGGCGGCACGGTGCTCGGCACCGAGACGCTGGCCGGCACCACCGCCAGCCTGATGACCAGCGCGCTGAGCGGCGGCGCGCACTCGGTGACCGCAACGTACCTGCCGAGTGACCCGGCGGCCTTCGCCACGTCCACCTCGGCGCCGGCCACGATCACCGTGAACGCCCAGCCCAGCACGACCGGGCTGAGCGTGAGCCCGGCCGGCAAGGCCACCGTGGGCAAGACGGTCACGTTGACCGCAGCAGTCGCCCCGGCCGGCGCGACCGGGTCGGTGGAGTTCTTCGACGGCAGCACCAGCCTCGGCACCTCGGCCGTTTCCGGGGGCGCGGCCAGCCTGGCCACCACCAAGCTGGCGCTCGGCGACCACTCGCTGACCGCGGTGTTCGCGCCGGCCGACGCGGCGGTGTTCGGTGGTTCGACCTCGACCGCGGTGCCGTTGACCGTGGTGGCCGCACCGGAACTCGGCTCGGTGAGCGACGGCAGCGGCAAACCGATCACCGCGGGGTCGACCCTGCAGCCCGGGCAGCAGCTGACCCTGACCGCATCCGGCTTCCAGCCCGGCGAGACGGTCAGCGTCATCCTGGCCTCGACGCCGACCACGCTCGCCACCACGACGGCCGACTCCACCGGCAAGGTCTCGGTCACGGTGACCCTGCCGAGCAACTTGTCGGCCGGGGCGCACACGCTGACGCTGCACGGCACGCTGGCCGACGTGGTGTTCGCGTTCAAGATTGCGGCTGCCTCGGCCTCGGCCACGCCCACCCCGACCAGCACCGAAGCCGGCTCGTCCGGCTCCGGCGGTGGTCTGGCCAGCACGGGTGCGGTGCTGTGGCCGGCGCTCGGCTTCGGCATCGTGCTGCTGCTGGCCGGGGCCGGGCTGCTGCTCGGAACCCGCCGGCGCCGCGCGCACTAAGCCGTACCGGGAGTCTGAACTCTCATGCGAACCCGACGGTTGGCCCGGCTGGCCGGTGTAGCCCTGGTGGCTGCGCTGGCCGCCGGGCTGGCCGGCTGCACCGGCCACGGCGCCCGACCCGCGGCGGCGAGCCAGGATGCCGGGCTGACGACGAAGGGGCCGTTTGCCGCGGTGAGCGGCCGGTTCGGCCAGCAGCCGACGCTCAGCTTTCCCGCCGGCGCCACGCCGTCGGACAAGCTGCAACGAAAGATCCTCAGCCTCGGTCATGGGCCAAAGCTGGCGATCGGCGACCTGGTGGTTGCCGACTACCTCGGCCAGGTCTGGGGTGGCCCGGTGTTCCAGAACAGCTACCGGGACGGTCAGGCGGTGCCGCTGCAGTTCGGGGTGCGCAAGCTGCTGCCCGGTATCGACTCCGGGCTGCTCGGGGTCCCGGTGGGCAGCCGGGTCGAGCTCACGGTGCCACCCAAGGACGCCTACGGCAGCGTCGGCGACCCGACGACCGGGGTCAAACCCGACCAGACGTTGGTCTACGTACTCGACCTGGCCCAGCGTTACAACGGGAAGTCGGGCGCCGATCCGACCGGCACGCCGGCCAGCTCGCCGGCCGAGCTGCCGAAGGTGGGCGGCAAGCTCTCGGTGGCCCCGCTGATCACCTTTCCGACCCGGCTGCGGCTGCCGGCCAAGCGCGTGACCCTTGTCGTCGCCCGGGGCCACGGCGCCCCGCTCAAGCAAGGCACGGCAATCGTGCAGTACTACGGCGTGAACGGCAGGAACCAGTTCGTCGGCTCGACCTGGCTCAACGGCACCCCGACGGCGGTCCCGGTCGGCGCCGCCGACTCCTCGACCGGGGGGATGTTCGACGACCTGGTCGGGGTGCCCGTCGGCAGCCGGGTGCTGGTCGTGGTGCCGGCTCCGCCCGGACCGAAGCAACTGAGTGACACCGCGGTGGCGGCGGTCGACGTGCTGGCCCAGCTCACCACCGCCGCGCAGATGGCGCGCTGAGCTGGCCGGCCCAGATCGGCCCCGGCCGGCGCCGCCCCCGTTCACGGCGTCGCTGCCGGACGGTGCCTGGCTGCGCTGGCAGCGGGAACGGCGCCTGATCGAGCAAGCCGAACGCGATCGGCGGGCGCTGGTCCGCCACCGGATCGTGGTGTGGAGCGTGCTGAGTTTTCTGGTGCTGGACCTGCTGATTTCCGTCTTCGTCATCCTCGGCTCGACCAGACCGCCACCGACCCCGAAACCGAGCCGTCCGGCGCCGGCGCAGCTCAGCCGGACCGGTCCGGTGCCGATAGGGGAGTAGCACCGCTGGAGCTCCGCTGTCGCAAGGATGCGCCGAAAGATGAACAAGAAAACTGCGGCCGGGCTGACCGGCCTGATGCTGGTTCTCGCGCTGACGGCGAGCGCACCAGCTGCCGCCACCATCAACCGGACAGCCACTGCCGGTCATCGTTCGGAACCCGCCGCTCGGGGCCAGCTCCGGTCCGACCACCGGATGCTGGTCGTTGCGCGCGGCTTCACTGCCGGGCGGCGAGTCCTCATCCGGCGCTGGCATCAGGCGGACTGGCAGCGGATTCAGGTTGCGGATCGACGGGGCGTCGTCTCTGTCGCGGTAGCCCTGGGCCCCGGCCCGGACGTGCTCACCTTCGTCGAGCAGGACCCGTCCCGACCCGCTCCGGGCTCCGGCAACGTGGCCGTCACCGTGCCGAGGATCGCGGTGTACCACCTGCCACCGGCCGGCTCAGGCCGGCGGTGACGGCCGGCGGTCGGCCAACTCCTGCTTGACACCGCGTTCGACCAGGATCGGCACGAAATCGCGGATCTTGCTGCCGGCCAGGTCGCCGTAACGCCCCTGCACCAGCGCGTCGATGTCGCCAGCCGGCACCTCAGGGAATTGATCGCGCAACCGCGCCGTCACCTGGGCGATGGTCTCGGCCTCGCGACTGTGCCGAGATTGTCGTTGATCAGCGGACACCAACTCATTATCGCCCACACCAGATCTCCCACGCCAGGCGTCGGTCAGCGTGACCTCGGCCCCCGGGCTGGCCTGCTGCATCCACCCAACCGGGCATTCACCCGACCGGGTTCGGCACCCGACGGCGTACCCGCCAGCGGAACCGACCGGTACAGACCACGGCGTCTGCGGCGTCGGTGATCTCGGTCAGGGTGAGCAGTGCCGCCCGGTCCGCGGTGCCACTCAGATAAGCCGTCATCGCCTCCAGCGCCGCCTCATCGAGCTGGCAGTGCGCCCGCAGCGCACCGCGGGCGGGGGCGAAGAAGGTCAAGTCGGCGTCGCTGCCGAGCGGGCTGAAACCGTCCAGCTGCGCTTCGGTAGTTGCCAGCGAAATCATCGCCGCCAGCCCGGCTGCGTCCACCAGGGCGATCAGCCCGGATGCGTGCAGCGCCCCGATGACGTTGCCGGCCTGCGGGGTAACGGCCAGGCCGACAGTGGCCGTGCCCGGCTCAACCGCCTGCACGGCGATGCCGAACAAGGAGTTGGCCGGGACGGGTTCGATGAGCTGGCGGGCCAGTGCGAGGGTGTCCACGTCCTCGAAGCATCCCCGCGCCAGGTGTGCGCCACGGTAAACGCCGGTGACGATCAGCCGAACAGTCCGCGCCATTACGCTGGTGACACGGGCTGAGACCATGCCTCTGCTCATGAAGGCGGCGAAACGATGGCCAACGTCAAGAAGCGGATCCAGGGATTGCTCGACGTCGCGGGCCCCAGCTATGCCGAAGCGGCCGGCATCACGCTCAAAGACACCCCGATGCCGCTGTACCAACTCCTCGTGCTGGCCACCCTGCTCAGCGCCCGGATCAATTCCGAGATCGCCGTGGCGGCGGCACGGGAACTCTTCCAGGCCGGTTGCCGCAGCCCGAAGGCGATGCTCGACGCCAGCTGGCAGCAGCGGGTCGATGCCCTCGGCCGCGCCGGCTACCGCCGCTATGACGAGAGCACGGCGACCCGGCTCGGCGACGGTGCCCAGCTATTGCAGGAGCAATACCAGGGCGATCTGCGCCGGCTGGCCGAGGCGGGCGACCAACAATCTGACCGGACGGCGGAACTGTTGCAGCAGTTCCCCGGTATCGGCCCGTTGGGGGCGCAGATCTTTCTGCGCGAGGCGCAGGCGGTCTGGCCGTGGTTGCAGCCCTATCTCGACGACGGCGTGGCCGATCGGGCCGCCGGGCTGGGCCTGCCCCGGGCCGCGGCCGAGCTGGCTCGCGCCGCCGGCACCAAGGATCTGAGCGCGTTGACCGCGGCCATCGTCCGGGCCGGCAGTGACAAGAAGCTTCGGGAGCGGTTGCCGGATTGACAATCCGGTCTGGCCCCCGGTCCGCGCGGGCGGACCGAGGGCCAGACTGGCGAACAGCCTTACGGGTGCAGCACGATCTTGGTCCAGCCGTCGTCCCGGTTGTCGAAGTGCCGGTAGGCGTCCGGAGCCTCGTCGAGGCCGATCTGCTGCGACACGATCAGCGAGGGCTTGATCTTGTCGGCCGCAATGAGGTCGCGCAACTGCCGGTTGTAGGCCTTGACATTGGCCTGGCCGGTGCCCATCCGCAGCCCCTTGGTGAAGAACGCACCGAAGTCGAACGCGAGCTTGCCTTCCTGCATCAGCTCGTCAGCGTTGTCCGGGTCCTGCATCGGGAACACCCCGACAGTACCTATGGATCCGGTAGCCCGAACCGCGCCGACGAGGGCGTTCAGGGTGGCGTTGGGCTGCTCGTTGCCGTTCTCGTCGTGGGCCTGCCAGCCGACCGCCTCGACCCCGCGGTCGGCGCCGTGACCATGGGTGTGCTGCATGATCTGCTCGACCACGTCACCGTCGTCGCTGTTGATCGGCACCGCGCCCAGCTTGTCGACCAGGGCCAGCCGGTCAGGTTGACGATCGACCACCATGACCAGGCCGGCGCCGCGGATGTTGCTCGACAGTGCCGCCATCAGCCCGACCGGGCCGGCGCCCATGATGACCACGGCGTCGCCAGTGCCCACTCCGGCCAGCTCGGTGCCGTGGTAGCCGGTGGGCAGGATGTCGGACAGCATCACGTAGTCGGTTTCCTTCTCCTGCGCATCCGGCGGCAGCCGCAGGCAGTTGAAGTCACCGTAGGGAACCCGGAGCAACTCGGCCTGGCCGCCGCGGTACGGACCCATGTCGGCGTATCCGTAGGCGCCGCCGGCAAATCCGGGATTGACCGTGAGGCAGAAGGCAGTCTGGCCCCGCTCGCAGTTGCGGCAGAAGCCGCAGGCGATGTTGAACGGCAGGCAGACCCGGTCACCGACCTTGACCTGGTCGACGGCCGAGCCGACCTCGATCACCTCGCCCAGGTTTTCGTGGCCGAGGACCTTGCCTTCCTCGACCGAGGTCCGACCCTCGTACATGTGCAGGTCCGAACCGCAGATGTTGGTCGACGTCACCCGGACCAGGACATCGGTCGGGCGCTCGATTGTGGCGTCGGGTACCTCATCGACGCTGACATTCTTCGGGCCGTGATAGACCAGAGCGCGCATCAGGCAGCTCCTTCGACTTCGAGGCGCGAGCCAGTGCGGCCGATCGGGCCGCGACGTCGCGCGGTGTGGGCGTGGCTTGCCCATACCTTCATGCTTACCCGTTGAGCCGGCCTGCTCGCCACCGCCGGCCCGAGGCCGCCGGGCAATTCACATGGCTTCCTTGATCCCGCGGCGCAACAGCCATACGTTGACCGGGTAGGCGGTGAAGAAGCCCAGAATCATGCCCAGCTGCATGTTCATCCAGTAGACCGGGCTGTCGGGCATGACGTGATGCGGCGCCGGGAAGAAGACCCAGGTCTGCAGGGCCATCCAGCCGAACAGCCCGACCTCGAACGCGGTCAGCGACAGGATGTCGGCCTTGGCGGCGGCGACGATGCCGTCGCGGAGCCCGAGCCCGCGCATCGGAGCGATCGCGAAGTACTGAAACACCAGGCCGAGCAGCACCGCCAGCAGGTAGTCGCCGATGTACTCGGCCCAGATGGCCTCACCGGCAATGGCCAGGCCGAGCCAGAAGATGCTGAATTCGGCGATGATGTCGCCCAGGGTGCAGCCGGCGCCACAGTGGCTGACCCCGATCGCGGTCCCGGCCCAGCCCGGCTTGCCCGGGGCCTGGGCGAGACCGTGCTCGCGCTGCCACCTGGGGCTGGTGCCACGGCCGTAGCGCAGGTAACCCCACACGGCGAACGGCCCGAAGTACAAGCCGGTTATGGGCCACACCCATTCCATCACCGCCATCTGCTGCCGGTAGCCGCGAATCCGCAGATCGAACAGGATGAACGCGGCCGAGGCGAAGCCGAGGGCGAGACAGCACCAGGCCAGCACCGTCAATCCGTGCGAAGGCATTCAGTTCCTTTCACTGCGGTACCGCTGGGCCGACTCGGCCAGCCGCATTCCGTGCCCGGGCGCGCTCAGATCGGGGTGCAGCCGGCCACCGCGGGCCGGCGTTACGCCATCGACCAGCAGCGGTTCCAGCCGGACGTGGTCGGCGAAGTACTCGACGTGGGCCAGGTTGGGTATCGCCGCCATCAGCGGTGCGTGCACGGCCGGGCCGCAGTGGGCCGAGACCTTGAGGTTGCGGCCGGCCGCGATTGCCGCCGCCCGCTGGAAGCCGGTGTAGCCGCCGCAGCGGGTGGCGTCCAATTGCAGGCAGTCGACGGACGGCAGCATCGCCAGCACCGCCGATTGCTCGCTCAGGTACTCCCCGGCTGCGACGTCCAACCGGAGCTGCTGGCGCAGCAAAGCCAGGCCGGCCAGATCCTCGCTCGACACCGGTTCCTCGAACCAGCTCACGCCGAGCGTGTCGAGTTCGTGGCCGATCCGCTGAGCCTGCCCGATCGTGTATCCGCCATTGGCATCGACCATCGGGGCCACGCCCGGCCCGGCCAGCTCGATGAGCTGCCGGACCCGCGCCAGGTCCCGATCGGGCCGGGCGCCCCAGCTCTCGCCGATCTTGATCTTCATGGCCCGGGCGCCGACCTCGTGCCAGCCGGCGACCTGCTCGGCCAGCTCGTCGTCGGTCAGCGTGGTGAAACCGCCCGAGCCGTACAGCGGGATCTCGTCCAGCACCGTGCCGCCGGCCAGGTCGGCCACCGGCTGGTTCCGCAGCCGGCCGGCCAGGTCCCACCAGGCGATGTCGACCGCCGACAGGGCCTGCTGGAAGAGTCCATGGGTGCCGTAGTTGCGCCCGGCCCAATGCATCGCCTCCCAGCCGGCGGCGATCTGGAACGCGCCGTGCTGGCGCACCACCTCGGCCAGATGCTGCTCGACCACGGCCGCGGCCGCCGGGGAGGTGTAGCTCCAGCCCAGGCCGGTTTCGCCGGCTGCGGTCAGGGTGACGGTGACCGCGACCACGGCATCCCAGGCCAGCGTTCCGTCGGCCTCGGGCGTCGGCGTCGGGAACCGGTAGACGGCGGTGCGCACCGATTCGATCGGCGGGCCGGCGCCCGCCGGTAGTGACGTCTGGTCGGTCACGGCCGGCGCCGGCGGCGGACGGCCAGGATCACCCCGGCCCCGGCCAGCACCGGGGCGGCCAGCGCAGCCAGCCGAGCCGGTAGCCCGGGTGTGGCCGGCCGGTCGCCGGGGTTGAGGTCGCCCGGCACCGATCGGGGCCGACCGTGCTGGGCTCGCTCCAGCAGCTCGGCCAGGTGCAGCGCCTCCCGGCCGCCGGAGTCGAGTTCGTGGATCTGGGTCCGGCAGGAGAAGCCGTCGGCCAGCACGACCGCATCGGGATCGGAACCGCGCAGTGCGGGCAGCAGCACCTGTTCGGCGCAGGCCTGGCTGACCTCCAGATGTCCTTTCTCGAAACCGAAATTGCCGGCCAGCCCGCAGCAGCCGGAGTCCAGCCGTTCGGTCTCGGCATGGGCCTGCTCCAGCAGCTTCGTGTCGGCCGTCCAGTCGTCCAGGGCGGCATGCTGGTGGCAGTGCACCTGGCTGATCACCCGGACTCCTTGCAGATCCGGTGGCTGCCAGCCCGGGGTGTGCTCGGTCAGCAGCTCGGCCAGGGTCACCGTCTGGCGGCGCAGCCGGATGAAATCCTGATCGTCGGCGAACAGTTCGGCTGCGTCGGAGCGGAACACCGCGGTGCAGGACGGCTCCATTCCGACCACCAAGCCGCCCGAGCGCAGGTGTTCGGCCAGCTGATCGACAGTGCGGCGCAACATCCGCTTGGCCACGTCAAGCTGCCCGGTGGAGATCCAGGTCAGCCCGCAGCAGATCGGTTCGGTCGGAATGTGCACCGTCCAGCCGGCCGCTTCCAGCACGGCAACGGCCGACTGACCGATGTGAGGGTGGAAGTTGTTGGTGAAGGAATCGGGCCACAGCAACACGGTGCCCCGCTGGCCGGGTCGGGAGCCACCGCGGCGTTGCCACCACTGCTGCAGGGTTTCGCCCGCGAACAGCGGGATTTCGCGGTTTTCGAGGCCGGCGGCCCGGGTCATCAGGGCCGGCAGCAGCGGGGCGTGGGCCAGCGCGTTGACCACTCCGGCCAGCCGGGTGCGGCTGACCATCGCAGCCAGCGCGGGCAGCCAGCCGAGCGCGTAGTGCGGCCGGGGCCGTAACCGGCCGGCGTAGTGATGGGACAGGAACTCCGCCTTGTAGGTGGCCATGTCCACATCGACCGGGCAATCGGCCTTACATCCCTTGCAGGCCAGGCAGAGGTCGAGCGCGTCGCGCACGGCGCCTGAGCGCCAGCCCTCCTTGATCGGCGAATCCGGGTGCCCGTTCAGCATCTCGAACAGCAGCCGAGCCCGGCCTCGGGTGGCGTGCTCCTCGTCCATGGTCGCCTGATAGGACGGGCACATGACCTTGCCGCCGGAATGCGAGTGCTGCCGGCACTTGCCGACCCCGACGCAGCGGTTGGCGGCCTGGACGAACGACCCGTCGTCCTCGGGATAGCTGAAGTGCAGCTTCGACTCATCGATCCGCGGGGACCAGTGGCTGCCCTGGCGCAGGTTCTCATCCACCCGGTAGGGAGCCACCACCTTGCCCGGGTTCATCCGGTCGTCCGGGTCGAACACGGCTTTGAGCTCGCCGAAGGCTCGGACGATGTCGGGTCCGAACATGCGCGGCAGCAATTCCCCGCGCTGCTGACCATCGCCGTGCTCACCCGACAGCGAACCGTTGAAGCGAGCGACCAGATCGGCCGCGCGCTCCAGGAACTGCCGGTAGTGCGCCACCCCGGCGGCATCGGTGAGCTGGAACGGGATGCGGGTGTGCACGCAGCCCTGCCCGAAGTGGCCGTACAGCGACGGCTCGGCCTGGTCGGCAAAGCCGAACTCCTCATACATCTTCTCCAGCTCGCGCAGGTAGTCCCCGAGCTGGTCCGGGGCCACGGCCGAGTCTTCCCACCCGGGCCAGGTGTCGCGCTCCTGGGGCACGTGGGCGGTTGCGCCGAGGCCGGCCTCGCGGACCTGCCACAGCTCCTCTTCGTGCTTGGCCTCGGTCATCATCGCCGCGTCCGGGCTGTGCGGGCTCTCGCCAAGAGCTTCCAGCATCCGCTGCGCCCGGTCATCGGCCTCCTGCTTGGTCTCACCCCCGAACTGGACAAGCAGGAAGGCGTTGCCCTCAGGCAGTTCGGCCAGCGCGTCAGGGTTCATTCCCTTGACCCGCTGGTCGTACATCAGGCGCTGGTCCATGCCCTCGAGCGCGATCGGCTCGTGCGGCAAGATGGTCGGGACCGCGTCGGCCGCGGCCGAGATGGTGTCGAAGCCGAGCACGACCAGCGAACGCTGGGGCACGACCGGCACTAACTCGAGTTCGGCCTGCAGCACGCTGACCAGGGTCGACTCGCTGCCGACGAGCAGCCCGGCCACGTCGAAGTTCTTCTCCGGCAGCAGCGAATCCAGGTTGTAGCCCGATACCCGGCGCGGGATGTCGGGGTAGCGGGCCCGGATCTCGTCCGCGTAGCTGTCCCGTAGCTGGCGCAGCTGCCGGTACACCCGAGCCTGCCGGTCCCCGTGCCGCTCGATCTCGACGTACTCCTCGTCACTGGTTTCCCCGCACCAGAAACGGGTTCCGTCGTAGAGCAGGACCTCCAGCCGGGCGATGTTGTCGACCACCTTGCCGGTGCGTTGCGCGGTCGCGCCACAGGAATTGTTGCCGATCATCCCACCCAGCGTGCAGTTCGGATGCGTGGCCGGCTCCGGGCCGTAGCGCAGCCCGTGCGGTTCGAGCTGCCGGTTCAGCACGTCGAGCACGATGCCGGGCTCGACCACGCAGGTCCTGGCTTCGACGTCGACCGAGATCAGCTTGTTGCAGTACTTGGCCCAGTCGATCATCACGGCCGTGTTGGTGCATTGTCCGGCCAGGCTGGTTCCGCCTCCGCGGGAGACGATCGGGGCTCCGAACTCCCGGCATACCGCGATTGCCTCGGTCGCGGCCTCGATGGTGTGCGGCACCACCACGCCGATCGGGATCTGGCGGAAGTTGGACGCGTCGGTGGAGTAGGCGCCGCGGCTGCCGGCGTCGAAGCGGACCTCGCCGTCGACCCGGGCCCGCAGCGCCGCCGCCAGCTCCGCGGTGTCGCCGGACCAGCTCGGCGGAGACACCACTACCGGCAGCGGCAGTTCGGTAGCCGTCACTTCTTCCCGCCCGGCAGGAACTCCTGGGCCTTCTGCTTGGTGCCTTGCTTGATCAGGCCCCAGCGATCTTCGTCCCCGTGCAGCACCGCTCCGGCCAGCGACTTGAACTGCTCGAAGGTCGCGTGCGGCGGGATCGGGGGCACGTCCGGGTCGCAGCGGATGTCGAGCACGGTCGGCCGGTCGGCTCGCAGCGCCTGCTCCCAGGCGGATCCGATCTGCTCCGGGTCCTCGACGTTGACGCCACCCAGACCCAGACCGCGGGCGAACGCGGCATAGTCGACGTCCGGCAGCGACTGTGATTCGGCGAACTTGGGGGAGCCGGCCATCGCTCGCATCTCCCAGGTGACCTGGTTCAGGTCGTTGTTGTGCAGCACGGCCACGATCAGTCGCGGGTCCTGCCATTGCCGGTAGTAATGACCGATCGTGATCAGCTCGGCCAAGCCGTTCATCTGCATGGCACCGTCGCCGACCAGGGCGATCGTCGGACGATCCGGATGGGCCCACTTGGCGCCGATCACGTACGGCACACCGGGTCCCATGGTGGCCAGCGTCCCGGACAGCGAACCGCGCATGCCCCTGCGGAAGCGCAGCTGCCGGGCGTACCAGTTGGCCGCGCTGCCGGAGTCCGCAGCGATGATGGCGTTGTCGGGCAGCCGCTCGGACAGCTCGTGGAAGATCCGCATCGGGTTGATCGGGTCGGCCCCGGTCATGGCCCGGCGCTGCATGGTCTGCCACCACTCAGCGACATCGGACTCGATCTTCTCGCGCCAGGACCGATCGGGTTTGCGTTGCAGCAGCGGGATCAACGCCTGCAGCGTGGTCTTGGCATCGCCGACCAGGTTCAGCTCGTACGGGTAGCGCATGCCGATCCATTTGCCCGAACGGTCGATCTGGATGGCTCGGGCCTGATCGAGCTTGGGCAGGAACTGGGTGTAGGGGAAGTTGGAGCCCACCGTGAGCAGCGTGTCGCAGCCCATCATCATCTCGTAGGAGGGGACGGTGCCGAGCAGGCCGATCGATCCGGTCACCCACGGCAGATCGTCGGGCAGAACATCCTTGCCCAGCAGGGCCTTGGCGGCGCCGGCGCCGAGCAGCTCGGTCAGCTCGGCCAGTTCCTCCTCGCAGCCACGGGCCCCCTGACCGACCAGTACCGCGACCTTCTCACCGGCGTTGAGGATGTCGGCCGCCTGCTGCACCGCCGGCTGGGCCGGCTGGGCCGTCACCTCGGTCAGGCCGAGGCTCGACGGAACTTCCTTGAAGGCGTGCTCCGGTGGCTCGTAGGGCAGCTCGAAGACGTCGGACGGGAAGATCAGCGCGGTCGGCGCGTGTTCGGTCAGCGCGATCCGGATGGCTCGGTCGATCAGGTTGGGGATCTGCTGCGGCACCGTGCACATCTGCACGTAATCGCTGCAGACATCCTTGTACAGGCTGAGCAGATCCACTTCCTGCTGGTAGGACCCGCCCATCGCCGATCGCTCGGTCTGCCCGGCGATCGCCACCACCGGCACGTGGTCGAGCTTGGCGTCGTACAAGCCGTTGAGCAGGTGGATCGCCCCGGGGCCGCTAGTGGCGGCGCACACCCCGACCTGGCCGGAGAATTTGGCGAAGCCGACGGCCTCGAACGCCGACATCTCCTCATGCCGGGCCTGCACGAACTGAGGATCGTTGTCGGCCCGGCCCCAAGCCCCGAGCAGTCCGTTGATTCCGTCTCCGGGATATCCGAAGACCTGCTTGACGTCCCATTCCCTGAGTCGCTTGAGCAATACATCGGCGACGGTGTCAGCCATCGTGGTTCCTCTCGGGTGTGGCGGGGCTCGGCCGTGGAAGCGGCCAGCTACCTTCGAGTTGCACGGGGGTCTGTTCACCCGACCAGCACCGGTCAGCGTGACCGGCGAGCACTTCCATCTCTACTCGCAATGTTTGCGGATCGCAAGAAAGCTGAGTAAGAGTGGAGGCATGGCCAGCAACGGTAAGTCGACCGGCAGCAGTGCCGATCGCGAACCCGATGCCCACCGGGCTGAGATCGATGCCGTGCTGACGGCCTGTCGATCGCTGGTGGCCATCGCGGCGCGATCAGTCGAGGCAGTGGCCGATCAGGTGGACCTGGTGCAGCTGCGCATTCTCGTGGTGCTGAGCGCGCGGGGTACTGCGAGTCTGTCCGAGGTGGCTGAGGAGTGCCGGTTGCACCTCACTCGGGCCAGCCGGCAGTGCGATCGCCTGGTCGGGATGGATCTGATCACCCGGGTCGACGACCCCGAAGATCGGCGCTCCTTGCAGCTGAGCTTGACTCCGGCCGGCCACGAGATCGTGGCGCGGGTTACCGATGCTCGCCGCGAATCGATCGCGCCGGTGCTGGCTCGGTTGTCGCCGACCCGGCGGGCCGAACTTCTGCGATCCCTGCGGGATTTCAGCGCGGCCGAGGTGGCCGTGACCGATGGGCGGCTGGCTGAATTGGCGTGGACGCAGTAGCAGATCGCCGCCAGTACATCGATGTCTGAGCCAGCAGACATGCACACGCGTATGAGCACGAACGAAAGGGGAATCTCAGTGAGCCGAACGGTGGTCGTAACGGGAGCGAGTGGCGGTATCGGCCGCGCCAGCGCGGTGGCGGCGGGACGCCAGGGCGATACCGTAGTGCTGCTGGCCCGGGGTGAGAAGGGCTTGCAGGGGGCAGTGGAGGAAATCGAGAACGCCGGCGGCCGGGCCATCCCGATGCCGGTCGACGTATCCGACCACGACGCGGTTTTTGCCATTGCCGACAAGGTCGAAGCCGACATCGGCCCGATCGACGTCTGGATCAACGTGGCCTTCACCTCGGTGTTCGCCCCGTTCGACGAAATCAAGCCGGAGGAGTACCGCCGGGTGACCGAGGTCAACTACCTCGGCTTCGTCTACGGCACCATGGCCGCACTCAAGCACATGAAGCCTCGCAACCGCGGCACCATCGTGCAGGTCGGATCTGCTCTGGCCTATCGCGGCATCCCGCTGCAGACCGCCTACTGCGGCTCCAAACACGCCATCCAGGGATTCCACGAGGCGCTGCGGTGCGAACTGCTGCACGAGAAGTCCGGGGTGCACGTGACCATGGTGCAGATGCCCGGCACCAACACCCCGCAGTTCAGCTGGGTGCTGTCCCGGCTGCCGCGGCAGGCCCAGCCGGTCGCACCGATCTATCAGCCCGAACTGGCGGCCAAGGCCGTGATGTACGCCAGCGAGCACCCGAAGCGGCGGGAGTACTGGGTCGGTAGTTCCACCATGGGCACGCTGGCCGCCAACGCGATCGCTCCCGGCCTGCTCGACCGCTACCTCGGGCGAACCGGCTTCAAGTCCCAGCAGACCAACAAGTCCAAGAGCCCGGACAAGCCGCACAACCTGTGGCAACCGGCCGACGGCAAGGACGGCAAGGACTTCGGCTCGCACGGCGCGTTCGACAACAAGGCGCATTACCACGACCCGCAGGTGTGGGCGTCCCAGCACCACGGCACGCTGGGCGCACTCGCCGCCGGCGCAGTTGCCGCCGCCGCGCTGGCCTGGCGGCGCCGATGAAACCCGCCCTGCTGGGACGCGTCGCCGGCAGTGTGCAACTGGCTGGCGGTGCGGTCCTGCTCCTGCGAACCGGGCCGGTGCTGGCCGCCCTGGCCGAATCGCCGGCCAACCGGCCACCACGCTGGCTGGCCCGGGTCCTGGCCGGGCGCTCGATCGCCCAGGGCTTGGCGTTGCTGGCCCGACCGGAACGCAGCTGGCTGGTCGGGGGCGCCGCGGTGGACGCCACCCACGCGACGAGCATGTTGCCGGTGCTGGCCAGCCGGCGCTACCGCCGGGTCGCCGCGATCAGCGCCGGTTCAGCGCTGGTGCTCGCAGCCGTGGAGTGGCTGGCCGCGCGGACGGACGGAGGGGTCAGTTGAGCGGGGGTGGACCGGTCCAGCAGCCGCATGTCTTGCGGGAGTATTCGCTGTTGGCCGACGGGGAGCGGGGCGCGGTCCTGGGCCCGCGCGGCGACATCGTGTGGATGTGCGCGCCGCGCTGGCACGACGGCTCAGTTTTCAGCGCGCTGATCGGGGGGCAAGGTTCGTTCAGCCTCACCCCGCAATGCACGTATATCTGGGGCGGGTCCTACGACGAGGCCAGCATGATCTGGCGTAGTCGGTGGGTCACCACCGAAGGCATCGTGGAGAGCCGGGAGGCGCTGGCCTATCCCGGCGACGAGCACCGGGCGGTCCTGCTGCGGCGGGTGCACGCGAAGGACCGGGCGGCTCGGGTCGAGTTCCGGCTGGAACCACGAGGCGATTACGACCGGAAGCCGCTGACCGACCTGCATCGCGATGGCGATGTCTGGACCGGCCGGGTCGGTTCCCTCTACCTGCGCGTGCTCGGTGCCGGCGCGGCCCGGCCCAAGTCAGACGGCACCCGGTTGGAGTTCGTGCTGGCACTGGAAGCGGGGCAGCAGCACGACTTCGTGCTCGAGATCTCGGACGAGGTGCTGCCTGATGAGCCGCCGGTTCCCGATCTGGAGTGGCAAGGCACCGAGTCGGCCTGGCGCTCAGCGGTGCCGCCACTGACCCAGACCCTCAACCCGCGCGACAGCCGGCGTAGCTACGCCGTATTGGCCGGCCTGACTTCCAAAACCGGTGGCATGGTCGCGGCCGCAACCACGAGCCTGCCCGAGCGCGCCGAGGCTGGCCGGAATTACGATTACCGCTACGCTTGGATCCGCGACCAGTGCTATGCCGGGCACGCGGTGGCCAGTACCGGTGGCGGAGCGTTGCTCGACGCGGCCGTGACCTTCGTCGCGGCCCGGATCATCGAGAACGGTCACCAGCTGGCGCCGGCCTATGCGGTCACCGGGGAGCCGGTTCCCGATCAAAGCCATCTCGGCCTCCCCGGCTATCCGGGAGGCGGCGACCAGATTGGCAATCAGGTCAACAAGCAGTTCCAGCTTGACGCCTTCGGCGAGGCGTTGCAGCTGTTCGCGGTGGCCGACGATCTCGGCCAGTTCCCGGCCGAGTTGTGGCCGGCCGTGCACGGCGCCGCCGACGCGATCGCTGACCGCTGGCAGGAGCCGGACGCCGGCATCTGGGAGATCGAGCCGCGGGCCTGGACCCACTCCAGGCTGACCGCGGCGGCCGGCTTGCGGGCGATCGCCACCCGATCCGGAGCTGGGCACCGGCAGGTGGAATGGCTGGCCCTGGCCGATCGGATCGTGGCCGACACCAGCGCCCACGCGTTGCATCCGGATGGGCACTGGCAGCGGGCGGTGGACGATCCGGGACTGGACGCTGCGTTGCTGCTGCCGGCCCTGCGCGAAGCAGTTCCGATCAACGACCCGCGGAGCAAGGCCACCTTCGCGGCCTACCTCGAGCAGTTGACCGAAGACGAGTACGCCTATCGGTTCCGGCACGACGATCGACCGCTGTCGGAGGCCGAGGGATCTTTTCTGCTGTGCGGCTTCCTGGTCGCGCTCACCCACGACCGGATGGGCAACCGGGTGCTGGCTCGGAGCTGGTACGACACCACCCGGGCCGCGGTCGGGCCGCCGCAGCTGTTCAGCGAGGAGTACGACGCCATCCAGCATCAGATGCGAGGCAACCTGCCTCAGGCCTTTGTGCACGCACTGCACCTGGAGACGGCGGCCGAGCTGTATCACGACGACACGACCGCATGAGCCGGCGCTGAAAGGGACCTAGAACATGCATGGCATCGACAAACCGGAAGTGCTCGATCCGGACCGGGTGAACCGCGACAAGCGAGAGCAGCTCTCGGCCAAGGATGAGCACTCCATGGCCGACCTGCTGGAGCAGGCGCTACGGGAGAGCTGTGAGTACGCCGACCAGCTCTGGGAGCAGCTTGATGCCGTTCGCGGCTACCTGATGCAGACGTTGCCCGAGGACCCGTACGCACCGGGACCGCACCGGCGGGTCAGCGCCCGTCCGACCGGGCCCGACGACGACGAAGGTTGGCAGGCCTGGATCGCTACCTACGCCGAGACCGCGTCGGTGCTGTGCGGGCGGCATGGCGATTCAGGTTTCGGGCTGTCGGTCGCCGAGGAACAGGCGCAACGCCGGCGCGACGCGCCCGAGCTGAAAGTCCGGCCCCAGCAGGTGGCCCGGGCCCGGCAAGCTCATCACGACCAGTCCAGCGGTGGGCACCGGGCCAAGGCCGTGATCAAGGCCGCCGGGGCAGCCGCGGCCGGCTTCCTGGCCGCCAAGGCTCTGCACGGCCGGGGCTCGGCCAGACCGGTTTCCGGCTCGCCGCGGCAGGGCTGATGCTCACCCGAGCTGAGCTGGTCCGCGGACTGGCCGCCGGGCTGGCCGGCACCGCCGCGATGACGGCGGGGCTGAAACTGGAGCAGGCGCTCCGCCAGCACGCCGACGGTCCGGTCGACTACGACGCCAGCCAGCACGTGGTGACCGCAGCGGCCACCCTGCTGCGCGACAATCCCCGGTCGCCACTGGCCCGCAAGGGGCTGTACTGGCTGGTGCACTGGGGCTACGGCTCGGCGGTCGGCATCGGGTTTACGCTGCTGCGACGGGTCAATCGCGGCGGTGAAGATCGCCGCGATGTCGCGGCCACCGGGCAGTTCTACGCCGGCTGCCAGGCCATGGCCCTGACGCTGTTCCCGACCCTGGGCGGCACGCCGCCGCCATGGCGCTGGCGCAAGGACATGCTGGTCAGCTCGCTGGCCCAGCACGCCCTCTACGCGGTCACCGTCGCCACGGTGGCCCGGGGGCTGGCCGCGCGCTCGCCGGTTGCGGACGAACTCAGGTGACCGGCTGATCGTTCGGTGGCGGCAGGGTGCTGCCGTCGCGCAACAGCACCGGCCCGACGGGAACCGACGGTCCGCCCGGCGGAGGCAGCGGCCGGGGTTGGGGCGTCGGGGACGGGGGAGTCGGCTGGGCCACCGTGGCCCCGAGGGCCGGCGGCGGCAGCGACGGCGGCGCGTTCGGATCGACCAGGTCGGCCAGGCTCGGGGCGTCGTCCAGTCGAGGCACCCCGAGCGGTGGCAACCCGAGCAGATCCAGCACGGTTTTGCCAATGCTGGTATGGCCGTTCCACCGGGAGTCGATGCCCGCCCGGACCGGACCGCCGAACATCAGCAGCGGTACCCGGGGACCGTAGGCCAGCTGCACGCCGTCCGGGGTGTGTTCCAGGTTTGGCGTGGCCACGTGGTCGTCGAAGCCACCCCAGTCGTCCCAGGTCAGCAGGAACACCGTCTCGGCCCACTTACCGGCCCGGACCACGGCGTCGACGGCCGCCCACACCTTGTCCTGGCCCAGCTTGACGTCGGCGACCGGATGCTCGTCGTAGGGCGCGTCGTGCCAGACCATGGCCAGGTCCGGCAGATCGCCCGCGCCGGCATCGGCCACGATCTGATCCGAACCGACGATGTCAGGTGAGCCCTTGAGTTGCTGGTAGAAGTTGACCGGATAGCCCGAACTCCCGGCGTAGACCCGCCAGCGCAGGCCGTGGTCGCCAGCATGACCGGGTAGCGAAGGCAGGTCCCAGAGCGGTTCCGGCTGGTTGCCGGGCGGGTTGCGCAGGGTCGGGGTCTGGCCGCCGACGATCAGCAGATGGTTCGGCGTGGAGTTGGTGCCGAAGCCGGAGCAGTGGTTTTCCAGGAACGCCCCGGTCTTGGCCAGGTAGGCGTAGTACGGCAGTACGGCATCGGTGTCGAGTTGGGTGTGGGTCGCCGGCGTCGGGGCCCCGGACTGCTGGGCGTGCAGCCATTTCGCGTACGCGGCCCGGCGGTGATCCTGGTCGTGTGCCGGTGGGTTCGGCTGCTCCGGCCAGCCGGTGACGACGTTGGCGCCCCAGGCTCGCAGCGAGGAGAAGTAGTTGTCCGTGGTGTGGTTCTCCTGGACGAAGACCACGACGTGTGCCACCGAGCGTGCCATGATCTTCACCCTGCCGCCCGGTCCGGGCCGGGACAAGCAAACAGTTGCTCTGAACTTTTTGGTTGACTGGGACGGGTGAGCCTGACCCAGCGGTTCGACGATTACCAGCAGGGGCATACCCCGCTCGGGTTCTTCCTGGCTGTGGTCTACAAGTTCTTCGACGACAACGGCCCGTACCTGGCCGCGCTGCTGACCTACTACGCCTTCGTCTCGCTGTTCCCGCTGCTGCTGCTCGGCACCACGATCCTCGGCCTGGTGCTGTCCGGACATGCCGACCTGCAGCACCAGATCCTCAACTCCGCGCTGCGCGACGTGCCGGTCGTCGGTAAGCAGCTTGACGCACCGAACGGGCTCAGCGGTGGCACGGGGGGTCTCGTGGTCGGGGTCATCGGCGCGCTCTACGGCGGGCTCGGGGTGGGGCAGGCCAGCCAGTACGTGATGAACACGGCGTGGGCGGTCCCCCGCAACGAGCGACCTAACCCGTTCCGGAGCCGGGTACGCAGCCTGCTGCTGCTCTCGACCGCCGGCCTCGGGGTGCTGGCCACCTTCGCGCTGTCGGCGGTGAGCACATCCGGCCCGGCCCGGCTCGGCACCCTGCTCCGGGTGCTGGCACTGCTGGCCGCCATCGCACTGAACGCGGCGGTGCTGATCATGGTCTTCCGGGTCGCGACCGCCCGCGACCTGACCATCCGCGACGTGCTGCCCGGCGCGCTGCTGGCCGCCCTGGGCTGGGAGTTGCTGCAGAGCTTCGGGGCGACCTACGTACAGCACGTGGTCCGGCATGCCAGCGACACCAACGGGGTCTTTGCGTTGGTGCTCGGGTTATTGGCGTTCCTGTTCCTCAGCGCCAACCTGGTCGTGTTGTGCGTGCAGGTCAACGTGGTGTGGACCCGCCGGCTCTATCCCCGGGCGCTGCTGACCCCGTTCACCGACAACGTCAGCCTGACCGAGGGCGACCGGCTCACCTACACCCGGCACGCCAAGTCCGAGCGGCGCAAGGGGTTCGAGCAGGTCGAGGTCAGCTTCGACGAGCGCGGCCAGCCGGCCGGCGACGAGCAACCGGCCGGCGAGCGCCCCCAGACCTGAACCGATCGCCCGTCCGGGCGACCGCAATCGCGACTGATTGCCGCACGATGGCCAGTTGGCCAGTTGGCCAGTTCACGCTCGCGGCTGAGTCAGCCCGTGAAATGTGGCACCAGCAGCTTGGCCACGTTCAACGCGTCGTGGGACGTGTCGTTCTGGTCGGTCTTCACCGTGACCACCGTCTTGCCCGCGGCAAAGGAACAGGCCCAGTCGGTCTTGCCGTCGGGTTGGTAGAAGCTGGTGCGGTACAGCACGCCGTCAACGCCCGGGGCCAACCCGGGCACCCCCTCGGTCTGAGCACCGGCCTGGCCGAGCCGGACCATCACGTTGTAGGCGGTAGTGGTGTCCGGATATCCGGTCGCGACCATCTCCATCGTGGCGTGGAAGTCGCAGCACCAGAAGTAGTAGCGGCAGCCGATGACCTTCTTGGCTTGCACCAGGACCGTGATCCGGGAGACCCGATTGCCCTCGGCATCGACCGCGGCCTGGGTGTCGACGAACGGGCAGGCCGCCGCGTCCTGCTCGGTGACGCGGGCCGGCACCGGCGGTCGGGCCGCCGTGGCCGTCCGGCTCGGGCGGGCCGAGCTGGCCGGAACCGAGGTCTCGCCCGCGCCGCCGCCCAGTCCGGCCGGCGGGGTCGATGAGCTGGGGCTGGTAGCCGATCCGGCGGTGGGCGCCGAGTGGCCGCCGCAGCCGGCCACGATCAGCCCGAGCAGCCCGAGCACCCCGACGACAGCCAGCCGCGGACGGATCCGGCGCCGGACCGCCACTGGTGTGCCGGCCATCGGGCGGCCGACCAGCTCGGTTTCTGCTTGCACCGGCCAACCCTAACGGGCCGGCTTGGCGTCTCGGGGGCGATTGTGGATGCTTGACCGATTCTTGATCACGGCATCGGCCCGGCGAGTCAACCGGCCAACAGGACGCCGAACAGCAGCGCGGCCAGCGCGGTCAGCGCCGTTCCGGCCCCGAACACGGCCAACCCGGCCCGGCTGGTCGCCCGGGCGTGCAGCCAGGCGGTCAGCCCGGACAGCAGCACCAGCGCAAGCTTGATGGCGAGCGTGTGCGCATAGGCGCCGTGTAGCTTGTCGTGCTCGGCCGCCACGTTCCAGAAGCCGGTCAGGATCAGCACGCCGAACGCCGGCCAGGCGACCCGGTTGAAGGCCCGGGCCGCAAGCCGCGGCACGTCCCCGCCGGCGGCCCGCAGCGCCGGTACCAGCGCGGCCAGGGTCAGCTGCCCGCCGACCCAGATGGTCGCAGCCAGCACGTGCAGGAACAGCCGGACGGCGTCCCAGCTCAGACTGATCATCGCGTGCCGGCTCGCCGGTTCATGGGGCTCAGCCTGCCAGCGCGCTCGACCGCGCTGACATCCGGCCCGGAGGCCAGCGGAGTAGCGTCGAGGGCGAGCTGAAGGATCAGCCAGCCACTCAGTGAGTCGATGCCTTGTCGAGCCCTTTGGCCCCGGCGCGTTCCAGCACGGCGCGGACGCCGGCGAACAGCGCCCCTTGCAGCACTGCGGCCAGCACGACCTTGGTCCAGTTCGCTTCCAGATCGGTCGGTTCCGGTGAGTCGTCCTCACCGGTCACGGCCGACCAGAGGCGGTCGAACAGCGAGGTTGCGATGACACCGCCGAGCACTCCGAGCAGGAGGCCGATCGGCTTGGCCAACAACTTCATGACGATCCCTGAAGGGTTTGAGGCAGCTGCCTACCGCGGGACGGTTTAGCCCGTGGCACCAAGCCTACCGGCGGTCCGGACCACCGGAGCGCCCACCGATGGAGAGGAAGGTTCAGCATGGCCGACAAGATGGAACGAGAAGCCGAGACGTTGCGGCCCCGAATTCTGGAAACCACGGATGCCGGCGAGCACTTCGACGACAGCGAGCGGATCGAGCAGGACGAGGCACCGCAGGGGCCGGACGATCCGGGGCTGGCCGAGCACAACGTGGCCAAGCTCAAGCACATGACCGAGCTGAACAACGAGTAGCCGCCGCGCTCAGGGCCGTAGGCCCAGCTCGACCACCGCCCCGGCCACCGAATGCAGGGTGGCGTTGTGATCGTTGGCGTGCCGGCGCAGCCGCTGAAACGCCTGGTCGACACTGATCTGGTACTCGGCGGCCAGGATGCCCTTGGCTTGCTCGATGATGATGCGGCTGGACAGTGCGTGCTGGAGCTGTTCGACCGTCCGGCGCTCCTGTTCCAGCTTCGAGGCATGTAGCAGGTAGGCCGCCGCGACGTCGGCGAATACCGCCGCCGTGGCGACTTCCTCGCCACTCCACTCGTGCACCTTGTCGTCGTACAAGTCGAGCACGCCGACTTGGTCGCTGTTGCGCATCGGGATGGCCGCAACCGCCAGGACGCCGGAGGCGGTGGCCTGCTCGACATAGCGCGGCCAGCGGGCAGCCTCGCTCGTCAACCGCGGGACGAGGACCGGCTCACCGGTGCGGAAGGCCTCTACGCACGGCCCTTCACCCTCGCTCTCCTGCAAGCGTTCCAGCTGGGCGAACAACTCGTGGTCGGCGGTGACGAACCGCAGGCCGCCGTCCTGTCGCAGCGATACCCCGGCTCCGGCGATACCGAGCAGGTCCGGCAGCCGGGCGGTGAGGTCGTGCAGCATGTCGCTGACGTCGGAGCCGGCGACCAGGGTGTGGGCAAAACCCTCCAGGGCGGCGGTGAGGTCCGGTCCGCGTGCCATACCCGTCCACCTCCCGGCGCACGGCGTCCTGCTGGATGCCGAACGGCTATTTCCACGCATCAGTGTGCCCGCCGGGATCAGCCCACAGCACTGGCAGAACGGCTCGACCGGCTAGGACTTTGGCCCCGAAGTTAGGTATCCCTTGGACTGGAAGCGCTTAGCCATCTTGTCGAGCTTACGGTGGACGGCTACCGTCGATCTCGATCAGCAACCGCTCGTGATACCGGGCGGTCGGCGCCGCCGCAGCCCCTGGTGGCTATCAGTTCCAGCTGAGGTCCCGGGGAGCGGCCATGTCCATGTTGTCAGCCCATTTCCATCGACGGTTGGCTGAACAGGAACTACTCAGTTGGCAGCAGTCCGCTCCAACGGCGCCTGCCACCCGTTCCACCGTCCCTGGCGTTTCGGCCCTGTATCGATCGTTGAGTCGCCGGTTGCCCCAGCCGGCCGGTGAGCCAGCCCGGACGGCCCGAGCGGGGCGGATGGCCGCAATGATCGGGGCGGGCCGATGAGCGTCAAACGCCGCCGACGTAACGAATCCGATCTGGTACTGCTGGAGCTGATCCGGCTCGGCAGTTCCGACAACTGGGATCGGACGCGGGCGGCCCGATCCCTGACGGCCAAGCAGCACAGCCGGGTCGCACTACGCCATGCCTACCGGCGGGTGCAGCGGGTCCGCGTTCCTGGCATCAGCCCGGTCGCCGATCGCGCCGCCGCGACCCTGGCGCTGCTGCTGGCCGACAGCGATTCCGGTGCGCCGGAGCAGAAGCCGACAGCGCCACCGACGCCCCGGCCAGCGTAGGTCGGCACGCCGCCGGCCGGCGGCCGGCCGCCAGGTTTGCCGGTGGCAGGCCCGAGGAATACTTTCGAACAGTGAGCATGCATCGCGGCTGAACCGCCAGCCGAGAACGCTTTGTGTTCTGAAGGAGCCCGTCATGCCTGCCAAGAAGGACATGCCGTCCACCCTGCGTCGCTCCCCGAAGAAGGCCCAGGACACCTGGGCCGAGACCCACGACTCGGCGGTCGAGGAGTACGGCGAGGGGGAGCGAGCGCACCGCACTGCCTTCTCCTCGCTCAAGCATTCGTTCGAGAAGGTCGGCGACCACTGGGAGCCCAAGGAGGGTGGCCAGCAGGGCCCGTCGGACCGGCAGGCGGCCAAGAGCGGCGCGGCCGCCCGCCGCGGCGGCAAGACCGCTGGCGGCGTGGATGCCAACGCCACCAAGCAGCATCTGCTGGAACTGGCCCGCGACCTGGACGTGCCGGGACGTTCCAAGATGACCAAGGACGAGTTGGTCGAAGCTTTGCAGAAGGCCAATTCTCGCCAGACCGCGAGGGCTCGCGCCAAGTAGCATCAGCGCCATCACCGGGAATTCGAGGGATGGCGATGACCGCGGCCGAGATCGACCAGTACCTGGCCGGGCTCGATGAGCCCAAGCGCTCGACGTTGGCCGAGATGCGCCGCCGCATCCTGCAGGTCCTGCCCGAGGCGGAGCAGTGCCTGTCCTACTCGATGCCCGGCTTCAAGATTGAGGGCCAGACCGTGGCCGGCCTGGCCGCGTTCAAGCATCATCTGAGCTACCTGCCCCACAGTGGCTCGGTGCTGTCCGAACTGGCCGAGCAGACTCAGGGCTACGCCCAGACCGCTGGATCGCTGCACTTCGCGGTCGACACGCCGCTGCCACTGGCGTTGATCGAGCAGCTGCTGGCGGTGCGGCTGCGCCAGGCCGGCCTGCCCATCAGCCCTCGTTAACCCGTCGGCATATGCCCAAAGTCCCTGGGACAGCCTCCGGGGCCGGCCGAAGATTGACGCGTGACTCGAAACCGACTTGCCCGGTACCTGCTGGTTCCGCTCGCCCTGCCGATGGTGCTGTCCGGCTGCGCTGGGCATTATCGGGCGGCGATGATGCCGGGTCGCGGGACGACAGCCACGGTCTCGCCCGGAGCCGGCATGATGGGCGGCGGACCGGGCTACCGGTATTCGCCCTCGACCTGTGTCGCGCCGAGCGCGCTGCCCGGGTCAGTGGTGACGGTGCTGCTGGCCGACATGAATATGGGCGCGATGGCCGGCGGCGTCGCCCCGACCACGGCCCACATGATGTTGCGCAGCGACCCGGTGCGGACGCCGGCCGGCACCGTGTCCTTCGTGGCCGTCAACCGGGGCTGGCGGGTGCACGAGCTGGTCATCCTGCCGCTGGCGGCTACCGCCGCGGCCGGTCAGCGGGTGGCCGCCGCCGATGGCACGATCGCCGAGACCGGCAGCCTCGGCGAAGCCTCGGGGGCGTGTGCCGGGGGAGCCGGTGACGGCATCCCGGCCGGCAGCGCGGGCTGGTTGACGCTCACCCTGCGCCCCGGCCGCTACGAGCTGGTGTGCAACCAGCCCAACCACTACGCCGACGGGATGTGGCAGGAGTTCGACGTCAGCTGAGCCCGGTGGTCAGCCGGCGGCACCGAGGCTAGGGAACAATGCCGGTATGAGCAGCCCTACCCCGCGGTGGTTCACCGACCACGGTCCCGGACATGCCGACTGGTACGTGAATCGCTTCCGAAACCTGGCCGCCCAAGGGGCTGACCTGGCCGGGGAGGCGCGGCTGGTCGATGCGTTGGTGCCGCCGGCCAGCCGGATCCTCGACGCTGGCTGCGGACCGGGCCGGGTCGGGGCGGTGCTGGCCGAGCGCGGCCACCAGGTCACCGGCGTCGATGTCGATCCGATCCTGATCGAGGCGGCTCGCCAGGACCATCCGGGCTCGACCTGGCTCGTGGCCAACCTGGCCGAGCTGGACCTGCTCGGGCCCGGCCAGGAGCCGTTCGACGCGGCGGTGCTGGCGGGCAACGTCATGGTCTTTCTCGGACCGGGAACCGAGACCACCGTGCTGGGCCGGGTCGCGGCCCAGCTGCGGCCCAACGGCCGGATCATCGTCGGGTTCGGGCTGGATCGCGGTTATCCGCTGGCCGAGTTCGACCATCACATCGCAACTGCGGGGCTACGCCTGGAGCACCGTTTCGCCGCCTGGGACCTGGTGGCCTTCCACGACCAGGCCGACTTCGCGGTGACGGTGCTTCGCACCCCGGCCTGACCCGGTCGGGACATGGCACCGCCGGGGCGAGCGCCAGTCGCTCGCCCCGGCGGGGGTTCAGCCCGGACGCTCAGCCGTCGGCGCCGGCCGGGGTGGTGGTGATCGACTGCCCCTCGGCCTTGTTGGCCGCGGTGGCGAAGTCGTTGGTGAAGGTGTTGGCCAGGTTGACCTTGCTGACGTCGGTGCCGATCAGCTTCTCCATGGCGTAGATCACCTTCGGCCCACCGGCGGGCATGATCCCGTCGGGCAGGAATTGGGCCTTGTCCGTGCTGAGGCCGGCGATGTACTGGTCCTTGCTGATGGTGCTGTTCTGCACGAAGCTCGCCGGCATGGCGTTGGCGACGTCGGCCGCAGTGTGGGTGTTGATCCAGTGCAGCGTCGCGACCAGGGCATCGACAACCTTCTGCACGGTGTCCTTATGGCTGTTGACCCAGCTGGTCCGGGCCAGCACCCCGGCTGCCGGCCAGGCACCCCCGAGCGCGGCCTGGGCCCCGGCCGTGGTGGCCAGGTCGATCGCTGAGTACGCCAGCTTCTTCGACTCCAGCGCGCCGACCGTGGGCTGCGTGGTCATCACGCACTGCGCACTGTTGCGCTGGATGGCCGCGATCGCGGTGGCACCGGCCCCGACGGCCAGGGTGTGGTACTGGCTGTGCGTGGTGCCCTTCTGCGCGGCCAGGAACTGGGTCAACTCATCGGTACCGGAGCCGAGGTCGGTCACGCCCAGCGTCTTGCCCTTGAAGTCGGCGGCCGAATGCACGCCGCTGTTGGTGCCGCACATCTCCCGCTCGCCCGGCGCGCCGGAGAGCTGGACGATGTCCTCGACATCCTTGCCCTTGGACTGGAAGTCGATGGTGTGGATGTACCAGGCGCCGGCCATGTCGACCTGGCCCGAAGCCATGGCGTCCTCGGCCCCGACTCCACCGTTGACTTCGGTCGAGAGTGTGACGTTCACCCCGTACTTCTTGTAGAAACCGAGGTCCTGCGCCAGCTGGTAGGGCAGGTAGATCTGCTTGTCGATCCCGCCGACCATCATCGAGACGGTGGGCAGCGCCGAGGAGCCACCGGAACTGGTTCCGGCGGTCTTCTTGCTGCTGGAACAGGCCGCCACGCCAACCACCAGGGTTGCCGTCAGAGCCAGCGTGCACGCGCGTCGAAACACGGGTCTTCCTTTCTTTCGTGGGTGATTTGCTGCCGCCGGCCGTTTACAGTCCGGCCGATTCGGTGTGGGTGGGCGGGCGCCAGGACAAGACCCGGCGTTCGAGCAGGGTTATCAGGAACTCCGCGCCGAGGGTGATCACGGCCATGATCGCCATGCACGCGAACACCGTGTTCGGGTCGAGTCGGCCTTGAGCCTGGCTGATCACCAGGCCGATGCCGCGTTGCGAGCCGAGCACCTCGCCGACCAGCGCGCCGATGATGGCGAAGCCGAAGGCGGTGTGCAGGCTGGCGATGATCCAGGTCAGGGCCGAGGGAACCGTGACGTGGCGGGCCACCTGAAGCGGCGAGGCGCCGAGCACCCGGACGTTGGCCACCAGGTTGGGATCGACTTCGCGAACTCCCTGGTAGGCGTTGAAGAACACGATGAAGAACACCAGGACCGCCGCCAGCAGAACCTTGGGGAACGGACCGAGGCCGAAGGCGACCAGGAAGATCGAGCCCAGGATGATCCGGGGCACTGCGTTGACGATCTTGATATAGGGCCCGATCACTCCGGCCAGGAACCGGTTCTGGCCGAGCAGCAGGCCCAGGACTACCCCGACCGCGGTGCCGAGGAAGAATCCGTACACCGCTTCCCGAAGGGTGACGCCGATGTCGTCCCAGATCGAACCGAACTCGCTGCCCTGGGTGAACAGGGTGACCAGGGACTGCCAGATCTTGGAGGGCTGCCCGTAGAAGAAGGGATCGACCCACTTCCAGGTCGTGGCCAGCTGCCAGCCGCCGACAATGAACACCGCCACGCCGAGCCGGGCCAGCCAGAGCAGGCCCAGCCGGCGGCGGTAGCGCTGTCGGGCCCGCTGCTGCAGGTCGGACCCGACCGCGGTCGGGGCGGTGGCGATCACGCCGGCTTGGGCCGTCATGCCGCACCTGCCGTCTGGGCGTAGGCCCGTTCCACCTCGTCCTTGAGCGCGCTCCAGATCTGGCCCTGCAACTCCAAGAACCTTGGTTCGTGCCGGATCTGGTGAACCTCGCCCCGGGGCCGGGGCAGGTCGATGTCGAACACCGCCTTGACCGCGCCCGGGCTGCTGGTCATCACCACGACCTTGTCGGCCAACGCGACCGCTTCGTCCAGGTCGTGGGTGATGAAGAGCACCGACGGTCGCAGTTGCTCCCACAAGCCGAGCAGCTCGTTCTGCATGATGGCCTTGGTCTGCACGTCCAGGGCTCCGAACGGCTCGTCCATCAGCAGGATCTGGGGCGTGTTGATGAGCGCGGCCGCCATCGCCACCCGCTTGCGCATACCGCCGGAGAGCTGGTGCGGGTAGCGGTCCTCGAAGCCGCGCAGGCCGACCCGGCGCAGCCAGTCCCGGGCCAGCTCGCCGGCCTGCTGGCGCGGCATACCAGCCAGGCTGGGGCCGATCTGGACGTTGCCGAGGACGGTCTTCCACGGGAACAGGGCGTCGGCCTGGAACATGAAGCTGACGCCCGGGGTCAAGCCGCGCACCTCGCGACCGCCGACCCGGACCGTGCCGGCGCTGGGCCGATCGAGCCCGGAGACCTGACCCAGGGTGGTCGACTTGCCGCACCCGGTCGGTCCGACGATGGCCACGAACTGGCCCGGCTCCACCGTGAACGAGACCGCCTGCAGCGCGGTGAAGACGTTGCCCTTCGGGGTCAGGAATTGCTTGGTCAGCTCGTGCACCTCGATGCCAGCCGCGGTGCTCCGGTCGGCTGGCCGGCCGGGGGCGGGCTCGCGTTCGGCCGTGGCTCTGCGCCAGTTCATCAGCGTCGCTCCTAGTTGGTCGGGGGCGTGATGAGCGCCAAAGCTAGGTGTCACGGCGGCATTGCGTCGCTGTTTCGCTCGCAACCCGCGTTCTCCGCGTTGATCGAGGTTTTGCGCGTTCTGCGCGCGGGCGGATGCTTGTCCCCGGTGCTGGGGTGAGCGACACTGTGGGCGATGTTGCGACCCCATTTCCGCCGGCTGTCGACGCAGATCTTCGCCGCCCAGCTGGCGATCCTCACCGCCACGGTGCTGATCGGTTTCCTGCTCTTTGCCCATGAGGCACGGACGGAACTCAATCGGCAGTACGAGCAACGGGCCGCCGCCATCGCCCAGACCGTGGCCGGCGTGCCGGACATCCAACGGTGCCTGGCCGGGGTCGGGTGTTCAGAACCCATCCAGACCGTGGCATCGCGAATCCAGGGTGAAACCGGGGCGTCCTACGTGGTCGTGATCGACATGCAGCGGATCCGGCACTCCCATCCGGACCCGAGCCTGATCGGGCAGCAGGTCGAGGAGCCGATCGTCACCGCCGACGGCCGCACCCACGTCGGCATCAACGACGGCAGCACCGGACCGTCGGCCAACGGCAAGGCCCCGATGTACGCCCCGGACGGTCAGATGATCGGCGAGGTGTCGGTCGGGTTGCGGGAAAGCTCGGTGTCGGCCGCGCTGTGGCACGAGCTACCGGTGTACGGCGGCTGGTTCGCGCTGGCCCTGGCGGCCGGCGCGGTCGCGTCCTGGCTGCTCGCCCGCCGGCTCAAGCGCCGCACCTTCGGGCTGGAGCTGGACGAGATCGCCCGCCTGCTGCAGGAGCGGGAGGCGACCCTGCACGGGATCCGCGAAGGCGTCATCGCCACCGATGCCGCCGGGCGGGTATCGGTGGTCAACGACGAGGCCCGGCGGCTGCTCGGGCTGAGCGGCGACCCGGTCGGGCGCTGGCTGACCGAGCTGCTGCCGGCCGGGCGGCTGCGCGACGTGCTCACCGGCGTCGGGCCCGATGCGGCCGGGATCGAGCCCGACGAGCTGGTGCTGACCGATGATTTCTGCCTGACCGTGAACCGGATGCCGGTAGTGCTGGCCGGCCGGGCCCACGGCGCCGTGGCGACCGTGCGGGACCGCACCGAGCTGATCGGATTGCTGCGGGAGCTGGATGGCGTGCGCAGCCTGACCGATTCCCTGCGGGCCCAGCAGCATGAGTTCTCCAACCGGATGCATGCCGTGGCCGGGCTGCTCGAACTCGGTCGGGTCGAGGAGGCGCTGTCCTACCTGACCGAGTTGCGCGGGGCTTCGGCCACCTTCCTGGACGAGGTCGCCGCCCGGATCGGATCGCCCCTCATCGTCGGGCTGCTGCTGGGCAAGGCCGCGGCGGCCGGCGAGCGCGGGGTCCGGCTCGAGGTCAGCGCCGACAGTTGGGTCGGCGAAGCGCCGGAGCGGGCCCAGGCCCTGGTCACCATTCTCGGCAACCTCATCGACAACGCGATGGACGCGGTGGCCGGGCAGCCCGGCGGTCGGGTCGAGGTCGGCATTGTCGAAGGCGCCGAGACGGTCACGATCCGGGTCGCTGACAACGGACCGGGGCTGGCCGATGGCAGCGCCGAACTGGTCTTCCTCGACGGCTACAGCACCAAGCCGGCGCAGGAGCCACTCCGGCGCGGGCTGGGGCTGGCCATCGTGCACCGGCTGGTGCACCGGCTGGGCGGCCAGATCAGCTTGAACGCCGGGCCGGGTGCGGTATTCCTGATCAGCCTGCCCCGCGTCCCCGAAGCCCGCCCGGTGGTTTCCGGCCTGGCCCGGTGAGCACCGAACCGGTCCGGACCGCGATCGTCGACGACGACTTCCGGGTCGCGGCAGTGCACGCCGCCTACGTCGCTCGGACCGAGGGCTATTCAGTCGTCGGGCAGGCCCACAGCGGCGCCGAGGCGATGGACCTGGTCCAGGAACAACGGCCGGACCTGGTGCTGATGGACGTCTACCTGCCCGACCGCAACGGCCTGGACGTGGTCCGCACCATGCTCGATCTGGTTCCGCACCCCGACATCATCGTGGTCACCGCGGCCCGGGAAGTCGGAACGGTGCGGGCGGCGATGCAGTTGGGTGCGGTGCATTACCTGGTCAAGCCGTTCGGCTACGCCGCCCTGGCCGAACGCCTGCAGGCCTACCGGAGGTTGCGGGCTCGGCTGTCCGGCCTGCCGGCCGAGGCCGATCAGGCCGACGTCGACGCCCTGTTCAGCCTGTTGCGCCGGCCGGCTCAGACCACCGCCCAGCCCGAGAAGGGGCATTCGGCGCTGACCCTGGAACTGGTGCGCAAGTCGGTCCTGGCCGCCGAGCGGGACGTCTCGGCTACCGACGTGGCCGGCGTCACCGGGCTGAGCCGGGCTACCGCCCAGCGCTACCTGAACTACCTGGAACGGCTGGGTTTCGTCCGGATGCAGTTGCAGTACGGCACGACCGGACGACCCGAACATCGCTACCTGGCGGTGCTGCCCTGATCCTCGCCGGCCCGGTAAGGCAAGGCAGGCCTTGCTGGCGAGCCCGCGGCCGAGCCGGACAATGGATCACGTGAGCGAGCCTGCAACCATGCCCGAATCCCAGCAAACCCATGCCGACGAGCCGCATGCCAGTGGTATGGCCGGTCGGTTGAACTGGCTCCGGGCCGGCGTGCTCGGGGCCAACGACGGCATCGTGTCGGTGGCCGGGCTGGTGGTCGGCGTGGCCGGAGCGACCTCGGCCCGAGGACCCATCTTCACCGCCGGACTGGCCGGCCTGGTCGCCGGCGCGGTGTCCATGGCCTTGGGTGAGTACATCTCGGTCAGCAGCCAGCGCGACAGTGAGAAGTCGTTGATCGCCAAGGAGAAGCGCGAGCTGGCCGAGTTCCCGGACGAGGAGCTGGCCGAGCTGACCGCGATCTATCAAGCCAAGGGGCTCAGCAAGGAAACCGCCCACCAGGTCGCGGTCGAGTTGACCGAGTTCGACGCGCTGGCCGCGCATGCCGAGGCCGAACTGGGCATGGACCCGGACGAGCTGACCAACCCGATCCACGCCGCGATTGCCTCGGCCGTTTCCTTCACCGTCGGCGCGCTGCTGCCACTGCTGGCCATCCTGCTGCCGCCGCAGCCGGCCCGGGTTCCGGTGACGGTGGTGGTGGTCTTGCTGGCCCTCGGGATCGCGGGAGCGATCAGCGCCCGGATCGGCCGCAGCCCGGTTCGACTCGCGGTGCTGCGGGTGGTGATCGGCGGTGCGGCCGGACTGGCCCTGACCTACGTGATCGGTCACCTGTTCGGGACCGCGGTCGGCTGATAAGGCCAGTCCGGCGCGGCTCAGCCGGTCAGCCGAGCCGGTGGTCGCTGGTCACCACCCCGTGCTCGGTCGTGATCCGGTGCCAGTACGGCCGGCCGGCGTCGGTGGTGCCGACGTAGCTGGTGCTGGAATGGCCGTCGGAGGCGCTGGTCACGCCGTTGGCCCGGGCCAGGATCCCGTAGGAGTCGACGGTCCAGTTCCAGCCGCGGATGCTCGGCCGGCCCGCTGCGGTGACCACGCTGGCCACCCGCTGGCCCATATGCACCGTGCCGGACAGGGAGAAGTTCTGGTCGTTGGTGTAATCCGCGGCCGAGAAGTCCACCGACAGCGGGTAGGACTCCGACAGCGTCGAACTGGCCACGACCCGGTGCCCGATCGTCGACACCGACCGGTAGCTGAGGTTGTCGCTCTGCTTGACCGTCTGGACCAGGCCGGCGTTGCCGATCGTGCCGCCGTTGTGCCAGGACCGGCTGGTGTCGACGGTGGTCACGACGCGGCCGGCCGAGGTGTCGACGTAGCCGGTCAGCCGGTCGGCCCGACGGGCGGTTTCGGCATAGCTCACCGAGCCGTTCGTGATCGGACCGGCAGTGATGTCGGTAGTGGCGGCCGGGGCCACCGTGTCGGAGACCAGCGCACCGGAGGTGTGGCTGCGGTGGTGGTCGGTGGTCAGGAACAGCACCGCGGTGACGTTCCAGTTGTCGCCGATCGGATTCATGGCAAAGGTCATCGAGTGGGCCTGGCCGTCGACCAACCGGCCCGCGAACGGGGTCAGGTCGAGGTTTTCCGGCCGCAGGTCCAGGGTGTCGATGGCCAGCACCGGGCGCCACAGCGTGGGCACGATGCCACCGGAGTAGATGTGCGGGAACGTTCCGACCGCGCCGGCCCGGGTCCCGTCGACCGACACCAG
>Ga0187809_10000124_pt1 | contig 52412 bp, 55 predicted proteins | sample NC_wetland_sal_i_8_FD_132415 | JGI IMG/M metagenome (GOLD analysis project Ga0187809, IMG submission 132415) | Wetland sediment microbial communities from Neuse River Estuary, North Carolina, USA - ASW_4 | ecosystem: Environmental > Aquatic > Freshwater > Wetlands > Sediment | place: USA: North... | reverse complement strand
GATGCTGATTCATCTGCGCAATGAGGGCTTCGACTACAAGACTCCATATGTCATGCGCATCAAGGCCGCGTTTGAACAGATGCTGGTAGAGAGAATAAAGTCTGCCGGCATTCGCCGATCGATCAACAATTCGGCCGTCGCGTGAACGAGGGCCGAACGATCTAGGATCAGCTGTCCAAAAAGCTCCTCAGCTTGCGGCTACGGCTTGGATGCTTGAGCTTGCGGAGCGCCTTGGCCTCGATCTGGCGGATACGTTCCCGCGTCACCGAGAACTGCTGACCAACCTCTTCAAGCGTATGGTCGGTGTTCATGCCGATGCCGAAGCGCATCCTGAGCACGCGCTCCTCGCGCGGCGTCAGCGAGGCCAGCACACGGGTCGTAGTCTCCCTGAGATTGGCCTGGATCGCCGCGTCGATCGGCAGGATCGCGCCCTTATCCTCGATGAAATCGCCGAGATGGCTATCCTCCTCGTCGCCCACCGGGGTCTCGAGGCTGATCGGCTCCTTCGCGATCTTCAAGACCTTGCGCACTTTTTCCAGCGGCATGGCGAGCTTCTCGGCCAGTTCCTCCGGCGTCGGCTCGCGGCCGATCTCGTGCAGCATCTGGCGCGAGGTGCGGACGATCTTGTTGATCGTCTCGATCATGTGCACCGGGATGCGGATCGTGCGGGCCTGGTCGGCGATCGAACGGGTGATCGCCTGCCTGATCCACCATGTCGCATAGGTGGAGAACTTGTAGCCGCGACGATACTCGAACTTGTCCACCGCCTTCATCAGGCCGATATTGCCTTCCTGAATAAGATCAAGGAATTGCAACCCGCGGTTCGTGTATTTCTTGGCAATGGAGATAACGAGCCTCAGATTGGCTTCGACCATTTCCTTTTTGGCGATGGCGGCCTCGCGCTCGCCCTTCTGCACCTGATTGACGATCTTGCGGAACTCCGCGATCGAGATCGCCGTCTCGGTTGCGAGGTTCTGGATCTCGGAGCGGATGTCGCGGATCGTCTCCTTCTCGTTGCGCGTGAACTCCTTCCAGCCCTTGCCGGCGAGATTGGAGATGGAGCGCATCCAGTTCGGATCGAGTTCCGTGCCCTGATATTCCTTGAGAAATTCCTCGCGACGAACGCCGTAGCTCTCCGCCAGCCTGAGCAGGCGGCCCTCGTTCTGCACGAGACGCTTGTTGATGTCGTAGAGTTGCTCGACCAAAGCCTCGATGCGGTTCTGGTTGAGCGACAGCGACTTCACCGCGCGGATCAGTTCTTCCTTGAGCTGCTTGTAGCGGCGCTCCTGGCTCGGCGACAGCGTGCCGATGGCGGCAAGACGGTTCTCGACCTGCTGGTCCTGCAGCTTCCGCAGCTTGCGATAGGTATCCGCGATGAGGTCGAGCGTTTCCATGACCTGCGGCCTGAGTTCCGCCTCCATGGCGGCCAGCGACAGGTTCGCCTCGTCGTCCTCCTCGTCGTCTTCCTCAGGGCGCGTTTCGCCGCCGACATTGGTGATGTCGTCTTCCTCGCGCTGACGGCGCGCCGCCTTGGGGTCTTCCGCCGGCTTTCCGTCCTCCTCGCGCGGCGCGATCACCGGCGCCTGCTTGGCCTCGGGGCCGGCATAGGTCGCTTCGAGGTCGATGATCTCGCGCAGCAGGATCTTGGCTTCGTTCAGTTCGTCGCGCCAGATGATGATCGCCTGGAAGGTGAGCGGGCTTTCGCACAGGCCCGCGATCATCGTCTCGCGGCCGGCCTCGATCCGCTTGGCGATGGCGATCTCGCCCTCGCGGGAGAGCAGTTCGACCGAGCCCATCTCGCGCAGATACATCCTGACCGGGTCGTCGGTGCGGTCCGTCGGTTCCTTCTTGGTTACGGTAGCTGCAACCGCGGTTCCGGTCTGCTCGGCAAGTTCGGTCGATTCCTCCTCGGCATCGGACGAGGAATCATTGTCGTCGCTCGCTTCGTCGTCCTCGACGACATTGATGCCCATATCGGAGAGCATCGCCATCGTGTCCTCGATCTGCTCGGACGTGACCTCTTCGGACGGCAGGACGGAATTCAGTTCGTCCATCGTAACATAGCCGCGCTTTTTCGCGGCCTTGATCATCTTCTTGACCGCGTCGTCGGAAAGGTCGAGAAGCGGGCCGTCGGTGGTGCCCTCGCGTTCCGTTTCGACCTCTTCCTTTTCCTTCGTCGCCATGCTTATTTCTCCAAGGGCCGATTGCCTTGCGCTCACAGCTTGCTACGGCGCGCAAACTCGGCTAGCCGCCATTCTTTACCATGCCAGCAAACAACGCCCTTGCCGGAGCCGGCGCGAACCGGTGCTGACACGACATATAGGGCGGCGGTTATCTCCGTCCAAACCAGGCCCGCGGAGGACCCATCCCACGCTGCTCGACACTGAAGTCCAGCATCGATATTCCCGAATCGTCCTGATTCCGTCATTCTGGCGGCAGGTCAAGCGGCTCTGCCACGATTCGCTTAAAAAAAGCGAATCAATTGACGTCCTAGGCGCGGAACTTGATTTTTGCACGCTAAACTGCCCCATATATGGCGAGCCGACAAAAAGCTGCAAGGGTGAGCGCCTGCGGTTCTGATTCGGAAAGAGAACGCCGTATATGGAATGGCGGCAGCTGTTCGAAGTCGTTGGACCGCCCGACTCAGCCGCCTGCCCGCCCTGAAAGGACGCCAAAGCCTTCAAGCAAGGCTTCCTGCTTTTCAAGGTTGGCGATCTCTTCCCGGTTCAGTTTCAGCGCTTCGACCAGATGCACCGTCAGCTTCTCGTCTCCCGCCTCGATCGCCTCGGCGAGGGATGATTGCAGTTCGGCGCTGTGTTGCTTGAGCTCCCGCGAACGCGAAAACAACGCCAACGCCTGCAGAAATCCCTCGCGCGCGTCTTCGAGCGCGGCGTTCTCGCCTGCGACCCAGTGATAGCAGCCCTTCAATTGCTGACTGAGGGAGTCGACAGCAGCCTTAAGATTGCGAGAGGCGATCGCCGTAATCACCTCCTCGCGCGTTTCCGCCGGCTCGGTCGCATAGATATCAACGATCGTTCGATGAAGGTCCGCTATATGCGGGTTTTCGAAATGAAGCGCCGCCACCAGATCGCTGTTTTCATGGAACAGTGAGGGGTAGTTGACGAGCGCCATCAGGAGCGCCGCTTCCCGAAGCAGCGGCTTCGAGGGAATGACCTTGATCATGGCGGAACGTGCCAGGCTCTCCGTCATAGTCAGACGACCGGAAGCGCCTCCAGACCTGCCTTTCCAATTTTCCCGGCCACCCTTTGTCGAGCGGAAGCGATCCTTCGGCGCGCCGAAAAAGCTCTGCGCCCGTTCGCGCATGTCCTGCTGGTAATGATATCGAACGCTTTCGTCGCGGATGCGGCTTGTGAGGTCCCGTAGCCGTTTGTCGAGTTCGGCGCGCCGTTCCGGCGTCTCGAATGTCCGGCCCTGCGTCTCGCGCATCCACAACAGCTCTGCGAGCGGCCGCGCTTCTTCCAGAACGGCCGCAAAGGCGCCCTTCCCTGAACGGCGCACGATGTCGTCCGGATCCTGCCCTTCCGGCAACAGCGCGAAACGCGCGGTGCGGCCAGGCTGAATCAGCGGCAGCGCCAGTTCGGCCGCCCGCCATGCGGCGCGCAGGCCCGCCTGGTCGCCGTCGAAACAGAGCACGGGCTCACCGGTCATCCGCCACAGAAGTTCGAGCTGGTTTTCCGTCAGCGCCGTACCAAGGGGCGCCACCGCATTGCCGAAACCCGCCTGCGTGAGCGCTATGACATCCATATAGCCCTCGACGGCGATGATCGTGCCGTCCTTGCCTTGCGCCTTGCGGGCGCGGGCGAAATTGTAAAGGACATTGCCCTTGTGGAAGAGTTCGGTTTCCGGTGAATTGAGATATTTGGCCGGCACGTCCGCCGACAAGGCCCGGCCGCCGAAAGCGATAACCCGCCCTTTCGCATCCTCGATTGGAAACATGATGCGGTCGCGGAAGCGGTCATAGGAAACCGGAATGTCGGGTCCGAAGACGAGGAGGCCGCAGGCTTCCATCTGTTCCTTGGCGACGTCCTTCGAGGCAAGGAATTCCTTGAGCGCATTGCGGCTGTCCGGCGCATAGCCGAGGCGGAATGCCTGCTGCGTTGCCGGCGTCAGCGCCCGGTCGCGCAGATAGGCGCGCGCTTTCGCCCCTTCCGACGCTTGCAGCTTCTCCTGGAAGAAGCGAACCGCGAGTTCCATCACGTCATGCAGGCTGGCGCGCTGCTTCTCGCGCTGCTCGGTCTCCGGGTCGCGCTCGGGCATGGGGACGCCCGCCATCTCCGCCACCCGTTCCACGGCTTCGGGGAAGCTCATCCCGTCAAGCTCGGTCAGAAAGCGGAAATGGTCGCCTGAAACGCCGCAGCCGAAACAATGATAGCGGCCGCGCCTGTCCTCGCAATGGAAGCTCGGCGTCTTCTCGCCATGGAAGGGACAGCAGGCCCACCAATCGCCGCGCGCGGCATTGGTTTTCTTCCGATCCCAGGAAACACGCGTCCCGACCACGCCCGAGATCGGCACGCGGCCGCGTATTTCATCAAGGAAGGAATCCGAAAAGCGCATGTTACAGCCTGTTTCGAACCTATATAACCATAGAGTCGAAGCCGGACGACACCAGACATTATCCCATGCCCGGTTTTCACAGGTTGAAAGACAAGAAATACGGCCGTATATACAAGCCTAGGCGCATGACGTGCATCGCCGATTGGGATTTTGCACCAGGAGCACGTTATGCGGATTGTCGAGAAAATCGCGGTCACGGAATTCGACTGGGATCCTCACAAACGCAAACGTACGATAGATGAACGGGGCCTGGATTTTGCCGATGGTGCGCGTGCTTTGTTGGAGCCGCACTTGGAATTCTCATCGGATCGCCACGGCGAGCGTCGAACCTTGGCCATCTGCAGGCATACGGCGCGTATGATTGTGGTCGTCTACACTCTGCGAGATGACCTTTGTCGCATCATTTCGGTGAGACCGGCGAGGAAGAATGAGCAAAGAGAATATCGTCAGATATTCGGCGGATGAAATCCGCCGTATGGTGGACTCCGGTGAGTCCAGATCCGATTGGGCGCGTGTCGACGCGATGACGGACGAGGAGATTGAAGCGCAGATGCGTGGCGATCCCGACTGGGCCGATTTTATGGATATCGACTGGTCGAAGGCAACCATCGTCTATCCTGTACCCAAGAATCCCGTATCGATCCGCCTCGACAAGGATGTGATCGATTTCTTCAAGGCTCAGGGCAAAGGTTATCAAACCCGTATCAATGCGGTGCTGCGCCATTATATGCAGGAAAGTAAGAAGAAGGCCGGATAAGGCTCGACCTTATGGGTAGCCGATAAAGGGCCAGCCCTTCACTCATAAGAAAATCTGAAGCTTCACGCCGGATTTCTGCATTGCCCGGCTTGTCCAATCGTGGTTTGAAACCCGTCCGCCACGACACTATAATCCATGTCTCCACCGCTCATCGCCCTCTTCATCGCCGCTTTCGCGTTCGGCACGACGGAATTCGTCATCGCCGGTGTCCTGCCGGAAGTGGCGGCCGGGCTCGGGATCGGCGTGCCGACGGCGGGCTATCTCGTCTCCGCCTACGCGCTCGGCATCGCGATCGGCGGTCCGGTCCTGACGATCGCGGCAGCGCGCATCAGCCGCCGATCACTGATCGTCGGGCTCGTGGTCGCCTTCAGCATCGGCCAGGCCCTTTGCGCGGTTGCGCCGGATTTCGGCTCGATGCTGCTCTTCCGCTTCCTGACCGCGATCGCCCATGGCGCCTATTTCGGCGTTGCGCTGGTGGTGGCGGTCGGCCTTGTCCCGGAAGCACAACGCGGCAGGGCGGTGGCCTTCGTACTTGCCGGCCTGACCGTATCGAACGTCATCGGCGTGCCGGCCGGCACCGCCGTCGGCGCCTTCTGGGGCTGGCGCGCGACCTTCTGGACGACGTTCACCCTCGGGCTTGCCGCAATCGCGGCCGTGATCGCGCTCCTGCCGCGCACGACAGCCGCCGCCCCGGCCGCTCCGGCGACACTTGGGCGCGAGATGCGCGTGCTGGCGCGCCAACAGGTCTGGTCTTCCCTGATCATCATGCTGATGCTGATGATGGCCCAGTTCGTGCCGTTCACCTATATCACGCCGATGCTCACCAACGTCACTCATCTCGGGGAGGATTGGGTGCCGTGGATGCTTCTTCTCATAGGCCTGGGCTCGACCATCGGTGTCTTCTGCGGCGGCAGGCTCGCGGACTGGAAGCTCATGCCGGCGCTGATGGCGATGATGATCCTCCAGGCAATCGCCTTGGCGCTGATCTATCTTGCCGGTTCCTATGCCGTCCCCATGGTCCTGCTGCTCGCCCTGTGGGGCGGGCTGAATTTCTCGATCGGCACGGCGATACAGACGCGAATTCTCGCCTGGACGGCGGATGCGCCCAATCTGGCGGCCTCCCTTATCCCGTCGGGCTTCAATATCGGCATCGCGTTCGCCGCCTTCATCGGCGCACAACTGCTCGACGGCGGCTACGGCTACCGCAGCCTGCCTCTTCTCGGTGTGGTATCGATGCTCGTGGGAACTTTGGTGGCGCTGTTCTCAGCCACGGCGGAGCGACGGGCGGCCAAGCTGCCCCCGCTCGTGCGGCCATCGTCACCGGTCCCAGCGCCGCCGGAATATTGAGCGGCGCCGATCTCTTGCGGTTGGAGGCGTACCGCTAATGTCATCCACCCTGCGGTTAGGCAAATTTGCCGATCTCCGACATTTGGCGTCGTGCTCTCTTGCACAGCTGCTCAAAAACGCCGATATATGTTAACCGGCTAACTGCTTTCCCATGGAACCCAAGGAAGGACAGACTCTTTCTTCGCCATGACCTTTCACCCTTCCATCCCCGCTTTCGATGGAGGTGACGCTCGATGAGCGGCTCCTTTGTCCTCATCCATCTTGCCGGGGCGGTGGCGATGCTGCTCTGGGCGACGCGCATGGTCCGCACCGGGGTGGAACGCGCCTATGGCAATGTGTTGAGAAGCCGCCTGCGCGAAACGATGCGCAATCCCTTCCTTGCGGCGGCGACGGGAGCCGCCCTGTCCATCGCGCTGCAGAGTTCGACGGCAGTAACGCTGCTGATCGGCTCCTTTGCCGGATCGGGCATCGTCACCGGCCTTTCCGGCATTCTCGCCGTGCGCGGGGCGGAAGTCGGCTCGGCGCTGGTCGCCAAGATCCTGAGCTTCGACCTGTCTCTTCTGGTGCCCCTCTGCCTGATTGCGGGAACCGTGATGTTCCGGGCGACCGAGCGCCGCGAGTGGCGGCAGATGGGGCGCATCGTCTTCGGCATCGGGCTGATGATCCTCTCGCTTCAACTGATGAACAGCGCCACCGAGCCGCTGCGGAATTCGAGCATTCTTCCTGTCATCGTCAATTATCTCTCGGGCGACCCTCTCACCGCCTGCCTCCTGGCGGCGCTGATCACCTGGCTTTTTCATTCGAGCATTGCGGGCGTGCTGCTCCTGATGGCGCTCGCCGGAAAGGGCATCATCCATCCCGAGCTTGCCATCGTCATGGTTCTCGGCGTCAATCTCGGCAGTTCCATCATCGCGCCTATTCTGACCCGGTCCGCGCCTCCGGCCGAACGCGTCGTCCCTCTCGGCAATTTGTTGATGCGCGGCGCGGGCTCTATCGTCATGCTGGTGCTCTTCATGACCTTCCATCCCTCCGTTCGCTTCCTCGGCAGCGATCCGGTGGAGCAGATCGTCAATGCCCACATCCTGTTCAACGTTATTGTCCTCATCGCGGGCATTCCGCTATCGCGCCTGGTTCTGCGCGCCACCGAAGCGATCGTGGCGCTCAACACGCCAAGGGAACCGGAGACCCCGGAGCCTGTGGAACTGAGCGCCCTCGACAGCGGCGCTCTGGACGCGCCCTCCCAGGCGCTGGGCAACGCCACGCGCGAGGTCGTCCGCGTCTGTGAGATCATCGAGATCATGCTGCAGCGGATCATCGATCTCTATGAATATCCCGACCAGAAAAAGATCAGCGAACTGGCGGCGCTGGACGACAGGGTCGACCGTCTGCATGCGGCGATCAAACTGTACCTCGCAAAAATCGCCACCAATCAGATGACGGAGCTGGAATCCGCCCGCTGCCAGGAACTGCTTGACGCCTGCGTCAAGCTGGAACAGGTCGGCGACATCATCGTCCGCAACATGCTGCCGCAGGCGCAGAAGAAGCTGAAGCGCGAACTGAACTTCACCGATGAAGGCTGGCGCGAACTGTCAGGCTTTCACGCCGCCGTGCTTGCCAACGCCAGGCTCGCCTTCAACCTGCTCGTCAACCGCGACCCGGAGATGGCGCGTCAGCTTGTGCGCGAAAAGGACCGCCTGCGCGACGTCGAAAAGGAAACCAGCCGCCGCCATTTCGAGCGCCTCCGCGAAGGCACGGCCAAGAGCGTAGAGACCAGCTCGATCCACCTCGATACGATCCGCGACCTGAAACAGATCAACTCCCTCCTCGCATCCATGGCCTATCCGGTCCTCGAGGAGCAGGGCCTGTTGAGCGGCTCCAGGCTGAGAGCGCTCTGAAAAGCCCCCCGAACTGAGCTCGGCGGTGTCTGAAAGGGAACAGCGCGCCTCTGCGAAAATATTCCCCCGGCGGCCGGATTGTACGGTAGCGGTTGCTCCGTTCATGCTCCAACGGGAATGATCCGTTCTTTGCAATGGGGGTTGGCGCGACGCAAAATGTGGCCCCTGACACCACTCTGAAGGTCGCCGATGGACTCCCACTCCCGCAGTTTTGCCAAAGCGCTTTCCTGGCGCGCAACCGGCTCGCTCGACACGATGCTCCTGTCTTTCATCATCACGGGAAATCTGAAAATCGCGGCAACCATCGGATTGACCGAAATTCTCACCAAATCCCTGCTCTATTACGCCCATGAGAGGGTATGGCTGCGGATTCCCTACGGCAGAATCGACCGGAAAGTGAATATCGTTTCAGGTCAAAATGTTGAGCGGGAGGCGTGATTCTTCATGCGAAGCCCTGAAGCTATTCGTCCCGTGGTATCAGTCGAGGCGGCTTCCACTCGACGCCATACCGGCGCAATTTGCGACAAGTTCTATTGAAGCCTGTGCCCTGTTCTTCGCCGTAATTGTCTCGCAATGGCCGCGCAAACGGTTCGCGCCGGGCGCAATTACGGCAGGGTACCCGAGCGTCTCCGCAAGGTCGTGCAGAGGCACGCATGGAGCGCCACGAGCGGACATTTCGCAGCGCATCTGAAGGTTGGTTGATCCGTCTCCCATGGGCGGCATCGCGGCGGACGTCAGCGCCAGGCCAGCAATACCCGAAAGGCAAAAAGCAGTGGTCATGCTGGGGAGCGACATGGCGGCCTCTTTGCTCAGGGGATTCGTTCGCCGCGAACCATAACCGGCGTCCCCCTTGACGCAACGTCAAAACCGGCCTTTCTCCCATCGCACCTGTTTCAAGCGTTAACGAGAGCTGAATCGTTTCTCCACAATCCGGAAAAAATCTGGATTGCGCGGGAGGCTTGCGGTTTCAGGCGAGTCATGCTGACTAACGCTGGTCATCAAAAGGGGGAGGATCATGTTCCGTTTCGTCGTCGCTTTTTCATGTCTGCTTCTGGGAACATCCGGCATGGCCGCTGCCGCCGAAGCGCAGCCGACGTCCCGCCTGGACCAGATCGTTTCGGCCGGCGTGCTGAAGGTCGGCTCCACCGGCGACTACAGGCCGTTTACGTCGAAGGATCCGAAGACCGGCGAGTTCTCCGGCTTCGACATCGATCAGGCGAAGGATCTCGCCAAGGCGCTCGGCGTCAAGCTGGAGGTCGTTCCGACCTCATGGCCGACCATGATGAAAGATTTCGAGGCCGGCAAATTCGATATGGCCGCAGGCGGCGTCTCTGTGACGCTCAGCCGCCAGAAAGTGGGCCTTTTCTCGATCCCCTATATGCGCGAGGGTAAGACGCCGATCACGCGCTGCGGCGATGTAAGCAAATACCAGACGCTCGCCGATATCGACAAGCCGGACGTCACGGTCATTACCAATCCGGGCGGCACCAATGAGAAATTCGATCGCGCGCACTTCAAATCGGCCAAGATCGTCGTCTTCCCGGATAATACCAAGATCTTCGACCAACTCGCCGACGGCAAGGCCGATTTGATGATCACCGATGCCTCGGAAACCCGCTACCAGGAGAAACTGCACAAGGGCGTTCTGTGCTCTGTGCACCCCGACAAGCCGTTCGACTTCGCGGAAAAAGCCTATTGGCTGCAGCGGGACGAATATTTCAAGGACTTCGTCGACGAATGGCTGCACCAGGCCATGAACAACGGCGAATACCAGGCCGTCTACGACAAATGGTTCAAATAGCCGTTGACGCCGCAGGCGCGCACCGGGTGGTGCGCGCAGCCAGCCGATAGGGCCAACGGACCCTTCGCGCGTTCTCGCAGGCATGATCGGAAAATAAGGAACATCGCGGTCTCCGTCCCGTTCGGGCTTGATGATCCGACGAGAGGATCGTTCCGAACGACACCGAAGGAGACCGGAAATGAAAGTTCTCAAGACAGCCGCACTCGCCTCTGCCCTGCTCGCCGCAACAGCCTTTGGAGCGTTCGCTCAGTCCAGCGGCAGCGGATCGATGGGCAGTAACGGATCGACGGGGGCGAGCGGGATGTCGAGCGGCGGCAACTCGATGTCCGGTTCGGGATCGGACATGATGAAAAAGAACGGCCAAGGCACCGACTACGGCCAGACCAATTCCATCAATTCCGGTAGTTCCAGCCAGCAATCGCCGAGCGGCAGCATGAGCGACACGGACAATATGAGTGGAACCAGCAGCGGCAGCATGGGCAGCAATGCCGGTAAGAATTGCACTCAGAAAGGCGGCACGATAGCAAAGGGCCAAGGCTCGAAGTGCTAAGTCCTGCCACCGATGAGTTTCGAAAGCCCGCCGCCTGGCGGGCTTTCATGTTGAGACCAATGCCGAGGCAAGCAAGCGTCCTGCCACGGCGGCGGCATTGCACAATCACCATGACTTTCCTTGATTTGACCACTTTTAGCGGGCCGACTTACAGCGGGCGGGCTATGGAGAGAGCGATGATAGCCATGGCCGCAATTCCTCCCACCACCTCTTTTTCGCGGGCCTTATAAGACCGGCATCGGAACGGGCGATGTTCGCGAGTCTCGCGCACCGACCTGAATGACGGCCTGATCGCCTCGGCCAATTTCCCTCCCCGCTTGCATTTCAGCCGCGACAGATCACCGAACGCATGAAATTTTTCAACGAAATCGTCGGTCTCAGGGCTTGGCTCGCTCTTTGGGTGGCTATCGGCCACGGGCTGGAACTGTCAGGCTTTCTCCGCCGCACCAATCCGGTCTTGAAATTTCTTCTCGACGGCCACGCCGCTGTCGTCGTCTTCATGATCGTCAGCGGCTTCGTCATCACCAATTTGATCCTGACCAAGCAGGAGGCCTATCCGCAATATATCACCCGCCGCTTTTTCCGGCTCTTCCCGGCCTATTTCGTCTGCTGCATCTTCGGATTTCTGCTGGCGGGGCCATGGCTGACGGTGGTGCGCGACGTGCCTTGGCAGCACGCGGCGGGCTGGGCGGACTATTCGCGCTCCATCTTCGAACTGAACGATCAGGTGAAAAACAATTTCCTGCCGCACTTCCTATTGCATCTTACCATGCTGCACGGGCTGGTGCCGGCGGAAATCCTCAACCGCTCCGCCATGACTTTCGTGCCGGCGGCCTGGAGCATATCGCTCGAATGGCAGTTCTATCTGATCGCGCCGCTGGCGATCGGCTCGCTCGGCAGGACATGGCGTCTCTTCGCCGTCGTGGCAGCGGCCTTCCTCATTCTCTTCCTCTACAAGCACGGCGTTCTCGGCACCTACCAGATCGCCGCATCGATCGCCGGGGAGACTCCCTATTTCGCGCTCGGCATCGCCTCACGTCTCGCTTTCGAACCGCTGTCACGGCTGAAGGTTTCGCCCGTGCTGATCGCAGCGCTCGGCGTGTTCATCGCCTATGGCCTCCTCTCCGAACCGTTGCAGATCGTCGTCTGGATCATCTTTTTCAGCTTCATGCGGTGGCATAAGCAGGCCGCATTCCCGGGCTCCGTCTTCCGCCTGCTGACGACATCGAGACCGCTGCTCGTTCTCGGCGAGGCGAGTTACTCCCTTTACCTCGTTCATCGATTGGTACAGGTGGCGCTGGCCTGGGCGAGCCTCGGCCTTGTCACCATGACGCCATGGACGATGCTCGCGATCCAGATGATAGCGATTGCCGTCGCCATCCCGCTCAGCCTGCTGCTCTACACCTATGTGGAACGGCCCGGCATCAGGATCGGCAGCATGCTGGCGAAAGCGCTGCCCGGGGGAAAAGCGGCACGACCGGAAAGGCCGCCGGTGCCGGTATGAAGATTCGACAGGCTTTCTGGCCGTTGGATCTCGCCTACCGCCCAGGCCGTCCGGTCTTTTTTGAACGGCGGCCGCGGTTGCGCTCGTCGGCGGAGTCTTCGTAGGAACCGAGACCGGCACGCTCGCGGCGGATAGGTTTGGGATCATCTGAGGCTACACGTCCCTTCGCGCTCCCCTCTGATCCTGAGCTTTTCGAAGGGCCGGAGATCTCCCCCACAAGGGGGGAGATTAGTGGCTTTACCGGCTTCACCCCTTCGACCGGCTTTTCCGTCCGGCGCACCGTCATCTCGTCCAGCGTGTTCTTGCGGAACAGGGAACGCCCACGCTCGTCTTCCGGAATGCCGAAATCCGAGCCGTGCGCCTCGCGAGCCGATTGCTTCTTGAACAGCGAGCGCGGGATGGCGCCGGCAGGCTCGGCATGGTCGCCGCTCGTGCCCATCTGGTCGAGGTTGGGCTTGGCGAAGAGCGAGCCGCCGCTCGATCTCCCGCCTTGTGGGGGAGATGCCCCGGCAGGGGCAGAGGGGGGCAACGTAGAGTGCGAATGGTCGCGATTGGCCCTTCGTGAAGTGCGCAAGGCATGCGGGACAACGCCCCCCTCTGTCCTGCCGGACATCTCCCCCACAAGGGGGGAGATCAAGCCTTCATCATGGCCTTCGCCCACTACCTTATGACGCGCTACGCCCTTGTTATGCCGTCCCTTTTCCCGTCCGCTGGCCGGGCTCTCACGTTCGACCTCGCGCGCCAGCGGATCGTCGGCGATCTCCAGTTCCGCCTCGCGCAAGCGTTTGATCTCGTCGCGCAGCCTTGCGGCGCGTTCGAAGTCGAGATCGGCGGCGGCGTCGCGCATCTGCTTTTGCAGCGCTTCCAGATGCGCCGTGAGATTGTTGCCGATCAGCGCGCCCTCGTTCTCGGCGAAGCCCTTGATGTCGGCGCGGACATGGTCCTTCTCATAGACGGAATCCAGAATGTCGGCGATGCGCGATTTCACGCTCTCCGGCGTGATGCCGTGCTCCGCGTTCCACGCCGCCTGCTTCTCGCGCCGGCGGCTGGTTTCGGCCATGGCGCGCTCCATGGAGCCGGTGATCTGGTCGGCATAGAGGACGACCTTGCCGTCGACATTGCGGGCCGCGCGGCCGATCGTCTGGATGAGCGACGTCTCGGAACGCAGAAACCCTTCCTTGTCGGCGTCGAGGATGGCCACTAGGCCGCATTCGGGGATGTCGAGGCCCTCGCGCAGGAGGTTGATGCCGACCAGAACGTCAAAGGCGCCGAGACGGAGATCGCGGATGATCTCGATGCGCTCCAGCGTCTCGACGTCCGAATGCATGTAGCGCACGCGGATGCCGTTCTCGTGGAGATATTCGGTAAGGTCCTCGGCCATGCGCTTGGTCAGCACCGTCACCAGCGTGCGATAGCCCTTCCGCGTCGTCTCGCGGATTTCGCCGACGACGTCGTCGACCTGCGCCTTTGCCGGACGGACTTCCACCGGTGGGTCGATCAGCCCGGTCGGGCGAATGACCTGCTCGGCGAAGACGCCGCCGGCCTCCTCCATCTCCCATTTGCCGGGCGTGGCGGAAACGGCGACGGTGGCGGGCCGCATCGCGTCCCATTCCTCGAAGCGCAGCGGCCGGTTGTCCATGCAGGACGGCAGGCGGAACCCATATTCCGCGAGCGTCGCCTTGCGCCGGAAGTCGCCGCGATACATGCCGCCGATCTGCGGGATGGTCTGATGGCTCTCGTCGACGAAGATGATGGCGTTGTCCGGAATGTATTCGAACAGCGTCGGCGGCGGTTCGCCGGGCTGGCGGCCGGTGAGATAGCGCGAATAGTTCTCGATGCCGGCGCACGAGCCCGTAGCCTCCAGCATTTCGAGGTCGAAGCGCGTGCGCTGCTCCAGCCGCTGCGCCTCCAAAAGCCGCCCTGCCCTCTCCAGTTCGGCGAGCCGAAACTTCAGTTCTTCCCGGATCGACTTGATCGCCTGGTTGAGCGTCGGACGCGGCGTCACATAGTGCGAATTGGCGTAGATCTTGACGCTCTTGAGGTCGCCGGTCTTCTGCCCGGTCAGCGGATCGAATTCGGTGATGGCGTCGATCTCGTCGCCGAACATGGAGATGCGCCAGGCGCGGTCCTCAAGGTGCGCCGGAAAGATCTCGATCGTGTCGCCACGCACGCGGAAGGAGCCGCGCACGAAATTGATGTCCTGCCGCTTGTATTGCTGCGCAACGAGATCGGCGAGAAGCTGGCGCTGGTCGAGCCGGTCGCCGAGCGTCATCTGGAAGGTCATCGCCGTATAGGTTTCGACCGAGCCGATACCGTAGATGCACGAGACCGAAGCGACGATCACCACGTCGTCCCGTTCGAGCAGGGAACGCGTCGCCGAATGGCGCATGCGGTCGATCTGCTCGTTGATGGAGGATTCCTTCTCGATATAGGTATCCGTCCGGGGCACATAGGCCTCGGGCTGGTAATAATCGTAATAGGAGACGAAATACTCTACCGCATTATCGGGAAAGAAGTTCTTGAACTCGCCATAGAGCTGGGCGGCGAGCGTCTTGTTCGGGGCCAGGATCAGCGCGGGGCGCTGCGTCGCCTCGATTACCTTGGCCATCGTAAAGGTCTTGCCCGAGCCGGTGACGCCGAGCAGCACCTGGTTACGGTCGTTGCGGTCGATGCCCTCGACAAGATCGGCGATCGCGGTCGGCTGGTCGCCGGCCGGCTCATAGTCCGACACCATCTTGATCGCGATGCCGCCTTCCGACTTCTCCGGCCGCTCCGGCCGGTGCGGCACCCACAATTGGCCGTCCTTGTGCAGCGGGTTGCCGCCTTCGATCAGCTTGGATAGCGCCGCGACGGTGGCGGTAACGCCGGAATTGTTCAGCGCATCGGCCTCTTCCAGGCTAATATCGAGCCCGGCGACCGGATTGAGGCCAGCCGCCGCGCGTTCCTTCGCCGACGCCGCGCCGCCCATGGAGGTGCCCCGACCGGTACGCGTCGGGGCGGAAGAGCGCTCGGGGATACGCTTTGGCGTCTTCCCCTCCCCCTTGAGGGGAGGGTGGCCGGCCGCAGGCCGGTCGGGTGGGGTCGCCTGATCGTCGAATGATTCGTCCTTTGGCGAAGCTGGCGCGCTTCCTCGACCGCCCCCCTCCGCCCGCTTCGCGGGCACCTCCCCCTCAAGGAGGGAGGAAATCTCCGCCTCTCTCGCGATCTCCTCGGCCCAATCCGCGATCGAGCCGGACAGCGGCGTGCCTGAGAGTTCCGGCTGCGGGGCTTCGCCGAAACCATGCAGCGGCTCGGACGCATCCATGAAATCGGTGAGCGGGCTGCGCCGCTTGCGCGCGCCGCTCTCGTCACGATCCGCCCGCGACGACGGTATTTTCGCTGGGGTTTTGGCCATGCGCCGAATATGGCAACCGCAGGCGGCGAAGAAAAGCCCGAAGCGATGGAAAAGCGCCGTGCGCCGCCTGACTTGCTGACAGCGGATTGTCAGGAGAACAGTCGATCGAATACGCCCGGAAAAGAATCCTTCAGTGAGATCGTCCGGGACGCGTCGCCCAAACCAAAAACGCTTCGATGGCAAGGAAAATTCCTATGGGAGCAATCGCTCCCGCAACCCCCATCCATTGGTAGCCGAAGCGTCCACAGGCGTAGAACAGCACCAGCATGCTTTGCACCATGCCCGTTAATCCGATCGTCCGGTACTGTGGTCCGAAATGATATCCGATCCAGAACGCCGCGCGGGAAAGGATCCAAACAGCCGTGGTTGCGACGACGGCGCGCATCGCCTTTCCGTCGGCAGCATAGAAGGCCAGGGCGAAAAGGCCGGGTATGAAAACGAGAAGCTGTTCCAGCGTCTGCTGCAAATAACGCTGATTGATATTCATCCGTTGCGTTTCATATCCGGTGAGCGGGTTGATCGCAGGCGAACCCAGGCGCTCGTGCGAAACAGCTTCAACCCCGGATACAAGACAGAAAAGGACCGCCAGGCAGCAGCAGCCAAGCGCGAATCCCAACCGCGCCGGCAGCTCCGTCATTCCCGGCAATGGCGGCATGAGCAGGTCGATGGCCAACCACAAAGCGAGGGTCACGGGGCCGGCGATCGCGATCCCGGCAAAGAGGCTCTTGCGCTGCTGTGCGATATTCCCGCTGTCGGAGGTCATTAATTTGGGTTCCACTCTCTGCGCCATCCTCGCTGGCTCCGGTGCGCCTTTTTGGCCATCTTCGAGCATGCCCGCTCCTGTATCATTATGTACCGGCTTGCGCCTCTATCTGTTTTGTGCCACAAAGCGCATGTTCGGGCATTTGCCGACCCGGAGACTGGAACGTTTTGGACGACCCTTTCCCCGATACCGTAAATATCTGACAGCCCCGCGCGAGCGGGAGGCGAAGCCGTGCGCGTTGCACGGATGCCAGAAACACGAAAGGGAAAAGGAGTTTTTCCCATGGCCCAGACCGGCACCGTCAAGTTTTTCAACACCACCAAAGGCTTTGGCTTCATTACGCCGGATGGCGGCGCCAAGGACGTTTTCGTTCACATCTCCGCTGTCGAGGCTTCCGGCATGCGCACGCTCGTTGATGGCCAGAAGGTCACCTTCGACGTCGAGCCGGACCGCATGGGCAAAGGCCCGAAGGCGGTCAATTTGCGCGCGGCGTAAACAGCCAAGCGCGCACGGGCTCGTCCAGAACCCGAAGGCGCCGCAGCGATGCGGCGTCTTTTTGTTTTTCATTAAGCATGATCTTCTTCGGAAGGCCTGTGTCCGTTTTTCAGATCATGGCCGGGCAACCTTTTGTCTGGCCGCTTAAAAAACTTTTCATTGAACTATCGACTAAAGGATGCGCACAATCCAGCTTCGGGTATTTGCCGGCCCGGAGACTGGAATAGCATGCCCCGGCCTTGAAACGTGCTCTGCACCCGGGTGGCCCGCGAGAAGAGAGGGTTCGGCAAAACCCCGGCGCGCGCCAACTGTTTCTTCTCCCCCAGTAAACGACCGAACGGGCGTGACGCTGTGCGTCAGCCTGGAGCATCGGACCGAAAATGGTTTCGGAACGATCCGATGCGAATTGAGGTGGATCGCCGCTGGCGATCCAGGAACACTTGAGATGGGAGAAGGAGTTCCTCTAATGCCGCAATCCGGCACCGTTAAGTTCTTCAATCATGCCAAGGGTTACGGCTTCATTACGCCGGCCGATGGCGGCAAGGACGTCTTCGTCCATATTTCAGCCGTACAGGCTTCCGGCCTTCCGGGTCTGGAGGATGGCCAGAAAGTGACGTTCGAAACCGAACCCGACAAGCGCGGCAAAGGACCGAAAGCCGTCAATCTCATGGTCGGCTGACCGCGCGGAAAGGTTCCGAGGCTCGTTACCTCTGCTTGCTACACCAGGAACCGATTCGTGCGCCGTTCCTCGCCGAAACGGCCGCCCGGACCATGTCCGCAGATGAAGCCGATCTCGTCGCCGAGCGGCAGGAGCTTTTCCTTGATCGAACGGATCAGGGCGGCATGGTCGCCGCCGGGCAGGTCGGTGCGCCCGATCGAACCGTGGAAAAGCACGTCGCCGACATGCGCGAATTTCGCCGCTTCATTGTAGAAGACGACGTGGCCGGGCGCGTGACCGGGACAGTGCAGAACCTTGAAGGAATGCGCGCCGAAAGACACCGTCTCGCCCTCTTCGAGGAAACGGTCGGGCACGCAGTTGCGCACCTTGTCCGGAAGTCCGAAGCGCTGCCCCTGCGCCTCAAGGTTTGAGAGGAGCGGCCCGTCGTCTCTGTGCGGACCGATGATCTCGACGCCGAGCGCGTCCTTCAGATCCATCGCGCCGCCGGCGTGGTCGATATGGCCATGGGTGATCCAGATCGCCTCGATGTCGATGCCGTTCGCGTCGACCGCCTCGCGGATGCGGTCCACCTCACCGCCGGGATCGACGACGACCCCCTTCTTCCCGGCCTCATCGAACAGGATGGCGCAATTCTGCTGGAACGGCGTGACCGGAACGATCCCTGCCCTCAATTGTCCCATGCAGTCATCCTTTTCGATAAAGAAGCGGATTAATCCAACTCTTACTCCGCGGCGGCCTGCTTTGGCTGCACCTCGGCCGAGTAGTCGTTCATCAGCGTCTTCGTGATCTCGCCCACTTCGAAACGGTAGGAGCCGACCTCGGCAACCGGCGTCACTTCCGCCGCCGTGCCCGTCAGGAAGCACTGCTCGAAGCCTTCGAGTTCCTCCGGCATGACCGCCCGCTGAATCACCTTTATGCCGCGCCGCTTCGCCAGATCGATGACGGTGCGGCGGGTGATGCCGTCGAGGAAACAATCAGGCGTCGGCGTATGAAGTGCACCGTCCTTGACGAAGAAGACATTGGCGCCCGTCGCCTCGGCGACCTGCCCACGCCAGTCGAGCATCAGCGCGTCGGCATAGCCCTTCGCCTCGGCGGCATGTTTCGACAAGGTACAGATCATGTAGAGGCCCGCGGCCTTCGATTTGGACGGAGCGGTGCGGGGATCGGGCCTTCGCCACTCGGCGATATCGAGGCGGATGCCTTTCAGCTTCTGCGCCGGATCGAAATAGCTCGGCCATTGCCAGATGGCGATGGCGCAGTTGATGCGGTTGTTCTGGGCGGAAACGCCCATCTGCTCCGATCCGCGCCAGGCGATGGGGCGCACATAAGCGTCGGCGAAGCCCTGTTTGAGAAGAAGCTCTTTGCACGCTTCCTCGATCTCCGAGACGGAATAGGGGATGGTGAACCCGAGGATCTCAGCCGATCTGTGCAGCCGCTCCGTATGCGCCCTCAGCTTGAATATGCGGCCGCCATAGGCGCGCTCGCCCTCGAAGACGGCGCTGGCATAGTGAAGTCCGTGCGTAAGCACATGAATCCTCGCATCCTGCCATCTCACGAACTGGCCATTCATCCAAATGAAGCCATCGAGTTGGTCGAACGGAACCGATGCCATCGTTCTCTCCCTTTGGGCGCCCTGCCCGTTGGTTTCTTGCGCGGGACAAACCGCGTGATTGACATTTATGGTCCGGCTGGAGCACCTGCCAGCCGATCGGAATCGCATCGGCGCTGCAAGCGAGGCATTTTGCAGGAAAGTAAGGGAAAAGCGCTTACCGGATGCCTTTTCGTTCGCAATTCGTCGAAAAGCTTGCCAAAAATTATCATAGCGGCTTATTTACGTCAACATGGCTGACATAATAAGCTGACGTGATGATGGCGGAACGGAGTTCCATGATCCAATCGAGTGGCGCCACGGGGAGGAAGGACGATGGGGCCTTCTCCGAAGATGCTCCCGTAAATGACCCGATGACGGGCGAGAGCGGGATCGATTTTCCCATCATCGAGCTCTTCTTCTTCGCCTACCGGGATTTCACCTCCGATCCCGATCAGATCCTCGCGCATTATGGTTTCGGCCGCGCGCACCACCGCGTCGTCCATTTCGTCAACCGCATACCCGGGCTGACGGTCGCCGAACTTCTGGACGTGCTGCAGATAACGAAGCAGAGCCTGGCGAGGGTGCTCAAGCAGCTTCTCGACACCGGCCATATCGTGCAGGTGCAGGGCAGGCAGGATAGGAGGCAACGCAAGCTCTACCCCACGGCGAAGGGACGCGCCCTGTCGCTTGCGCTGGCCGCGCCACAGTCCCGCCGCATCGCTAAAGCACTTCAGGACGCGCAGGAAGGCGACCGGCAGGCGATCGAGCGCTTCTTGCGAAGGATGGTCAATCCGGAGTTGAGAGCGCAGATCGATAAGCTGCCGCATGGCAACGCCGGTGACGACAACGGAGAATATCGAGATGGCTGACGATGTCGCTGTTCCCGAAGACGATGCGCCCCATCTTCTCGTTATCGACGACGACACGCGCATCCGTACCCTGCTAAAGGAGTTCCTGACGGCCAATGGCTTCCGCATCACCGTCGCGGGAACGGCGGCGGAAGGGCGGCGCAAGCTTGCCGGCCTCGATTTCGATCTCATCATCTTGGACGTCATGATGCCCGGCGAAAGCGGCGTCGAACTGACCAAATCCCTGCGGACGGAAAAAGATGTCCCGATCCTGATGCTGACCGCATTATCGGAGACCGACAATCGCATTACCGGACTTGAGGCCGGCGCCGACGATTATCTGCCGAAGCCCTTCGACCCGCGCGAGCTGATCCTGCGCGTCAACAACATCCTGCGCCGCGGCGGCACGCCGCCAGTACCGAAGCTCGAGCAGATCGTCTTCGGCCCCTATACGTTTCAGATTGCCCGGCGAGAACTGAAGAAAGGCGGCGAACCCTTGAAGCTCACTGACCGCGAGCAGGAGATATTGGCGATCTTCGCCGAGCGGGCCGGCGAGACCATTCCGCGCCATGAACTGGTCACCGGTGACACCGATGTTGGCGAAAGGACGATCGACGTCCAGATCAACAGGCTGCGGCGCAAGATCGAGCGCGATCCGGCCAACCCCGTCTGGTTGCAGACGGTTCGCGGCATCGGTTACCGGCTGAGCGTGGAGTAAAGAGGGCTGCCGAAATCGCGAATCCACGGCAAGCCGTTAAATAACGGTTCTTCACTGCTCCTCTCTGCTCTAAATTGCCATCATGGTTAGCAGTGAGATCGCGCGGACAGACCGAAAGCCGGCCAAGGCAAAACGGCAAGGGATGCCCTTTTCCCTCTGGCACGCTGGCCGCCAACGCCTCGCGCGCCGAGCGTCACGACTGATCTTCGGAGGCGGAGTCGCGCGTCGGTGGCGGCATTTCTGGAGGCAGATCGCCCATCGCATGCCGAAGCGGCTCTATGTCCGCACGCTGATCATCGTCATCGCGCCGATGATTCTGCTGCAATCCGTTATCGCCTTCGTCTTTATGGAAAAGCATTGGCAAACCGTCACCGAACGCCTTTCCGCCGCCGTCGTGCGTGACATTTCCGCCATCATCGACATCATCAACACCTATCCGCATGACAGCGATTATTCCAATGTCGTGCGGATCGCGCAGGATCGGATGGGCCTGAAAATCGATATCCTTCCCCCCGATCCGCTGCCGCCGCCAGGCCCCAAACCCTTCTTCTCCATCCTGGACGAGGCGCTCGGCGAGCAGATCACCAGGCAGATCAACCTGCCCTTCTGGCTGGACACGGTCGGCAACTCCAACATTATTGAGATCCGCATCCAGTTGAAGAACAAGGTGTTGCGCGTGTTCGCCAAGCGCGGGCAGGCTTACGCCTCGAACACCTATATCTTCCTCCTTTGGATGGTAGGCACGTCCTTCGTCCTGTTGATGATTGCCATTCCCTTCCTGCGCAACCAGATCAGGCCGATCACCAAGCTCGCCGAAGCGGCGGAGAGTTTTGGCAAGGGACGGCCCATGCCGCCGGATTTCCGTCCGCGGGGCGCGGAGGAGGTTCGCCGCGCCGGCGTCGCCTTTATCCAGATGCGAGAACGTATCGAGCGCCAGATCGAGCAGCGGACTGCCATGCTGACGGGCGTCAGTCATGATCTCAGGACCATCCTGACGCGGTTCCGCCTGCAACTCGCGCTCGGCAGTTCGAAGAGCAATATGGAGGCGATGAACAAGGACATAGACGACATGCAGTCCATGCTCGAAGGCTACATGGCCTTTGTGCGGGGCGAAGCGGAGGAAGATGCCGGGCTCTTCGATCTTCGCGCCTATCTGGACAAGTTGAAAACCGAAGCGAAGCTGCGCGACGTGAAGTTGGCGACGAAACTGACTGGCGCGCCCGAAGTGCACGTGCGCCCGAACGCTTTCGATCGGCTGCTCTCCAATCTGGTCGGCAACGCCTTCCGCTATGCCAACGCCGTCAGGGTCACGGCCACGCATGCGCGCGGCTTCCTGAAGGTCGTCATCGACGATGATGGTCCGGGCATTCCGTTTGACCGGCGCGAAGAGGTCTTCAAGCCTTTCGTCAGGCTCGACGAGGCGCGCAACCAGGATGCGAGCGGCACAGGACTCGGTCTTTCGATCGCGCGCGACATCGCCCGCAGCCATGGCGGCGACATCACTCTCGACGCAAGCCCGCTCGGCGGCCTGCGCGCCATCGTGATGGTTCCCGCGTGAGGCCTTTCTTATTGGTCAACTCGTCACGCCGGTCGAGCGCCGTCTCCCGCCCATTCCCTCTTGATGCATCAGAATAGCCGGCCACCATTCGGAACCGGCAGGCTAGGCGCAATGAGCACCACCTCGCCCTCGCCGTCGGGGAAACCGAGAGTCAGCACCTCGGACATGAATTTGCCGATCTGGCGCGGCGGGAAATTGACGACCGCCGCGACCTGCCGCCCGACCAGCGTCTCCGGCGTGTAATGGCGCGTGATCTGCGCCGAGGATTTCTTCACGCCGAGCTCCGGGCCGAAATCGATCCTGAGCTTGAATGCGGGCTTGCGCGCTTCCGGATAAGGCTCCGCCTCGACGATCGTGCCGACACGGATGTCGACCCTCTCGAAATCGCTATAGCTGATTTCCGGCTTACGGCCCTGACCGCCATTCATCGTCAGGCGGTGCCCACCGTCTCGAACAGAACGCTTTCAAGCGCCTCGCGCCCATTCATGCCGGACCAGACGACGAACTGGAAGGACTGGTAGTAGCATTCGCAGGCTTCGAGCGCGCTGGTCAGAAGCACCTCGACCTGCTGGCTGGTCGGCTCGGCTCCTCCTGCGAGCAGCAGCGACTGGCGGAACATGATCGCCCCCTCCTGCTCCCACAGGTCGAAATGGCCGAACAGCAATTGCTCGTTGATGAGCGAAAGAAGCCGCATGATCTCGAGCACGCGAGTGTCGGGCACCTTGATGTCGAAGGCGCAGGCGAGGTGCAGCGCCTCGTAATCCTCCATCCAGGAGAAGGAGACATGATAGTCGGACCAGGTGCCGGCCACCGAAATCGCGATCTCGTCGTCGCCCGTGCGCTCGAACGCCCAATCATTGTTGTGGGCGACTTGCTCGATGACGTCCACGGGATGAAGATCGCGTGTGGTTTCGATTTCCACGAGATTCATAAATGCTTCCTGCCGGTTCCCTTGAGCGCGCATGTCCCCAGCGCTCGTTTGGGCACGCAAACTTCTCCACTTGCCCGAAAAGGCCAGCCGGAGCGGAGCGGGAAGCGACCGACGCGGGCCACCTCGCCCGCAAAACTCTAACGCCCCGACCCCGAAAACGAATCACATAACAAATTCAGTCTATTGATGCAGAGTCGGAGCGCCAGTCCTTTTTTGGGAGAGGCCACTTCCTCCATGTGGATAGAGGGTGGCGAACGGCATGCGCCTCCCGTAAGCGATTCAGCAGCCAGCGTTTTTTTCGTCGCCGGCTGTGGAAAAAATGAAGCGGATTATTTTTTCAGACCGGGAGAGGAGTGCGGTTCGCTCGCCTTGCGGGTCGCCTTGCTGGCCTCCAAAAGCGCGATACGTTCCTCCAACTCGTCGATTTTCCTTGTGAGGGAGGCGTTTTCCGTACGCGCCTTGACGGCCATGTCGCGCATCGCCTCGAACTCTTCGCGTTGCACCACGTCCATCGAGTTCAGGATGCGTTCGGCCTGCGTGCGGAAGATCGCTTCCATCTCGCGTCTCACGCCCTGCGCGGCTCCGGCGGCATCCGTCATCAACCTGGCGAATTCGTCGAGAATGCGGTTCGGTCCGTTGCTCATGACGCTACCTCCAGGCTCCAGGGTCGTGGAAGGACGTAGGGGAGAGCACGGTCAAATGCAAGGGACGGCGGCGACAGCGCCAGGCGATTGGCCGCCCACGACATGCCCGCCCTCTTTGCCTTGACCTTGCCGCACACGTCACGCATTTTCGCGCAGCTTCGTTCCTGACGCCGGCGGACCCGAAATTGATCCATCTCCTCATATCGCTGCCAGCGGTAATTCCCTATCCCAACATCGATCCGGTTATCGTCCATATCGGACCGCTCGCTATCCATTGGTACGGCGTCGGGTATGTCGTCGGCATCCTCTTCGCCTGGTGGTATTCGCGCCGGCTCGTCTCTACCCCGAGGCTTTGGGCGGCACAGACGCCGCCCATGAAGCCCGTCGATCTCGATGATTTCCTCGTCTGGGCGGCGGTCGGCGTGGTCGTGGGCGGGCGGATCGGCTACGTCCTCTTCTATGACCTGCCGCGTTACGCCGCACACCCGCTTGACATTGTGGCGGTCTGGCAGGGCGGCATGTCCTTCCACGGCGGCATGCTCGGCACGGTTGTCGCGATGGTGCTCTTTTCCTGGCGGCGCGGCATCAATCCGTGGAGCATGATCGATACCATCGCCACCACCGCGCCTTTCGGACTCGGTGTCGTCAGGATCTGCAATTTCATCAATTCCGAATTGTGGGGGCGTCCGACCGATATGCCGTGGGGCATCGTCTTCCCGAATGGCGGCTCGCAGCCTCGCCATCCGAGCCAGCTCTACGAGGCTGGGCTTGAGGGTCTTGTGCTTTTTATCGTGCTCCGGCTCCTCACCCATCGTTTCCTGAAGCTCAAGGAGCCCGGATTTGTCGGCGGCGCCTTCATCACCGGCTATGGCCTCGCGCGCATTTTCGCCGAGTTCTTCCGCGAGCCCGATCCACAGCTCGGTTATCTCCTGGGCGGCTGGCTGACCATGGGCATGGTGCTTTCCTCGCCCATGGTGGTGATCGGCATATGGGCGATGATGCGCGCGCGGAAAAGCGCGCAATTGCAGGCCACATGACGGCGCTGGGCGACAGGCTGAAGCGTCTGATCGCGGTGCAGGGGCCGATGAACGTCTCCGATTACATGGCCAATTGCCTCTATGATCCCGCGCACGGCTATTACATGAGCCGCGAGCCATTCGGCGCGGAAGGCGACTTCACCACCGCGCCGGAAATAAGCCAGATGTTTGGGGAATTGCTGGCGGCGTGGCTGTATAATGCCTGGCGGGAAGCCGGCAGCCCTGTCCCCGCGACCATCGCCGAGATCGGCCCGGGCCGCGGCACGCTGATGCACGACATGTTGCGCGTCTTCGCAACGCTGGACAGCGCCTTCCTCTCGGGCGTGACGATCGCGCTTGTCGAGGCAAGTCCCCGCCTCACCGCCACCCAGAAGGCAAGGCTGGCCACCGTGCCCGTAAGGCCTGCCTGGCACAGCAGCGTCGCGATCTTGCCGGACGCGCCGCTCTTCATCGTCGGCAACGAGATTTTCGACGCGCTCCCGATCCGGCAATATGTGCGGATGAAGGAAGGCTGGCGCGAACGGCTGGTGGCGCTGGACGAGGACGAAAATTTCCATTTCGTCGCCGGTCCCGGCAGGCCGGATCCCGTCCTCCTGCCTTCCGCGGCAAAGGACGCGATCGAGGGCGCCATAGTGGAACTCGCCCCTGCCCGTTCGGCGCTGCTGCAGGAGATCGCTGCGCGCATCGCGGCGAACGGAGGCGCCGGACTGTTCATCGACTATGGCTATTTGGAGCCCGCGACCGGAGACACGCTGCAAGCGCTTTACCGGCACGAATATGACGACATCTTCGCGCATCCGGGCGAGGCCGACTTGACCGCCCATGTCGATTTCGCCGCGCTCGTAACGATCGCCAACCAAGCCAGTCTCGAGACGCAATTGTCGACGCAGGCAGAATTCCTGCTCCGGCTCGGTCTCCTGGAGCGCGCCGGCCGGCTCGGAGCCGGGCGCGATGTCGCGCTTCAGGAACGGCTGAGGGCCGAGGTCGAGCGGCTCGCAGGGCCGCAGCAGATGGGAACGCTGTTCAAGGTGCTCGAACTGAAAGCTCGAGCTTGATCATTTCCATCATGCTGGTACGCGCTTCTTCTCCACGGCGAAGGGGCTCAGGCCAAGCCATTGCTGCATGGCCCGTTTCAAGGCCTCGCTGCCGATCGCTTCGAGGCGACCGGCATTCTCCTCCGCTTTGACCGTCGTCAGCCCCATCCAGATCGCCGTCATCGTCCTGAGATCCGTGACGAGATGGAGATCGACCTCGAAGCCTGGATCGATGTTGCAAAGGTCGGTTTCACCGCCTTCCACCACCAGCCACCAATTGCGTTTTCCCGGCTGAAGCTCCGGATACACGATCTGTATCACGGAACGACCCGGCGGGATCGGCGTCGGATCGAGATTGCGCCGCATGTCCCACATCAGGAGCGATGGATCGAGGTTCTTGAGCGAGCTTTGCGCTTCTATCCAGCGCTGCCCCCAGAAGCCGAGATCGAAAACCACCGCCTTCAATTCCTCGCCGGCGGGCGTCAGCCGATACTCGACGACTTCTTCGCTCGCCGAGCGCTGCTTCGTCACCACGCCCGCTTCCTCAAGCTGCTTGAGGCGTTTGGAAAGAAGCGTTGGCGAAATGCGCGGCATGCCGCGCCTCAGATCGTTGAACCTTGTGCTGCCTGAAACAAGCTCCCGCAGGATGAGAGGGGTCCACCGGGTACAAAAGATCTCGGCGGCCATCGCCACAGGACAGAATTGCCGATAGCTGTCAGCCGGGTTCATGGGCGTTCCTCGCTGGTATGACTGCCGGCGGGCAAAATCCGGCACGCGCCGGCCAGTACAGATACTGCAGTTGTCCTCCTTGGCGCCCGCATCCAATGTGCGGGCATTGCTGATCTTCCTCCCGGCAAAGGTCCGGGACAAGTCAGTAATTTTTGGATGGAGAATGAATCCCAGGGATGGAGAATGCAATGCCCTATAGCGCGCAAGACATCCGCATGCCTGACAGCATCAACCCCGCGGTGCTCGATTTGATTAAGCCCCGGCTGAGGGGCAGTCTCCATGTTCGAGGCGAAACCGGATATGACGAGGCCCGCATCATCTGGAACGCGATGTTCGACCGCTCGCCTGGCGTGGTCATCCGTTGCGCCGGCGCCGGAGACGTCATCCAGGCGGTGCGTTTCGCCAATGAGAACAAACTCGACATCGCGATCCGCGGCGGCGGGCATAACATCGCCGGCAACGCAGTCTGCGAAGGCGGCGTACAGATCGATCTCAGCCCGATGAAATCCGTGCGGGTCGATCCCGAGGCGCGACGCGCCTGGGTCGGGCCCGGAGCCACACTCGGCGATGTCGACAAGGAAACCCAGGCGTTCGGCCTGGTCGTGCCGACAGGCATCAATTCCACGACCGGCATAGCCGGCCTGACGCTCGGCGGCGGCTTCGGCTGGCTGACGCGGCCCTTCGGCATGACCTGCGACAATCTCGTTTCGGCCGATATCGTCACTGCCGAGGGCAATTTCGTGCACGCGAGCGAAAAGGAAAATCCCGATCTCTTCTGGGCGATCCGAGGCGGCGGCGGCAATTTCGGCATCGTCACCTCCTTCGAGTTCAAGCTGCATCCGCTCGGACCGGAAGTGTTTTCGGGCCTGATCGTGCACCCGTTCTCGGAGGCGAAGTCACTCCTGGCGCACTATCGCGACATCGCCGACGACGCACCCGACCAGCTGACGGTCTGGACGGTGATGCGCAAAGCGCCGCCGCTTCCCTTCATTCCGGCGGAGTGGCATGGCCGTGAAGTGCTGATCTTCGCCGTCTGCTATGCCGGTTCGAACGCCGATGGCGAACGGGCGACAAAGGCGCTCCGCAGCCTCGGCAAGCCGCTCGCCGACGTGATGGCGCCGCATCCCTTCGTCGGCTGGCAATCGGCCTTCGATCCGCTGCTCACGCCCGGTGCCCGCAATTACTGGAAAACGCATGATTTCACCGAGCTTTCCGACGACGCGATCGACCTCCTCACCGATGCCGTTTCGCGCTTGCCCGGGCCGGAATGCGAGGTCTTCATCGCACATGTCGGCGGGGCCATGGCGAAGGTCAAGCCGAATGCGACGGCTTATCCCGTCCGCGACGCGCACTTCGTCATGAACGTGCATACGCGCTGGCGGGACGCCGCCGACGACAATGCCTGCCTCGCCTGGGCGCGCGATCTCTACGACGAGATGGTGCCTTTCGCCACCGGCAGCGCCTACGTCAATTTCATGCCGGAGGACGAAAGGGACCGCATCGCCAAGGTCTATGGCGACAATTATCGCCGTCTGGTCGAGGTGAAGCGGCGCTGGGACCCGGAGAACCGCTTTCACATGAATCAGAACATCGACCCGTCATGACAAGCTCTTGAGAAGAATCGCGATTGCCGCGCCGCCAGACCGGGCGGCGCGGTGATGTAAGGCGTATGAATTTTGGCTTAGAGCTCGTTCCAATTGTCGGGGCTCGCTCATGCCGCGGTGAAAAGTTGCCCAAAAGCGGCATTGCAGCATGCACAATTGGGGGGTCGACTATAACACCGCAAATCTGTTCAAGCTCAAGCGCCAAAACGTTAGCCTGGCGCCGACCGAATTGCTTCGGAACAAGGATTGTTCGATGCCGATCCTTTACCGACCCGCGCGCGAGACGGATTTCGTCCGGGCCGACGCGCTTGTCGTTGACTGCATAAACGATCTCACCGTTCGGCATGGCTTTGGCAAGATAGCGTCCCCGAATCCGCCACGATTCCAACTGTTTTCCTTGGAAGACGACCCTGATGGATTATGGGTGGCTGAAGATGCTGGCGAGATGGTCGGTTTCGCCTGGAGTTGGGTCTGCGGCGATTTGTGGTTTCTCGCGCAATTGTTTGTGTCGCCCGATCGGCAAGGCGGCGGGATTGGCAACGAGCTTATCGAGCGGACCTGGGAACCCGCACGGGAAAAGGGCGCCGCGAACAAGGCTCTGATCACCTTCACCTTCAACACGGTATCCCAAGGGCTCTATCTTAGGCACGGCATGTATCCACGCTTCCCGATTTATGATTTCAGTGTGGCGTCGGAACATCTGATTGATCGTTTGCAGGGCCCGCAATTGCGTTCTGCCGCTATGGAGAACACGGCTTCCGACTTGGTCAGGCTTGCGCAGATCGACATTCAAGCCTTGGGCGTTTCGCGCAAGAAACACCACGCTTATCTTAAAAGCGACAACGCCACAAAAGGGGTCATGCTGTACGACGGAAGCTCCTGCATAGGTTACGCCTATATAGCCGATGGTCGCATCGGACCATTGGCGGTGGCGCAGCCTGACCTCATGGCGGCCGCATTCAGGACCGCTCTAGCCCTGGCCGCCCAGAGCGGTGCATCACACGTCTCCGCATTCCTGCCGGGAGCGTGTGACGCGGCTCTCCGCATAGCTGTGGAATATGGGATGCGCATCACGCTCCCGATGGTTCTGATGTCAACGCGCGACTTTGGCGATTGGAGGCAATACCTGCCACGCAACCCGGGATTCATGTGAGCGAGGGTCTGAGCGCCGCGCGTCCACGCTGTCCTCAAGCAGCACGAAGAGCAAAGTCCCCAGACTGAAATCCCGTTGATGAGCCACCGCCGCGCCTCGGTTGACTTCGCTCGTCCCCTTCCCCATCATCGCGCGCCTTGGGCCGGTCGGCCGTATTGAAGGGACGATGCCGCTGATGCTCGATCGACGAAAGCCTGCTCCTCTTTGTGCGCCCGCGCTTGAGGATTTGGCGGCAAATGGCGTGAAGCACGGCTTTTTCACCCGCTCCGGCGGCGTCTCGGAGGGAATTTATGCCGGGCTGAATGTGGGGCTGGGCTCCTCCGACGACAGGGGAAACGTGCGGACGAATCGCGCGCGTGTCGCCGAATGGCTGGGCGCGCCCGTTGCGCATCTGGCGACGCTGCACCAGGTCCACTCTCCCGATGTCATTACCCTGACCCAACCTTTAGGCGCGGAACGGCCGCGGGCCGATGCGCTCGTCACCGACAGGCCCGGCCTGGCGCTCGGCATATTGACGGCCGATTGCGGGCCTGTTCTCTTCGCCGATAGGGAAAAGGGAGTGATCGGCACCGCTCATGCCGGTTGGAAGGGCGCGTTCGGCGGGGTTCTGGAAGCGACGGTCGCGGCAATGGCGGCCCTTGGCGCCCGCCGCGACCGGATCGTCGCCGTGCTTGGCCCCTCAATCAGCCAGAAGAACTACGAAGTCGGGCCGGAATTCATCAGCCGGTTCGAGGAAGCGGATAAGGACAACGTCCGCTATTTCATCCCGTCCGGCCGGCAAGGCCACGCCCTTTTCGATCTGAACGCCTATACCGTCGATCGCCTGAAGACGGCCGGCATTGAAGCGTGCTGCCTCGACAGATGCACCTATGGCGAGGAGGAGAATTTCTTCTCTTACCGCCGCAGCGTCCATCGGGGCGAGCCGGATTACGGCAGGCAGATATCCGCAATCATGCTGGAGGAGCATTGATGGCACTGCATTTCGAACAGGCCGAGTTCGACGCCAGGCGTGACCGCCTGATGATCGAAATGGCCGAGAAGAAGCTCGACGCGATGGTGCTCTTCGCGCAGGAAAGCATGTATTGGCTGACGGGCTACGATACGTTCGGCTTCTGTTTCTTCCAGTGCCTCATCGTCAAGGCGGACGGCTCGATGACGCTCCTGACGCGCTCGGCGGATCTGAGGCAGGCGCGGCATACGTCTATTATCGAGAACATCGTGCTCTGGACCGATCGCGACGGCGCCAACCCAGCGGTCGATCTGCGCAAGCTGCTCGACGATCTCAACCTGCTCGGGTGCCGTATCGGCGTCGAATACGACACGCACGGCCTGACTGGATACAATTGCCACAGGCTCGACGAACAATTGCTGACCTTCGCCCAGATCAGCGACGCCTCGGGCATCATCAACCGTCTGAGGCTGTTCAAGAGCCCGGCCGAAATCGCCAAGACTAGGAAGGCCGCCGCGCTCGCCGACGACGCCTTCGACGCGGCGCTTCCCCTTATCAAGCAGGGCGGAGACGAAGGCGCCGTCCTCGCGGCGATGCAAGGCGCGATCTTCGCGGGCGGCGGCGACTATCCTGCGAACGAATTCATCATCGGATCCGGTGCGGATGCGCTTCTGTGCCGCTATAAGGCCGGCCGGCGCAAGCTGACGAAGAACGACCAGCTGACGCTCGAATGGGCTGGTGTCTTCCATCACTATCACGCCGCCATGATGCGCACTGTCCTGGTCGGCCGCGCCACCAAGCGCCATCAGGAACTTTTCGAGGCGGCGCGAGAGGCGCTTCTGGCCGTCGAGAAGGCGATGGTTCCCGGCAAAACGTTCGGCGACGTCTTCGATGCCCATGCGCGCGTGATGGAAGAGCACGGCCTCACCCGCCATCGCCTCAACGCCTGCGGCTATTCGCTCGGCGCGCGCTTCACGCCCTCATGGATGGACATGCCGATGTTCTACAGCGGCAATCCCGAACCCATCCAGCCGGACATGACGCTTTTCGCGCATATGATCATCATGGATTCGGAGAGCGACACCGCCATGACGCTCGGCCGCACCTATCTCACCACGGACGATGACCCAAAACCGTTGTCGCGCCATGATCTCGACTTGATCGTGCAATGAATTCGGCGTCGACCGGCTTCGCGGGCGGAGACGATTCGCTTTGGGGGACGACAAGGGCATGACATTTCATTTGCGGGCAACATTCCCGCTGGCGGTGCTGTTGGCGGCGGCCGGCTGCACCAGCACGGGATCGGCATTGAACGTCTCGACGCCTTCGAGCGGCAACGCGATGGCCGCAACGGCGCCGTCGGCCGCGACGGCCAACAGCGGTACAACGGCCTCCGCCGCAGCGCCATCCGCCGCCGAGCTCGCCGCCATCGCGCCGAAGACGCATATCCAGTTCGCGCCCATTATCGGCGCGACGACCGAGGCCGTCGGTCCGCTCTCCCAACGGCTCGCCGCCGACGCCAAGGCGGACGGCATCAGCATCATCCCCGCCAATACGCAAGGCGCCACGCACATCCTCAAAGGCTATTTCTCGGCTTTCACCGAGGGTCAGAAGACGACCGTCGTTTATGTCTGGGACGTTCTCGATCCCTCAGGCAACCGGTTGCACCGCATAGAAGGCCAGGAAGTCACTGGCAGTGACAAGGGAACCGGCTGGTCTTCCGTTTCACCGGCGCTGATGGAAAAAATCGCCGACGACACGATGAGGCAATTCACCGCTTGGCTTGTCAACGCCAAGGCGTGACCTCGCTTTCGCGCAACTCCTACGCTGACGTTTAATCAACGAATTTTAGGGTGAGCGCTTGCAATAGCGGCGTGTCACGCTAAAAGCCCTCATATCCGAGCGAGGGCTGTCGGGATTTTGCAATGAAGCTTTTTGCGGGCAACTCCAACCGGGTGCTGGCCGAACAGGTCGCCCGCTATCTCAACATTTCCCTTGGCAAAGCCAGCGTCAGGCGGTTCGCCGACCAGGAAATCTTCGTCGAAATCCAGGAGAACGTGCGCGGGCAGGATGTCTTCGCCCTGCAATCGACCTCCTATCCGGCCAACGACCATCTGATGGAACTGCTGATCATGATGGACGCGTTCCGTCGCTCCTCGGCGCGGCGCATCACCGCCGTCATTCCCTATTTCGGCTATGCCCGCCAGGATCGCCGCGCCTCCGGCCGCACGCCGATATCGGCAAAGCTGGTCGCGAACCTCATCACCCGGGCCGGCGCCGACCGCGTGCTGACGCTCGACCTTCATGCTGGCCAGATCCAGGGCTTTTTCGATATCCCGACGGACAATCTCTTCGCCGCGCCCGTCATGGCGCGGGACATCAAGGCGAAATACAAACTGCCCAATGTCATGGTCGTTTCTCCCGATGTCGGCGGCGTGGTCAGGGCGCGCGCCGTCGCCAAGCGCATCGACGCGCAGCTCGCCATCGTCGACAAACGGCGGGAGCGGCCGGGAGAATCAGAGGTCATGAATATCATCGGCGACGTCCGCGGCAAGGATTGCCTGTTGATCGACGACATCGTCGATTCAGGCGGCACGCTCTGCAACGCGGCGGAAGCATTGCTCGCCGACGGCGCGACAAGCGTCACCGCCTACATCACCCATGGGGTCCTTTCGGGCGGAGCGGTGGCGAGGATCACCTCCTCTAAATTGAGGGAGCTGGTGATTACAGATTCCATCCAGCCGACGGCAAGCGTCGAAGCCGCGCACAACATTCGCGTCCTGCCGATCGCGGACCTCATCGGCGAGGCGATCTCGCGCACGGCGAGCGAGCAATCGGTTTCGAGCCTGTTCGACTGACTCGCCGCGCGTCCTGCCGACGGCGCTGCTTGCAAGAAGGTCTTCCCTCGGTTATAGACGCGCGTCCGCGCAGACACCCTTGGAGGCAGCGCGGATGAAGGCGGCCGCGCCGCATGATCCCGGAATTCTTCGGACAAGGTCATGCTCCTCAATTTGGAGCGGGTTCCTTCGTTACCGGCGGACTTAGGCCCGTTGCGTAACACTCCACCAACGCGAAAGGAAATGCCATGAGCCACGAAAGCTACGAGCTCAAGGCCGAGGCGCGCGAACGGGTCGGTAAGGGGTCCGCCCGGGAAATTCGGCGCAACGGTAAAGTGCCTGCCGTCATCTATGGCGACAAGCAGCCCCCACTGGCCATCGCCTTGTCCTACAAGGACGTCTATTACAAGATCCATGGCGGCGGCTTCCTGACCACCGTCGCGACGATCGACGTCGGCGGCCAGAAGATTTCGGTGTTGCCGAAGGAATACCAGCTCGATCCGGTCCGTGACTTCCCGATGCATGTGGATTTCCTGCGCGTCGGCAAGAACACGATCGTGACGGTCGAGATTCCGGTGCATTTCATCAACGAGGAAAAGTCCCCCGGCCTGAAGCGCGGCGGCGTTCTCAATGTCGTCCGCCACGAGGTCGAATTCCATTGCCCGGCCAATGCGATCCCCGATGCGATCACCATCGATTTGAGCGGGCTGGAGATCAACGATTCCGTTCATATTTCCTCGGTGAAACTGCCCGACGGCGTGACGCCGGTTATTTCCGACCGCGATTTCACCATCGCCACGGTCGCCGGATCGTCGGCGATGAAGTCGGAAGCGGTCGAGGAAGGAACGGAAGCCGCGCCGGAAGGTGAAGTATCCTCCGAGGAAAAATAGCGGGCTTGAGGCCGGAGGTTATCGATGCTGCTCTTCGCAGGTCTCGGCAATCCCGGCCCGAACCACGAAAACAACCGGCACAATGTTGGATTCATGGCGGCGGATGCCATACACCGCCGCCGTTCCTTTTCTTCCTGGTCGCGTAAATTCCAGGGATTGCTTTCCGAGGGCAACCTCGGCGGCGAAAAGATTCTTCTTCTGAAGCCGCAAACATTCATGAACCTTTCCGGCCAATCGGTCGGCGAGGCGGTGCGCTTCTACAAGCTGGAGCCGGCGCAACTGATCGTCTTCTATGACGAACTCGACCTCGCGCCGGGGAAGATACGCGTGAAGACAGGCGGCGGCTCGGGCGGCCATAACGGCATCCGCTCGATCGACCAGCATATCGGCCAGGATTACCGGCGCGTGCGCATCGGCATCGGTCATCCCGGCGCCAAGGCGATGGTTCACAATTATGTGCTGGGTGATTTCGCCAAGGCCGATCAGGAGTGGCTGGACGTCCTCATGGAGGCGATCGCCGACGCCGTCCCTCTCCTCGCCAAGGGCGAGGATTCGAGCTTCATGAACCGTGTGACGCTCACCTTGCGCGACAGGCTTCAGCCAACTGGAGAGGACGACCGCCCTCCTCCCAAGGCGCCAAAGCAGAAAAGCCATATCCGCCAGGCCCGACCGCAGAAGCCGGCTGTGAAAGTACCGGAAAGCGGTCCGATGGCCGAAATGCTGAAGAAGCTTCTCGACAAGGAATAGGTTTCGGCGCTGGCATTTACGCGCCGGCGTGGTCCGCCCGCCTCTCCCGCTTCCTGCTCTTGACGGCCTAAATTTACACGAAATCCGTATTTCGTGAGAACGGCCCCATGAAAAACGTCACGATTTCAATGGATGAGGATCTTTATCGGATCACGCGGATCGAGGCTGCGAAGGCCGGGAAAAGCATGTCCAGGCATATTGCCGATCGGCTGAGGCAAGAACCTTCATCGGCGACTGCGGAGAAGGCCGAAGAGCGAAAGCGCCGGCTTGAAGCGCTTCAAAAGGTCTTTGATGGCCCCATGTGGGATGTGACCGAGAACGGCCGTATGCCGAACGCTGAGGAACGCAATGCCCGTCGGTGAGGTGTTCATCGACAGCACCACCTTTCTCTACTCCCATGACATCCACACTCCCATGACATCCACGATGCGGACAAACGCGCAAAAGCGATAGTGTGGCTGCGGCGTTTGACCGAAGTGGATTTGGGGCGCACGAACCTTCAGGTATTGAACGAAGTCACCAACGTTCTGATGAAAAAAGACTATCACTTTCAGACGGGCGATCCATTCGCAAAGGTGGACGTATTTGCGGATTTCGGTTCGACGGCGGTGACACCGGAGACGGTTGAAATCCGGCGTACGGTCCATGACCGCTACCGCTATTCTTGGTGGGATTGCCTGCTGCTCGCCTCGGCGCTCGAACTCGGTTTCGCGCACTTCCTGTCTGAGGATTTGCAGGACGGTCAGCGGATCGAGGGCTTGACGATCGCCGATCCTTTCGCCCATAGCCCTGAGCAAATTATCAGCTCTCGTTAGGATCGTGCGATATGGGTTTTAAATGCGGCATTGTCGGCCTGCCGAATGTCGGCAAGTCGACGCTCTTCAACGCGCTGACAAGGACAGCGGCGGCACAGGCTGCCAATTACCCGTTCTGCACCATCGAGCCGAACACCGGCGAGGTCGCGGTTCCCGATCCGCGCCTGAAGCGGATCGCGGAGATTGCTACATCGAAGGAGATCATCCCGACGCGCATCTCCTTCGTCGATATCGCCGGTCTGGTGCGCGGCGCCTCAAAAGGCGAAGGTCTAGGCAACCAGTTTCTCGCCAATATCCGCGAGGTCGATGCCATCGTGCATGTGCTGCGCTGCTTCGAGGATGACGACATCACCCATGTCGAAGGCCGCATCGATCCCGTGGCGGATGCCGAAACGGTGGAAACCGAACTGATGCTGGCCGATCTCGAAAGCATCGAACGCCGCATCGTGCAGATAAGAAAGCGGGCAACCGGCAAGGATAAAGAAGCAATGACCGTCCTTCCTGTCATGGAAAGGGCGCTGACGCTTCTTCAGGACGGCAAGCCGGTTCGGCTCATGCTCGAGGGCATTTCGGCGGAGGATTTGCGCCTTGTTCAGGGGCTGAACTTGCTGACGTCGAAGCCGGTCCTCTATGTCTGTAACGTCGCGGAAGCCGACGCTGCTTCAGGCAACGCCCATTCGTCTGCCGTGGAAAAGATGGCCGAGGCACAAGGTGCGCGAACTGTGGTCATCTCCGCGGCAATCGAGGCGGAAGTGGCGCAATTGCTGGACGACGAGGCGAAGGAATTCCTCGACGCCATGGGCCTGACCGAACCCGGCCTCGACCGCCTCATTCGCGCCGGCTACGATCTCCTTGACCTGATCACCTATTTCACCGCCGGCCCGAAGGAAACGCGCGCCTGGACGATCACCAGGGGCACGAAGGCGCCGCAGGCGGCAGGCGTCATCCACACGGATTTCGAGCGCGGCTTTATCCGTGCCCAGACTATCGCTTACGAGGATTACGTTTCGCTCGGCGGCGAAGTCGCGGCGAAGGAAGCGGGCAAGGCTCGCGACGAAGGCAAGGAATATGTCGTCCAGGACGGCGACATCATGCTCTTCAGATTCAATACCTGAAGGATCGCGGCAGAACCGAAGCACGCCGCCCCCTTGCTTCCTTTGCAAAGCTGTAATGCGGCGGCGAGGGGCGACATCCCGCCGTCAGTCGATCCGCGCTCTTGCCTTTTCCTTCGATGGGCAGGTGGACTTGCCCATTAAAATATAGAACGGACACGTCCCGACGACGCCGGTTATAAGCGGCACGATCCCGATGAGACCGAACCAGCGCAGGGGCGCGTCCGGAGCAAGAAAGATCATTGCCAGAAGAAAGAGACCCGCCAGAGTCCTGATCGCGCGGTCACTCAGACCGACATTTTGCTCGAACATCTCGATATTCTCCGGAATTTTGTCCCAGCCGACGTGCGGTCGTTGCTGGAACGGCGATATGGGATCGAACCAATCGTCCGACAACATAGCGCAATTCTTTTCGGCGGAAAACGCCAAAGTGCCGCTCCATATTCCCGCCGATAAGTAATATACGGCCGCTCCAGGCATATTGTTTCAGTGCCCCTGCCCCACTTGCGATCGATGGGCGCGCGCTCCAGTGTGCAACTCCCAAATTTCAAGGAAGGCCAATGGACGCAAACGGCAAGCGCTGGACATATGACGATTTCGAGGTGGGCATGGTGCTCGACCTCGGGTCCGTTGCGGTCGAGGCAGGTGAAATCATCGAATTTGCGAGGCAGTTCGACCCGCAGCCGATGCATCTGGAGGACGCGGCGGGCGAGGCGAGCCTGCTCGGCGGCCTTTCGGCGGCCGGCTTTCACGTCGGCGCGATGATGATGCGCCTGATGTGCGACGGTTTCCTTCTCGACTCCACCTCGCAGGGAGCGCCGGGTCTCGATTTTCTTCACTGGCGCAAGCCTGTGCTGGCAGGCGACACGATCAGCCTGAGGATGACGGTGGAAGCGAAGCGGGAATCGAAATCGCGACCCAATCTGGGCCTTGTGACGCTCAGGCAGGACCTTTTCAACCAACATAATGAACAGGTCTGCGAAATGCGCAGTACCGTCATGTTCCTGAAACGCAACGGGAGTGAGAGCCGGTGACGTTCGAGGAGAAGCTTGCGCTTGGCCGCACGGTTGAACTCGGCAGCCACACATTCACGGCGGAGGAGATCAAGACCTTTGCCCGCAAATACGATCCCCAGCCTTTCCACGTCAGCGAGGAAGAAGCCCGCAAGAGCGTATTGGGCGGCCTCTGCGCATCGGGCTGGCACACGGCGGCGATGTGGATGCGACATCACGTTCTCGGCCGGGCTGCCGCAGAGGAGCGCATCCGCGCCGCCGGCGGGAGCCCGATCGTCTTCGGGCCGGCAAGAGGCCTCACTGACCTCGAATGGCTCAAGCCCGCCTATGCGGGAGACACGGTCACCTTTACGCAGACCGCCCTCTCCTACAAGGCGATCCCCGGCAAGCCGGACTGGTACATGCTTCAAAGCCGCTGCGAAGCCATCAATCAGGATGGGAAACCCATCATGCGTTTCATGGCTTCGGTGATGGTGAGCGAAGGGTGATCGATAGCCCCGCGTTCATTCTCCGTCGAAGGCGATAAGCGTTCTCACCGGTACGCCGAGCGCCTCCAGCTTTACCCGCCCTCCGAGCGCCGGCAGGTCGATGACGAAGCATGCCGCAACGATGTCGGCGCCCATCTGCGTCAACAGCTTCACGGCTCCTTCCGCGGTTCCGCCGGTCGCGATCAGATCGTCCACCAGGATCACCTTTTCCCCCGCCACGATCGCGTCCTTGTGCATCTCCATTTCGTCGAGCCCGTATTCCAGGCTGTAGGCGACCCGCACCGTCTCATGCGGCAGCTTGCCTTTCTTGCGGATCGGGACAAAGCCGGCAGAAAGCTGGTGCGCGATCGCGCCGCCAAGAATGAAGCCCCTCGCCTCGATGCCGGCGATCTTGTCGATCTTCGAGCCGGCATAGGGATGCACCAGTTCGTCCACCGCGCGGCGGAAAGCCCGTGCATTGCCGAGAAGGGTCGTGATATCGCGAAACTGGACGCCCGGCTTGGGATAGTCGCGGATCGTCCGGATCGAAGATAGAAGAGTGTCTTCCAGGGTGGAATTCATGCGCCTGCCCGTTTGCCTCGCTACATAGGTAGAGCCTAAGCGAGGCGAAGGAAAGCAGAGTTTCCGTGCGCTTGATCACGCACGCCAGCCCCGAAACGTCCGGCTATTTCGCGCCGGGAAAATGCTCCACGTGGTTCTCGCCGGTGCGGCCGTAATAGACGGCACGCCTGCCCGGCAGAGAGACGAAATAGCCGACGCAACCGGCCGTGGCGATCTGTTCGCAGAATTCCTTATAGGTGATGGCCTCGGCCTGGATCGCTCTTACCGCGGCGTCGACGCCCGCAGCGGAGAAAGCCGACGCCGGCCTGGTCGCGACGGCGGCCGCGGCGACCGTCTCGGAATCACCGTCCGGCATGTAGTAGGTCTTCTCGGCCCTGATAAGATCGGCGTGGTAGCGCTCCACGCCCGCCTCCATCAGCTTTCCCACCACTTCGGGAAACGTCACGCGCTCTTCGTCCGACCCGACCGTGCATTCCCGAACAACTTCTTTCACATGCACGTCCATCTCGATTCTCCTTGTCCTTTTATGGCGTCAATCGACCGGAACAGTCCGCATTCCATGCCGACGCACGATATCCTTCATGATGCGCTCGACCATCGCCCGCTCAGGAGGCGCCAGATGGCCGAAGAATTCCTCGTCGTTCCGATCCGCGAGCGACGAGAGTTCGGGTACGAGTTTCCTGCCCTCGCCCGTCAGCGCCAGTGCCTGATAACGGCGGTCCTCTTCATTCGGCCGTCTCAATACGAGCGACTTGGCGGCGAGCCGATCAACGAGCTTCGAGATCGCTCCCCGCGTCATACCCAGGCGATCCGCGATCAGGCTTGGGACGACCTCCTCCTTCTCATAGAGTTCGCGCAGAACCACCCATTCGGCCACCGTTACATCCTGCGCCGCCAGCTTCAGGCTGAAAGCGTGCGAGACCTGGTTCGACACGAAGCGCAGCCAATAGCCAAGATGCGCCTCGATGGGACTGACCGGCTGCTGTTTCTGCATCAAATCTCCATCTGTTGACAAGGAAACTACATAGGTTCTGTTTCCTTGTCAACTATCGCTTTTTCCTCCCAAGAAAAAGGGCGCCCCGAAAGCGCCCTTGAACATGAATCACGTAACTTCGCGCGATCAATGCGAGTGCGCCGTCTCGTGCCAGACCTTGCGTTTGGTGAGATAGACCAAAAACCCGAAGATCAGCAGGAAGATCATGACGCGGAAACCAATCTCCTTGCGTACTTCCATATGCGGGTCAGCCGCCCACATGAGGAATGCCGCCACGTCGGTCGCATATTGATCGATGGTCTCCGGAGACCCGTCGTCATACTTGACCTGCCCGTCCGAGAGCGGTGGCGGCATATGGGTCGAGGCGGCCGAGAGAAAGTAGGGGTTGTAGTAGGTCCCCGAGGGAATCGTCAGACCTTTGGGCGGTGTCTGGTGAAAGCCCGTAACGAAAGCGTGGATGTAATCCGGCCCGGCTGTCGTGTACTGTGTAAAGATATCGAAGATGAATTGTGGAAAGCCGCGTTCCACGGCGCGCGCCTTGGCCAGGAGCGACATGTCGGGCGGCGCCGCCCCGCCATTGGCTGCCGCGGCGGCTTCATGATTCGGAAAAGGCGACGGGAAATAGTCTGACGGCTTCCCAGGGCGCTCGAACATCTTCCCGTCGTCATTCGGCCCGTCCTGGATCTGGTATTGCGCGGCGAAAGCCTTCACCTGGGCTTCGCTGTAGCCGAGCGCTTCTAGGTTGCGGAAAGCAACCATATTGAGCGAATGGCAGGCCGAGCAGACTTCCTTGTAAACCTTGAGACCGCGCTGCAATTGCGCCTTGTCGTACATGCCGAACGGGCCGGAGAACGACCAGTTCAGGTGCGGCGGTTCCTTGATCGGGTAATGCGTGGGCTCGGCGTTTTCCTGCGCCATTGCTGGAACAGCCAACGCGGCAAGCACACCGAGCGCAGCCAATCCTTTGAGGACGTTCTTCATGGTAAGGTCCTTTCCGGATCAGCTTCTGGTCTCAGGCGCTGCCGTCGCCCCGGCGGGCGCGAGAGAGCCGCCAGCTTTCTTCTGCAGCACCGCTTCGGTGATCGAATTAGGCAGTTTGCGCGGTGTCTCTATCAGCCCGAGAACCGGCATGATGATCAGGAAGAACGCGTAATAGAAGATTGCTCCAATGAGGGCCAGCGTCGGATAGACCCCCTCCGGCGGCTTGGAACCCAACCATCCGAGCATGACCACATCCGCCAGGAAAAGCCAGAAGAAGAGCTTGTACCACGGCCTGTAGACGGCGGAGCGCACCTTTGACGTATCGAGCCACGGCACAAGGAACAGGAGCACGATCGAGCCGAACATCACAAGCACGCCGCCGAGCTTCGAATTGATCGGGCCGATGTTGAAGGTGATGGCGCGCAGCATGGCGTAGAACGGCAGGAAGTACCATTCCGGCACGATTTCGGATGGCGTCTTCAGCGGGTTCGCCTGAACGTAATTGTCCGCATGGCCGAGATAATCGGGAATGTAGAAAACGACATAGGCGAAGAAGAACAGGAACACCACCATTGCGAAGCCGTCCTTCATCGTCGCATGCGGCGAGAAGGGCACGGTGTCGCCTTTGGTCTTGACGTCGACCCCAGTCGGGTTCGTCTGGCCGGCGACATGCAGTGCCCAGACATGCAGCACCACGACACCGGCGATCATGAACGGCAGCAGATAGTGGAGCGAGAAGAAGCGGTTGAGCGTCGGATCGCCGACCGCGAAACCGCCGATCAGCAATTGCTGGATCCAGTCGCCGACGACCGGAATGGCGGAGAAGAAGCCGGTGATGACCGTGGCGCCCCAGAAACTCATCTGCCCCCAGGGCAGCACGTAGCCCATGAAGGCCGTCGCCATCATCAGGAGATAGATGATGCAGCCGAGGATCCACAGAAGCTCGCGCGGCGCCTTGTAGGAGCCGTAATAGAGGCCGCGGAAGATATGGACGTAAACGGCAATGAAGAAGAACGACGCCCCGTTGGCGTGGATATAGCGCAGCAGCCAGCCGAAATTCACGTCGCGCATGATGTGCTCGACCGAATCGAACGCCAGGCCCGAATTCGCGGCATAATGCATGGCAAGCACGACGCCGGTGAGGATCTGGACGACCAGCATCATCGAGAGAATGCCGCCGAACGTATAGGCATAGTTCAGGTTGCGCGGCACCGGATAGGCGACGAAGGAATCATAGACCAGCCTGGGAAGCGGCATCCGCTGGTCGAACCAGCGGCCGATGCCGGATTTCGGAGTATAGGTGGAATGCTGAAATCCGCTCATGTCGGTAGCCCCCTCTAGCCGATGGTCACGGACGTTTTGGATTTGAATTCATATTTCGGGATCGCCATGTTTTCCGGCGCCGGTCCCTTCCTGATCCGCCCCGCCGGATCATATTGCGATCCATGACAGGGGCAGAACCAGCCGCCGAACTCGCCCTGCTGTCCGAGCGGAATGCAGCCGAGATGCGTGCAGACCTGGATCATGACCAGCCAGGCCTCCTGCCCCTTGACCGTGCGGTTGGCATCGGTCGCGGGCGCGTCGCTCGGCAGGTTGGCGTTTCGCGCAATCGGGTCCTTGAGTTCGGAAAGCTTTACGTCCTGTGCTTCTTTAATTTCCTTCGGGGTGCGGTTGCGGACGACAACCGGCTTGCCGCGCCATTTGACGATCAGCGACATGCCCGGCGTGACAGACGAAACATCGACATCGACGGAAGCGAGCGCCAAGGTCGAGGCGTCCGGCTGCATCTGGTCTATGAACGGCCATGCGACGCTGGCGGCGCCCACCACGCCAGCCATGCCCGTCGCTATATAAAGGAAATCGCGGCGGTTGGGTTCAATCGCTTCTGCGCTCACCTGACCAGAATCCTTCTACCTCAGTCAAAGTCTTCTGCCGACGGGATGTCCGTAAGCCCCCCTTGTCATGCCCCACACGGCGCCATCTTCGCGATGGGCCGAACGGATTCCCCCGGCATTCCATCCGGGTTTCTATGCGCCAGACAGAGGCTTGTCCAGACGCTTGCAACGAAGTGGTCAGATTGTCGCGGGGGCGCTTCCGCACCTGTGGAACAAGCGCGTGCAGGCGGCATTTTCAGCCCCTGTCGCCTTGCAGGCGGGATTACATCGCGCCCAGCCTCACAAGCACCTCTCTCGGGATCCGATAGTGGCGAATGATGTCGTCATGGCGGCGGAAGCCGCAGAGTTCGCGCTGGATGAAATAGGCATAGACTGCCTTTGCGGCTTCCTTGACGAGCTTGCCCCGCGTTTCGGGATCACCATCATGGTCATTCAGTCGCGTCAGCATCCGCTCGGCACGCTCGCCAGCGCGTCCGAGCGCCGAGGCTTTTTCGGCGAGAATGTCATATTCGAGCGCGTTTCCCTCGATTTCGAGGGAAACCGGCAAAGTAAGCTGTCCGGGGAGTCGCGACGTGATCTTCGATACTCCCTTCACTCAGCCGCCAGCCGCTCGGCCAGGAAGCCTCCCGACTGGCGCTTCCAAAGCTGCGCATAGAGGCCGTTTTCGGCCACGAGTTCCTCATGCGTGCCCTCCTCCACGATCCGGCCTTCATCGATGACGACAAGCCGGTCGAGCGCGGCGATGGTGGAGAGCCGGTGCGCAACGGCGATAACGGTCTTGCCCTCCATCATGCGATAGAGATTGTCCTGGATCGCCGCCTCCACCTCCGAATCGAGCGCCGATGTCGCCTCGTCGAGAATCAGGATCGGCGCGTCCTTCAGCATCATGCGAGCGATGGCGATTCGCTGCCTCTGTCCGCCCGACAGCTTGACGCCGCGTTCCCCCACATGGGCGTCATAGCCTCTGCGCCCGCGTATGTCCGTCACGCTTCCGATGAAATCATGCGCCCGCGCGCGTTTCGCCGCTTCGACGATCTCCGCCTCGCTCGCGCCGGGCCTGCCATAGGCGATATTGTCCCGGATTGACCGGTGCATGAGGAGCGGCTCCTGGCTGACGACGCCGAATTGCGCCCGAAGCGAAGCTTGCGTCAGCGAGCGTATGTCCCGCCCGTCGAGCAGGATGCGACCGGACTGGATATCGAAGATGCGCAGCGCCAGATTGACGATGGTGGTCTTTCCAGCGCCCGACGGCCCGACCAGCGCCACGCGCTCGCCTGGGCGGATATGAAGGTTGAGCCTGTCGATGACGCCGCCTTTTCGACCATAGTGGAAGGAGACGTCGCCAAAGACGAGATCGCCCGTGGCGCGAGGCATTTCCACGGCATTTTCCGCGTCGCGGATCGTCGGCTCGACCGAGATGACGCCTGTCGCGTCCTGTACCGTCGCAAAATTGCGGATCAGGCCGTTGATATTGAACATGACGAAACCGGACATGGTGTTCAGCCGAAAGACCAACCCCGTCGCCGCGGCGATGGCGCCGGTCGTGGCGACGCCCTCCATCCAGCGATGCACGGCCAGCACCATGATGGCGCTCATCATCACGCCGTTCAAAAGCGCCACGGCGGCACGCACGCTGGTAATCGAACGCGTCAGCGCCGTGATCGCCTCCAGGAACATATCCATGCTCTCGCGCACGAAACCGTGTTCCCGGCGCCCACTGTCAAAGAGCTTCACGGCGAGGATATTGGTGAAAGCGTCGACCATGCGGCCGTTCATCACCGAACGGGCATCGGCGGTGCGGCGGCCGGCAGCCCTCAATGGCGGCAGAAGATAGCGGGCAACCGCCAGATATGCAGCGAACCACACCGCGATGACGATGACCATAGTGGGATCGAGCGCGGCAAGGATGGTCGTCGCAAGGACGAGGAAAGTGGCGAAGCTCCATAGCGTCTGCAACGATGAGATGATGAAGTCGCCGGTTGATTCGCCGGCCTGCATGATTTTCGTGGCGATGCGGCCGGCGAAATCGTTCTGATAGAAATCATAGGGCTGCTCGATCACGCGCTGGAAGGACTGCCAGCGCACGAGCTGATAGAAATGCGGCACGATCACCTGCTGCTCGACGATCGCATTGGCGATCACCACGCATGCGCGCACGACGAGAACGAGGAGGAGAAGGCCGAGAAGCGCCGGCCAATGATCGGCGATCAGGGTGGCTGGGCTCGACGCATCGAGAAGATCGATAAGCCAGCCGACCGCCCAGTAGAGCGCCGCATCGACGCTGCCGGCGACGCCGCCGATGACGAGGAGCAGCAGGAACGGCCCCCTTGCCTGGCGGGCGAAATGGAGGATGAATCGCCATCCCTCGCGCGGCAGCGGCTCGCTGCCCGCGTCGCGAAACGGGTCGATGACGCCCTCGGCCTTCTCCCACAACTTCGCTCGGATCAGGCTCATTCCGCCGGTCTCTTGAGCTCCTTGTCGGCATCCTCCTCATAGAGGAACCCACCCGACTGGCGCTTCCACAGCCTCGCATAGAGACCGCCCTTCGCCACCAGTTCGTCATGTGTCCCGTCCTCGACGATCCTGCCGCCGGAGAGCACGACGAGCCGGTCGAGATTGGCGATGGTCGAGAGACGGTGCGCGATGGCGATGACGGTTTTTCCCTCCATCAGATCGTCCAGGTTTTCCTGGATCGCGGCCTCGACTTCCGAATCGAGCGCTGAAGTCGCCTCGTCAAGGATAAGGATCGGCGCGTCCTTGAGGAAGACGCGGGCGATCGCGATGCGCTGTCTCTGGCCGCCGGAGAGCCGCACGCCCCGCTCTCCCACCACCGCGTCGTAGCCGTGCCGTCCCTTGCTGTCGACCAGCTTCATGATGAAATCATGCGCCTCGGCGCGCTCGGAGGCGGCAATCATTTCCTCGTCGGTGGCGTCGGGCTTGCCGAGCTTGATGTTTGAGCGCAGGAGACGGTGTAAAAGCGAGGTGTTCTGCGTCACGACGCCGATACTGCTTCTGAGCGAATCCTGCGTAACCTTCGCGATATCCTGCCCGTCGATGAGAATGCGGCCACCTTCGAGATCGTAGAGGCGCAGGATGAGATTGACCAGCGTCGATTTTCCCGTTCCGGACGGACCGATCAATCCCACCTTCTCGCCGGGCCGGATGACGAGATCGATGCCGTCGAGTATGCCTCCCCCCTGGCCATAGTTGAAGACGACGTTTTCGATCCGGATTTCCCCCCGTTGGACCTTGATGGGTTTTGCCTCGGGGCTGTCGGTCAGCCCGAGCGGCCGCGCCACAAGTTCCTTCGCGTTTTCCAAAACGCCGAGCGTCCTTAGAATGCTGTTCAACTGCGTCAGAAGCCGGGAAAGGAGCATGTTCAGCCTCAGCACGAGGCCGAGCGTGAACGTCACCGCGCCGATCGTGACGAGGGAATGTATCCACAGATCGACCGAGAACCAGGCGATCGCAACGATCATCGTCCCGGAAAGAAAGGCGAGCGAGGTGCGGACCGACGTCAAGGAGCGGGTAAAGGCGAGATAGACTTCCAGATAACGCTCGAAGCCGTTCCTGATGAAGCGGTCATGGCCGTCGACGGCGAACAGCTTGAGCGTTTCGACGTTGGAATAGCCGTCGACGATGCGGCCGCTGACGGCGGAGCTGGCCTCGGCGGACACTTCCGCCTGACGCCGGATCGTCGGCAGATAGTACCAGGCGAGCAAGCCGAAACCAATGATCCACAGCACCACCAGCCCCGCGAGGCGGATATCGAGCGCCGCCAGCGTCCCGAGCGTCGTGCAGGTGTAGATGACCATGAACCAGATCACCGTTATCAGGCTTTCGAGCAGATCGCCGGTGGCCTGTCCGCTCTGCCAGACCTTGTTGGCGATCGAACCCGCGAGCTCGTCCTGAAAGAACTGGTAGGATTGCCGCGATACATAGCGATGCACCTGCCAGCGCACGAGATTATAGAAGCCCGGCGCGATCGTCTGCTCATCGACCAGCGCGGCGATGAACAGCACCAGCGTACGTCCGACGAGCACCGTCAAGAGCATGAAAAGAAGTTCCGGCCCCGAATGCGCCCAGAGGCCCGTCCAACTTCGCGGCGCGGGAAGATCGTTGAGAATATCGACAAGACGTCCGACGAAATAGAAGAGACCGGCGTCGATGAGCGGCGTCAGACCGCCCATGACCAGCATAAGGAGAAAGGGCGCCTTGGCCTGGCGCGCATAGTGCCAGATGAACCCGAAGAGCTTCTGCGGCGGCTGCAGATCAGCCGGCTCCTGGAAGGGCGCCAGCCAGCTTTCGAAGAGGCCGTAGATGAAACCCGATAGCCTCACGCCGCGGCCTCCGCCTGATCAATGTCGAGGAAACCGCCGGACTGGCGCTTCCACAATTGCGCGTAAAGCCCGTCGCGAGCAACCAGCTCGTCATGCGTGCCCTCCTCCACGATCCGGCCCTCGTCCATGACGATCAGCCGGTCCATCGCGGCGATGGTGGAGAGCCGATGCGCGATGGCGATGACGGTCTTGCCCTGCATAAGCTTGTAGAGGTTGCCCTGGATCGCCGCTTCGACCTCGGAATCGAGCGCCGAAGTCGCTTCGTCGAGAATCAGGATCGGCGCATCTTTCAGCATCACGCGAGCAATGGCTATACGTTGGCGCTGGCCCCCCGAAAGCTTGACGCCCCGTTCGCCGACATGGACGTCATAACCCTTGCGGCCCTGAGCGTCGCTGAGATCGCGGATGAAATCGTCCGCCTCCGCGTGCCGCGCCGCTTCAAGCATGGCGTGCTCGCCCGCATCGGGACGGCCATAGAGGATATTTTCACGCACCGAGCGATGAAGCAGCGAGATGTCCTGAGTGACCATGCCGATATTGGCCCGAAGGGAATCCTGTGCGACCCCGGCAATATCCTGTCCATCGACAAGAATCCGTCCCCCCTCCAGATCATAAAAGCGCAGAAGCAGGTTGACCAGCGTCGACTTTCCGGCGCCCGAGCGCCCGACCAGGCCGACCTTCTCACCAGAGGCGATCCTGAGTGACAGGCCATCGATGACGCCATGGCCCTTGCCGTAATGGAAATGGATATCGTCGAACGCGATCTCACCTTTTCGAACGACGATATCGGAAGCGCCGGGGACATCCCCGACCAGGCGCGGCAGCGAGATCGAGCCGATGCCGTCCTGCACAGTGCCGATATTCTCGAACAATCCAGAGACTTCCCACATGATCCATTGCGACATGCCCCAGAGGCGGAGCACAAGCCCGATCGCCACCGCCACCGCGCCGACCGTCACCGCCTCCGCCAGCCAGAGCCAGATGGCCAGGACACCAACGGAAAGGAGAAGCAGCGAGTTCATTCCATAGACGACGATATAGAGCGACGATATCAGCCGCCCCTGCCGATAGGCCGTCACCATGAAATCGCGCATTCCCTCGCGCGCATATTCAGCTTCACGGCGCGCATGGGAAAAAAGTTTCACCGTCTGGATGTTGGTGTAGCTGTCGACGATGCGGCCCGTCATCAGCGAGCGCGCATCAGCCTGCGCCTCTCCGACCTTGCCGAGGCGCGGGATGAAATAGCGCAGGACCAGGATATAGCAGACGAACCAGACGGCGAGTGGCGCGGCCAGCCGCCAATCCGCGGAGCCGAGAATGAAAAGCAGGCCGAGGAAATAGACGACGACATAGTTCAGCACCTCGACGAATTTCACCACCGTCTCGCGCACGGCAAGCGCCGTCTGCATCAGTTTCGTCGCAATGCGGCCGGCGAATTCGTCCTGGTAGAAGGCCATGGACTGCTTGAGGAGATAGCGATGCACCTGCCAGCGGATACGCATCGGATAATTACCGAAAAGCGTCTGGTAGGTGTTCATGGACGAGACCGTCGCCAGAAGCGGCAGGACGAAGGCGACGACGACGCCCATTCCCGCCAGCTTCCACCATTCCGTCTGCAGGAAAGTCTGGCGGTTCTGCGCGGAAAGCCAATCGACGACGTGGCCGAGGAACCCGAACAGCCCCACCTCCACGACCGCAATCAGCGCCGAGGCGATCGCCGCGGCCAGCACGAAGGGCCACGCCGGCCGGGTATAGTGCCAGCAGAAGGCTAGGAGCGTCTTTGGCGGCTCGACAGGCTCGGCGGCCGGGAAGGGATCAAGTTTCCGTTCGAACCAGCGGTACAGGGACCAGCGGAACATGAATTGTCCTCTTGCGAACCGCAGCAATATGGGGCGCCAATCGGCGGATTCTCAGACGGTGCTGCCGGAAAACGTCAGGAGCGCAGAAGCGAAAGCGTCAATTGCTTACGGCGAGGCATGAAGCCCCTTTGAAAAAGAAAGATCATCACCAGAAATCCAAAGCTGCCGGGCAAGGCATCCTGCGGAATCCGCGGCGAATTGGACTGGGTTGTGTCGAAACGAAAACCGCCGTCAGAGCGCGCTGAAAATGCGCTTCGAGGCCCCAAGCAAAGACGCCCCGAACGGGGAGGCCCCAAACGAGGAGGCCGAAGACGGGAACATAATGATTTCCATGCCTGCCTCCGCGGATTCGAGTTGACCGGACGCGTCCTATATCCCGATTTGCCGCGAATGACCAGCCATGAGAAGCCAAGCCGCCAATCTGTTGGCAGCTTCTGACAATCGACGGACAGTAAAAGGCAGGAGCAGAAATTTCCTCAAAATTCCCAGCAAAATATCCAGATGGGACAAATGAATTGACGGAGGTTGCATCGTCTGTAAAAACTCTCGCGCATAGCGTGCGGGAGGATAGAAATGCCAGATGGAAATAACCGGACAACGGAAGCCGAATTATCGTGGGTTGTCTTGGGAGTCCTGTATGAAAGGACAAGTGGCACGATGAGTATTCGGGGACTGATTCGAGAGATACCCAATCGTATTCAGCTAACACCCGAGGATGGTGAACGGTCTGAAACGCGGCCTAACGAGGAAGTTTGGGAGCAGAGGGTGCGAAATATCACATCCCACCACAACACCGCCGGTAATTACATCGCCGAGGGCTTCTTGGAGCATGTGTCCGGTGGCCTGGGAATCACGCAAGCCGGACGGCAGCATTATGAGCACAATTGTTAGCCATAGCGTTTCTTATAGCCGGGCTTGAACCATTTTAATTCTGTACCGTTCGGCGCGTCCTTGTCCCATACAAACCAAGCATAGGCTGTTGTGCCGCTGCCCTTCTGGGTAGCCCCGTGCATGTAGAAGGTAATTCTCTCACTGAAAACCCAAACGCGACTCGGAGGGCATTTGCTAAAAATCGTATTGGCTCGGTTTGATCCTTCAAGAAAAGCGAGGCGCAGAAGCAGCGCAAACTTGCTCCGTGCGAGCTTAACACCGTTCCGAACAAATCCCTCTGCACTATTGTAAGGTGGATTGGTTATTATATTGTCTGCTCTATCCTTCGCAGCAGTAAAATCGATACCTGCCTCGCCAAAACCCCTATTGTAGAGATCAGAGCTCCGAATAATATTACCTGTGGCCTCTAGTACTCGCGCCATTGCGCCATTACCGCAAGCACATTCCCAAATGTTGCCGCTCAGCCGTTCGTTGTCGATAAGGGCATACGTGGCCCATGCCGGCGTGGGAAAAAAGTCCGGCCCGTCCAAATCAGCAGACCGCTTGATCGTTGGTTTGAAACTACCGGCAAGATGATAGGTTGCGTCCACAGAGATCATCCTTCAATGAAACAGAAAGTATAAATGAATCATATGGTTAATAAACGGTTAGCCGGATGCGGCAGATTGACTCACCATAAGGCTAATATCAGTACATCCCAGCTGCTTTATTGATCCGATGATTCGTATCGCGCTTTACCAACCGGACATCGCCGGCAATACCGGCACGATCCTGCGGCTCGCGGCGTGCATGGCGTTGACGGTCGATATCATAGAACCCGCCGGCTTCGATCTTTCCGACCGCGCGTTGAAGCGCGCTGGGATGGACTACCTGGAAATGGCGTCGCTGAAGCGACATCTCGACTGGGCTGCCTTCGATGATTGGCGGCGGACTGAGGGCCGCCGCCTCGTCCTCTTCACCACCAAAGTCACCCTGCCCTATACGGACTTTGCCTTCCGCGACAGCGACGTGCTGCTTTTCGGCAGGGAATCGGCTGGCGTGCCCGATCATGTCCACGAAAGCGTGGACGCGCGCATCACCATTCCGATGCCCGGCGGCGGCCGTTCTCTCAACCTGGCGGTCTCGGTGGCGATGGCGACGGGGGAAGCGATGCGTCAACTGTAATGGCGAAGCGATGCGTCAACTACGATGAGCGAAGCGATGCGTCAATTGCGGTGAAGCGGCTGCCGCTGTCTCAATCCGCCGTCGGCAGCCGCCGCATGGTGAATTCGATCACGTCTCCGGGTCGTTCGCGCCAGCTTTCGATTTCCGTCCAGTAGGCCTGCTTCGGCCAGCGGTCCAGCCATTCGCGCGCCTTGGCGCGCGCTTCGCTGCGCGGCAGGAGGAACGTCTCCCGCAGGAAACCGTCTCGCGGTTTCTGCGCTTCTCTGGCGCGCTGCAACGCCAACCTGTGCTTGAGACTGTCAAGCGATGGTCTTTGAGGGGTACGCAAAACCTCGCTCCTTGACCCGGAACGGGGAAAGTTTAGGTCTCCCCCGCAAAAAAGACGAGTCCCTTGTGGATTTCGGCTGGGATAAATCTAGTTTTTTTCAGTGCTTGGAGACTTGTCGAATGGACCGTCCTGAAATCCCGGCTGGTCTGCCGGATGCGATCGAGGACAAGAAGGCGGCGGCGGAAAACTGGTTTCGCGAATTGCGCGACCGCATCTGCACGACTCTGGAGCAGTTGGAGGACGAACTTGCCGGCCCGCAAGCGACCTGGTCGCCGGGCCGTTTCGAGCGCCAGGCCTGGCTGCGCGATGAAGGACGTGGTGGCGGCGGCGTCATGTCCACAATGCACGGCCGCGTTTTCGAAAAAGCCGGCGTCCATGTCTCCACCGTGCATGGCGAATTCTCGCCGGAATTCCGCAAGCACAATCCGGGCGCCGAGGAAGACCCAAGTTTCTGGGCGTCGGGCATTTCGCTTATCGTTCATCCCTGGAACCCGAACGTACCGGCGGTCCACATGAACACGCGGATGATCGTCACCTCGCGGCAATGGTTCGGCGGCGGCGCGGACTTGACGCCGGTGCTCGACCGCCGCAGGAAAGAGGATGATCCCGATGCTCGCGACTTTCATCGCGCCATGGCTTTTGTCTGTGAAAGACATGCCGCAATCGTCGATTACCAGCGCCTGAAGGCCTGGTGCGACGAGTATTTCTTTCTGCCGCATCGCGACGAGCCGCGCGGCGTAGGCGGCATCTTCTACGATTGGCTGCATTCGCCTGAGGAAAAGGGCGGCTGGGAGGCCGATTTCGCCTTCACCCGGGACGTCGGGCGCACCTTCGCCATGGTCTATCCGAAGATCGTCGAGGCCAATTTCAACACGCCCTGGACGGAACAGGACCGCGACGAGCAATTGATGCGCCGCGGGCGCTATGTGGAGTTCAACCTG
>Ga0187809_10000123_pt1 | contig 52521 bp, 39 predicted proteins | sample NC_wetland_sal_i_8_FD_132415 | JGI IMG/M metagenome (GOLD analysis project Ga0187809, IMG submission 132415) | Wetland sediment microbial communities from Neuse River Estuary, North Carolina, USA - ASW_4 | ecosystem: Environmental > Aquatic > Freshwater > Wetlands > Sediment | place: USA: North... | reverse complement strand
TACGGGAGGTCTGCGCGCCGGCGGGTGGGCCGACGCGCTAGCCGATAATCAGCGAGTACTGATGCACGGGCTCATGGTCGCACACGAACCTACGGTCGCGTCACCCGCGTCCGCGGCGCGGACACCTGCTGGGGCCCGCGAGGTCCCGTGGCCCCGGGACGGCCCTGACAGCGCGCGCCCTGGCACCCAGGCCGGCCTCGCCACCCACGACGGCGCCCTGACGCGCGGCTCGCCGGCGGCACCAGCGCGCCACCACGCCCCACCTGGCCACGGGGCCGGCGAGGGCGCCCTCGCGCGCGGATAGCGGCACCGGCTCCGCTTGCGCCGTCGCGCGGAGGCTCCGGGGCGGCGCGGCGCTAGAGGAGGCGGTAGAGCCAGCCGTGGGTGTCGGCGGCACGGCCGGTCTGGATGTTCGTCAGCTGCTCGCGGATCGCCACCGTCACCGGGCCCGCGCCGCCGTCACCGACCGTCAGGTCGAAGTCGTCGGACGCCAGCCGGCCGATCGGCGTCATCACGGCCGCCGTGCCGCACGCGAACACCTCGGCGACCTCGCCGCTGGCCAGGCCCGCGGTCAGCTCGTCGAGCCGCACCGGCTCCTCCGAGACCTCGTGACCCGCCTCCGCCAGCAGCGTGAGGATCGAGGCGCGCGTGACGCCCTCGAGGATGGTGCCGGAGATCGCCGGGGTGGTCACGCGGCCGTCCGCGTGCACCACCATGACGTTCATGCCGCCGAGCTCCTCGAGCGTCTCGCCGGCCACGTCGAGGAAGCACACCTGGTCGAAGCCCTTGTCGTAGGCCTCCTGCTGCGGCAGCAGGCTCGCGGCGTAGTTGCCGCCGCACTTGGCGGCGCCGGTGCCGCCGGGCCCGGCGCGGTGGTAGTCGGCGGAGATCCAGATGGAGACCGGCTGCACGCCGCCCGAGGCGAAGTACGGACCCACCGGCGAGGCGATGGTGAGGAACTCGACCGCGTGCGCGGGCCGCACGCCGAGGAACCGCTCCGCGGCGTACATGAACGGGCGCAGGTACAGGCTCGTCTCGTCCCCCGAGGGCACCCAGTCCCGGTCCGCGGACACGAGCGCCGTGATCGCCCCGAGGAAGTCCTCCTCGGACAGCACCGGCAGCGCCAGCCGGTGCGCGGACCGCGCGAAGCGCGCGGCGTTGGCCTGCGGCCGGAAGCTCCACACGGAGCCGTCGGCGTGCCGGTACGCCTTGAGTCCCTCGAAGATCTCCTGCCCGTAGTGCAGCACGGCGGCCGCCGGGTCCAGCACGAGCGGCGCGTAGGGCTCGACGCGCCGGTCCGCCCAGCCGCCCTCGGCCGTCCAGCTCACCCGGGCCATGTGGTCCGTGAACACGGTGCCGAAGCGCGGGTGCTCGAGCAGCCTGGCGCGCTCGTCGGCCGCCACCGGGTGGTCCGTGCGGTGCAGGGCGAAGAGGTCGGCGGGGGTGGTGGTGCTCATGTCTGGAGGCCTTTCACGGGGGTCGGGACGACGGTATCCGCGCTGGCCGGGGCGGGCTAGAGGCGCGCGACGAGGTCGGCGCCCACCTCGGCCGTCGACCGTACTCGGCCACCCCGCTCGGCCAGGTCGGCGGCGACCGCGGCGTCCACGCGCGCGGCCTGCTCGTGCAGGCCGAGGTGGTCCAGGAGCATCGCGACGGACAGCACCGTCGCGGTGGGGTCGGCCTTGCCCTGGCCCGCGATGTCGGGCGCCGAGCCGTGCACGGGCTCGAACATGCTCGGCGCGGTGCGGTCGGGGTTGACGTTGCCGGACGCCGCCAGGCCGATGCCGCCGGTGATCGCGGCGGCGAGGTCGGTGAGGATGTCGCCGAAGAGGTTGTCGGTCACGACGACGTCGAACCGGCTCGGGTTCGTCGCCAGGTAGATGGTCGCGGCGTCGACGTGGCAGTAGTCGGTGGTGACGTCCGGGAACTCGGCGTTCACCGCCTCGACCGTGCGGCGCCAGAGGTGGCCGGCGTGCACCAGCACGTTGTGCTTGTGCACCAGCGTGAGCTTCTTGCGCGGCCGGGCCGCCGCCTGCGCGAACGCGTAGCGGACCACCCGCTCGACGCCGAACGCGGTGTTCACCGACACCTCGGTGGCGATCTCGTGCGGCGTCCCGACGCGCAGCGCGCCTCCGTTGCCCACGTACGGCCCCTCGGTGCCCTCGCGCACGACGACGAAGTCCACGTCACCCGGGTCGGCCAAGGGCCCCGCGACGCCGGGGTAGAGCTTGGACGGGCGCAGGTTGACGTAGTGGTCGAGCGCGAACCGGAGCTTGAGGAGCAGGCCGCGCTCGAGCACGCCCGACGGCACCGTCGGGTCGCCGACGGCGCCGAGCAGGATGGCGTCGTGCTCGTGGATGGCCGCGAGGTCGTCGTCCGTCAGCGTCTCGCCCGTGGCGTGCCAGCGTGCCGCGCCGAGCTGGAACTCGGTCGTCTCGATGGTCGCCGAGCCGCCGACCGCCTTCTCCAGCACCAGCAGGCCCTGCTCGACGACCTCCGGGCCGATCCCGTCGCCGGCCACGACCGCCAGCCTGATCGACCCGCTCTGCGTTCCCGTCATGCCTCGCAACCTATCCATCCGTCGGGACGGCGGGCCGTCCCGTCTCATCGGGCCACCGCCGCCGCCCGCGGTGCACTCCCAAGGGTGCAGTGCGCCTGCACCTGCACCGACCGCTTGGGAGTGCGCCGCGAGCGGCGCACGCGCGTCAGCGGGCGGCCGAGCCCTCGCGGTAGTCGGTGTCCGCGGGCTTGACCCACGCGAACAGCTGGCGCAGCTCGCGGCCGACCGGCTCGATCGGGTGGTTCTGGCCCTTGTCGCGCAGGGCCTTGAACTCCGGGGCGCCGGCGTCCTGGTCGGCGATGAACCGGCGCGCGAACGTGCCGTCCTGGATGTCGGCCAGCACGGCCTTCATGTTCTCCTTGACGTGCGGGTCGATGACCCGAGGCCCGGAGACGTAGTCGCCGTACTCGGCCGTGTCGGAGACCGACCACCGCTGCTTGGTGATGCCGCCCTCGTAGATGAGGTCGACGATGAGCTTCATCTCGTGCAGCACCTCGAAGTACGCGATCTCCGGCTGGTAGCCGGCCTCGGTCAGCGTCTCGAAGCCGTACTGGATGAGCTGCGACACGCCGCCGCACAGCACGGCCTGCTCGCCGAAGAGGTCGGTCTCGGTCTCCTCGGTGAAGGTCGTCTTGATCCCGGCGGCGCGCAGGCCGCCGATGCCCTTGGCGTAGGACAGCGCGAGCGCCCACGCCTGGCCCGAGGCGTCCTGCTCGACGGCGATGGCGACCGGCACGCCGCGGCCCGCGACGTACTCGCGGCGCACGAGGTGCCCGGGGCCCTTGGGGGCGACCATGAACACGTCCGCGTCCGGCCGCGGCGTGATGTAGCCGAAGCGGATGTTGAACCCGTGCCCGAACACGAGCGCCGTGCCGGGGTTGAGGTTGGGCTCGATCTCCTCCGCGTACAGGATCCGCTGCACCTGGTCGGGCGCGAGGATGACGACGACGTCCGCCTCCTTGACCGCGTCGGCGACGCTCAGCACGCGCAGCCCCTGCTCGGTCGCCTTGGCGACGGAGGCCGAGCCCGGCCGCAGCCCGATGCGGACGTCGACGCCGGAGTCGCGCAGGTTGAGGGCGTGCGCGTGCCCCTGGCTGCCGTACCCGATGACGGCGACCTTCTTGCTGGCGATGACGGACAGGTCGGCGTCGTCGTCGTAGAACAGCTCGGCCACGGTGTGGTTCTCCTTCGTGTGTGCGGACTCAGGCGGACCGGGTGACCCGCTCGAGGGCCCGGTCGGTGATGGACCGGGCGCCGCGGCCGATGGCCACGGTGCCCGACTGGACGATCTCCCGGACGCCGTACGGCTCGAGGGCCGCCAGCAGCGCGGTGAGCTTGGTCGGCGAGCCGATCGCCTCGATGACGACGCTCTCGGGGCCGACGTCGACGACGTGCGCGCGGAACAGGTCGACGACCTCGAGGACGCCGGTGCGCTGCGCGGCGTCGGCCCGCACCTTGACGAGCAGCAGCTCGCGGCGCACCGAGCTCTCGTCCTCGAGCTCGACGATCTTGATGACGTTGACCAGCTTGTTCAGCTGCTTGGTCACCTGCTCCAGGGGCCGCGCCTCCACGTCGACGACGACGGTGATGCGCGAGATGTCGTCGTGCTCGGTGGGACCCACGGCGAGGGAGTGGATGTTGAACGCACGGCGCGCGAACAGCCCGGCGACGCGCGTGAGCACGCCCGGCTTGTTCTCGACGAGCACCGACAGGGTGTGACGGGTCACGGCTCAGTCCTCCCGGTCCCACGCCGGGGTCAGGCCCCGCGCGTACTGGATGTCGTCGTTGCTCACGCCCGCGGCGACCATGGGCCACACCATCGCGTCGCGCGACACGGTGAAGTCGACGACGACGGGTCGGTCGTCGATCTCGTTGGCCTTCTTGATGGTGGCGTCGACGTCGGCCTTCGTCTCGCAGCGCAGCCCGACCGCGCCGTACGCCTCCGCCAGCGTGACGAAGTCGGGGATGCGGACCGTGCCGTGCCCGGTGTGCAGGTCGGTGTTCGAGTAGCGCGACTCGTAGAAGAGGGTCTGCCACTGGCGCACCATGCCGAGCGACGAGTTGTTGATGACCGCGACCTTGATGGGGATGTCGTTGATGGTGCAGGTGGCCAGCTCCTGGTTGGTCATCTGGAAGCAGCCGTCGCCGTCGATCGCCCACACCGTGCGGTCGGGCGCGCCGACCTTGGCCCCCATGGCCGCCGGGACCGCGTAGCCCATGGTCCCCAGCCCGCCCGAGTTCAGCCACGCGCGTGGCCGCTGGTACCGGATGAACTGCGCCGCCCACATCTGGTGCTGGCCGACGCCGGCGACGTAGACCGCCTCGGGGCCGGTGATCTCGCCGATGCGGCTGATGACGTGCTGCGGCGCGAGGTGGCCGTCGTCGGTCTCGTCGTACCCGAGCGGGAAGGTGGAGCGCCACGCGTCGATCTGGCGCCACCAGGCCTCCAGGTCGGGCTTGCCGTGCTGCGCCTGCTCGCGCTCGAGCTCGACGAGCAGGTCGGCGATGACCTCGACGAGGTCGCCGACGATCGGCACGTCGGCCCGCACGTTCTTGCCGATCTCCGCGGGGTCGATGTCGGCGTGGACCACGGCGGCCTGCGGCGCGAAGCTCGACAGCAGGCCGGTGACGCGGTCGTCGAACCGGGTGCCGAGGCCGACGATGAGGTCGGCCCGCTGCAGCGCCGCGACCGCCGGCACCGTGCCGTGCATGCCGGGCATGCCGAGGTGCTGCGGGTGGTCGTCGGGCAGCACGCCCCGGCCCATGAGGGTGGTGGTCACGGCGGCGCCGGAGGCGTCGACGAGCCGGCGCAGCAGCGCCGAGGCGCCGGCGCGGACGATGCCGCCGCCGGCGAGGATGACAGGCCGGCGCGCGGTGGCCAGCAGCCGCGCCGCCTCGCGCACCTGCTTGGCGTGCGGCTTGGTCACCGGGTGGTAGCCGGGCAGGTCGATGGTCTGCGGCCAGCGGAACGTGGTGCGCGCCTGCATCGCCGACTTCGCGATGTCGACGAGCACGGGGCCGGGCCGGCCGGTCGCGGCGATGTGGAACGCCTCGGCGATGACGCGCGGGATGTCGTCGGGGTCGGTGACCAGGTAGTTGTGCTTGGTGACCGGCAGCGTGATGCCGACGATGTCGGCCTCCTGGAACGCGTCCGTGCCGATGAGGCTCGCCGTCACCTGGCCGGTGATGGCCACCACCGGCACGGAGTCCATGTTGGCGTCCGCCAGCGCCGTGACGAGGTTCGTGGCCCCCGGGCCGGACGTGGCCATCGTCACGCCGACACGACCGGTGACGTGCGCGTAGCCCGAGGCGGCGTGGCCGCCGCCCTGTTCGTGGCGCACGAGGATGTGCCGCACCTTGGCCGAGTCCATGAGGGGGTCGTAGGTCGGCAGGATCGCGCCGCCCGGGATGCCGAAGACGACGTCGACCCCGGCCTCCTCGAGCGACCGGATGATCGACTGCGCGCCCGTGACCTCCTCCGGTCCGATCGCGGGTGGGGCGCTCGGCGCCGCGGCGGGTGCGCCACGGCCGGACGGCCGCGGCGTCGGCGTCGCCGCCGGCGTGGATCCCTGTGCCATCACAACTCCTCGGGGCAGGCGGTCGTCCCCAGAAAACAGAAAACCCCTCGGCCCGGGGACGGGCTGGTCGAGGGGTGCGCGCAGACCTGGAACGGGCCTCAGCCGGCGCGCCCTGGAAGTACTACGACGAGGAAGGTCTGCACGTCCGGGAGACTACGCGCGCCCCGGCTCGGATGTCACATCCGACGGGCGTCATCTCAGAAATCGGTTCACGGTCTCGCATCCTGGATACGTCACGCGACCGGGACGCCCCGCGCGGCGAACCCGAACAGGTCCTTCGGGTCGTCCGGCTCCGCGACGAGGTCGATGTCGCGGACCAGGTCGGTGCCCGCCACGTCGTCGCGCAGGAAGCACAGCGCGGCGAAGTCCTCGAGCGCGAACCCCACCGAGTCGAACACGGTGACCTCGTCGGGCGCGCGTCGCCCGGGGGCGCTGCCCGTGACCACCTGCCAGAGCTCGGTCACCGGGAACGTCGCCGCGAGCTGCTGGATCTCCCCCTCCAGGCGCGTCTGCGGCTCGTACTCCACCGTCACCGATGCGCGCTCGAGGATCGCCGGGTCGAGCTCGGTCTTGCCCGGGCAGTCGCCGCCGATCGCGTTGACGTGCATGCCCGGCTCCACGTGCTCGTCGGCCAGCACCACGGCACGCAGCTTGTCCGCCGTGCACGTGGTGACGACGTCGGCGCCGCGCACCGCGTCGGACGCGCTCGTCGCGACCCGGACGTCGAAGCCGAGCGGCGTGAGGTTCCGAACCGCCTTGGCCGTCGCCGCGCGGTCGACGTCCCACACCCGCAGGTGCTCGATGCCGAGGAGCTCCCGGAACGCCAGCGCCTGGAACTCGGACTGGCTGCCGGCCCCGATGAGCGCCATGGAACGGCTGTCGGGCCGCGCCAGGTAGAGCGCGGCGAGCGCGGACGTCGCCGCGGTGCGCAGCGCCGTGAGCAGCGTCATCTCGGCGACGAAGACCGGGTAGCCCGTGTGCACGTCCGCGAGCACCCCGAACGCCGTGACGGTCTGGTGCCCGGTGGCGGGGTTGAACGGGTGCCCGTTGACGTACTTGAACGCGTAGGTGTCCGCGTCCGCGATGGGCATGAGCTCGATGACGCCGAACGGCGTGTGCGACGCGATGCGCTCGCGCTTCTCGAACGACGACCACCGCCGCAGGTCGGCCTCGAGGCGCTCGGCGATCCCCGCGATGGCGCCCGTCGGCCCCCGCGTCCCGAGCCACCGCACCATGTCCTCGACGCCGACGAACGTGGTCATGCCGCCTCCTGGCCGCCAGCCGTGCCCGGGCGCGCCCCTGCGCCGTACCGCGACGATACTGGCCGGGGTGAGCACCGACGCGCTGAGCCTGGCCGACGACGCCGTCGCGCTCGTCCGCACGTGGCTCGCGGACCCGGCGGCCCGCCGCCCGGACCCCGGCGCGCGGCGCCTGGCCGCCCTGCTGCGCGACCCGGACGGTCTCGAGTTCGCCGTGGACTTCATCGACGGCGTGGTCCGCCCCGAGGACGCCGCGGTCGCCGCCCGCGCCTTCCGCCGGCTGTCCGCGCGCCCGCCCACGTTCCTGTCCCCCGCGCTGCGCGCCGGCGTGCGGCTCGGCGGCGCCGCGGCGCCGCTGCTGCCCGAGGTCGCCGTGCCCGCGGGCCGTGCCGCGCTGCGCGCGCTCGTCGCGCACCTGCTGCTCGACGCGGACGGCGGTCGCCTCACCCGCAGCCTGCGCAGGCTGCGCGCCCGGGGCGCCACGCCGAACGTCAACCTCCTGGGCGAGGCCGTGCTGGGGCCGCACCAGGCCGCCCGGCGCGTCGCGGGCATCGGCCGGCTGCTGGCGCGCGGCGACGTGGACCACCTCTCGGTCAAGGTCTCGGCGACCGTGGCGCCGCACGCCCCCTGGGCGTTCGACGAGGCGGTCGACGAGGTCGTCGAGGCCCTCGCGCCGCTCTACGCGCAGGCCGCCGCGCGCGGCACGCTGCTCACGCTCGACATGGAGGAGTACCGCGACCTCGACCTCACCCTGGCGGTGTTCCGCCGCCTGCTGGAGCGGCCCGGCCTGCGCCGCCTCGTCGCCGGCGTGGTGCTGCAGGCCTACCTGCCGGACGCCGTGCCCGCGTACGACGGGCTCGCGGCGTGGGCCGCGGACCGCGTCGCCGGGGGCGGCGCGCCCGTGCGCGTCCGCGTGGTCAAGGGCGCCAACCTGCCGATGGAGCGCGTCGACGCCCAGCTGCACGGCTGGCCCCTGGCCACGTGGAGCAGCAAGCGCGAGACGGACACCGCCTACCTACGCCTGCTCGACCGGGCGCTGACCCCGGAGCGCACCGCGGCCGTGCGCATCGGCGTGGCGGGGCACAACCTCTTCGACGTCGCGCACGCGCTGCTGCTGGCGCGGGCGCGGGGCGTGGCGGGCGACGTCGAGCTCGAGATGCTGCTCGGCATGGCGCCGGCGCAGGCCGACGCGGTGCGCCGCGCCGCCGGCGGGCTGCTGCTCTACACGCCCGTGGTCGCCCGCGCCGACGCGGACTCGGCGATCGCCTACCTGGTGCGCCGGCTCGACGAGGGCGCCAGTCCCGACAACTTCCTGGCGAGCGCGCTGCGCCTGGCCGACGACCAGGCGGCGTTCACGCTCGAGGAGCGCCGCTTCCGGGACGCGGTGGCCGCGCTGGACGAACCGGTGCCCACGAGCCACCGCGCGGCGACGCCGATCGGTGCCGCCCCCGGCGCCCCTCAGCCCACCGACCCGGTCGCCGCCGCTGCACGCCCCACGGGCCCGTCCGGCGGCTTCCGCAACGCGCCCGACAGCGACCCCTCGGTGGCCGCGACGCGCGCGTGGGCGCGCGGCATCCTGCGCCGGGCGCCCCGCAGCGACCTCGGCCGGCGGGCCGTCGCCGCCGCGACGCTGACCGACGAGGCCGCGGTGTCGGGCGTCCTCGGCACCGCCGCCGCCGCGGCACCCGCCTGGGCGGCCCTGGGTGCAGCGGCGCGCGCCGAGATCCTCCTGCGCGCGGCCGACGCGCTCGAGCGGCGCCGCGGCGATCTCGTCGAGGTCATGGTCGCCGAGGGCGGCAAGACGTTCGACCAGGCCGACCCCGAGGTCTCCGAGGCCGTGGACCACGCGCGCCACGACGCGGAGCTGGCGGTCGCGGCCGTCGAGCTCGACGGCGCCGTGCTCGACCCGTTCCGCGTGACGCTCGTCGTGCCGCCGTGGAACTTCCCGCTGGCCATCCCCGCCGGCTCCACGCTCGCCGCGCTGGCCTCGGGTTCCGCCGTGGTGCTCAAGCCCTCCCGGCGCACGCCGCGCACCGCGGCGCTGCTGGTCGAGGCGCTGCACGAGGCGGGCGTGCCGCGCGAGGTGCTCGCCTTCGCACCGGTGGCCGGTCCGGACCTGGGATCACGGCTCGTCGCCGACGCCCGAGTCGACCAGGTGCTGCTCACCGGCGGCTACGAGACCGCGGAGGCGTTCCGCGCGCTGCGCCCCGGACTGCGGCTGCTCGCCGAGACGAGTGGCAAGAACGCCATCGTCGTGACGCCGAGCGCGGACCTCGACCTCGCGGCGCGCGACGTGGCCGCCTCGGCGTTCGGCCACGCCGGGCAGAAGTGCTCGGCGGCGTCGCTCGTCATCCTCGTCGGCCAGGTCGCCCGGTCGCGGCGCTTCCGGGACCAGCTGCTCGACGCCGTGGACGCGATGCGCGTCGGCGAGGCGTGGGACCCCCGCACGCGCCTCGGCCCGCTCGTCGCGCCGGCCGAGGGCAAGCTGCTCGACGCCCTCACGCACCTCGCTCCCGGCGAGGCCTGGGTGCGCACGCCGCGCCGGCTCGACGCGGCGGGCCGCCTGTGGACGCCAGGCGTCAAGACGACCTACCCGGGCTCGCCGTTCCACACGACGGAGTGCTTCGGGCCGGTGCTGGGCGTGCTGACGGCACGCGACCTCGACGAGGCGCTCGCGATCCAGAACGCCGTGCCGTTCGGCCTCACCGCGGGCCTGCACAGCCTCGACGCGGACGAGGTGACCCACTGGGTCGACCGCGTCGAGGCGGGCAACCTCTACGTCAACCGCGGCATCACCGGTGCGATCGTCCGGCGCCAGCCGTTCGGCGGGTGGAAGCGCTCGGTCGTCGGGCCGGGCGCCAAGCTGGGCGGGCCCTCCACGGTGCTCGGGGTGGCGTCGTTCCGCCGCTCCCGGGCCGCGCACGACGAGCCCGCCGACGCCCCGGCCGCGGGGATCGTCGCGGCGTTCGGCGCCCGTGGCCCGGAGGTGGCCGCGTTCCTGCGCCGATCCGCCGCGAGCGACCGGCGGGCGTGGGCCGACGAGTACGGCGTGGTGCGGGACGCCACAGGACTGGCCGCGGAGCGCAACGCGCTGCGCTACCGCCCGGTCCCGGTGACGGTGCGCGCGGCCGAGGGCGCGGAGCCGGCGGACGTCGCGCGGGTGGTGCTCGCCGGCCTGTCGGTGCGCGCGCCGCTCACCGTCTCCCTCGCCGCGCCGCTGGCGCCCGACGAGAGGGCGGCCCTGGTCACGGCCGGCGTCGACCTGCGGGTGGAGGACGAGGACGCGTGGACGCGGCGGGCCGGGTCCATGCACGACGAGCGGGTGCGACTGGTCGGCGCCGCTGCGGCCGCGCTGCTCGAGGCGGTCGGCGGCCGGCCCGACCTCACGGTGCACGACCATCCCGTCACCGAGTCCGGCCGGGTGGAGGCGCTGGCGTTCGTCCGGGAGCAGGCGATCGCGATCACCGCGCACCGGTTCGGCTCGCCGAGCCGCCTCGTCGACGCGGTGCCGCTGAGCGCGCCGCCGCGCTAGGCGACGTCCCGGCGGCGGAAGACGACCAGTGCCAACGCCGTGACGACCGCGATGAGCGCGGCGATGGCGAGCCCAGCCTGCGTCATCGTGATGACGAGCTTGGTGCCGTTGCAGCCCGTGATCCCCGTGGAGTCCGTGATGCAGCCTGTGATGCCGACCGTCTGCTCGTAGCCCGCGGACAGCCACGCCTGGAGGTTGAGTGCTGCGCCCCAACGCGGTGCATCCATCAGCGCTTGGAGCACGATCCCGTCGATCGCGATCAGCCAGCCGATCACCACGGCGATGACCGCCGCGGTGTGGCGCGTGAGGAACCCCAGCGCCGCCCCGAGGAGCGCAGCCCCCGCCGTCGCCACCGCGATCCGCCCCGACTGGCTGCCCAGGTCGGTGAAGGTCCGGCCGGTCGTGTGGCCGGTCGCGTGGTTGATCGCCGTGGCCGCCCAGAAGACCCCCACGGCGAGGCCCGAGACCACGAGGGCCGCGATGCCGGTCATCAACGTCACGACGACGGCCTTGCTGCCGAACACGTGACCCCGTCGCGGCTCGAAGGTCAGCCACGTCGACATCGCGCCGGTGCTGAACTCCGCGGCGACGAACGTCGCGCCCACGATGAGCGACAGCAGGAGGAGGAAGGTCGCCACTTGGCTGAGCCAACCTTGGGCCGCGTCGGCGAACGTCGCGCGGTGGGGCAGGAATTGCTCGACGGTCGGCGCCATCTGGTCGCACGCGAGGTCGGCGTTGGGGTCCCTCTGGCGCGCCTGCTCCTGGGTGTTGCGGCAGTCGGCGACCAGCTGGGCGCCGAACTGCTCCCAGTTGGTCTTCTGCAGCTCGTAGGTGGCCTGTGCCTGGGCCAGATCACCCTCTGTCGGGGGACGTGACGAGCGCCACGCGGCGAAGCCGGTGACGAGCACGGCGGCAACCATGCCGATGACCAGCCACCGCACCCCCGCGCGGGCGAGGTACCGACGCACCTCGACACGCGCCAGGCGCCCGGTCACTTCGCCCTCCGCCCGGTGGATGCCAGTGGTTCGGTCTCCGTCAGGTCGAGGAACACCTGCTCGAGGTCCGCGCGCTCGGTGCGCAGCTCGTGGGCGTACATCCCCGCCAGCGCGAGCGCCCGGTTGACGTCGAGCGAGGTCGCGCCCGTCACGACGAGGTCGCTGCCCTCGTCGGACACGGTCCAGCCCCGGCCGCGCAGCAGGTGGGACGCGGCGTCGCGGTCCGCGACCCCGACGCGGACGGGCGCCGCTCCCCCCGCGGACAGCAGCTCGTGCACCGGCCCCGACGCGACGAGCCGGCCGCGGGCGACGATCGAGAGCGTGTCGGCGATCTGCTGCACCTCGGTGAGGATGTGGCTCGAGACGAGGACGGTCTTGCCCCGGTCGGCCAGGCCGCGCATCGTCGAGCGGACCTCGCGGATGCCGGCCGGGTCGAGCCCGTTCGTCGGCTCGTCGAAGATCAGCAGGTCCGGGTCCTTGAGGAGCGTCGCCGCGATCGCCAGCCGCTGCCGCATGCCGAGCGAGTAGGTGCGCACGTCGCTGTCGGCGCGGTCGGCCAGGCCGACGTCCCCCAGCACCACACCTACCTGGTGCCGGTCGACGCCGATCGCCTGCGCGAGCAGCTCGAGGTTGCGCCGGCCGGAGAAGTGCCAGAAGAACTTCGGCGCCTCGACGATCGCTCCGATCCGCCCGACGACGGCAGGCAGCCCACGCGGCACGGGCGTGCCGAACACCGACATGTCGCCGGAGTCCGGCCGCACCAGGCCGAGGAGCATCCGGATCGTCGTCGTCTTGCCGGAGCCGTTCGGCCCAAGGAAACCGTGGACCCCACCCGCCGGGACCTCGAGGTCCAGCGCCTCGACCGCGACGACGCGACGCCCTCGCGCCCGGTAGGTCTTGCGCAGGCCGCGGGTGCTCACCGCCAGGTCGGCCATCGGTCCCCCTCCGATCGGGCGGCGCGACGGTGCGGCGTCCGCGGTCACCCTAGCCGGAGGTCACGGCCCCGCGGGGTGGTTTCAGGACCAGGCCTCGGCCCGGCCGACGGAGACGGCGACGTCCACCTCGTTGCCCTCCGGGTCGGCGAGCGTCCACCAGAACGGCGCGTGCGCGTCGCCGACGAGCCGGCCGCCCGCCGCGAGCGCGGCGTCGATGCGCGCCGCCGCCACGTCGTCGGGCACGACGACGTCGAGGTGGATCCGGTTGCGCTGCTCGCGCGGCTCGTCCATCCGCTGGAGGACGAGCGCCGGCCCGCGCATGAGCGGGTCGTACAGGTCCTCGTCGCCGCGGCGGGCGTACCCGAGCACGGCCGCCCAGAACTCGCGCACCGCCGGCACGTCCAGCGCGTCGATCACCACGTGCATGTCGCGCGCCGCCCGCGGGTCCGCGGACAGGCCGAGGTCGCGCGCCGCCGCCTGGATCGACCGGCAGAGCGCGAGGCCCCGGTCGTCCATCCAGCCGTCCTCCGGCGGCGCGACCCGGAGCGTGACGAGGCCGTACCGCAGGTCGGCGTAGGTCGGCAGGCCGGCCTCGTCGGCCAGCGCCGCCGCGGCCGACGCGAGCGCGGCACCCTGCGCCAGCCCGGGCCCGGTCCGGTACAGCGCCGTCGCGCCCTGCAGGAACGCCCAGTCGTCGACGCCGTCCGCCGCCGCGAACTCGGCCGGGGTCAGCCACGAGGCCTCGACCTCGTACGGGAAGCCCTCCCAGTCGTTGACGTCGACCTCGTTGCCCTCGGCGTCGGCGAGCGTCCACCAGCTCGGGGCGAACGCGTCGTCGGCGACGTGGCCGCCCGCCGCGAGCGCCGCGTCGACGCGCGCGGCGCGCAGGCCGTGCGGCCAGAACGTGTCGAGGTGGATCCGGTTGCGCAGCGGCCGGGCCGCGTCCATCTGCTGGAACCAGACGGCGGGCCAGCGCCACTGCGGGTCGAGCAGGTCCTCCTCGCCGACCGGGTCGTGGCCGAGCACGGCGGCCCAGAAGGGCCGGACGGTCGGGATGTCCAGGGCGTCGATGGTGAGGTCGACGTCCTGCACGGCCGCCGGGTCGGGGGCGAGGCCCAGCTCGGCCGCGATCGCCGAGATCGAGCGGGCGAGCGTCAGGTCCGCGTCCGTCAGCGCCCACTCGCTGTGCGTGAACACCCGCGCGACCACCCCGTCGCGGCGCAGGTCGAGGTCGGGGTGGTGGTCGGCCTCGTCGGCCACCCGCGCGACGCGCCCGACGAGCTCCGCGCCCTGCCGGGCCGAGCCCGCGCGGAAGAACGCGCTCGCACCACGTGCCAGCGCGCGCCAGTCGGCGGTGCCCTCGGCAGCCTGGAACTGCAGCGCGCTCACCATGCGTCAACGGTCACACCGGCCGCCGGAACCGGCGACCGGAGGCGTCAGCGCTTGGGCAGCAGGGAGACGTCGCGCACGGCACCGCGGTCCGCGCTCGTGGCCATCGCGGCGTAGGCCCGCAGCGCCGGCGAGACGTAGCGGTCGCGGTGCGCGGGCCGCCACGGGGTCTCGGACGCCTCCATCTTCGCCCGGCGCTCGGCGAGCACCTCGTCGCTCACGTTGAGGCGGATGAGCCGCGCGTCGACGTCGACCTCGATCTCGTCGCCGTCCTCGATGAGGGCGATGGTGCCGCCGGCGGCCGCCTCCGGGGACACGTGGCCCACCGAGATCCCGGTGGACCCGCCGGAGAACCGGCCGTCGGTGATGAGCGCGACGTCCTTGCCCAGGCCGCGACCCTTGATGAAGCTCGTCGGGTAGAGCATCTCCTGCATGCCGGGGCCGCCCGCGGGGCCCTCGTACCGCACGACGACGACGTGCCCGGGCGCCACCTGCTTGGACAGGATCTTCTCGACGGCCTCCTCCTGGGACTCGCACACGAGCGCGCGCCCGACGAAGTGCCACAGGCTCGGGTCGATCCCGGCGGTCTTGATGACGGCGCCGTCCTCGGCGAGGTTGCCGCGCAGCACCACGAGGCCGCCCTGCGCGGTGTAGGCGTGCGCCACGTCCCGGATGCAGCCGTTCGCCGCGTCGGTGTCGAGGTGGTCCCAGCGGTTGGAGGTGGAGAACGCCTTCGTCGTGCGGACGCCACCGGGTGCGGCGTGGAACAGCTCGACGGCCCGCTCGGTGGCGTTGCCGCCGCGCACGTCCCAGTCCGCGAGCCACTGCTCGAGCGTGGGCGTGTGGACGCTCGTCACGGAGTGGTCGAGGAGGCCGGCGCGGTCGAGCTCGCCGAGGATGGCGGGGATGCCGCCCGCGCGGTGCACGTCCTCCATGTGGAAGTCCGGGTGGTTGGGCGCCACCTTGGCGAGGTTGGGCACGCGGCGCGAGATCGCCTCGATGTCGTGCAGCGTGAAGTCGACCCCGGCCTCCTGCGCGGCGGCGAGGATGTGCAGCACGGTGTTCGTCGAGCCGCCCATCGCCATGTCCAGCGACATCGCGTTGGCGAACGCCGCCTTGGTGGCGATCCCCCGCGGCGTGACCGAGTCGTCCTCGTCCTCGTAGTAGCGCTTGGCCATGCCGACGATGCGCCGGCCGGCCTCGAGGAACAGCTCGCGCCGCGCGGTGTGGGTCGCCAGCGTGGAGCCGTTGCCGGGCAGCGACAGGCCGAGCGCCTCGGTGAGGCAGTTCATCGAGTTGGCGGTGAACATGCCCGAGCACGAGCCGCACGTGGGGCACGCGTTGGCCTCGACCAGGCCGAGCGCGTCGTCGGAGACGCTCTCGTCGGCCGAGTAGTTGATGGCGTTGATGAGGTTCAGGTGGGTCGAGGCCACGCCGTCGGCGACCACGGCCTTGCCGGCCTCCATGGGGCCGCCGGAGACGAAGATGGCCGGGATGTTGAGCCGCAGCGCGGCGTTGAGCATGCCGGGCGTGATCTTGTCGCAGTTGGAGATGCAGACGAGCGCGTCCGCGGTGTGCGCCTGGACCATGTACTCGACGGAGTCGGCGATGAGGTCGCGGCTGGGCAGGCTGTAGAGCATCCCGTCGTGGCCCATCGCGATGCCGTCGTCGATGGCGATCGTGTTGAACTCCTTGGCCACGCCACCCGCCTCGCGGATGGCCGACGCCACGAGGTCACCCATGTCCTTGAGGTGGACGTGGCCCGGGACGAACTGCGTGTAGGAGTTCGCGATCGCGATGATCGGCTTGCCGAAGTCCTCCGCACCCATGCCGGTGGCGCGCCAGAGGGCGCGGGCACCGGCCATGTTGCGGCCGCGGGTCGAGGTGTTGGAGCGCAGCGGACGGCTCATGGCATCCCACGGTACGTCCGTCTCAGCCCGGCAGCGCTGGGCGTCCGCCCGCTGATCGCCGCCCCGGCCCGCGGCCGGGGGGTCACGGCGCGGTGTAGGCGCCCGCGGCGATGTCCTCGAGCAGGGTCGGGCCCGTGGGGACCCAGCCGAGCAGCGCGCGCGTCGCGTCGCTCGAGGCCGACATCTCCATCGCGAAGAAGTCGCCGATCCAGCCGAAGTGGTCGCGGACCTCGTCGGGCGCGACCGACGCGACCGGAAGGTCGAGGGCCTGACCGATCGCCTCCGCGATCCGGCGCGAGGGCACGCCGTCCTCGCCGATGGCGTGCAGCCGCGCCCCGGCGGGGGCCTGCGCGAGCCCGAGCGCGACGAGCCGGGCGGCGTCGGACCGGTGCACCGCGGCCCAGCGGTTGGTGCCCTCGCCGGGGTAGGCGGAGACGCCCTTCTCGCGGGCGATCGCGACGAGCCGGGCGGTGAAGCCGTGGTCGCGGGCGCCGTGCACGGTGGGCGCGAACCGGAGCGCGACGCTGTGGACGCCCTGCCCGACGAAGTCGAACGCGAGGTTCTCGGCGCCGCCGCGCGGCGAGTCCGGGCCGTGGTACGGCGACGGGTCGTCCTCGGTGGCGGGCCGGCCGGGCGCGAGGGTGGCGACGCCGGAGGCGAACAGGAGGCGCTTGCCGGTGCCGGCCAGCGTCTCGCCGAGCGTCTGGACGGCGGCACGCTCCGAGGCCATCGAGGCGCCCATGTCGCTGAAGTCGTGCTTGTAGGCCAGGTGGAGCACCGCGTCGGCCGCGCCCGCGCCGGCACGCAGGGCGTCGAGGTCGTCGATGTCGCCGCGGTGGACCGCGGCACCCTTGGCCTCGAGCGCCGCTGCGGAGGCGTCCGAACGGGCCAGGCCGGTGACCTGGTGCCCGGCCGCGAGCAGCTCGTCGACGGCGGCGGAGCCGATCCACCCCGTCGCCCCGGTGACGAAGACGCGCATGACGTTCTCCTTCTGTTCTGTGATGTCAGCGACAGTCATCACTGTACGCCTGACGTCAGCCGCTGTCATCACTAGACTCCTGCCTATGGCGCGATGGGAACCGGGCACACGCGAGCGGCTGGCACGGGCCGCGCTCGAGCTGTTCACCACGCGCGGCTTCGAGCAGACCACCGCGGCCGAGATCGCACAGTCGGTCGGCCTGACCGAGCGCACGTTCTTCCGGCACTTCACCGACAAGCGCGAGGTGCTGTTCGACGGCCAGGAGCACTTCGCGCAGGCGTTCCTCGACGGCATCGCCGCGGCGCCGCCCGGCGCCACGCCGTTCGACGTCGTGGCCTCGGCGCTGCGCTCCGCCGGCGCGTTCTTCGGCGACGAGCGGCGCGCCTTCGCGCGGGCCCGTCAGGCGGTGATCGACGCCAACCCGGCGCTGCAGGAGCGCGAGCGCCACAAGCGGGCCACCGTCGCCGCGGCGATGCGCGAGGCGCTGCTCGCCCGCGGCATCCCGGCGCCTGCGGCGGCCGTGGCCGCCGAGACCGCCTCCACGGTGTTCAGCCTCGCCTTCCAGCAGTGGATCCGCCCCGGTGAGGAGCGCCCGCTGACCGACATCGCGGCGACGGTGCTCGCGGAGGTCCGCAGCTTTGCCGGCGCGGCGTCCTAGCGACCGGTCCCGCTCGGGTCGGCGGCGCCCCGCGCCACCACGTTGAGCGGCTCGCCGCCCGCCAGCAGCGCCTCCAGCTGGCGCCGCACCAGCGCCGCCACGCGCGGGAACGTCGCGTCGGTGTTGCCGCCCTGGTGGGCCGTGACGAGCACGTTCGGCGCGTGCCACAACGGGTGGTCCGGCGGCAGCGGCTCCGGGTCGGTGACGTCCAGCGCGGCCCGTAGCCGGCCCGACCGCAGCTCCGCGAGCAGGGCGTCGGTGTCCACCACCTTGCCGCGCGCGACGTTGACGAGCAGCGCGCCGTCCTTCATCCGGGCCAGCAGGCCCGCGTCGACCAGGTGGTGGGTGCCCTCGTCGAGCGGCACCGTGAGCACCACCACGTCCGCGTCCGCCACCAGGCCGGGCAGCTCGTCGACCCCGTGGACGTGCCCGCGCGGCGTCTCCCGCGCGGTGCGCGCCACCAGCGTGAGGTCCACCTCGAACGGCGCGAGGCGGGCCACCACCGCGTCGGCCACCGACCCCGCGCCGACGACGAGCACGCGCCGGTCCGCGAGCGACGGCCCGAACGGGCTGTGCCACTCGCCCGTCTCCATGGCCCGGACGGAGCCGACGAGGCCGCGCTGGGCCGCCAGGACCAGCGCGACCGCCAGCTCCGCGGTGCCCGAGCTGTGCACGCCGCGCCCGTTGCACACCGTCACGCCGGCCGGGACGTGGGGCACCGCATGCTCGAAGCCCGCGCTCGGCAGCTGCACCACGCGCAGGCGCGGCAGCGTCCGCAGCACGTCGAACCCACCGGGTCGGATGAAGTAGTGCGGGATGACGACCATCTCGACCTGGGCCGCGACCTCGTCGGGCAGCGGGGCGGTCAGGTCCCACTCGACCAGCCGCACCCGGTCGGTCAGGTCGGCGAGGCGCTCCAGGAGGTCGGGCGTGGGGACGGTGACGGTGAGCATGCGGTCCTCTCAGGCGTGCTGACCGGCACGGTACTCGTCGTCGAGCAGGCCCATGACCAGCCCGTCCGTCCACGCCTGACCGTCGCGGAAGGCGTCGCGCAGGCGCCCCTCGACGCGGAAGCCGAGGTTCTCGTAGAGCGACTTCGCGCGCGCGTTGATGGCCGGCACGAGCGCGCCCACGCGGTGCAGCCCCAGCCCGTCGAACGCCATGCCCAGCACCAGGAGGATCGCCTCGGTGCCGTAGCCGCGGCCGCGGTACGCCGGGCGCATCGTCAGCCGCAGGCTGGCCGACCGCACGCGGTGGTCGATCGCCTCGAGGACGATCTCGCCCAGGTACTCGTCGGACCCGTTGGCGGTCACCGCAAGGTCGATGCGGTCGTCGGCCGCACCCACCGCGGCGATCCACCGGTCCACGTCCGCACGCGCCCAGTCGTGGACCGTGCCGGTGATCCGGCGCGCCTCGGCGTCGGCGACGATCTCCCACATGCCGTCGGCGTCGCCGGCGTGCAGCGGCCGCAGCACGATCATCTCGCCCTGCAGCGTGGGCTTGTCCATGTGAGCACCTCCGTGGCCGGCACACCCGGCCCGCCGCCGCGATGCTACGGACGGTGTGTGACCTGCAGGTTGCCGGCGCGAGTCAGGACTGGACACGCTCCAGGACGAGCTCACGGACGCGTGCCGCGTCGGCCTGCCCGCGGGTGGCCTTCATCACCGCGCCGATGATCGCGCCCACCGGGCCGAGGTTGCCGCCCCGGATCTTGGCCACGACGTCCGGCTGCGCGGCGAGCGCGTCGTCGATCGCGGCCAGCAGCGGCCCGTCGTCGGACACGACCTCCAGGCCGCGGGCGACGACGACCTCCTCCGGGTCCCCCTCGCCCGCCAGCACGCCCTCGAGCACCTGCCGCGCGAGCTTGTCGGTGAGCCGGCCCTCGTCGACGAGCCGCTGGAGGGCGCCGATCTGCCGCGGCGTCACCGGGAGCTCCTCGAGCTCGACGCCCTGCTCCTTGGCGGTGCGGGCCAGCTCGCCCATCCACCACTTGCGTGCGGCGGCCGCGCCGGCCCCCGCGGCCACGGTGGCCTCGATGAGCTCGACCGCGCCGGCGTTGACCACGTCGCGCATCTCGGCGTCGGCGTAGCCCCACTCGACCTGCAGGCGCCGGCGGCGGGCCGCGGGCAGCTCCGGCAGGTTCGCCCGGATCTGCTCGACCCACGCGGGGTCGGGGACGATCGGCAGGAGGTCCGGCTCGGGGAAGTACCGGTAGTCCTCGGCGTCGGACTTGATGCGCCCGCTCGTCGTGTGCCCCGTGTCCTCGTGCCAGTGCCGGGTCTCCTGGACCACCGCCTGACCCGCGTCCAGCACCGCGGCCTGGCGCGAGATCTCGTACCGCACCGCGCGCTCCACGGAGCGGAACGAGTTGACGTTCTTCGTCTCGGTGCGCGTGCCCAGGGGGCTGCCCGACGATGGCCGCAGCGACACGTTGACGTCCGCGCGCACGTTGCCGCGCTCCATGCGGGCCTCGGACACGCCGAGCGCCCGGAACATGTCCCGGAGCGTCTGGACGTACGCCCGGGCCACCTCGGGGGCCCGCGCGCCGGCGCCGGCGACCGGCTTCGTGACGATCTCGACGAGCGGCACGCCGGCGCGGTTGTAGTCGACGAGCGAGTAGAGGGCGCCGTGGATGCGCCCCGTGGCGCCGCCGACGTGCGTGTTCTTGCCGGCGTCCTCCTCCATGTGGGCGCGCTCGATCTCGATGCGGAACACCGTGCCGTCCTCGAGCTCCACGTCGACCCAGCCGTCGTGCGCGATCGGCTCGTCGTACTGGCTCGTCTGGAAGTTCTTCGGGACGTCGGGGTAGAAGTAGTTCTTCCGCGCGAACCGGCAGCTCTCCGCGATGCTGCAGTTCAGCGCGAGGCCGATGCGGATCGCGTACTCCACCGCGGTGCCGTTGACGGCCGGCAGCGCGCCCGGCAGGCCCAGGCTCACCGGGGTGACCTGCGTGTTCGGGTCGGCACCGAAGCCCTGCTCGGCGGCGTCGAACATCTTGGTCCGCGTGCCGAGCTCGACGTGGACCTCGATGCCGAAGACCGTGTCGTACCGGGCCACGGCGTCGTCGTACTCGACGAGGGTGTCGCTCACTTCCGGACCTCCAGCTCAGGGGCCTGCGCGAGGATCGGGCCGCCCCAGCGGGCCTCGAGGAGAGCCTCGACGGCGCCCGCCACGCGGTACAGCCGGGCGTCCTCGCGCGCCGGCGCGATCACCTGGAAGCCCACCGGCAGGCCGTCGTCGGACAGCCCCGACGGCACCGACATGCCCGGCACGCCAGCGAGGTTGACCGGGATGGTCGCGACGTCGTTGAGGTACATCGCGAGCGGGTCGTCGAGCTTCTCGCCGAGCTTGAACGCCGTGGTCGGCGCCGTCGGGGAGACGAGCACGTCGGCCTTCTCGAACGCCGCGGCGAAGTCGCGCTGGATGAGCGTGCGGACCTTCTGGGCGCTGCCGTAGTAGGCGTCGTAGTAGCCGGCCGACAGGGCGTAGGTGCCGAGGATGATGCGGCGCTTGACCTCGTCGCCGAAGCCCTGGCCACGCGTGGCGGCCATGACGCGCTCGGCCGTGACCGGGCCGTCGTCCGGCTCGACGCGCAGGCCGTAGCGCATGCCGTCGAACTTCGCGAGGTTGCTGCTCGCCTCGGCCGGAAGGATGAGGTAGTAGGCCGCGAGCGCGTACTCGAAGTGCGGGCACGAGACCTCGACGACCTCGGCACCCGCCTCGCGGAGCAGGTCGAGCGACTCCTCGAACCGGGCGAGCACGCCGGGCTGGTAGCCCTCGCCGCTGAGCTCCTTGACGACGCCGACCCTCATGCCCTTGACGTCGCCGGCCAGGCCTCGTCTGGCCTGCGCCGCGTAGTCGCCGACCGGGTCGGTGAGCGAGGTGGAGTCGTGCGGGTCGTGGCCGGCGATGAGCTCGTGCAGCAGGGCCGCGTCGAGGACGGTCCGCGTCACAGGTCCGGCCTGGTCGAGGCTGCTCGCCAGCGCGATGAGGCCGTAGCGGCTCACGCTGCCGTACGTGGGCTTGACGCCCACCGTGCCCGTGACGGCCGCGGGCTGGCGGATCGAGCCGCCGGTGTCCGTGCCGATGGCCAGCGGCGCCTCGAAGGCCGCGACCGCGGCCGCGCTGCCGCCGCCCGAGCCGCCGGGGATGCGCTCGAGGTCCCACGGGTTGTGCGTGTTGCCGTAGCCGGAGTGCTCGGTCGAGCTGCCCATGGCGAACTCGTCCATGTTCGTCTTGCCGAGGATCGGCAGCCCGGCGGCCTTGATCTTGGTGACGAGCGTGGCGTCGTACGGCGGGACCCAGCCCTCGAGGATGCGGCTGCCCGCCGTGGTGGGCAGGCCCCGCGTGACGACGACGTCCTTGACGGCGATCGGCACGCCCGCGAGCGGGTGGAGCGGCTCACGCCTGGCGCGGGCCTCGTCGACGGCGCGGGCGGTGGCGAGCGCCTCCTCCGAGGAGACGTGGAGGAACGCGTGGACCGGGCCGTCGACCGCGGCGATCCGGTCGAGGTGCGCCTGCGTGGCCTCGACCGACGAGACCTCCCCGCTCGTCAGCGCTCCGGCCAGGTCCGCCGCGCTCAGGCGCGTCAGGTCGCTCATGCGTCCTCCCCGAGGATCTGCGGGACGAGGAACTTGCCGTCCTCGTGCGCGGGCGCCATGGCCAGGACCTCGTCCCGGTCGAGGGGCGCCTCGGGCTCGTCCGCCCGGAACACGTTGGTCAGCGGCAGCGGGTGGCTGGTAGCCGGGACGTCGGGCGTGGCGACCTCGCTCACGCGCGCGACGGACTGGACGATGACCTCCAGCTCGCCGGCGAGCCGATCGAGCTCGTCGGGCTTGAGGTCGATCCGGGCCAGGCCTGCCACGCGCGCGACCTCGTCGCGCCAGGGGGTGGACATGGGGCGAGTCTAGCGACGCGGTGGCAGGGCTCCGGCGGCGTCCCGCCGGGCTCCGGCTGGGTCCGGCGAGCTCCGGCCGGGCTCCGGCGAGGTCCGACGAGGTCCAACGAGGTCCAGCGAGTCCGGCGAGGTCCAGCGAGTCCGACGAGGTCCAGCGAGTCCGACGAGGTCCAGCGAGTCCGACGAGGTCCAGCGAGCTCCGGCGGGCTCTCTCGGGGCCGGCGTCGGATCGGGTCCCCCGCCGGCCACCGACACGACCGGGGCTGCTGTGTCGGTGGCTGGGCATAGGATCGAACACATGTTCGCATCTGGTGCCCCGGACGACGACGGCACTGTGCTGCTCGCGGACGAGCCGCGCTCCGACGTCTGGCTGCCCCTGGGCGACGACCCGCAGGTCGACGACTGGTGGGTTCCGGACGCGATGACCTCGGGCGGCCCAGTCTCGCCGGCCGACGTCCTGCCAGTCGCGGGCCCGGCCGGCGCGGGCGGGGCAGGCTGGAGCCGCGGCGACGAAGAACTCGGTTGCGAGGATTCCGCAGCAGCGGTGCCCGCGGGTGGAACGAGCTCGGCGCTGGACCGCTGGAGCGCCGCATCACTCCTGGAGCGGTTGGAACCCGGCTCCGGGCTAGCCGCGGTACTCGAGCTCCTGGACCCGGAGCTGCTGAACCCGGCCGGCCCCGACGAAGGACCGTTGGACGACGCAGCCCTCGTCGAGGCGGTCGCGGCGTGGGAGCGCCTCGCCGCCTGGGCGCACCTCGGTGCGGCACTCACGGCCGCGGCGCTGTCGCGGCGCGCGTCGATGAACCCGCACTGGCAGTCCCCTGCACCCAGCCGCACGTGCGTGGCGGGCGACGAGCTGGCGATGCGGCTCGGCTGGTCCCGGCCGGCCGCCCACCGCCTCGTGCGTGACGGACGCGCCCTCCAGGGAGGGCTGATGCCCGTCGCCGACGCCGTCCGCGAGGGGCTGGTCGACACGCCCAAGCTGCGGGTCCTCACCGATCGGCTGCACGACCGGCCCTACCAGCTGTCGTGGCCGGTGCAGGAGGCGGTGCTACCCGAGGCCCCGCTGCGCACGCCCACCCAGTTGGCCGCCGACATCGACCGGGCGTTGCTCGCCACCGACCCGGAGGATGCCGCCCTGCGACTCCCCCGCGCGATCGCCTCCCGGCACGTGTGCCACCCGCGCCGCCTGCCCGATGGGATGGCCGGCCTCTGGGCCGTGCTCCCGGCGGCCGACGCCGCCCGCGTGGACGCCACCCTGGAGGCCACCGCCCGCACCGCCCGAGCCGTCGGCGACCCTCGCACGCTGGACCAGTTGCGCGCCGACACCCTCACCGACCTCGCCACCGGGCAGGCACTGCTCGCCGGTGCGGCCCTCACCGGCGGTGGCCGCCACGAGGGCTGTGCGGGCGAATCGGACGGAGCCGGCGGCAGTGCTCCTCAGCAAGAGCCTGACCTGCCGTTCGAGCATGAGACGGCCGAGCAGTTCGATCAGGAACCCGACGAGCAGGGGAACCCCGGTCGCGACCCGATCCTGGCGCGACCACCGTCCCGACAACGTGCCCCCGGCATCCGGATCCCGAGCATCCGCATCGACGTCACGGTCGCTCTGTCCACCCTGATGGGGCTCGACGAGCGGCCGGCCGAGCTGGCCGGTCTCGGCCCCATCCCCGCCGAGCAGGCTCGCGCCCTGGCGGCTCAGGGGGTCTGGCGCCGCATCGTCACCGACCCGTTGACCGGCGCCGTCCTCGACGTCGGGCGCACCCGCTACCGACCACCCGCGGCGCTCGCCGACCACGTCCAGGCGCGTGACCGCGTCTGCGCCGGTCCTGGCTGCTCCGTGCCCGCCGACCACTGCGACCTCGACCACACCACCGAGTACCACGGCACGCCCGCCAACGGCTCAACCGCCCCGGGCCGCACGCGGGCCGACAACCTCGGGCCCCTGTCTCGGCGCTGCCACCGACTGAAGACCGACGGCGGCTTCACGCTGACGCAGACCGCCCCCGGGGTCTTCGAGTGGCACACACCGGCGGGCCTGGCCTACCGCGTCACCCCCGGGGACCAGGGGCGCACGGAACGTCTCGCTCAGCGCCCGAAGGTGGCCGCGGGCTACCCCGACGAGCCGCGCTTCTGAGCCGGAACACCTGACCCGGAATCGTCGGGAACGGCGCTGAGCCCGGGTGCCGGGGCTCGCGCACGCGACGCCCCGGGGTCAGCTCGTGGCGACGGCCAGGAGCGCGAGCAGCGCCTCGGCATAGGCATCCGCCGGGTTGTCGGAGCCGAACACCTGCTCGGGCCGACCCGGCACCTCGACGAGCACCTCGAAGTGTCCCGTCGTCGAGCGCGCAAGGCTCCGGAACGAGCCGCCGAGCAGGTCACGGAGCTGGTCCTCGCGCGGCAGCCACAGCGCGTCGTCCTGCTGCACCGAGTCCAGCGCCCACTCGGTGGTGCCGTTGAATCCGAGCACGGTGCCGCTCGGGTACTCGTGCGGCTCGACCACCATGTCGCTGATGGTGAAGACCTGGCCCATCAGCTCGGCCGAGCGGATGGTGAACCGGTCGCCCGCGGTCGGACGCCACACGAGCCCCGCACGGGAGAGCCGCTCCGCCGCCGACACCGAGATCACGCCCGCCAGTATCCGCGCAGCAGCGGCCCGTCACCGTGCGACCCGGCGCGTCCGGCGCCGGCGGGAGCCACGGGTCGGCGTCGGGCGCCGGCGGGCGCTACGGGTCGGCGCCGGTCGCCACGGGTCGGCGCGGGTCGGCGAGGACCGCTACGCACGGCCCGGCCACAAGGCCTCGGCACGGCCCGGTGCGCAGGGCCCGGCCGCAAGGCCGCCTCACGAGTCGGTGCGCAGGGCCCGGCCGCAAGGCCGCCTCACGGGTCGGTGCGCAGGGCCCGGCCGCAAGGCCGCCTCACGGGTCGGTGCGCAGGGCCCGGCCGCATGGCCGCGTCAGGCAGGGACCTCCACCGGCGTCCAGCGGCTCTCGTCGGCCGCGGACCGTTCCACCGCCGCGAGCACCCGCTGCACCTGGAGCCCGTCGGCGAACGTCGGCGCCGGGTGCTCGTGCGCGGCGATGCCGCGGACCAGGTCCACCACCTGGTGGGTGAAGGCGTGCTCGTACCCGAGCGCATGCCCGGCGGGCCACCACGAGCCGCCGTACGGGTGCCCGGGCTGGGTGACGTCGATGCGCCGGAAGCCGGCTGTCTCCGCGGGCTCGTCGGCGTCGAAGAACGACAGCGCGTTCATGTCCTCGAGGTCGAACGCCAACGAGCCCGACGAGCCGTTGACCTCCAGCCGGATCTGGTTGCGGCGCCCCCAGGCGAAGCGCGTCGCCTCGAACACGGCCATCCCACCGCCCGAGAGCCGGCCGAGGAACGCCGCCGCGTCGTCCACCGTCACCGGGCGCATCATGCTGTCGGCGGTGACGGTGCCGCCGAGCCCGTGGAGCGACGACGGCACGGGGCGCTCGGCGACGAACGTCTCCGTCATCGCCGAGACCCCCAGCAGGCTCTGCCCGGTGACGAACTGCGCGAGGTCCACCACGTGCGCCCCGATGTCGCCGAGCGCCCCGGAGCCCGCCCGCTCCCGGTCGACCCGCCACACCCATGGCGCCCGCGAGTCGGCGAGCCAGTCCTGCAGGTACTGCGCCCGCACGTGCCGCACCGTGCCGATCCGCCCCTGCTCCACCAGGCGGCGCGCCAGCTGGATGGCCGGCATGCGCCGGTAGCTGAACCCGGTCATCGCGACGAGGTCCGGGTGCGCGGCCGCCGCGGCGGCCATGGCCGCGGCCTGCTCGAGGGTGTTGGCGAGGGGCTTCTCGCACAGCACGTGCTTGCCGGCCTCGAGCGCCGCGATCGCGATCTCCGCGTGCGTGTCGCCGGGCGTGCCGATGTCCACCAGGTCCACGTCGTCGCGGACGACGAGGCGGCGCCAGTCGGTCTCGACGTCCGCCCACCCCAGGCGCTCCGCCGCCGCCCGCACCGCGTCCGGCGTGCGGCCGCCGAGCACGGCCATGTGCGGTGTCAACGGCAGGTCGAAGAACCGGTGCGCGGAGCGCCACGCCTGGGAGTGCGCGGCGCCCATGAAGGCGTACCCCACCATCCCGACCCCGAGCCCCCCGAGCCGTGGGGTCATCGTTCGCCTCCGACCAGGTAGGCGTACCCGTCGGCGAGCACGAAGCCCAGCTCGGCGTAGAGCCCGGCGGCGACCGCGTTCGTCAGCTCGACCTGCAGGAACGCACGGTGCGCCCCGTGGCGCGCGGCGAGGGCGAGGCCCTCGTCGGTCAGCGCACGGCCCAGCCCGCGGCGCCGGACGCCGGGCGCCACGGCGAGGCACGACAGGCCCGCCCACTGCTCGGCGTACGCGACGCGCAGCGTCCCGACGGCCTCGCCGTCGGCGGTGGCCGTCAGGTACGTCGCGGGCGCGCCGGTGAGGATGCCGCGCGCGACCTCCGCCCGGTCCGCCCCCTCCTTGACCCCCAGGAAGGCGCGCAGCCACACGTCGTCCGGCTCGTCGGCGACATGGACGTGGCCGCGCCACGCCGGCGCGGTGCGCGGCGCCCCGACGGCCGCGGGGTCCCCGGCCACCGGTCGCACCATGACGTCGGTGCGTGCCCGCTCGGCGTAGCCGCGGGCCAGCAGGGCGTCGACGAGCCCGGCGGGCGCCCCGCTGCCGGCGCGGACGGTCGGGGCGAGCCCTGCGTCCGCGTACACGGCCTCCACACGGGCGATCGCCTGCGCGAGGTCGCCCGGGCGTCCCACCGGCAGCGCCGAGTTGGCGCGCCGCGTGAACCCGGCCGAGACACCGCACCGCCAGCCGTCGTCGGTGATCACCGTCCGCACCGGGGGCCACGTGGCGGCCTCGACGAGCATCCCCGGCGCCTCCGGCGGGGTCCACGTGAACACGCGCAGGTGCACCACCTCGTGGCCCCAGTCCCGCTCGGGTTCGCGTACGAACCCCAGCCGGTCGTACAGGCGCTGCGCCGCGGCCATCGCGTCCTGGGTCGAGAGCACCAGCCGCCGCGCACCGAGCGTGAGGGCCTCCCGCTGCGCCGCCCGCATGAGCCGGGCCGCGATGCCCTGGTGCCGCGCCTCGGGCGCGACCGCGAGCATCCGCAGCTCGACCTCGCCCGGCTCGGCCACCTCCGCGTACGACGAGCCGTAGGGCGCGACGGTGATGGTGCCGACCGTCGCCTCACGGCCGTCCGGCGTCGGCGCCGTCGCGACGAGCAGCACGGCCTCGTCGGCGCGGCGTTGCGCGTCGCGGAGCTCCGCGGCGTAGTCGTCGTCGTCCGCCAGCAGGCCGTCCGCGACGTACGCCTCGGCGGTCAGTGCGCCGACCGCGACGACGTCGTCGGGCCGCGCCACCCGGATGGCAACCACGCCGCCATTGTGCCCGGTCAGTCGCCCGCGAGCGCCGCGACGCCGCCCTGCAGCAGCGCGACGAACTGGTCCTCGTCGAGGATCGTCAGCCCGAGCTCGCGCGCCTTCGTCTCCTTCGAGCCCGCGTTTTCGCCGACGACGACGTAGTCGGTGCTCTTCGACACCGAGCCGGCCGCCTTGCCGCCGTGCCCGAGGATCGCCTCCTTCGCCTCGTCGCGGCTGAAGCGCTGCAGGCTCCCGGTGACGACCACGGTGAGCGGTGCGCCCGCGACGTCGACGAGCGTGCGGGGCGTGGTGTCGTCGCGCTCGTCGCGCATGACGACGCCGGCGGCGCGCCACGACCGCACGATCGCCCGGTGCCAGCCGCCGTCCTCGTCGCCCGTGAACCAGTCGACGATGGACTGGGCGATGACCGGCCCCACACCCTCGACCTCGGCGAGCGCGGTCATCGCGGCCGCCCGCGCGTCCTCGGGAAGCTCCACCGCGTCGTCGACCGCCGGCTCGCCCGGTGCGCCCAGCGGTGCCCCGCCGGTGACGAGGGCCCACAACGCGTCCATCGAGCCGAACCCGGTGGCCAGCGCGCGCGCCGCCGTGGGCCCGACGTTGCGGATGCTCAGCGACACCAGGACGCGCCACAGCTCCTTCGTCTTCGCGGCGTCGAGCTCGTCGAGCAGGGTCCGGGCCGGCTCGGACGGTTCCCACTCCGGCAGGGTCCGTCCCTCGTCGGCCGCCGCCCGCAGCGCCGCCCGTGTGTGCTTGAGCTGGCGGCGGAACGGAGCCCGGCGCCGCGCGGCACCGTCCTCGTCCTCGCGCGGCAGGCCCGTCTCCGGGTCGCGCACGACGACCTCGACGCGCGCCAGCAGGGCCGCGCTCGCGGCACGGACCCGCGTCTTCTCCTCGTCCGGCGCGTCCGCCGGGTAGCCCACCAGGTCGAACAGCGCCGCCTCGGTGGGCACCGGCGGCGTCGCCGGCACCTCGGGCTGCGTGAGCGCCGCGGCCGTCACCTCGCCGAGCGCCTCGATGTCGAGGCCGCCCCGGGAGCCGATGTGCTCGAGCCGACCGCGCACCTGAGCGGGGCACGACCGCGCGTTCGGGCACCGCAGGTCGATGTCGCCCTCGCGCATGGGCCGCAGCGGCGTGCCGCACTCCGGGCACGTGGCCGGCATGTGCCACTCGACACGGGGCGTGGTGTCGTCCGGCGCCGCGGGCGCGGGCCCGACGATCTCGGGGATGACGTCACCGGCCTTGCGCAGCACCACCATGTCGCCGATGCGCACGCCCTTGGCCTTGACCACCTCCTGGTTGTGCAGCGTCGCCTGTCGCACCGTGCTGCCGGACACGAACACCGGCTCCATGACCGCGAACGGCGTCGCGCGCCCGGTGCGGCCGATGCCCACCTGGATGTCCAGCAGCCGCGTGTTCACCTCCTCGGGCGGGTACTTGTACGCGATCGCCCACCGCGGCGCGCGGCTCGTGGCGCCCAGCCGTCGCTGCAGCGCGAGGTCGTCGACCTTGACGACGATGCCGTCGATCTCGTGCTCCACGTCGTGCCGGTGCTCGCCGTAGTGCTCGACCATCTCCCAGATGGCCGCGCCCCCCGCCACCACCCGGTTGTGCGAGCTCGTCGGCACGCCCCACTCGTCGAGCAGCGCGTAGACCTGGGACTGCCGCTCGATGGTCCGCTCGCGGCCCTCGCCCCAACGCAGCGCGCCGAAGCCGTGCGCGTACACCCGCAGCGGGCGGCTCGCCGTGACCCCCGGGTCCTTCTGGCGCAGCGAGCCGGCGGCGGCGTTGCGCGGGTTGGCGAACGGCGCCTTGCCCGCCGCCACCTGCGCCTCGTTGAGGCGGGCGAACTCGGCGACCGGGAAGAACACCTCGCCGCGCACCTCGATGAGCTCCGGGTGACCGGCCGGGTCGCCGCCGAGCCGCTCCGGGACCGTCGCGATGGTGCGGACGTTCGCGGTGACGTCCTCCCCCACGCGCCCGTCCCCGCGGGTCGCCGCCCGCACCAGCCGGCCGTTCTCGTACAGCAGCGCGATGGCCAGCCCGTCGATCTTCAGCTCGCACAACCAGTGCACGTCGTCGGCCTGCTCGAGGTCGCGGTGCACGCGCTCGGTCCACGCGAGCAGCTCCTCGCGCGAGAACACGTTGTCCAGCGACAGCATCCGCTCGACGTGCGGTACGGACGCGAACGTGCTGGTCGCGGCGCCCCCGACCGTCTGCGTCGGGCTCGTCGGGCTCGCCAGCTCCGGGAACTGCGCCTCGAGGGCGGCCAGGCGCCGCAGCCGCTCGTCGTACTCCGCGTCCGACGAGACCGGCGCGTCCTGCTCGTAGTACGCGATGCGGTCGGCCTCGACGCGCTCGGCGAGCTCCGTCCACTCGTCCCGCGCCCGGCCGAGCGCCTCGGCGTGCGTCGTGGCGTCGTCGGGCTGCGTGGCGTCCTCGGCCGTCGTCGCGTCGCTCATCGGGCCATCATGACGCCGACCGCCGACAGGCACGACCACGCCGGCCGCGGCGATATCCGCTGGTGGCGGCCGGCCGCGCCGGACACACTCGGCCGCGTGCAGAGTGCGGGCATCACGGTGCGGCGCGAGGAGCCGCGCGACCACCGAGCGGTCGAGGAGCTGACGCGCGACGCTTTCTGGGGCCTGTTCGCCCCCCGCTGCGACGAGCACCTGGTGGTGCACCTGCTCCGCGAGAGCCCGGCGCTGGTGCCCGAGCTGGACCTGGTCGCCGAGGTGGACGGCGCGCTCGTCGGCCACGTCATGTACTCCCGGGCCACCGTGGTCGAGCCGGTGACCGGGGCCGAGCGCGAGGTGCTGACGTTCGGCCCGCTGAGCGTCCGCCCGGACCGCCAGGGTGACGGCATCGGCGCCGCGCTCATGCGCCACACCCTGGCGGCCGCCGCGGACCTGGGGCACCGCGCCGTGGTCGTGTACGGGCACCCGGACTACTACCCGCGCTTCGGCTTCCGGCCCGCCGCCGCGTCCGGGATCACCGCGCCGGGCGGCGCGACGTTCGACGCGCTCATGGCCCTGCCCCTCGTGCCGGGCGGGCTCGACGGCGTGACCGGCGAGTTCCACGAGGCCCCCGTCTTCGTCGTCGACCCGGAGCGGGTGGCGGAGTTCGACCGAGGCTTCCCGCCGCGGCCCGACGCCGTGCTCCACCCCTTGCGGACGATCGAGGCGCAGCTACCTGGGGCAGCCACGGATGCCCTGCGCGCCCTGGGGATCGGCCGCCTGGAGGACCTGCGCCGCCTGTCGCGCGCCGAGGTCGCGGCCGCGGCGGGGCTGGACGACGAGGCGTGCGACCAGCTGCAGGGTCTCCTCGCGGAGCACGGGATCCCGTGGGGCACCCCGCGCAGGCATTCGCCGTGGACGGGCACCCCGGACCTCTCGTAGCGTGCCCGCGTGGCACGCATCGAGGCGGACGACCTCCGCAAGGTCTTCCGCCGCCCCGACAAGGGACCGGGCCTGGCGGGCTCGCTCCGCCACCTCGTCGAGCGCCGATACACGGAGAAGGCGGCCGTCGACGGCATCAGCCTGCGGGTCGAGGCCGGCGAGGCCGTCGCCTACGTGGGCCCGAACGGCGCCGGCAAGTCGACGACGATCAAGCTCCTCACCGGCATCCTGGTCCCGACCTCCGGCGAGGTCCGCGTCAACGGCATCGTCCCGCACCGCCACCGGGTCGAGAACGCCCGCGGGATCGGCGTCGTCTTCGGCCAGCGGACCAGCCTGTGGTGGGACCTGCCGGTGCGCGACTCGTTCGAGCTGCTGCGCGACATGCACGGGCTCGGCGCCGCCGAGTACCGGACGAACCTGGACCGCCTGGTCGAGACGCTGGGCATCGCCGACCTCCTCTCGTCGACCGCGCGCCGCCTGTCGCTGGGTCAGCGGATGCGCGCCGACCTGGCGGCGGCGCTGCTGCACGACCCGCCGATCGTCTACCTCGACGAGCCGACCATCGGGCTCGACATCGAGGTCAAGGACCGCCTGCGGACGTTCCTGCGCCAGGTGGTCGCGGACGGCACGACGCTGATCCTCACGACCCACGACCTGGGCGACATCGAGGACGTGTGCTCCCGGCTGGTCATCATCGACCAGGGGCGCATCCTGCACGACGGCGGCCTGCGCCAGGTGATCGAGACCTACGCCCGCGAGCGGGTGATGCACGTGGACCTGGCGGCCCGGCCGGCCTCGCTCGCGGGCATCGCGGCCCGCCTCACGGGCGCCACCGTCACCGAGGAGCGCGACGGTCTGGGGGTCGCCGTGGCGTTCGACCCGCTCGCCCACACCGCGGGGGACGTCCTGACGGCGCTCCAGGCCGAGGTCGACGTGGTCGACCTGCGCATCGAGGAGCCGGCGATCGAGGACGTGGTCCGCCGGATGTACGCCGGTCAGCTCGTGGCCGGGCCGGACGAGCGGCCCGCGCCGTGACCACCGCCGTGACCGCGACCGGCGCAGTGCCGCTGGGCCGGCTGCGCCGGGAGGCGCGCACGTACCGTGCGCTGGGCCGGGCCGCGTTCCGCAGCCTGGTCGCCTACCAGACGAGCTTCCTCTTCGGGCTGCTCGCGACGACGCTGGCCGCGGTCGCGATGCTCTACCTGTGGCGGTCGGTGCTGGCCGCGGGCACCGTCAACGGCTTCGACTGGCCGACGATGAAGGCCTACCTCCTCGTCGCGTTCGTCGCCGGGTCGCTCGTCTCCAGCTACGTCGACTACCGCATGGCAGGCCGCATCCAGCAGGGCGACGTCGCCATGGACCTCGTGCGCCCGGTGGACTACCAGCGGTCCCGGTTCGCCGAGGCGCTCGGCTTCGGGGGCTACGAGCTGGGCACCGGGCTCGTCGTCGCCGCCGCGGCCGCCGCGGTGTTCGGCGGGGTCCCGGCGCCGGCCCGCTCGAGCCTGGGCCTGTTCGTCGTGTCGGCCGCGCTCGTGCTGCCGCTGCGGTTCGGCATCGTCTACGTCTCCGCGCTCGTCGTCTTCTGGACCCGGAACTACGTGGGGGTGCAGTCGGCCCGCATCGCGCTCGTCACGCTGTTCTCCGGCGGCCTGGTGCCCCTCGCGTTCTTCCCGGGGTGGTTGCAGGGGCTGGCCGCCGCGCTGCCGTTCGCCGGCATGGCCTCCACCCCGGCGCTGCTCTACGTGGGCGGGCTGGCCGGTGCCGCCGCGTGGCGGGCCGTCGCGGTGCAGGCGGCGTGGACGGTGGGCCTGTGGTGGCTGGGGCGCGCGATGTGGCGCGGCGCGAGCCGCCAGCTCACGGTGCACGGGGGTTGACGTGCGCCGGAACCTCTTCCTCTACCGCCGCTGCCTCGGCGCGCAGCTGCGCGCCACGCTGGAGTACGAGGGCGACTTCTGGATCATGTCGGTCGCCGCCCTGGTCACCCAGGGGATGGGGTTCGTCTTCCTGTGGGCCATCTTCCGCGCGATCCCCCAGATCAACGGCTGGCGGTTCTGGGACGTGGTGCTCATCTACTCGCTGGTGGCGCTCACGGAGGGCATCGCGGTGCTGCTGGCGCAGGGCGCGTGGTCCATGGCGGTCACGGTGAACCTCGGCGGGCTGGACACCGTGCTGGTGCGGCCGTTCTCGCCGCTGCTGCAGGTGCTGAGCTCGCAGATCGGCATGAACGGACTGGGCAACCTCGTCCTCGGCGGCTCGCTGTTCGTCGCCGCGCTCGTCCACGTCGACGCGACCTGGACACCTGTCCGGATAGCGACGGCGGCGCTCGTCTTCGCGTGCGCACCGCTGGTGAAGATCGGGCTCAACATCCTCACCAACTGCTCGGCCTTCTGGCTGAAGACGCCGTGGTCGATGTTCCCGTTCGCCTTCCACACGCTCGGCGAGCTCGCGCGCTACCCCATCAGCATCTACGGGATCGGCGTGCGCCTGGTGCTGTCGCTGGTACTGCCGTACGCCTTCATGAGCTACTTCCCCGCCACCGCGGTGCTGTCGCTCGGCGACGCGCCGTGGCTCGGCCTGCTGACGCCGGTCGCGGCCGTCTGGTGCCTGCTGCTGGGCCGGTGGGCCTTCCACCGGGGCCTGTCCCGGTACGAGAGCTCCGGCAGCTGACCGGCGCTCAGGCCAGCGCGCGGTCCGTCACCACACGCGCGGCCCGCACCGCGTCGCCGAGCGCGCCCCGGGCGGCGTCCGGCGTCCATGCCCGGTCCGGCCGGCCGGCGACGAGCACCACCTCGGCCAGCGCCTCGGCGGGCAGACCCAGGCGGCGCCACGGCCCGACGAGCGCCTCGGCGTGACCCGCCGGGTCCTGGCCCGCGCACTGCGTGCCGCTGGCGGGCGGCAGCTGCGCCCACAGCGCCGTGCCGCCCTCGACCACGGCGGCCACCTGCTCCCACGCCGGCTCCGGGAGCCCGCCGACCTCGAGCCCGACGGCGTCGGCGCCCGCGGCCCGGGCCGCGCCCAGCACGCCCCAGCCGCCGCCGACGTGCAGGCTCACCGCCGTGGCGCCCGCGCTGCGGGCACCCGTCACCACGGCGCCGATGCGCTCGGCCGCGACGGGCCCCGGGATCGCGCGCAGCTGGTTCCGGCCGGAGAACGTGGGAACCACGCCGGCCACGGCCTGCGCCAGCAGCGGCTCGTGGAGCAGCACGCGCGGCACGGCACCGGGCACCGCCCGCGCCACGGCGGCCAGGTGCTCGGCCAGGCCAGCCGCGAGCGAGTCGGCCACGTCGCGCACGGCGGACGGCTCGGCGAGCACCCGGTCGCCGTGGGCCAGGTCCACGCGCGCGGCCAGGCTCACGGGCCCGAGCACCGGCACGACGAGCGGCCCGGCGTACCCGTGCGCGGCGACCGCGAGCGCGTCGACGTCCTGGCGCGCGAAGGCGCGGGCCCGCTCCAGGTCGGAGCCCGGGTGGTCGGTGAGCCGCCAGCCGTGCACGCCCAGCTCGGCCGGCAGGTCGACGAGCATCCCGAGCGACCGCCCGAGGGCCTCGCCCCACGGCCCGCGGTCGACGAGCAGCGGCGCGAACGGCAGGCCCTCGACGCCCGCCGGGGCGTCGACGAGGTCGCCGAGCACGGCCGCCTGCGCCTCGAGCGGGTCCGTCCCCGGCCACGGCCCGGCGCCGGTGACGGCCGTCACGCGCGCACCGTCGGGCGAGCGTCCATGGCCGCAACGCCCGCCACGGCGTCGGCCGGCACCGTCGTGGCGCGCACCGTCGTCGCGCGCACCGTCGCCTGGCCGAGCACGCGCGTCCCGGCGTAGAGCACCACCGACTGCCCCGCGGCCACGCCCCGCAGGCCCGCCCCCTCGTCGAGCGCCACCACGAGCCGCTCGTCGTCCGCGTGCTCGACGACCACCGGCACCGCCGCGCCGTGCGCGCGCACCTGGGCGTCGCACCGGGTGCCGGCCGCCGGCGGGGCGCCGAACCACACCGGCGCCTCGCCCACCAGGGTGTCGACGGCCAGCTCGTCGGCCGGCCCGACGACCACGCGGTTGGCCACGGGCTCGATCGCCAGGACGTACCGGGGGCGGCCGTCGGCGGCCGGCCGGCCGAGCGCGAGCCCCCGCCGCTGACCCACGGTGTAGGCGTACGCGCCGTCGTGGTGCCCGACGACGGCGCCCGACGAGTCGACGATCTCGCCCGGCCGCGAGCCGAGCCGCTCGCGCAGGAACCCGCGGGTGTCCCCGTCGGCGACGAAGCAGATGTCGTACGAGTCCGGCTTGGCCGCGATCGACAGCCCGCGGGCGACGGCCTCGGCCCGCGTGGCCGCCTTGGACGGCACGTCCCCCAGCGGGAACAGCGCGCGCGCCAGGCGGTCGGTGCCCATGACGGCCAGCACGTAGGACTGGTCCTTCGCCGGGTCGGCGGCCCGGTGCAGCTCGCGCGTGCCGTCGTCGCGCCCGACGATCCGCGCGTAGTGGCCGGTGCACACCGCGTCGAAGCCGAGCGCGAGCGCCTTGTCCAGCAGGGTGGCGAACTTGATGTGCTCGTTGCAGCGCACGCACGGGTTGGGCGTGCGGCCCGCGGCGTACTCGGCGAGGAAGTCGGCGACCACGGTGTCCTCGAACCGCTCGGACAGGTCCCACACGTAGAACGGGATGCCGAGCCGGTCGGCGGCCCGGCGCGCGTCGCCCGCGTCCTCGATCGAGCAGCAGCCGCGCGACCCCGTGCGGAACTGCGCCCGCGAGCGCGACAGCGCCATGTGGACGCCCACCACGTCGTGCCCCGCGTCGAGCGCGCGTGCCGCGGCCACCGCGGAGTCGACACCGCCGGAGAGCGCCGCGAGGACGCGCATCAGGCGTGCACCGCGACCAGGCCCGCGGCGCGGGCCCGCTCGACGACGCCGGGCAGCACCTCGAGCACGCGGTCGACGTCCTCGTCGGTGGACGTGTGGCCGAACGAGAACCGCAGCGCGCCGCGCGCGTCGTCCCCGGCGAGGCCCATCGCGAGCAGCACGTGGCTAGGCTGCGGCACGCCCGCCTGGCACGCCGAGCCCGTGGACACCTCGACGCCGGCGGCGTCGAGGAGGTAGAGCAGCGAGTCGCCCTCGCAGCCGGCGAACGTCACGTGGGCGTTGGCGGGCAGCCGCCGCGCAGGCTCGGGCCCGCGCGGCGTCGCTCCCGGCACGGACGCGAGCACACCGGCGACGAGCCGGTCCCGCAGCGCCCCCGTCCGCGCGGCGAACGCGGCACGGCCCCCGACCGCGGCCTCGACCGCCACCGCGAACGCCGCCGCCAGCGGCGCCGCGAGCGTCCCGGACCGCACGCCGCGCTCCTGGCCGCCGCCGTGCAGCACGGGCTCCAGCGCCAGGCCGCGGCGGGCCAGCAGCGCGCCGATCCCCACGGGGCCGCCCACCTTGTGAGCGGTGACGGTCATGGCGTCCAGCCCGCTGGCGGCGAAGTCCACGGGCACCTGGCCCACGGCCTGCACGGCGTCGGCGTGCACCGGGATGCCGCGCGCGTGAGCGGCCGCGACCACCTCGGCCAGCGGCTGCACGGCGCCCACCTCGTTGTTGGCCCACATGACCGAGACCAACGCCACCTCGTCGCCGTGCGCGGCCAGCTCGTCGTGCAGCGCGTCGAGGTCCAGGACGCCGTCGCGGTCCACGGGCAGCAGCACGGCCTCGGCGCCCTCGTGCTGCGCCAGCCAGGCGGCGGGGTCGAGCACCGCGTGGTGCTCCACCGCGGAGACCAGCAGGCGGCGCCGGCGCGGGTCGTCCGCTCGCCGGGCGCGGAGCAGGCCCTGCAGCGCGAGGTTGTCGGCCTCGGTGCCGCCGGAGGTCAGCACCACCTCCGAGGGCCGCGCGCCCAAGGCCGCCGCCAGGCGTTCCCGGGACTCCTCGACCGTGCGGCGCGCGGCGCGGCCGGACGCGTGCAGGGACGAGGGGTTCCCGGCGTGCGCCAGCGCCTCGGCCAGCGCCTCCGCCGCCGCGGGCAGCACCGGCGTGGTCGCCGCGTGGTCGAGGTAGACGGTCATCGCGTCGAGTGTACGAACCGTTCGCTGGACAACCATCGTGAGTCCCGGCACCACCTGGCAGGATGTGCCCGTGAGTGCCGACGACGCCGTCACACTGCCGCACGCGTTCAGCGGGCAGCGGCTGGACTGGCGCGATCTCCCGCGGCACGTGCGGCGTCGCATCGACGAGCTGGCGGGCGCGCAGGTGACCGCAGAGATCACCGCGACCGAGGGGTTCTCCCCCGGGTTCGTCGCGGTGCTGGAGCTCATGGACGGCCGGGACGTCTTCGTCAAGGCGATCTCGCGCGAGATCAGCCCGGTCGCGGTCGCGGAGGCCCGGCAGGAGATCGTCGCCGCGGCGGCGCTCCCACCCCAGGTGCCCGCCCCGCGCCTGCAGTGGTGGGACGACGACGGCGAGTGGGTGCTCCTCGGCTTCGACGCCGTGCACGGCCGCTCGCCGGAGATTCCCTGGAAGCGCTCCGACCTGGACCAGGTGCTCGCGACGGTCGACGTGCTCTCGCGCGCGACCCCCCTGCCCGGGCGGCCGCTGCCCCGGACCGCCGACCTGCTGGCCGACGAGTTCACGGGCTGGTGCCGCCTGCGCGGCGCGGCGCCCCAGGTGCGCGACGAGTTCGCGGCCTCCGGCGGCCCGGCGACGCGGTGGGCGCTGGACCGGTTGTCCGACCTCGCCGGGTGGGAGCAGGCGGCGCTCGACTGCACCGTCGGCGAGGGCATCGTCCACGGCGACCTGCGTGCGGACAACGTCATGATCGACGCCGACGGCAAGGTGTGGCTCATCGACTGGCTGCACGCCTCGGTCGGCGCGAGCTGGTTCGACCTGGTGTTCCTGCTGGCGTCGGTCGGCGCGCAAGGCGGCGGCGACCCGGCGGCGCTGTTCGCCCGGCACGCCCCGCAGGTGCCGGTCGAGGACCTGCGCGCCGCCCTCGCGGGCCTCACGGGCTCGCTCGTGTGGGGCTCGATGCAGCCGGCTCCCCCCGGCGTGCCCAACCTGCGGCCCTTCCAGTCGGCGCACGCCGAGGCCGCGCTGCGCTGGCTGCGCGACCTCGCCTGACTCCTCGCGCTCCGGCTACCCGCGCAGGCGGCGCAGCTCTGCGGCGGCCTGCGGCAGCACCTCGAACAGGTCGCCGACGATTCCGAGGTCCGCGATCTCGAAGATCGGCGCGTCCGGGTCGTTGTTGACCGCCACGATGGTCCCGGCGGCCTGCATGCCACCGCGGTGGTGCACCGCGCCCGAGACGCCCGCCCCGATGTAGAGCCGCGGCGAGACCGTCACGCCGGTCTGGCCGACCTGCGCCTCGCGGGCGATCCACCCCTCGTCGGTGGCCACGCGCGTCGCGCCGATGGCCGCGCCCAGCTCGTCGGCCAGATCCTCGAGCGGACCGAAGTCGCCCTCGGTGCCCCGGCCGCCGACGATCACGGTCTGGGCGCTCGCGAGGTCGGGGCGCCCCGTGCCCGCCCGCTCGGTGCGCTCGACGACCTCGACGAGCCCGCCGACGTACGACGGCGCGACGGCGTGCTCGACGACCTCGGGCGCGTCGGCGGCAGCGGCCGCCTCCGCGGCCCCGGCCTTGACCAGCACCACGGCCAGGGGTGCGACGACCTCGACGCGCGTGGTCCAGGTCCCCGCGAGCACGGTCTTGCCGGCGACCACGTGGCCGAACTCGAGGTCCACGGCGTCCGCGTCGGTGACGACGCCCGCGCCGTGCAGCGCCCCGAGCCGCGCGGCGACGTCCTTGTTCTCGAACGTCGAGGCGAGCAGCACCGCGGACGCGTCGGTGCCGTCCGCCACGGCGGCCACGGCCTCCGAAACGACCGCGGCCACGTGCTCGTCGTGGGCCACCGCGACGCGGTGCAGCCGGGCGAGTCCCGACGGCAGCTGCGCGGGCAGCGGCGCGGCGCCCACCCAGACGCCCTCGACGGGGTCGCCCAGCGCGTGGGCGAGGGCGACGAGCTCGGGCGCGGTCGCGCGCAGCTCGCCGGAGTCGGCGTGGTCGAGCAGCACCAGGACGGTCACGGTGGTCCTCCGGTCAGGCGAGCTTGTGCTCGACGAGGTAGGCGGCGAGGCGCGCGCCGGCGTCGCCCGTGTCGGTGATGAGGACGCGGTCCTCGCGGGCCGGTCGCGGCGCGGCGGACAGGATCCGCGTGCGGGCGCCCGCCGAGCCCACCTCGTCGGGCGAGAGGCCGAGGTCCGCCAGCGACCACACCGTCACCGGCTTCTTGCGGGCCGCCATGATGCCGGCGAAGTTCGGGTACCGCGCCTCGTTGGCGCGGTCGGAGACGGAGACGAGGGCCGGCAGCGCGGTGCGCAGGGTCTCGTCGGCGTGGTCCAGCTCCCGCCGCACCGTGACGGCGCCGTCCTCGACCGTCACGTCGACGGCCAGCGTGAGGGACACCAGTCCCAGCTCGGCCGCGAGCGCGGCCGGCACCAGCGACGTCAGCCCGTCCGTGGCGGCCATGCCGGTGACGACGAGGTCGACCGGCCCGTCCTGCGCGATGCGCCGCACGGCCGCGGCGAGCACGTGCGCGGTGCCGAGCGCGTCCGACCCGGCGGCGTCGTCGTCGAGCACGTGGACGGCGCGGTCGGCGCCCATCTGCAGCGCGCGGCGCGCGGCGTCCACCGCGTCGTCCGGGCCCATGGTCAGGGCGATCACCTCGGCCTCGCCCGCGGACTCTGCGACGACGAGCGCGGCCTCGACGGCGTTCTCGTCCACCTCGTTGAGGGTGCCGTCCCCGCCGTCGCGCGCCAGCCGGCCGTCCTGGCCGAGGCTGCGGTCCGCCTGGATGTCCGGCACGTGCTTGACGGCGACGACGATCTTCACGGCAGGGAACGTTACCCGGCACCGCGCGCGTGCCCGACCTTGGTCCCGGCTCCCCGCACAATGGTCACGTGACGTCCCCACGCCCCCGACCGCCCCGCCTGGGTGTGCACGTGACGGACGAGGGCGTCGAGGTGGGGGTGCTCGCACCGCACGCCGAGGCGGTCGAGCTGTGCCTGCTCGACGACGACGGCGAGCGCCGCGTGCCGCTCGAGGGCCCGCGCCTGGGCGTCTTCTGGGCCCGGGTGCCCGGCGTCCGCGCCGGCCAGCGCTACGGCTTCCGCGCGCACGGGCCCTGGGAGCCGGCCTACGGGTTGCGCTACAACCCCGCCAAGCTCCTCGTCGACCCGTACGCGCGCGGGCTCGTCGGCACGCTGCGCTACGGCCCCACCACCTACGGGCACGTCGTGGACGACGCCCTGGCCGGCGACCCCTTCGGCGCGCCCGACCCGCGCGACTCGGCCCCCGACGTCCCACACGGCGTGGTCGTCGACACGCGCCACCTGCCCGGGCCGGACCCGGCGGCCAACCGGCCGTGGACCCCGTGGCGCGACACCGTCGTGTACGAGGCCCACGTCAAGGGGCTCACCCACCTGCACCCCGGGGTGCCGCCCGAGCTGCGGGGCACCTACCTCGGGCTGGCGCACCCCGCGGTCGTCGGCCACCTGCAGCGCCTGGGCGTCACGGCCGTGGAGCTGCTGCCCGTCCACGCGTTCGCCACCGAGCCGCACCTGGTGGCCAAGGGCCTGACGAACTACTGGGGCTACAGCACGCTGGGCTACTTCGCGCCGCACGCGGCCTACGCGACGGCGGCCGCGCGTGCCGCCGGGCCGGCCGCGGTGCTCGACGAGCTGCGGGCCGCGGTGCACCAGCTGCACGAGGCCGGCCTGGAGGTGCTCCTCGACGTCGTCTACAACCACACGTGCGAGGGCGGTCTCACGGGCCAGCACGTGTCCTGGCGCGGCCTGGACAACGCGATGTACTACCTGCACGACGGCAACATCCCCGCCTCCCTCGTCGACGTCACGGGGACGGGGGCGGCGTTCGACTTCCGCCGGCCGGAGGTGGTGCGGCTCGCGCTGGACTCGCTGCGCTACTGGGCGCAGACCGTGGGCGTCGACGGCTTCCGGTTCGACCTCGCGGTGACGCTCGGCCGGGGTCAGCAGGGCTTCTCGCCGGACCACCCGCTGCTCGTGGCCGCGGGCCAGGACCCCGCGCTGCACGGCCTCAAGCTCGTCGCCGAGCCGTGGGACATCGGCCCGGGCGGCTGGCGCACCGGGCAGTTCCCGCCGCCCTTCGCCGAGTGGAACGACCGGTTCCGCAACGCCGTCCGCTCGTTCTGGCTCGCCGACCCGGGCCGGGCCGCGCACGGCCTGCCCGGTCACCGCATGCGCGACCTCGCCACGCGCCTGTCCGGCTCGGTCGACCTCTTCGGGCACGGCACGCCGCCGCTCATGCGCAGCCCCACCGCGTCGGTCAACTTCGTCACGGCGCACGACGGCTTCACCATGGCCGACCTCGTGGCCTACGACCACAAGCACAACCTGGCCAACGGGGAGCAGAACCGCGACGGCTCGGACGACAACCGCTCGTGGAACCACGGCGCGGAGGGGCCCGTGCGCACGGACTCCCCCGCCGCCGACCTGCTGCCGCTGCGGCGGCGGTCCATGCGCAACCTCTTCGCCACGCTCGTGCTGGCCGCCGGGACGCCGATGATCACGGCGGGCGACGAGCTGGGCCGCACGCAGGCGGGCAACAACAACGCCTACTGCCAGGACGACGAGGTCTCGTGGGTCTCCTGGGACGTCACCGACTGGCGGCGCGACCTGCTGGCGACCGCGCGCTTCCTCGTCGGCCTGCGGCGCGCGCACCCCGCGCTGCGGACGATGTCGTTCTACACGGGACGCCCGTCCGTCGACGGCGGTGCGCCCGACCTCGCCTGGTACACCCCGGAGGGCACGGAGTTCGACCACGGCCGGTGGCACGACGCGTCGCTGCGGACGTTCCAGATGGCGCGCACGACGAAGGACGGCGACGCCGTGCTGCTCGTGGTCAACGGCGCCCTCAACCCCGTCGACGTGCGGCTCGCGGCCACCGCGGAGGCGTGGGAGCTGGCGTGGGACTCCGTGTGGGACCACCCCGACGACGCGCGCGACTCCGCCATCCACGGCGGCCTGCACCCCGCGCCGGACGAGGAGGTCACGCTCGAGCCGCTCAGCCTGCGCGTGTACGTGCCGCGCGGGCGCGGTTAGCCTCTCGGCATGCCGGACCGCTACGACGTCGTGGTCGTCGGCGCCGGGCTCGCCGGGCTCGTCGCCACCGCCGAGCTCACCGCTGCCGGGCGGCATGTGCTGCTGCTCGACCAGGAGAACCGGCGCAGCCTGGGCGGACAGGCGTTCTGGAGCTTCGGGGGCCTGTTCCTCGTCGACTCCCCCGAGCAGCGGCGCCTGGGCGTGCGCGACAGCGCCGAGCTGGCGCTCGCGGACTGGCTCGGCTCCGCCCGGTTCGACGAGTCAGACGCCCTGGGGCGGGCCTGGGCCACCGCGTTCGTCGAGTTCGCGGCGGGGCCCATGCGCGCCTGGCTGCACGGGCTGGGCGTGCGGTGGTTCCCGCTGGTGCAGTGGGCCGAGCGCGGCGGCGCGTACCCGGGCGGCCACGGCAACTCGGTGCCGCGGTTCCACGTCACGTGGGGCACCGGGCCGGGCGTGCTGGAGCCGTTCGTGCGGGCCCTGCTCGACGCCCGCAGGGCCGGCCTCGTGGACGTCCGGTTCCGGCACCGCGTCACCGGGCTGGTCACCACCGACGGGCGCGTCACGGGCGTGCGGGGCGCGGTCCTGGCGCCCGACGACGCGTCGCGGGCCGTGCCGACGAGCCGCGCGGCCGTGCGGCCCTTCGCGGTCGCCGCCGACGACGTGCTCGTCGCCACCGGCGGCATCGGCGCCGACCACGCGCGCGTCCGGGAGCTGTGGCCCCCCTCCGCGGGGCGCCTGCCGCACCGCATGCTGTCCGGGGTCCCGGACCACGTCGACGGCTCCGGGATCGCCGCCGCCCGCGCCGCGGGCGCGGCCGTGGTCCACGAGGAACGCATGTGGCATTACCCGGAGGGCGTCGCCGACCACTCGCCCGTGTGGACGCGCCACGGCATCCGCATCCTGCCCGGCCCGTCGTCGCTCTGGCTCGACGCGGACGGTGACCGGCTGCCGCCGCCGCTCTTCCCGGGCTTCGACACGCTCGGCGCCCTGGCGCACCTCACCGCGCGCGGCGACGACCACTCCTGGTTCGTGTGCGACCGCACCATCCTGGGGCGGGAGTTCGCCCTGTCGGGGTCGGAGCAGAACCCGGACCTCACCGGCCGCGACGTCCGCCTGCTCCTCGACCGGCTGCGCCCCGGCGCGGTCGGCCCGGTCGAGGCGTTCGCGCGACACTCGCCGGACTTCCTCCACGCCGGTACTCCCGAGGACCTCGCCGCCGCGATGAACGCGCTCACGGGCGCCGGCCGCATCGACCCCGCGGGGCTGCGCGCCACCATCGAGGCGCGCGACGCGCAGGTCGCCAGCGGCCTCGGCAAGGACCCCCAGCTGGTCGCCGTGCGGGCGGCCCGGCGCTACCTCGTCGACCGCACCATGCGGGTCGCGGCCCCGCACCGCCTCCTGGACCCGCTGCACGGCCCGCTCTACGCGGTCCGGCTCTCGGTGCTCACGCGCAAGACGCTGGGCGGGCTGCTCACCGACACCTCCGGCCGGGTGCTGCGGCCCGACGGCTCGCCGCTGCCGGGGCTGTGGGCGGCGGGCGAGGCGGCGGGCTTCGGCGGCGGCGGCGTTCACGGCCACCGCGCCCTGGAGGGCACGTTCCTCGGCGGCTGCCTGTTCACGGGCCGCACCGCGGGCCGCGCGCTGGCCCGCTGAGGCGTGCGGACGCACAGGCGTTGCAGATGACTCGTGCGCCGGGCGCCGGATAGGTTCGCACCTGTGGCGACCCAGTCCCAGCGCTCGTCGGCCCCCGGCGAGACCACGGCCACCCGCGTAACGGCGCGCACCCCTGCCGCCGCCGCGCGGATCGGCCGCATCCCCGTGCTCGACGTCTACCCCGTCGCCGAGGGCGGGGTGTTCCCCGCCAAGGCGACCGTGGACGAGGCGATCCCCGTGCGCGCCACGGTGTTCCGCGAGGGGCACGACGCGTTCGGCGCCAGCGCCGTGCTCGTCCGCCCGGACGGCACGGTGCACCAGCGCGTGCGCATGGTGGAGGTCGCCCCGGGCCTGGACCGCTACGAGGGCTGGGTGGTACCCGACGCGACGGGCGCCTGGCACTTCCGCGTCGAGGGCTGGAGCGACCCGTACGGCACGTGGTCGCACGACGCGCCGATCAAGGTCCGCGCGGGCGTCGACGTGGCGCTCGTGCTCACCGAAGGCACCCGGCTGCTGACGCGCGCGGCCGACCGCCGTGAGGTGCCGCCCGCCGACGCCGCCACACTGCGCGCCGCCGCCGCGGGGCTCGCCGACGAGCGACGCGCACCCGAGGACCGGCTCGCCGCCGGCCTGGCCGACGAGGTGGGCGCGGCACTCGCCCGCACGCCGCTGCGCGACCTCGTCTCGCCGTCGCGCGACTACCCGCTCACCGTCGACCGCCCGCTCGCGCTCGCCGGCGCGTGGTACGAGATGTTCCCCCGCTCGCACGGCGCGCACCGCGACCCGGCCACGGGCGAGTGGGTGTCGGGCACGCTGCGGTCCGCCGCCGAGGAGCTGCCGCGCATCGCCGCGATGGGGTTCGACGTCGTCTACCTCACGCCGATCCACCCCATCGGCACCACGTTCCGCAAGGGGCGCAACAACGCGCTCGAGGCCGCCCCGGGCGACCCCGGCTCGCCGTACGCGATCGGCTCGCCCGCGGGCGGCCACGACGCGATCGAGCCCGGGCTGGGAACCTTCGACGACTTCGACTGGTTCGTCGCCCGCGCGCGCGACCTGGGGCTCGAGGTGGCCCTGGACCTGGCCCTGCAGTGCTCGCCCGACCACCCGTGGGTGCGCGAGCACCCGCAGTGGTTCAGCACGCGCGCCGACGGCTCCATCGCCTACGCGGAGAACCCGCCGAAGAAGTACCAGGACATCTACCCACTGAACTTCGACCACGACCCGGAGGGCCTCACCGCGGAGATCCGCCGCATCGTCGAGCTCTGGATCTCCCACGGGGTCACCGCGTTCCGCGTCGACAACCCGCACACCAAGCCCCTGCCGTTCTGGGACCGGCTGCTCACGGACGTGCGGGCCGCGCACCCGGAGGTCGTCTTCCTGTCCGAGGCCTTCACCCGGCCGGCGATGATGCTCGCGCTGGCGCAGGTGGGGTTCCACCAGTCGTACACGTACTTCACGTGGCGCAACACGAAGGAGGAGGTCGAGGAGTACCTCGCCACCGTCGCGGGCGACCAGGCCGCCTGGCTGCGCCCCGCGTTCTGGCCGACGACGCACGACATCCTCCCCGCCTACCTGCAGGCCACCGGCCTGGGCGGGTTCGCCGTGCGCGCCGTGCTCGCCGCGCTCGGCTCCCCCACGTGGGGCGTGTACTCCGGCTACGAGCTGGTGGAGCACGTGCCCCGGCCCGGCGTCGAGGAGCAGGTGGACAACGAGAAGTACGAGTACCGGCCCCGCGACTGGTCACAGGCCGACCGCCTGGGCATCGCGCTCCTCATCGGCAAGCTCAACGAGATCCGTCGCGCCCGGCCGGCCGCGCGCCAGCTGCGCATCCAGCGGGTGCACCCCACCAGCGACCCCGCGCTGGTCTGCTTCTCCCGGCACCTGCCCGCGGCGCTCGCGGCCGACGGCGTGGCGGACACGCTCGTCGTCGTCGTCAACCTCGACCCCGTCCACACGCGCGAGGGCAGCGTGCACCTCGACGCGGCCGCGCTGGACCTCGACGGCGCCTTCGAGGTCGAGGACCTGCTCGGTGGCGGGCGGTTCACGTGGGGCCCGGACGCCTTCGTGCGGCTCGACCCGGCACTGAGCTGCGCGCACGTCATGCGGGTGGTGCGGGAGTGAGCGAGCACCCGGCCGGCGGCGCGCGCCCCGCGGTGCGCGTCGAGCCGACGACGGCCGCCCTCGCGCTGCACGGCCTGCCGGCGCGGCGTCAACCCAGCATCCCCGCGTCGGAGGCCGCCGCACCGCTCGCGGACGACCCCGAGTGGTACCGCACCGCGGTGTTCTACGAGGTCATGCTGCGCTCGTTCTCCGACTCCACCGGGGCCGGCACCGGCGACCTCAGCGGCCTCGTCCAGCGGCTCGACTACCTGCAGTGGCTCGGCGTGGACTGCCTCTGGCTGCCGCCGTTCTACCCGTCGCCGATGCGGGACGGCGGCTACGACGTGGCCGACTACACCGCGGTCGCGCCGCAGTACGGCACGCTCGCCGACTTCACGCAGCTCGTCGGGCAGGCCCACGAGCGCGGGATGCGGATCATCGTCGACCTCGTCATGAACCACACGTCGGACCGCCACCCGTGGTTCCAGGCGTCGCGCTCGGACCCCGAGGGCCCCTACGGCGACTTCTACGTGTGGCGCGACGACGCCACCGGGTACCCGGACGCGCGCATCATCTTCGTCGACACGGAGACGTCCAACTGGACGTTCGACCCCGTGCGGCGGCAGTTCTTCTGGCACCGCTTCTTCAGCCACCAGCCGGACCTCAACTTCGAGAACCCGAAGGTCATCGACGCGCTGTTCGACGTGGTCCGGTTCTGGGCGGGTCTGGGCGTGGACGGCTTCCGGCTCGACGCCGTGCCGTACCTCTTCGAGGCCGAGGGCACCGACTGCGAGAACCTGCCGGAGACGCACGCCTTCCTGCGCCGGCTGCGGGCGATGGTCGACGAGGAGTTCCCGGGTCGGATCCTCCTGGCCGAGGCCAACCAGTGGCCGGAGGACGTCGTCGCCTACTTCGGCACGCCCGAGGCACCCGAGTGCCACCTCTGCTTCCACTTCCCCGTGATGCCGCGCATCTTCTACGCGCTGCGTGACCAGCGCGCGACGCAGATCGTCGACATCCTCGCCGACACGCCCGCGATCCCGGGCGGCAGCCAGTGGTCGACCTTCCTGCGCAACCACGACGAGCTGACGCTCGAGATGGTCTCCACCGAGGAACGCGCGGCGATGTACGGGTGGTACGCCACCGACTCGCGCATGCGCGCCAACGTCGGCATCCGCCGCCGCCTGGCCACGCTGCTGGACAACAGCCGCAAGGAGATCGAGCTGGCGCACGCGCTGCTCCTGTCGCTGCCGGGCAGCCCGTGCCTGTACTACGGCGACGAGATCGGCATGGGCGACAACATCTGGCTCGCCGACCGCGACGCCGTGCGCACGCCCATGCAGTGGACGCCGGACCGTAACGCCGGCTTCTCCACCGCCGACCCGGGCAAGCTCTACCTGCCCCTGGTCCAGTCCCTGGTGCACCACTACGCGCACGTCAACGTCGAGGCCCAGCTGGCGCAGCCGACGTCGCTGCTGCACTGGGTCCGCGGCATGCTCACGGTGCGGCGCCAGCACCCGGCGCTCGGCCTCGGCGAGCTCGTCATGCTGCCGAGCGAGAACGACGCGGTGCTGACGTTCCTGCGGCGCACGGCCGCCGAGACGATCCTCGTCGTCGCCAACCTCGCCGCGACGCCGCGCGCCACCCGGGTGCGGCTGCCCGCCGAGTACGCGGGCTGGGCCGTCACCGACGCGTTCGGCGGCTCGTCGTTCCCCGACGTGCCCGCCGACGGCACGCTCGGCTACACGCTCGGGTCGCGTGAGTTCTTCTGGCTCGAGCTGGCGGCGCCCTGATGCTCGTCGCGACCCCACCGCGCGGCGGCACCGGCGACGATGCGCTCGTCGCGCTGCTGCGCGCGTGGCTGCCGGCGCGGCGGTGGTTCCCCGCCAAGACCGGCGCCGCCGACGTGGCACTGGCCGGGTCGCTGACGTTCCCGGACGACCCCGCCGGTGCGCGCGTGCGCGTGGCGCTGGTGCACGTCCGGGCGCGCGGCGTGGACGCCGTGCTCCAGGTGCCGCTCGCGTTCGGCCCCGGCCCGGGCGACGTCATCGGGACGCTCGACGGCGTCACGGTGCGCGACGGCGCGGGCGATCCGGAGTTCCTGCGCGGCTGGCTCGCTGCCGCGCAGGGCCCCGGCGCCGGCGTGGACCCGGACGGCGCGCGCGTGGTGCGCGGCGAGCAGTCGAACACGTCGGTGACCCTGCCCGGTCCGGGCGCCGCTCGGCCCGTTGCGATCCTCAAGGTGCTCCGCACCATCGCCGACGGCCCCAACCCGGACGTGGACGTGCCGCGCCGCCTGGTCGAGGTGGGGTGGGACGGCGTCCCGGTGCCGCTCGGCTGGCTCGTCGGCCGCTGGACCGGGTCGGACGGGCGGGTCGCCGAGGGCTACCTCGGCGTGATGAGCGCGTTCGTGCCGGACGCGCAGGACGGCTTCGAGCTGGCCTGCCGGTACGCCCGGGAGCACCAGCCCTTCGATGCCGAGGCCGCGCTGCTCGGCACCCTCGTGGCGGACATGCACGCCGCACTGGTGCGCGGCTTCGGCACCCTGCCCGCCGAGGACGGCGCGGGCATGGTGGCCGGCCAGGTGGGCGAACGGCTCGAGTGGGCGGCCGCCCAGGTGCCCGCGGTGGCTCCCCTGCGCGCCGCCGTGACGCGCGTGCTGGCCGAGCTGCACGCGGCACCCGCGGCGCCCGCGCGCCAGCGCGTGCACGGCGACCTCCACCTGGGGCAGGTGCTGCGCTCGGACGGCCGCTGGTACGTCACCGACTTCGAGGGCGAGCCGCTCGCCCCCCTGGCCGAGCGGACCCGCCCCGACTTCGCCGTGCGCGACGTCGCCGGCCTCGTCCGCTCCTTCGACTACGCCGCGGCCGTCGGCGGGCTGCGCGACGAGGCCGCCGGCGCGTGGTCCGGCAGCGCCCGCCGCGCCGCGCTCGTGGCGTACGACGAGGCCGCCGGCACCACGCTCGCGGAGGGGACGGGGGCGGCCGGCAGCCTGCTGCGCGCCTTCGAGCTCGACAAGGCCCTGTACGAGGCGGTGTACGAGCAGCGGAACCGCCCCGACTGGTTGCCGATCCCGCTCGCGGGGCTCTCCCGGCTGCTCGCACCGTGAGCCGCTGGAGTGGTGCGCTGGCGCGGCAGCCCCACGGTGGTTGGGTAGGGGGATGACGACCGCCGCCCCCGCCCCGGTTCCAGTCGACGACGACGTCCTGCGGCGGGTGGCCGCCGGGCTGTACCACGACCCCCACTCGGTCCTCGGCGCCCACCCCGGCGGCGGCGGCGTCACCGTCCGCACGCTGCGGCCGATGGCCGACCGGGTCGTCGTCGTCACGGCGGACGGCGAGACCGAGGCGACGCACGAGCTCGACGGCATCTGGGTCGCGGTGCTCGACCGCGCGGACGTGCCCTCCTACCGCGTCGCAGTGACGCACGGGGACACGACGACCGTGCTGGACGACCCGTACCGCTACCTGCCGACCATCGGCGAGCTGGACCAGCACCTGCTGCGGGAGGGGCGTCACGAGCAGCTGTGGACCGCCCTCGGCGCCAACGTCCACCACTACCCGGACCCGCTCGGCGACGTCGAGGGCACGGCGTTCGCCGTCTGGGCGCCGACCGCACGGGCCGTCCGCGTCATCGGAGACTTCTCGTTCTGGCAGGGCCAGCAGTACGCCATGCGGTCGCTGGGCGACTGCGGCGTGTGGGAGCTGTTCATCCCCGGCGTCGGCCCCGGCGCCCTGTACAAGTTCGAGATCGTCGGCTCCGACGGTGTCTGGCGGCAGAAGGCCGACCCCCTGGCGAAGGGCACCGAGGTGCCGCCCGCCACCGCGTCCGTCGTCGTCGAGTCCTCGTTCACGTGGCACGACGACGACTGGCTCGCCGCGCGCGCCGCCGGTGACCCGCACGACGGTCCGCTGTCGATCTACGAGGTGCACCTCGGCTCGTGGCGGGCCGGGCTCGGCTACCGCGACCTCGCCACGCGCCTCACCGAGTACGTCGTGGACATGGGCTTCACGCACGTGGAGTTCATGCCGGTGGCCGAGCACCCGTTCGGCGGCTCATGGGGCTACCAGGTGTCGTCGTACTTCTCGCCCACCTCGCGCTACGGCTCACCCGACGACTTCCGGTACCTCGTCGACGCCCTCCACGCGGCCGGCATCGGCGTCATCGTCGACTGGGTGCCCGCGCACTTCCCCAAGGACGAGTGGTCGCTCGGCCGGTTCGACGGCTCGGCCCTCTACGAGGACCCCGACCCGCTGCGCGGCGAGCACCCCGACTGGGGCACGTACATCTTCAACTTCGGCCGCGCCGAGGTGCGCAACTTCCTCGTCGCCAACGCGACCTACTGGTTCGAGGAGTTCCACATCGACGGCCTGCGCGTCGACGCCGTCGCCTCGATGCTCTACCTGGACTACTCCCGCGAAGCGGGGCAGTGGCGTCCCAACCGCTACGGCGGGCGCGAGAACCTCGAAGCGATCTCGTTCCTCCAGGAGGCGAACGCCACGGCGTACCGCCGCACGCCCGGCATCCTCATGATCGCCGAGGAGTCCACCGCATGGCCCGGGGTCACGCGACCCACCGACCAGGGCGGTCTCGGCTTCGGGCTCAAGTGGAACATGGGCTGGATGAACGACACCCTGCGCTACATGCAGGAGGCTCCGATCAACCGGCGGTACCACCACAGCGAGCTCACGTTCTCGCTGGTCTACGCCTTCTCCGAGCAGTTCGTGCTGCCGCTCTCGCACGACGAGGTGGTGCACGGCAAGGGCTCGATCTACGGCCGGATGCCGGGCGACCACTGGCAGCGCCTCGCCGGCTGCAGGGCCCTGTACCTCTACCAGTGGACCCACCCCGGAAAGCAGCTCGTGTTCATGGGCTCGGAGTACGCCCAAGGCGGCGAATGGACCGAGCAGCACGAGCTCGACTGGTACACGCTCGACGATCCGGGCCACGCCGGCGTCCAGCGCTGCGTGCAGGACCTCAACCGCGTCTATCGCGAGACGCCCGCGCTCTGGCGGCGGGACCACACACCCGACGGCTTCGAATGGGTCGACTCCGACGACGCGGACGGCAACACCCTCGTCTACCTGCGCAAGGCCCCCGGTGAGGCCACCGCGGTCGTGGTGGTCAACTTCTCCGGCGTACCGCACGAGCAGTACCGCCTGCCGTTGCCCTCCGGGGGTCGTTGGCGCGAGGCGATCAACACCGACTCGGCCTTCTACGGCGGCTCGGGCGTCGGCAACCTCGGCGAGATCCTCGCCGACCCGATCCCGCATCACGGGCGGCCCTTCTCCGCGTCCGTTCGCGTGCCTCCGCTCGGCGGCGCGATCTTCGTCGCCGAGGATTAGCGGCTCAGCCCGGAGCAACGCCGCCCGAGCCACTCCTATCGCGGGCGGGGCTCTTCACTCCCGCACTCCGGAACGCCGGAACGCCGGAACCCTCCGGGTTCAGGCACCCACGGCGCAGCTCGTCGCGGCGGCACCTGCCGCAGGAGCTCTCCCGCCTCCGGCACGTCCGCGCCGCGCGCAGCACCCTCGGGCACGGTGGGCGTCGCTCCTCCCACGGATTTCTACGGACACGACACGCTGAACCGCCGCCAATCGGCAGCGCTCTCCGGTGGGCGGCACTTCCCGGGAATGCAGAAATGCCCCCCGACGGTGGGTCGGGGGGCATTTCTGAATGGGTGTCCGGCGGCGTCCTACTCTCCCACATCCTGGCGGGTGCAGTACCATCGGCGCTGAAGGGCTTAGCTTCCGGGTTCGGGATGGGACCGGGCGTTTCCCCTTCGCTGTGGCCGCCGTGACTCTATGGAACCATGTCAACCTGTTCCGGCACCAACATCCCCGGGCGGGGTGTGGGTGGGGTGGTCGTGGTTCGGGAACCGCACAGTGGACGTGAAGCATTGAAGTGTTGTGGTGAAGTGTTCGGCTGATTAGTACCGGTCAGCTGCGACGGTCGTTGGTCCCGTCTTCCACGTCCGGCCTATCTACCCCGTGGTCTAGCGGGGAGCCTCTCACCCCTCGAGGGGGCGTGGAAACCTCATCTTGAAGCAGGCTTCCCGCTTAGATGCTTTCAGCGGTTATCCCTTCCGAACGTAGCCAACCAGCCGTGCTCCTGGCGGAACAACTGGCACACCAGAGGTTCGTCCGTCCCGGTCCTCTCGTACTAGGGACAGCCCTTCTCAAGT
>Ga0187809_10000122_pt1 | contig 52592 bp, 47 predicted proteins | sample NC_wetland_sal_i_8_FD_132415 | JGI IMG/M metagenome (GOLD analysis project Ga0187809, IMG submission 132415) | Wetland sediment microbial communities from Neuse River Estuary, North Carolina, USA - ASW_4 | ecosystem: Environmental > Aquatic > Freshwater > Wetlands > Sediment | place: USA: North... | reverse complement strand
TCGGGGATGTCCGCGATGACGTCGACCTTGCGGCGCCGCACGATGCCCATGTCGATCACCGCGGAGCGGGCGCCGGCGTAGAACCCCGGGTCGGCCGGAGTGAGGCCGGTCTCCTCCAGGGCGGTCATGAGCCGGCCGAGCGGCTTGGTGTCGTCGATCCACCCGAGGAACTGCCAGATGGCCCGGAAGTCCTCGATGTCGTTGATGAGCGGCGTGCCGGTGAGGGCCATGAGCAGGGGCCGGGCGATGCGGGCGCGGATCTGCTCGGAGATGGCCAGCACGTGCTGCGAGCGCTGCGACGTCTTGTTCTTGATGAAGTGCGCCTCGTCCACCACCATGCCGCGGAAGCCCAGGTGGCCCAGCCACCCGACGTGCCGGTCCAGCAGCTCGTAGTTGACGATGACGACGTCCGCGAACGCGTCCACCTCGTCGCCGTCGCCGTGCACCACGGTGGCGCGGCGCAGCGGGGTCCACAGCCCCACCTCGCGCGCCCAGTTGGTCTTCACCACGTTGGGGACGACGACGAGCAGCGGGTACGCGTCGGCGACCTGCGCCGCGAGGAGCGCCTGCGCCGTCTTGCCCAGGCCGGGCTCGTCGGCAAGCAGGAACGTGCGGTGCCCGCCGGCGGCGGCCGCGACCACGCGCGACTGGTGCGGCATGAGCTGCCGGTTGCCGGGCAGCGGCACCGGCCGCGGCTCGGGCAGCGCCATGCACGCCGGCCGCCCGTCGGCGGCCCGCTCGAACGAGGTGAACAGCGGGTCGAGCAGCTCCCAGCCCGCGAGCCGCCGGGCCCGCGCGGCGATCCGCTCGGCGGCGGCCTCGTAGTCGGGGGCGAGGAACGGGTTCGCCAGCTGGTGGGCGATCACCGACTGCGGCACCACCTGCGAGGCGACCTGCTCCGGCGGCAGCACCGCCACGGGCTCGGCCACCGGCTCCGGATCGGGCTCGAGCCCCGCGGCCCGCATGAGGTCCGCCTTGAACTGCCGCGCCGCGGCCGAGACGTGCGCGTCCTCGGTGAGCAGCTGCAGCAGGGAGGTGTCCCGGGCGGCCGTGCGGGCCAGCTGCGTCGCCAGCCCGTCGAGCCGCTTGAGCTGCTCCGCCCGGCGCGACGCGCTCAAGGTGGCGTCGGCCCGCAACCGGGCCTGCTCCTCGCGGATGAGCAGGGCCGCGACCTGGAACTTCGTGCGCATCGAGGGCCGCGTCGGGGGCCGGCGCACGATGCGCTCCACCTCACTGACCACCTCGGCCAGCACCGGGATGAGCCCCTGCGGGGCGCGGCTCGGCGCGGGCCGGCGCTGGGTGCCGGTGTCGCGGGACGCGGCACGTCGACGCTGCCCGCCGGCGTTGCTGCCCGACGACGACGCACGCCCGCCACCGCCATCGCCGCGCGCCGGGTTGGCGCCGCGCCGGCCTGGTTGTGCCACCACTCCTCCTTCGACCGCCCACACCCCGCCCGACGACGCACCCGGCCCGGGCGCCGGACCACGCACCGGCCACCGCACGGCGCGCTGCCGCATCGTGCGAGCGCGGCTTCACGCCGACGCTGCTCGGCGTCCGCCGCCCGCCCGTACGCGGGACCGTCCGCCGATGTCCCCAACCTGTCGCCCGATCGGGCGGGTCGTCGCCTCCTGGGCCGTGTGGCGGTACTCACGTCCTCGTCCGGCGAGACGAGCCGATGCTAGACCGCCGCGGCGGTCTCCCGCGGCCGACTCGCGTGCGGAGGGGCCGCCGACGCCGTCCCTCACCCCTCGCGCCTCAGCTGGCGGCGACGAGCTTGTCCACGGCCGGACCGATCGCGTCCACGAATCGCGGGACACCCGCCGCGCCCAGCGCGGCCAGCACCTGAGCTGGCGCGAGCGGGGGACGTCCGGTGGCGCTCGCCTGCTCGACGACGACGCGGGCGACGGTCCACTCGTCCAGGTCGGCGAGATCCAGCAGGAAGTCGTCCGCCGAGACGGCGTGCAACCCCAGCTGCGCCAGCGCACCGTTCGGGAAGTCCGCGAGGTTCGCGGTGACGATCGCGTCCGCTCCTCCGCGCTTCGCCGCGGCGATGACATGCTGATCGTTCGGGTCGGTGCTGACGACGATCCCCTCGGCGAGCGGCTCCCAGCCCTCGACCAGCGCGTCCTCGAACGACTCGTTCATCGCATGGATCCGCGAGGCGATCCGCGAGGGGTCCAGGTCCGGATGGACACGCAGCACGGCGTATCGAACCTCCTCGAGGATTCGACGTGACCAGAGCGGGCGGTACAAGCCGGCCTCGGCCGTTCGGAGCAGGGTGTCGGCGAGCGCGACGGGGACCAGGACGTTGGCATCCAGGAGCGCGGCGAACGTCACCTCGAGTCCCCCGACTTGCGAGCCCCCTTGAGCGCCTCCGCGTAGTCGGCGCCACTGTCGTCGTAGAGCCCGTCAGCCACAGCCTGGCGGGTCATCTCGTCCAGGGCACTGCGGCGCTCCACCCGGCGGCGCTCGCGGTAGGCCAGCAGGTCGTCGAGCCGCACCCGGCGATGTCGCGACGTGCGCTCGAACGGGATCTCGTGCTCTTCGAGCAGCCGGACGAGAGTCGGCCGTGAGAGGCCCAGCATCTCGGCCGCCTGGCTCGTCGTCAGGCGCATCGACACCGGCGCGACGGTGATCGCCTGCCCGTGCCTCAGCGCATCGACGACGTGGGACAGCAGCTCGTGCACCTCGACGGGCAGCTCGACCGCCACGCCGTCCGGCCCCACCAGCTTCGCGACCGGTGTGCTCAGGACGCGCGCGACCTCGTCGACCGCCTCGACATCTTTCGGGGGCAGCGTCACGGGACTGGATGCGGTGGCGGCCATAGGTTCAGTGTTGCTCAAAACGAAAAAAACGCAACCACATCACCGACACAGTCCAGCGCCAGGGCGGAGCGCGCGTCACTACGATTCGAGCCACCGACGACGAGCGGTCCGCAAGGGGGCGGTGCTCCATGTGGTGGTCACGCACAACTCGATCCATGGTGGCGCTCGGCCTCGTCCTGCCCGCGCTCGCCGGCTGCGCCGCCGTGACGGGCGGCACCGGCAGCGCCGGGTCGTGCGTCGGGCCCGAGGGACGGGTGCCGACGAGCACGGCGCCCGGCGAGACCGTCACCATCCCCGTGATGTACCTCTGGGACCCCATCGACTGTCAGGACACGAGCGTCAACGGCGCCGCGCTGCCGCCCCGCAAGGTCCTCGCCCAGGTCACGGTGGAGCTCCGGGGCCCGTGCTCGGCGGGCGCGCCCGTCGTGGCCTCGGACACGGCGAAGGTCAACGACGACCCCGACCACACCGCCACCGTCCACCTGGCGGTGCCGACCGACGCCCACGGCGTGTACTGGGTGCTGGTGTCCGGCATGCCTGTCGGCGGCATCAACGTCGGCCTCGACCCGGCCGCGTCCGCCCCGAGCTTCCCCTTCGACGTGAGCGCCTGCGCCACGGGAGCCTGACGGCTCGGGCGACGACCTATCGTCGAGCGGGCAGGTGCCGGGGCGCAAGGATGTCGCCATGGCCCCACCGCTCGACGCCGTCGCGTGGCCGGTGCGCACGGCGCGCCTCGCCCTGCGAGCGGCGACGCCGCTCGATGCCGATCCGACCTGGCGCTTCCGCCGGCTGGACAGCGTGAGCCGGTGGCTCACCCGCACGCAGCCGTCCCTTGAGGACTACCCCTTCTCGTTCGAGGACCCGGACCGGCTGGCGAAGACGCTGCTCATCGAGCTCGACGGCGAGGTGATCGGCGACCTGATGCTCGCCGTGGAAGACGGCTGGGCCCAGACCGAGGTCGTCGAGCGGGCCCGCGGCGCGCAGGCGGAGCTGGCCTGGGTGCTGCACCCGGACCACGTGGGGCACGGCTAAGCGACCGAGGCGGTCCGGGAGCTCATCCGGATCTGCTTCGAGGACCTCGGCCTGCGTCGCGTCACAGCGAGCTGCTTTGCCGACAACGCCGCCTCCTGGCGCCTCATGGAGCGCGTCGGGATGCGCCGCGAGCTGTATGCGGTGCGGGAGGCGCTGCACCGGTCTGGTGAGTGGCTCGACAGCATGGGCTACGCGCTCCTCATTGAGGAGTGGCGCGCCCTCCCGCAGCGCGCCGGCCCGCTCACCGCCTCAGTCGATGCGCCGTGCGTCAAACCGCCGGCTGGGCGCGATGGAGGCCGCGACCAGGGCCGCGGAACCGACCACGCAGGCGGCCGCCACGGGCCCGGCCGGCGGCATCGTGGCGGTCTTGAGCGAGGGAGCGAGCGCCAGGACCGCCGCGAAGAGCACGACGAACGGGACGATGCCCAGGACGCGCGCCTTGGTGTACCCCAGCCAGAAGTAGACGGGGAAGTGCAGCGCCACGACCAGGACGAAGAGCACGGGGCTGGCCGCGACGAGCAGCGCCAGCTCGGTCACGGTGACGCTCACGCCGAGCACCACGGCCATCGCGGCGCTGAGCGCCAGCCCAACCACCGCGGTGGCCACGTAGATCGCGAAGGCGAACGCGTGGCGGCCGACCACGATGCGAGAGCGGCCGATCGCCAGCACCCCCGCGCTGGGCAGCGGCCTCGTAGTCGGGCGCGAGGAGCGGGCTCGCCAATTGGCGCGCGATGACCGACTGCTGCACCACCTGCGCCGCGGCGGCCTGGGTCAGCGCCACCACCGCGGGCGCGGACTCCAACTCGGGCTCCACCTCGAGCCCCGCGGCGCGCTCGGTCAGGGTCCGCCGAGCGTTTGGATCTCGCGCAAGTAGTCGGCAGCCCGTGTCTGACCGACTCGTACAGCGCTGTCATCAGCCATCAACGATGGATGCCGGACTTGATGGCACGGCTCAGCCAGGTCACCCATCGCCCAACGGAGGGGCCGGGTCGGCAGTTGTCCGCCGCCGCACCATCGAGTAGGCGAGCCAGTCAACGTCGGCCTCCTTTGACCTCATGACCAAGGATGCGACGAACTCCTTCTCACGCTTGGCAATCTCTTCGTCGCCGAGCTTCATCTCGGCGAACGGGTCGTCGCCCAACGCCCACATCGGGTGTGGCTGAAGTAGACGATCGTAGGCCAGCACTAGCCGGTCGTGGGTGCCGTCCACGTTTCTTGTCGAGAGCGAATCGAGTGCATCTCCCGTGTCGCGCGCGTACTGGCATGCGGCAACTCCGGTCCACGGAGAGCCCATGGCTTGCGCGAGTGCGTCCAACTTCTCGACTTCATGGTCTGTAAGGCCGGTCGCGGTTCGCTTGACTTCGATCGGGACGAACTCGCCCTGGCGGGTCAGCATAAGCAAATCCGCCTCGCCTACATCGTTAGGCTCCCCAGGTCGGCGAACACTCATGCCCGGGTGCAGGCCAATGAGCCGGCTTTGTGAACCGAAGCCAAAAACCGACGCAAAGAATCGCGCGACAAGAATATGACCCATCGCGTCGCTCTCATACACGCGTCGAACTTGTTCGCTAAGGCGGTACTTGAAATCGATCATCGGCCTATCGCCGAACGGAAACGCAATCAGGCGAACACAGCCGCGACACGTGATCGGAGGAGCGAAATTCGCGACCGGGACCCATTGTTTTGCGCCGCAATTTGGGCATTGAAGCGGAAAGCCCTTAATAACAACGTTGGACTGCTCCGCCCACGAGAGCCAATACTTCGCAGCCGCGTCACTGTTTCCAAGCGCTCGTTTGAAGTCATGGAACGACTTTTCCGGCAGCTCGTCAATGGATGCAGGGACCGAATCAGTTGGCTGCGCATCGAAGCCAGTCCGCCTGAGGCGATCCTTATACCAGTTGAAACCCTGTCGAGCCGCCATGGACTCTAGCAGGCTCAACAAGGGCGCATGGCAGAGCATATAGGCGTGCGCCACGTCGCCAAGCATCTCGACGAGAATCCTCGCGGCTATACCTGGAGCCGACTCGCTCAACTCAAAGCCACGAACAGAGGCAAGGCTGCGAGCGATGACTACACGAGATGGCCACTCGACCGACGACACCTTCTCGGCCGAACGGGGCGAAGACCACGTGGTGTGAGCGTTGTTGTAGAACGCTCCGTTGTATGGGTCGACACGGTAGTCATTGCTAAGGGGGAGCGGGGCGTCCTCGACGGAGACATCAAACTGCATGATGAGCAGAGGGTTGATATTTCCTCTCTCCAAGACGTCGTGGTAGTTCGCTGGATCAACGGGCTTATATGACGCCCGACCGTCCCTCCAAACCAGCACCTCGTCTCGGCTCAGTCCGAGCACTGTACCAAACGTGAGTACGTCCAATGGAGATCGGACGGACACCCCCTGTACGCCATTGAGTGACTTCAGCAGCTCTTCAGTGGACAAGCTAGTGCTGGTGACATACAAGGACGCGGCCGAGAATCCATGTCGTGCGATGCCCGGCCCATGGGTAAGCTTCTGTACCGCGGCAGCCGAAAACTCATTGATCGGTATGCCGATCGGTGTTGCGTAGAAATCGCCGTGAGCCGCTCGAAGGTTCCAAAGCAAGGCAAGGTCTTCCATCGACCCCACAGAGCAAACCACGAGAACGTTCGGGCCAGCGTCATGCTTCGCGAATTGAGGGTTGGGGAGGACTGGTCTGTCGGAGCGGATAGAGCTACTTGCCGTACTGACATACGACAGTTTCGTCATAGACAACTGCCGAGGTGTAGACACTCTCTCCCTCGGCCACGTGCGGCAAATCAGGTCGTCCAGCGATCCCGTCGTGGTCTCACGTCGAACCTGCACAAAGTCAGAGAAGTTGATGTCAGGAAGCCAATTCCCGGATCTCACGAGTTCTGGATTCACCTTATCAGGCAAGAGGCCGAGACACGCCGCGTATATTCCTTGCCACGGATCATCGTCGCCCAACGTGACAACTTCAACGGGAACGGTCTTTTCGGGCTTCCGATAGGGAAGCAGCCCTGCCGCCAATTGCGATCTGGTTACGTCTCTCGCCTCCTCAAGATCGGGGATCTGCTGAAGCGTCATTTCAGGGTCGTAGCGGACACCAAGCACATCATCGATCTGCGAACCCGGCAAGGTCGAACGATACATTTCGGGGATCGGGCCAGAACTACGGATCGGGAGGAGCACATTTGCTCCTCCTCCCCAAACTTGACACTCCAACTCAATCGTCGCCTGGAAACTCGATGGTGAGTCGGCGTCGAATGGTAGTGCGATCCTCCGCGGTCGCGCGCTGATACGAGCGACGTGCGGCCCGTTGAGGCGTTCCGCATCTAGGAAGAGCGTCATAGACTCATAGTCGCACGCGCAGTGGCGTGAGCAGTCGAGTCCCTGATAGTGGTGTAGCGCTGGGGCCGTGGGGCGTCGTGGACGACGACGCGGTCACCGCGTGATCCTTCGAGTGAACCTTCCACAGCACTCTCGAATGGAGCATCACGATGACCGCTGCACGCATTGTCGAACCGGCCGGCGTCTTGGGCGAGGCCTTGTCCGGAGCGTCCCCGGACCTGATGCGGCACCTACTGACGACGGTGATCAACTCGTTGTTGTCGGCCGACGCGGACGCGCGGTCTGCGGCGCCGAGTGGGGTCGGCAGTCCCCGGATCGGGTCAACCAGCACAACGGCTACCGGCATCGGGACCTGGACACTCGCCTCGGCACGCTCGACGTGGCATTCCCGAAGCTGCGCACCGGGTCTTACTTCTCGGAGTGGCTGCTCGAGCGGCGCAAGCGGGCCGGGGCGGCGCTGATCAGCGTGGTCGCGACCTGATACCTGTTGGGCGTGTCCACCCGGCGGATGGACAAGCTTGCCGCGTCCCTCGGGATCACGAGCCTTTCCAAGTCGCAGGTCTCGCCCATGGCCACCGACCTGGACGAGCGGGTCACGGCCTTCCGCACCCGGTCGCTGGCCGACGCCGGCCCGTTCACATTCCCGGCCGCCGACGCCTTGCCGATGAAGGTCCGCGAGAGCGGGCGCGTAGTCAACGCAGTCGTGCTCGTGGCCAGCGGGGTCAACGCCGACGGGCACCGAGAGGTCCTAGGTGTGAAGGTCGCCACCGCCGAGACCAAGGAAGCGTGGAACGTGTTCTTCGCCGACCTGGTCGCCCGCGGCCTATCCGGGGTCCGGCTGGTCACCTGCGACGCCCACGCCGGCCTGGCCGAGGCGATCGGCGGCGAACCTGCCCGGAGCGTCCTGGCAACGCTGCCGCACCCACTACGCCGCCAACCTCATGAGCACCTGCCCGAAGAGCTCCTGGCCCACCGTGAAGGCGATGCTGCACTCCCTCCACGACCAGCCGGCCCAAGGACGTGCACACCCGGTTCGACAAGCTCCTGGACGCCGTGGCCGACAAGCTGCCCGGTGTCGCCGAGCACCTGGACACCGCCCGCGCCGACCTCCTCGCCTTCACCGCGTTCCCCAAGGACCTGTGGCGTCAGATCTGGTCGAACAACCCCAATGAACGCCTCAACCGCGAGATCCCTCGCCGCACCGACGCCGTCGGAATCTTCCCCGACCGGCCCTCCCTGACCCGCCTCGTCGGCGCCGTGGTGGCCGAACAACACACGAATGGGCCGAAGGACGCCGCTGCTTCGCCCTCGACCTGCTGGCCAAATCCCGCCTCAACCTCATCCCGAACACCGAGGAGGTCGGCCACCAACCCCTGGCACTGAGAGCCTGACCAGCAAGAGAATCACCCAGCCGCGCTACACCACTCCCAGGGACTTGCCCCCTGTACGCCTAGACCTGATCGAACCGAGCATCCGCAACGCGCGGCGGCGGTGGCCGACGCGGGCGATCGAGAAGCACGACTTCGCGCCACTCCTCGCTTCCTGCTCGGCTAACGATCTTGACTCTGAACTCTGGGAGCACACCGCCGCTGCCCAGGCTGAGCGTGAATCGGCCGTAGGTGCCGCACGGAATCGGGCCGATCTCGGCGGTTGCCCCGTAGTCCATACCCGTCCTCGCGACCGGATGACGGATACGCCCTTCAACCTCTCCCAGGATCGGCTCGTGCACGACCACGGAGGCCAAGTCGGTGGGTCCCTCATTGGTGACCCGGTAGATGACCGCCGTGCCGTCGTGTTCGGCGAGTGCTTCAACCGCGACGAGCAGCTGCGGCTGCCGCCGTCGATGGTCCTCGGCACGGTCGGCCTCCGCCGTGATCGTCGCAGCCCCCGCGGACTTCTCTGCAGCGTCTGCGGAGCGCTTCGCTTCGGCCAAGCTTGCCTGCGCGGCGTCTGCAGAACGCTTCGAGTGGCGGAGGGACAGCACGGCGACCACCGCGCTGACCACCGCCACCGTGGTCGCGATCATGGTCAAGGGAAGCATGCGCCGACGGTAGAGCACCTGGCGACGGTTCCGTAAGGTCGGAGTCCGGCGGTGCTTAGCCTTCGCCGCAACGGCGCTCTTCCGGCTCGCTAACAACGAAAACCGATCGCCTCGCAGGAGCGCACACCAAACGCACAGACGACCGCCGTCGCGCGTGGCACCCCTGTGGCTAGCGGTAATTCACGACAGCACCAAGCGGCGGCGGAACAACGGTCGGCTGTCCGGTCAAGCGACGGTACAGCACCTCGTCATCCGCTGGTAGACAGTAGTGCGTATACCCGTACGGGTGTAGCACGTCAGGGATATTGTCAACACTCGCCCCCTCCATGACGACCGCCAGGAACTTGCGCGGTCCACCATTTGGTTCGTAGTACAACTCCTCGGTGATGATTAGCCCTTCCCACCGCACACCTCGACCCGCAGTTGGGTTGCCACTCTGCTCAAAGCGCTCGCGGTACAACGGCGAAACCAGGCACAGAACGAAGTCTGCGTCTCGAACCTCGTCCATCATCCATCTGGGCCAGAAGACACCCGTGTGCTCGACGTATCGATCGATGTGCGCCTCGACGCCTCGGATTCGGAGAGAGTCGGCGAGGTCGAGCGCGCGGTTCGCGTGGCCCGGGACGCCGGGGTCGTGGGCGTAGCTGATCAACACCCGGACCGGCTTCGGGGCGGTCATTGCGGACCGCTTTCGGCGCGTTCCCGAGCGAGACTCGTCAAGGGGTCATCGTTGCCCAGTTCTGAGGCGGCAAAGCGAGCGGCGTCGGCGAGTGCTCGTCCCGACTCCTCGTTTCGTCCCTCCTTCTCAAACACGGACGCAAGGGCAAGCAGTGCGCGCGTTCGCGCCCGAACGTCATGGGTCTCGTCCGCAGTACTCGCCAGAAGCGCCAGGACGTCACGCGATGCGATGAAGGCGTCCTCGTCGGCCAGAACCTCGGCGAGTCGGAGGAGGGCGGCAACGCGGACACGATCGTCGGCGACACATCCCTCAGACTGGAGCCCCTCCGCGAGAGCACTCCAGGAACCGTCGAGGTCACCTTCGAGAGCAAGAACCTCGGCGAGTGCCAACTTAGCGGTTGCCCGCATCCGGGGGTTCCCCGACGCCTCGACACCTCGAAGGACGTCGCGGGACGCCCTAAAATCACCTTGGCGAGCCAGGGTGCGAACCAGACTCATACTCAGCGCCAGCGAGGCGCTGCTCTCGGCACCGATCGAGCGCCTCGCGATCTCAAGGCTCGACTCCAAGACCAAGGCCGCTTCGTCGTACCTCCCGGCCTCATCGAGGCTACGCGCCAACTGCGCCATCGCCGAGAGGGTGCTCTGATGCTCTGCGCCCAAGGAATCTGACGACCACGCCGCAACGCGCTGGAGCACCTCAATCCGCTGGCGGGTTCGCGAGCTTCCCCGCGGCGCGCGGCGCACAAGTTCATCCACGACGAACGCCGACGCAACGGGCGCCGCCGCAAGATCGGTCTCAAGCAAGCGGAAGAGCGTCTCTGTCGGTGTCTTCGCGCGGTTCGCCGATGGCGAACTCTGAGACCTCTGGCCTGCGCCCAAGACGGCTAGTGCCGCTTCGACTGCCTCCCCGACATTGCGGGCGTCGCGGTCGAGGGTGACAGTGCGAAACCGCTGCGACAGCCAGTCCGTTGCGGGGCGGCCATCGCCAACCAAGATCGGGAGAATTGGAAGACTGCCGGCGGACGCGCGTTGGATCGCCGACGAGAGCTCGAGTGAGGTCCAACTGCCCTCTTGCATCGGGCCGGGGTCAATGAAGATGAAGAGGTCCGCAGCAGCCAGGGCATCCTCAATCGCGCGATGCAGCGGCTTCCCGGGCTCGATGCGCTCAGGGTCAAACACTTGAACGTCCGAAGCCCGCAGGCTCTCTGACAGGCGGAGTGCAAGTACCCGATCCCTCATCGCGTGCGACAGGAAGACGCGGCGAGCCACAGCAGTTTCCTCAGTCTGGTCTGTTTCGGAGTATCCGGCGACGTCTGCGACGTTAGCGTCAGGCAACGAGCCCTCGCTAGCGTCGTTCTCGCGCGCGGGCCGTCGGCTACCCGCCTCCCAGGGTCGGCGCGTGATCGTCACCCTAGGCGGCCGCGAGCGTCCGTCCACGTCCTTGACAGGCCGTCCACTTCCTGAGACAAGTCGCTAACCACACGCTGACCAATGCCCGGCAAATCGGACACCGTCCTGACAGCGTCCGGGCGGCGATATGGCCCTGAACAGCATGAGAACTCTGTGCGCCTGAGCGGATTCGAACCGCCGACACCCGCTTTAGGAGAGCGGTGCTCTATCCCCTGAGCTACAGGCGCGTCGGGCGTTGCCGCCCGCGCGTCCGCGGGCCCGGGGGCCGTGCGGACGACGACGAGCCTACCGGGCGCCCCGGCCCCCGCCGAGAGCCGGCACCGGCGGCCCGAACCCCCACCTGTTGACAGCGCTCCCACCCGGGGCGAGCCTGGTCGGCATCGGGGGTGCCCCACAGCGCAGTGCACCGGCGCCCACCGCACAAGGGAATCGAGATCCACCCGCCGGCGCACGGTCGCGCCGGCTCGTCAGAGTGGGAGCGTTCTCATGACAGGAACAGCAACGAAGCTCGTCTCCGTCGCGGCAGCCGCCGCCCTCGTCGTCCTGGCCGCCGGCCCCGCCGCGGCGTGCCGCACACCGGACCCGGCCGGCAACCCGCTGCAGCCGGGCGCCCGGCTGTACGTCAACCCGCACAGCACCACCGCCCAGGCGGCGGCCAAGCTCCGCGGCCCGGCGTGGCCCGGCAGCCCCAAGGCCGACGCCCAGCTGCTCGCGCGGTTCCCCTCCGCCACCTGGTTCACCGGCGGCACGCCGCGCCAGGTCCGCACCGACGTCGCCGCCGTGGTCCGCGGTGCGCAGCGCGCCCACGCGGTCCCCGTGCTCGTCGCCTACAACACGTCCAACCGCGACTGCGGCCAGTACTCCGCGGGCGGTGCGCAGACCACCGCCGAGTACGAGGCGTGGATCGACGGCCTGGCCGCAGGCATCGGCGACGCCCCGGCCGCGGTCATCCTCGAGCCCGACGGCCTCGGGCTCATCCCCAACTACGTGAGCAAGATCGACGGCAGCTCCAACTGCACCATCGCCGGCGTGGACCCGGCGCAGCGCTTCACGCAGCTCGGCTACGCCATCGACCGGCTCAAGAAGGGCCACCGCACGGCCGTCTACCTCGACGCCACGCACACCGGCTGGCAGAACGTCGGCGAGTCCGCCCAGCGGCTGCTCGAGGCCGGCGTGCAGCGCGCGGACGGCTTCTTCCTCGACGTCTCCAACTACCAGTTCAGCCCGAACCTCGTCGACTACGGCACGTGGGTCTCGGACTGCATCGGCCTGGCGGAGCGTGACAGCGCCGCCGACCCGACGGCCTACGACTTCGGCGGCAGCTGCGGCAACCAGTACTGGGACGGCGGCCCGGCGACGAGCTGGGCGGGCGCCGCGCTCGACAACACGAAGGTCTGGAGCAACCAGCCCTACAGCGGCGTGGCCGACGACCTGACGTGGAACACGGTCGGCATCGACTCCCGCTACGCCGCGGCGCTGGGCACCACGAAGGCCACCACGCACTTCGTCATCGACACCAGCCGCAACGGCCAGGGCCCGTGGGTGGGCACCCTCGACTGGTGCAACCCGCCGGGCCGGGGCCTGGGGCTGCGGCCGACGACGACCACGGGCAACCCCCTGGTCGACGCCTACCTCTGGGTGAAGGTGCCCGGCGAGTCCGACGGCCAGTGCGACCGCTCGGGCACGGGGACCGACCCGGAGTGGGGCGGCATCGTCGACCCCGCGGCCGGGGCGTGGTTCCCGGCGCAGGCGCACCAGCTCATCGCGCTGGCCAAGCCCGCGCTGACGTAGCGAGGAGGTCGCAGAGAGCCGCGAACGTAGCGCGAACCGGCGAATGCTCGAGTCCTGCATGTTTCGACGCGGTCCCGTAGGTGCCGGGCGGCCCGCGGCCAGAGAGAGTGCCTAGAAGCCGATGTAGGCGGCGACCCCTTGCAGAGCGATCGCGGCGGCGACGAGCGACATCCGCAGAGCCTGGTTCCTGTCTCTGTTGGGTGCCGTTCTGCGGCCACGGGAATGGGAAGGCGCCTTGTCAGCAGCGACCTTCGGGCCGAGCCACAGGCACGAAGCGGAGACGGCGGTCGCAAGCAGGCAAAGAACCCTGGCGAGGAGCACCTGGAGCACAACGCCCGCAATCAGCGCGGTCAGCGCCGTGACCGTCGGGGAGACGTACCACCATCGCCGCCGGGTCGCGGCCGCGAGCCCAGGATCGGGGACCAGAGCTCCCGTCGTGACTAGCGCCACGAGCAGGGAAGCCACAAGGCATGCGACCGCTGTCGCGACGCCGGCCTGACTACCGGCCACCACTGCCTCCACGTCCTATGGACGATGCACAGGGGGAGATTCGCGGAAGGGACCGGGCGCATTCGGGGCTGTTGGCCGGTCTCAGTACCACTCAGGGGGAACCACGGAAGCAGACCAGATGTCGGGAACGGTTTCCGGATGACATGAACTCCGCCGTCCAGCGAGTCGGGCGACTTCGATGATCCTGCCTTTGCGCCGAGAACGCCTGACCTACTTGGCGACGCGCGCCGCGCGCGCCTCTTCGACGCTTCTATAGAAGTTGGCCACTCCTCGAAAGTCGATCCGTCGCGCCGCACGCTCGTTCAAGCCCAAACGCCGGGCCAGCAGTTGTTGCGCCTTGCGGACGTTTCGGCGCCACATGAACAGTGCCAACGCCGCGTACGCGGCGAGCAGCAGGACCGGGCTAACGGCCACGGGTTGTGAAACGTCGGCGAAGTCAAGCGCCACTGCGCAGGCGACGGTCACGATCGCGACGACCGGGATAAGCACCGTCCACGTGTAGGCCCTTGACACGAGCTGGATCTCAGCCAGTTCAAGCACACCCTCCCAAGTCCTGGAAGCCCTTCCGACAAACACGATCACTCCTTCGCACAGCCGGACTCCGCATGAGGGGATCGATCCGCAGAACAGTGCCCCGAACATGAACCTACCGAAGGCTTCGCCGACGAGGTATCAGGGCACCCGCTTGTAGCCATGAGGGTTCTCTGGATTGTCTGACAAATATCAATGCCCAAGGTCGCCAATGTCCGCCCCGGCGGCCGTGCAGTCGGCCTGCACACGTCGGTCCGCGGTGAAGTACGCGTCCGCCTCTCCGTTGTTCAACGCCATCTTGTTCAGGTGGCTGTACGCGTCCCGGATGTCGTTCTGGAGTGCCTGCCATCGGGCGTCAGCGCTGGCCGCTTGCGCGGCTTCGGACTGGGCCCTCGCCCGAACCGCCTCGGTCTCGGCGAACGTCTTCGCGACCGAGCGGCGGTTCGTGTTGGCGTACGCCTGGCACGCGTCCTGGGCGGCCGCATGCCCGGGTGCGCAAGCAGCAAGGCCAGCTGTCACAAGGACGACAGCTGCGGCCGCGAGCGAACGAGTGCGCGCCACGACCGCCATGATGCCGCAGACCGGCGGCATGCGGCCGAAACGCCGTCGACCGTGTAACGGCCGCCGGTCGCGGTTTCGAGGTCCGGCGGTACCGTCGACGCCATGACGCACGGCGACGAGGCCCCGGTCGAAAAGGTCAAGAAGCCCAAGAAGTCCAAGAAGGGCGCGGGCCGGCACCCGGACAAGATCCCGAACGACGTCTACGAGGCCGAGCTGTTCCGACTCCAGACGGAGCTCGTCAAGCTGCAGACCTGGGTGCGCGCCACCGGGGCCCGGATCGTCGTGGTCTTCGAGGGACGTGACGCGGCCGGCAAGGGCGGCACCATCAAGCGGTTCACCGAGTACCTGAGCCCCCGCACCGCGCGCATCGCGGCCCTGCCGACGCCGACGGAGCGCGAGAAGACCGAGTGGTACTACCAGCGGTACGTCGCGCACCTGCCGGCGGCCGGCGAGATCGTCGTGTTCGACCGCTCCTGGTACAACCGCGCGGGCGTCGAGCGCGTCATGGGCTACTGCACGCCGAAGCAGTACACGGAGTTCATGCGGCAGACGCCGATCTTCGAGCAGATGCTCGTCGACGACGGGATCCTGCTCCGCAAGTACTGGTTCTCCGTGTCGGACGGTGAGCAGCTGCGCCGGTTCAAGTCGCGCCTGTCCGACCCGCTGCGCCAGTGGAAGCTCTCGACCACCGACCTGGAGTCGATCTCCAAGTGGGAGGACTACTCCCGCGCCAAGGACGAGATGCTGGTGCACACCGACGTGCCGGCCGCGCCGTGGTTCATCGTCGAGTCGGAGATCAAGAAGCACGCGCGGCTCAACATGATCAGCCACTTCCTCTCGTCGGTCCCGTACACCGACGTGGCGCAGCCGAAGATCGCGCTCCCGGACCGCCCCGCGCCGAGCACCGGCTACGTGCGGCCACCCCGCGAGCTGTCGACGTACGTGCCGGACCACGTGGCCCAGCTCATGGGCGACAAGGAGAGCCACTTCTAGGCAACGCCGAGTTGGCGCCCGACGCCGCCGGGGCATCCACCCAGGTCACGCCTGCGCGCCAACCATTCCCCATGCGAGGATCGCAGCATGACGACGAGCGACGCGCCCCTCGACCCCATGGCCAACGGGCTGGACGCCCGCCTCTGGGTGGAACGGATCGGGCACCGCCGCTACACGGGCTACAACGACCGCGGCGCGCGCGTGGAGATCGGCAACACCGGCGACGAGGGCGTGTTCGGCCCGGTCGAGCTCATGAAGCTCGCGCTCGCCGGCTGCGCCGGCCTCACCGCCGACAACTCCCTGTCGCGCCGCCTCGGCGACGACGTCCCCGTGACCATCGAGGTGGGCGGCCCCACCGACGGGCCGGAGGACCGCGTGCCGGCGTTCGCCGAGCGGCTCGTCGTCGACCTCACGAGCCTGGCCGACGACGAACGGGAGAAGCTCCTCGTGGTGCTCGACCGGGCCATCACCGAGCACTGCACGGTGAGCCGCACGCTGCAGGCCGGCGCCACCGTGACCCTCACGGTCGCGGGCGAGGGGTGAGCCGCATGCCCCTGCTCGACGCGGCGCTCGACAAGGCGGTCACCGTGCCGTCGGCGAGCATCCACGCGCACGTGGCGTCGGTGCGCCGGCGCAACCCGGGGGCGGACCCGCAGCACGTGGTGCGGCTGCTCGAGAGGGAGTACCTCACGGTGGTCACCGCCACCGGGGGCGCGGTGGGCGTGGCGGCCGCGGCCCCGAGCGTCGGCACCGGCGTCGCCACCGCTCTGACCGTCAGCGACGTGGCGACGTTCTTCGGCGCGTCGGCCGCGTTCGCGCTGGCCGTGGCCTCGGTGCACGGCATCGAGGTCGACGACGCGGAGCGGCGCAAGGCGCTGCTCATGGCCACCCTGCTGGGCGAGCCCGGCGCGGCGGTGGTGAGCGACGCCGCCGGCATCACCACGGTGCGCGTGGCCCGCACGCTGCTCACGCGCCTGCCGCTGGGTACGGTGCGCCGCGTCAACGCCCAGCTCGCGAAGCGCCTGGTCAAGCGGCAGGTGGTGAAGCAGGGCGGCCTCGCGCTGGGCCGGCTGGCGCCGTTCGGCATCGGCCTGCTCATCGGCGTCGCCGGCGGCCGGGCGCTCGGGCGCACCGTGGTGACCGGCGCCCGCACGGCCTTCGGCCCGGCCCCCGAGCGCTTCGACCGCACGATCGAGACCTGGCCGGCGCCCCCTGCCCTGCCCGCCGACCCCGCCTGACGGCGGTCCGGTCCCGCACCCGTCGCGGGGCCGGGCCCGCCACCGGCCATCGCGTCGTCGCCCCGCCCACCAGGGCAGGCGACGCTCCGGCCGCTACAGCGCGAGCGCCACCCGCGCCCCCTCCTCCACGGCGTCGGCGAGCCGGCGCACGCGCTTGGCGTCACCGATGACGTGCACGGGCACGCCGAGTGTCTCCAGGTCAGGCACCAGCGACGCGTCCGAGGCCTCCCCCACCGCCATGACCACGGTGTCGAAGCCCTCGAGCGTCACCGGCCCGCGCGGCGTGTCGCACTCGGCGCCGTCCTTCGTCAGCCGCCGCACCGTGGTGGACCGCCGGATCTCGACGCCCGCGGCGCGCAGCCCGGCCAGCACGAAGCCCAGGGTCAGGGAGCTCAGTCCGGTGCCGATCGCCTCGGTCATCTCCACCACGGTCGCGGTGCTGCCGAGCGCCACCACGTGCTCGGCGGTCTCCAGCCCCACCAGGCCGCCGCCGACGACGAGCACGTTCGGCCCCACGGTGGCGCGGCCGGCGAGCAGGTCGACGGCCTGCACCACCTGCACGCCGTCCGACTCCAGGTGCAGGTCCACGGGCGTGCCGCCGGTGGCCACCACCACCTCGTCGGGCGCGAGCGCCTTCACCACGTCGTGCGTCGCGGCCGTGCGCGTGCGGACGTCCACGCCGTGCAGCTCGCACATGTGCTGCCAGTAGGCCACCGCGCGCGCCAGCTCCTGCTTGCCCGGCGGCACGCAGCCCGGCACTGCCTGCCCACCGAGCGTCGCGGAGCGCTCCAGGAGCGTCACCGTGTGCCCGCGCGCCGCCGCGACCCACGCGGCCTCCAGGCCACCCGGCCCGCCGCCGACGACGACCACGTGCCGCCGCACCGGTGCCGGCGCGATCCGCATGGTCAGCTCGTTGCCGGAGAAGGGGTTGACCATGCAGCTGACGCCGGCGCCGACGGTCATGGCGTCCAGGCACCGGCTCATGCACGCCACGCACGGCGCGATCTCGTCGGTGCGCCCCTCGGCCACCTTGCGCGGGAAGTCCGGGTCGGCGATGGACGCCCGGCCCAGCGCGACGAAGTCGACCACGCCCGAGGCGAGCACCTGCTCGGCGTGCAGCGGGTCGCTGATGCGGCCCACGCCGATGACCGGGATGGTGACGGCCTGCTTCACGGCCGCCGCGCTGGGCAGCTCGTACCCGGGCGCCACCTGCGACGGCGCGATGATGTACTGCATCGACGCGTAGACGCCGTTGGAGACGTCGATCGCGTCGTACCCCGCGGCCTCCAGCAGGGTGGCGAGCACCGCCGCCTGCGCCGGCTCGATCCCGCCCGGCACGCGCTCGTCGGCGCTGATGCGGATGAGCAGCGGGTACTGCGGCCCGCACGTCGCCCGGATGGCCCGCGCGATCTCGGTGGCGAACCGCGCCCGGTTCACCAGCGAGCCGCCCCACTTGTCGTGCCGCTTGTTCGAGTACGGCGAGAGGAAGTTGTCGACGAGGTAGCCGTGCGCGCCGTGCACCTCGACGCCGTCGTAGCCGGCTGCCTTGGCGCGACAGGCCGCGGTGGCGAACGCCGTGACCAGGCCCCAGATCTCCTCGTCGGTCAGCTCGTGCGGCATCTCCTTGTTCACCGGGCACGGCACCGGCGAGGCCGCCACGGGCCGCAGCCCGCCGGTGGCGGCGGAGGTGGTCTCGCGGCCCGCGTGGTGCAGCTGCACGACGATCTTCGCGCCGCCCGTGTGCGCGGCGTCGACGATGCGGCGCGCGCCCGGGATGTCGTCGTCGCTCCACAGCCGTGGCTCCGCCGGGCCGCCGAGGCCCTCCGGGGACACGCACGTGTACTCCTGGACGATCAGCCCGAACCCGCCCTCGGCCCGGGCGGCGTAGTACGCGACCAGCTCGTCGCCCACCGATCCGTCCGCCTCCGTGTGGAACGAGCCCATGGGAGGCATCACCATGCGGTTCTTCAGCGTCAGGGAGCCGATGCGGCCCGCGGACAGCAGGTGCGTGAACATGCCCAGTCCCTCCGTCGCGACGGTGCAGTCCACCCCCATGCTTCGCGCACGGCCGCACCCCGGCGAGGGGCTATTCGTCCCGAGCACCCCGTCTCCGGTCCCCGCCCGCACGCCCCGCCCCTCCCCTCTCCCCCCTGCCGTCCCACACACCTCCGCCGAACACGGCAGTTGGTGTCGAACACGGCAGGCAGGACTGCCGTGTTCGACACCAACTGCCGTGCTCGACGCGAGAGGAGAGGAGTGGGGAGGGAGGGGAGATAGGAGAGGGGGGAGGGAGGAAGGGGTGGGGAGGGAGGAAGGGGTGGGGACCGTTACCAGCGGTGGTGGACGTGGAAGCGGATGGACTCGTCGTAGATCCGCTGCAGCCCCGTGAGGGTCTCGTGGTCCAGCGGCGGCAGCTCCGCCGCCTCGGCGTTGCCGAGGGCCTGCTGCGGCGAGCGTGCCCCGGGGATCACCACGGACACCCCGGGCTGGTCGATCACCCAGCGCAGCGCCAGCTGCGCTGTCGTCGCCCCGGCCGGCGTGAAGCTGGCGACCTCGCGCGCGGCGACCACGCCCACCTCGAACGGCACGCCCGCGAACGTCTCGCCGACGTCGAACGCCTCGCCGTGGCGGTTGTACGTGCGGTGGTCGGTGGCGGCGAACGTCGTGTGCTCGTCGTACTTGCCCGTGAGCAGGCCGGACGCCAGCGGGACCCGCGCGATGATGCCGACGCCGGCCTCGCGCGCCGCGGGGAGCACCTCCTCGAGCGGCTTGCGCCGGAACACGTTGAGGATGATCTGCACGGTGGCCACGTTCGGCCGCGCGATGGCGAGCAGCGCCTCCTCGACGGTCTCCACGGACACGCCGTACGCGGCGACGCGGCCCTCCGCGACGAGCGTGTCCAGGTCGTCGTACGTCCGCTCCCGCCGGTACACGTCCGTGGGCGGGCAGTGCAGCTGCACCAGGTCGATCGTGTCGACGCCCAGGTTGGCGCGCGAGCGGTCGTTCCACCGGCGGAAGGCGTCGAGCGTGTAGGCGTCCGCGACGTGCGGGTCGGCGCGGCGGCCCATCTTCGTCGCCACCGTGATGCCCTCCCGGCCCCGCTCGGCGAGCACCGCGCCGACGAAGGCCTCCGACCGCCCGTCGCCGTAGACGTCGGCCGTGTCGAGGAACGTCACCCCCGCGTCGAGCGCGGTGGTGAGCACGGCGCGCGCCGCCTCGTCGTCCACCTCGCCCCAGTCCGCGCCCAGCTGCCAGCAGCCGAGCCCGACGACGCCTACGGAACGGCCGGTGCGGCCGAGCACCCGAGTCTCCATGCGAGGGAACCTACCGGGTGCGGCCGTGCTCGGGATCCCGCCGGGGACGTCGTAGGCTCGCCCACGGCCACGACACCGACGCGCGAACCGCCGAGGAGAACGATGAGCACCACAGCCCCTGGGGCGACCCCCCGGCACTACCTGATGTGCGAGCCCACCTATTACACGGTGTCCTACGAGATCAACCCGTGGATGCACCGGGAGCAGGCGACGGACACGCAGCGGGCCGTGGACCAGTGGCGCCGGCTGCGGGACGTGTTCGTCGACCTCGGCCACACCATCGACCTCATCGACCCCGTGCCGGGGCTCCCGGACATGGTCTACGCGGCCAACGGCGCCACCGTGGTGGACGGCATCGCCTACTCGGCGAAGTTCCGCTACCCGCAGCGCCAGCCCGAGGGGCCGCTGTACGAGAAGTGGTTCGCCGACCACGGGTACGTCACGCACACCGCGCAGCGCGTCAACGAGGGCGAGGGCGACATGCTCGTCGTCGGCACCGTGCTGCTGGCCGGCACCGGGTTCCGCAGCGAGCGCGCGGCGCACGCCGAGGCCCAGGAGGCGTTCGGCCACCCGGTCATCTCGCTCGAGCTGGTGGACCCGCACTACTACCACCTGGACACGGCCCTGGCCGTGCTCTCCAGCTCGGCCGACGACCCGCAGATCGCCTACTACCCGCCGGCGTTCTCAGCGGGCTCGCAGAGCGTGCTGCGCCAGCTGTTCCCGGACGCGGTGATCGCCGACGACGACGACGCGGCGGCCCTCGGCCTCAACATCGTCTCCGACGGCGGGCACGTGGTGCACGCCCCCGGTGCGCAGCACCTCGCCGCCGCCGTGCGCGAGCGCGGCTACGAGACCATCGCGGTGGACACCACCGAGCTGCTCAAGGGCGGCGGCGGCGCCAAGTGCTGCACGCTCGAGGTCCGCGAGCCGATCAGCTGCTGAACTTCACGGCTCCGTAGAGCCAGCCGCCGGACGTCGCGCCGCCGATGAGCATCCGGCTGACGTCCGTGCGCACCATCTGCGCGCGGTGCGGTGCCGAGTTGGCCCACGCGGTGACGAGCGTGGTCACCGAGCCGGTGGTGCAGCCCACGATGTTGTCGTACCCCGAGTGCCAGATACCGCCCGAGGCCGCCATGTCCAGCGAGTGCGCCACGAGCGTGGACGAGCGCTGGATGGCCAGCGCGGGCAGGCCCTGGCCCTGGCGCCAGGCGTTGATGGCCGCGCCGATGGCGCTGTAGCTCGACTCGCCGATCCCCGCGCCCACGGGGGCTCCGGGGCAGACGAGGCCGCCGGCGGGGATCGCCTGGACGCGGCCGCCCGCGGGCGCGGGCACCGAGGCGGTCGAGGTGACGGGCCGGGTGCTCGTGGTGTGCCGGACGGCCGGCTTGGCCGCGGCGGCCTGTGCCGCGGCCTGCGCGGCCGCCTGGGCCGCCGCCTGCTCCGCGGCGATCCGCGCCTGGTCGGCGGCCTGCCACGCGGCCTCGGCGTCCGAGGCGGCCTTGGCCGGTGCCGCGACGCCGGCGGCGGCGGCGGACAGCTGCACGAGGCTCGCGGTGTCGTCGGCCGCCGTGGTGGTCGCCACGCCGATCGCCGCCTGGAGCGCGGCGAGCAGTGTCGGGTCGGCGTGCGTGTCCGCGGCGAGCTGGGCGGTGCCGTCGGCCGCGGCGGCGCGGGCCGCGGCGCGCGCGGCCGCGAGGGCGCCGCCGAGGGCGCCCGCGGCGGACTGCTGCGCCGCGTACCGGGCGGCGACGTCGCCGTCCGCCACGGTGCGGTCGGCCGCCACCCGGAGGTCGGCGGACGTGCGCGCCGCGACCTGCTGGGCGTGCTGCTGGGCCACCACGACGCTGCCGGCGACGAGCGCCCCGCTGACGGTGAGCGCGACGACGAGGATGCCCGTGCGGCCGGTGCGGCGCTGCGGCGCCTCCTCGGTGCCGACCGGCTGGAGCTGCGGCTCGGGGGCCTCCGGGAAGGCGCCGCGCTGCGTGGGGACGTGGTCCAGCAGGGGCGCGGTGGCGACGCCCGGGCCGTGCGGTTCGGCCGCGAGGGCCTCGCCGTCGGTCGAGCTCTTCTGGTGCGGGACGGATGTCGCCGCGACACGCCGTGTGAGCGCCATGACGCCACCTTCCCAGTGCCGGGGTGTATACGCCTCCGGGACATCGGCACGGGACGGCTGGGACTGAAGGGGCGAATCGCCCTTTCTTCGCACACGCCGCGTCATGGCACGAGACGGTACGCAGCAGGTCGGGAGGACCACCCGGGACCTGTGGCCCACGGTTTCGCGCTACTGGGCGCTAGCGGCCCTCGCTCTGCCGAACGAGTTTTCCCCCGACAGGGCCCTTCTACCCAAATCTAGCCTCTGACATGGTATGCGGTACCTCCGGCACCGGCTATTCGTCGTCCCCGAGCGCGCACTTGCCGGTGACGATCATCACCGGGCACTGCGCGTGGTGGAGCACCGCCTGGCTCGTCGAGCCCAGCAGCAGGCCCGCGAAACCGCCCCGACCACGCGAGCCGACGACGAGGAGGTCCCCGCCGCCGGCGATCTCCGTGAGCAGCTGTGCGCCCGTGCCGTCGCGCACCATCCGCGTGATCGTCGGGGCCCCGGGCTCCTCCGCCACCACGCGGTCGACGAGCACGTCGAGCGCCGCGGCGACGTCCTCGAGCACCTGCTCGCGGTCCACCGCGACCGGCAGCCACGCCAGCGTGCCCGAACCTGCCGTCACCGGCACGCCCGTGACCGCCACCAGCTCGGCGTCCCACGCCTTCGCCTCGCGGATCGCCCAGCGCAGGGCCAGCTCCGCCTGCGGCGAGCCGTCCAGGCCCACCATGACACGTCGCACGGGCCGCACCACGAGCGGCTCCTCCTCCGGCGGGGCGCCCTTGGCCGCCCGCCGGGTCGGCACCACGATCGTCGGGCACTGCGCGTGCGCGGGCAGCGCCGACGAGACGGTACCGAGCAGCCGCTCCGCGAATCCGCCGCCACCCCGGGTGCCCACCACGGCCATCGTCACGTGCACCGACTCGTCGATGAGCACGGCCGCCGCGTCGCCGACGGTCACGTGGGACGAGACCGGGACGCCGGCGTCCGCCACGTGCTCGGCCGCCTCGGCCACCACGGCCTGCGCCCCGGCGCGGATCGCGGAGTCGTCGAGCGCGGCGTACCCGCCGTCGAGCGAGGCCGCCGCGAACGACGGCAGCGCATAGCCGCACACGAGACGCAGCCCCAGCCCGTGAACCGTAGCCTCCTGCACCGCCCAGTCCAGCGCGTGCAGGCTGGCGACCGAACCGTCGACCCCGACCAGAATCTCCCGAGAGCGCGTCATAACCCCATCGTGGCACGTCCTTGACGATCTGATGGGTCGAGCATGGCGCGCCGGCGGGGGCGCGTCGCGCGGCCCGCTCAGGCGGCGAGGTAGCGGCTCCAGGACGCCTCGGACCGGACCGCCGCGGCGCCCAGCGCCACCGACCACCGGGGGGCGTGCGGCGTGAACGGGAGCTGCCAGCCGATCTCGTGGAGCAGGCGGTCCGCCTTGCGGTGGTTGCACCGCACGCACGCCGCCACCACGTTGGTCCACTCGTGCCGCCCGCCGCGCGACCGCGGCAGCACGTGGTCCACGGTGTCGGCGCCGCCGCCGCAGTACGCGCAGCGGTGGTTGTCGCGCTGCAGCACCGTGCGCCGCGTGGGCGGCACCACGCGGCGCTGCGGCACGTGCACGTAGCGCGTGAGCGACAGGACCACGGGAACGGGAAGGGCCGCACGCTCGGAGTGGAGCATGCGGCCCTCGGATTCCAGGACGGTCGCCTTGCCGGTCATGACGAGCACCACCGCGCGTCGCAGGCTGACGACGCAGAGCGGCTCGAGGCTCGCGTTGAGGAGCAGAGCCCTCGGGGGTGTCCCGCCCGCCGGCCCGTCCGCGCCCTCCGTGTCGGGGGCCCGCCCGGGTGCGGGCGTCGTAGATGGTGGCGTGGCGTCCGTCGTCAGCACGGCGTTCTCCTGACCTCGCAGGTGGGGCCGGCTGGCTGCCGGTCCCTGCCCAGGCAACTCGCGTGATGCAGGACACAGGGTAGCCGCGTCACCCAGCAGCCCCCTGACGGCGAAGGCCCCGCCGACGGGTGTCGGCGGGGCCTTCGAGGAACGCTGCTGGTCAGCTCACCCGGATGAAGACGGGGTTGGACTGCCAGAGGGCGCGGAACTGGACCGTCTTGCCGGGACGCGGCGCGTCGATCTCCATGCCCCCACCCGCGTAGATGGCCACGTGGCCGGGCGACCAGATGAGGTCACCGGGCCGCGCGTCGGCCGCCGAGACGACGACCCCGGCGTAGCGGTCCGCGCTCGCCGTGCGGGGCAGGCTGATGCCGAGCTGCGCGTACACGTACTGCACGAACCCGGAGCAGTCGAAACCGGCCGGGGTCGAGCCGCCGTACACGTAGGGGGTGCCCACGTAGCGGGCGGCGATCTGCAGCACCGCGCTGCCGGCGACGCTGGGCGGCGCCGGGTTGTTGGCCACCGCGACGCGGACGGCCGAGCGGCTGGTCCGCACCACCTTGGGCGGGGCGGGCTTGACCGCGGTGACGCTGTCGACGTCGAGCGTCCACTGCGCGGCGGCAGGGGCGGTGACGACGGGTGCGAGCTCGAGCTGGGCCTGCGCCTGAGCGGCGAGGGCTGCGGTGTCGACCGACGGGAACCCGACGGCACTGTCACTGCTCGCGAAGGCGGGCGTGGCTCCCATGGCGGACACGACGAGTCCGGAGGAGGCAGCCACGATGGCGGTACGACGACCGACGACCTGCAGCTGCGAGGTCGCCGTCGACGTGAACTGCGTGAGTGGGGTCGACGCGCGCGTCGCCGCGCGATGCCGACCGTGAGACGTGCGTACGGACAAGCTGGCTGCCTCTCCTGACGCCTACGAGGTCAGCTGTCGGGTTCGGGTGGGAGATCACCCGGCCGGTCGAGCGGTCCGAAGACCGTCCGCCCGGCTTCACCCCAAGGACACCGTGACCGGTGCCCGCGATTGGGTCCCCCGCTCCTGCCGGCGAGTCGTGCGGACCCCGTGCGGCGGCAGGATTCGGCGATCCGCCCGAGGGCTTCCCGGAGGAGGGTTCCGGCAAGCGGTTCGACCGTACCGGACCGTTCGGCCGGTTGTCACGTTCCGGTCACGAACGTGTTCATCCGTCCAGCTGGCGCCGACCAGGCATGTCGCGACCGCCTCGCGCGCGCCGCGCGCGGCATGGGACCAAGGTCACATTGCGGCGACGAAGATGTGCCGCGCGACCTCGTCCGGGAGGTCGAGGAGATCGGGCGAACCGGGCATACCCACCGTCACCAGACCGTCCTCACGGGTCACGCTCACCCGCGCGCCCGGCAGGATCCCGGCCTCGGCGAGCCGGCCGAGCAGCTCGACGTCCACCTGGACGGGCTCCCCGATGCGCCGCACCACCGCGAGCGCGCCGCCCGTGGGCGCACCCGGGTCGACGAGCGAGACCACGCCCTCGAGGAAGCCCGGCACGGTGCCGTGCTCGCCGATCTCGGCCAGGCCCGGGATCGGGTTGCCGTAGGGGTCGTAGTGCGGGTGCTCGAGCAGCTGCGTGAGCCGCATCTCCACCTGCTCGCTCATCACGTGCTCCCAGCGGCACGCCTCGTCGTGCGCCAGCGGCCACTCCAGGCCGATGACGTCGATGAGCAGCCGCTCGGCCAGCCGGTGCTTGCGCATGACGCGCATCGCCTTGAGGTGGCCGGCCTCCGTGAGCTCGAGGTGCCGGTCTCCGGCGAGCACGACGAGGCCGTCGCGCTCCATGCGGGCGACCGTCTGCGACACCGTGGGCCCCGAGTGCCCGAGACGCTCGGCGATGCGGGCCCGCAGCGGCGTGATGCCTTCCTCGCTGAGCTCGTAGATCGTCTTGAGGTACATCTCGGTGGTGTCGATCAGGTCGCTCACGCGTCGCCTCCACGTCCCTGGCACGTGCGTCCGGGCGCGGGCCGCCCTGGATCCCAGGGTAGTGGCGCGATCGGCGCATATCCTCGGCGCATGGCCCCCGATCTGCGCATCCCCACGGACCTGCTGCCCGCCGACGGTCGGTTCGGCTCGGGCCCCTCGAAGATCCGGCCGGAGCAGGTAGCGGCCCTGTCGGCCGCCGGGGCCGCGCTCCTGGGCACCTCCCACCGGCAGAAGCCGGTCCGCGCGCTCGTCGGCCACGTCAAGGCCGGCCTGACGGCCCTGCTGGGCCTCCCGGACGGGTACGAGATCGTGCTGGGCCTGGGCGGCTCCTCCGCGTTCTGGGACGTCGCGACGTGCTGCCTCGTCGAGCGCCGCAGCGCCCACGGCGTCTTCGGCGAGTTCGGCGCCAAGTTCGCCGCGGCCACCACCCGGGCCCCCTTCCTCGCCGAGCCCTCCGTCGCGCAGGCCGAGCCGGGCACCGTCGTCGTGCCCGGGCCGGTGGAGGGCGCCGACGTCTACGCCTGGCCGCACAACGAGACGTCCACGGGCGTCATGGCGCCGGTGCGGCGCGACCCGCGCTACGGCGACGCGCTCGTCGTCGTCGACGCGACGTCCGCGGCCGGGGCCCTGCCGGTGGACCTCACGCAGGCCGACGTCTACTACTTCGCACCGCAGAAGGTGCTGGCCTCCGACGGTGGGCTGTGGTTCGCCGCCGCGTCGCCCGCGGCGATCGAGCGCGCCGCGCGGATCGAGGCGAGCGGCCGCTGGGTGCCGGAGTTCCTGTCGTTCAGCGCCGCCGTGACCAACTCACGCCAGGACCAGACGCTCAACACCCCCGCTATCGCCACGCTCGTGCTGCTCGCCGAGCAGCTCGACTGGATCGCCGCCCACGGCGGCCTGGAGTGGGCCGTCGAGCGCTCGGCGACGTCCGCCGGGCACCTCTACTCCTGGGCGCAGGCGCGCGACTGGGCCACGCCGTTCGTGGTCGACGAGGCCGCGCGCTCCACGGTGGTCGGCACCGTGGACCTGCTGCCGCCCGTCGAGGCGGCCACCGTCACCGCGGTGCTGCGCGCCAACGGCGTCGTCGACACCGAGCCCTACCGCCGGCTCGGGCGCAACCAGCTCCGCGTGGGCATGTACCCGGCGGTCGACCCCGACGACGTGCTCGCGCTGACGGCGTGCGTCGACTGGGTGGTCGACCACCTGTCCTGAGCCCCTGCTCGTGCACCTGTCCTCATCCGTGCTCGAGCACCCGTCCTGACGCGGGGTCACGCCGGGCACCCGTCCCGACCCGGCGCTCCACCGGGTGTCCCGGACGCACGAACACCCTCCGCGCCCCACTTCGGGGGACGGCACGGAGGGTGTTCGTGCGTCGGGCGTCAGCCGGCGGTGCGGCGGCGACGCACCAGGATGCGGATGAGCACGAGCAGGGCACCGAGGAGGAGTCCACCGAGCGCCACGTAGAACAGCGGCGTGGCGTCACCGGCACCCGTGAAGGCCAGCACCGCGCTCGTCGGCGGCGTCGGGTCGTCGGCGGCCAGCACCTCGGACTGCGGCGGGTTGCAGAACACCTGGTCGGGCGGGTAGGTGACGGTGACGGTCGCCTCAGGGTTGACCTTGAACGTCACGGGCACGGTGGGACGCACCCAGTCCCACTGGTCGCCCTTGACCCACTTCCCGTTGACGAGGCTCCACCCGGGCCAGTCGACGACGTTGCCCTGGGAGTCGAGGACGGTGCCGGGCCACAGGACGCTGCCGGAGAGCGGCAGGTTGGACTGCGTCACGGTGTTGGCCGTGCTCGGGTCGCCCCAGACGATGCTCACCGTGGTGTTCGGGGTGCCCTCGGGCTGCACCGCGTAGTCGAGGTAGGGCGCGTTGTTGCGGCACACCGCCTCGGCCTTGAGCACGATGAGCTGGCACACGCCGGACGGGGCGTACCCGTTCTCCTGGTCGAGGCACGCGTACCCCGTGCTGGCCGTGGGGCTGGGCGACGAGGATGCGGGCGGGTCGGCGGCCATGGCCGGACTCGCCAGGGCGACGGTCGTCAGCAGCACGGCGGCGACCGCCACGGAACGCCGGACGAAGCGCAACACTGTGACTCCCGGTGGTGTGGGCGAATTGGACCGTTTGCCCCGATTGTGCCCTCCGCGGAGGCCGTAGGAGAAGCAACTTTGGGGTGAAACGTCCGTTTCACCCCCCGCAGGTGACGGTCTGCCGCCCGTTCGACGTCAGCGTGGGCGTGCTCCAGACCGTCAGCGAGCCGCCGTGGACCGGCACCGTGGCGCGGTACGTGACCTGCTGGCCGGGTGCCAGCCACGACGTCACCACCTGCACGGCGCGGCCGTCCTGCGTCGCCGAGGTGCCCGAGACGTAACCGTCGCCCAGCCGGAGCGAGCCCAGCTGCGCGCCGACCGGCGTGTAGACCGTGACGTTGGTCGCCAGCCACCCGGTCGGCAGGCCGCTCTTGCTCAGGCCCGTCACGTAGGCGGGCTCGCTCGCGACGTCGGCCGGCGGCGTGTAGCTGAGGTCGAGCCGCACCGTGGCCGTGGGGTTCGGACCCGTGCACGTCATGTTCTCGACGCTGACCTTCGTCGTCAGGTAGTAGTCGAGCTTGCCGGACGTGCCGTCGTCGAGGAACACGCCCGCGTCGTTCGGGTAGGAGCCCGAGAGGAACGCGCCTCCCACTCCGGTGCCGGCCAGCGCGCCCTCCTCGTCGGCGTGCTGCGACCAGATGCGCACCCGGCCCTGCTGCGCGGCCTGAGCCAGTGCCTGGACCACCGCGACGCGGTCGCCCTGGCCGGAGGCCACCGCGTGGAAGATGGCGCCGGCCGCCTGGGCGTAGAAGGCGTCCGCGGCGGCGTTGTCGCCGCCCTGGTACGGCAGCAGCAGGTAGGCGTCCCGCAGCAGCTGACGCACCAGGGTGTCCCCCTGGAGCGTCACGCCGCCCGCCACCGTCACCGGCCCCGTCGCCTTGAGGAGCTCCGCCGCGGCGACCGGGTCCGTGGAGATGACGCCGTCGACGTGCTGGCCGGTGGTGGCCTGCCACCGGGCCGCAGCGAGCTGCGCCGCCCGCGGGAAGTCGGGCGACATGGTGGCGTTCTGGATCCAGCGGCCGAGCACGTCCTTCTGGATCGCGAGCTCCGCGGGGGTCAGCGGCAGGATCGGGGCGTCGAGCGCCGGGAAGTCGGCGGTGGAGCGCTGGTCCACGAGCGAGATCGTGCCGTGGTCCACGCTGAGCACGGCCATCGCCCCGACGATGCCTCCCTGCGCCCGTAGCTCGGCGGAGTTGAGCGAGACGAGCAGGTACGAGCGCGGCCCGTCGGCGCCGAGGAGCGCCGGCAGCAGGCGCGCCACCGGGAGGGCCGAGCGCAGCGGGCCCGCCACCTGGCCCAGCTGTCGCTGCAACGACGCCACCGGCGCCGCCAGCCGGGGCGTGAGGCCCGCCGCGTCGATGCCGTCGATGGCGCGCGACGCCGAGTCGACCTGGTCCGCGGCGGCGAGAATGGAGGGCAGGGCGTCGAGCAGCGGCCCGAGCGCGACCTGGCCCCCGGAGGTCGACTGCCGGGACGACAGGACGGTGTCGGCCGCGTCGAGCGCCGGGCCCGCCACGTCGACCACCTGGTCGAGCGCGACGGTGACGGTCCGCACCGCGCCGAGCTGACGTCCCGCCCACGGCAGCACGGTGCCCGCGCGCCACACCGGGTCGTCGACCGCGCGCCTGGCCGCGTCGAGCTGGGTGCGCACCGGCGGCAGGGCGGCCTTCATCCCGGCGAGGTCCCGCGTCCGCGCGTCCTGCGTGATCGCGGTGAGGCCGTCCTGCGCCGCGAGCAGCGCCCGCCCGGCCTGGTAGACCCGGAAGGCCAGCCACCCCGCGGCGCCGACGAGCACCACGAGCACGACGAGCGCGGCGACGACCACGCGCCGACGGCGCGACCATCCGGCGCGTCGGGCGCGGTGCCGGGCGGCGTGGGCGTCGGCCTCGTCGACCGGGGGCGACCCGTCCGGCGCGGCCTCATCCGAGGCCGCGTCCCCCGCATCGGCATCGGGCATCCCTGGGACGCCCCGCACAGGCTCGTCGCCCACGCGCCGCCCGTCCGGCGCCGACTCGTCGGGCACGGGTGGCCCGTCCGGCTTCTCGGCCGCAGTCCCGGCACTCTCGACCGGTTCCCCCGCCGCGCGGTCCGCCGACGGCTCGACGGCGGGATCCTCGCCGGCGGTGGGGGGGACGGTCACTCGGCGATCGTGACATATCGGGCGCGTGCCGAGGCTCGGCCCCGGCGCAGTTCACCCGCGGTCAGACGCCGCGGACCGGCCGTCAGACGGCGGTCCGGGCGCCCAGCTCCGTGCGCGGCGGCAGGGCGTCGCGCTGCGGGTACGTCACCTGCAGGCGTGGGTGCTCGTCGGGCCGGTACCGGACGCGGACGTGCATGGAGCGCCCCACCCACAGGAACGCGGCGGCAGCGACGAGCAGCGCGGTGATGCCCCCGATGCCGATGGCCCAGCGGGCGCCGAACTCCTGGCCGATCCAGCCGACGACCGGCGACCCGAAGGGCGTCGCCCCCTGGAACACCATCATGTAGAGGGCCATGACGCGCCCACGCATCTGCGGCTCGGTGCTGATCTGGATCGTGGCGTTGGCCGCGGTCATCATCGTCAGCGAGGCCAGGCCCACCGGGACGCACATGATCGCGAACGTGAGGTACGTCGGCATGATCGCCAGGAGGCTGGCGGCGACGCCGAAGCCGAACGCGGCGCCCACGACGAGCCGCACCCGCGGATGCTCCCGGCGTGCGGCGAGCAGCGCCCCGGACAGCGAGCCGATGGCGAGGACCGAACCGAGCAGCCCGTACTCCCCCGCGCCCTTGTGGAACACGGTCCGGGCGATGAGGGCGCTCGTCATCTGGAAGTTGAGGCCGAAGGCCGACACGACGCCGATGACGACCATGATGATGAGGATGTCCGGGCGGTGGCGCACGTAGGCCATGCCCGCCCTGATCTGCCCCTTGGACCGGGCCACCATGGGCATGGGGTAGAGCTCGGCGGCCCGCATCCCGACGAGCGCGCCGATGGTGCACGCGAACGACGCCGCGTTGAGCCAGAACATCCAGCCGGTGCCGATCGCCGCGATGAGCAGGCCCGCGAGGCCCGGGCCGACGAGCCGCGCCGCGTTGAACGACGCGCTGTTGAGGCCGACGGCGTTGGTCAGCTTCTCCTTGGGGACGAGCTGGGCGACGAAGGTCTGCCGCACCGGCGCGTCGAACGCGGCCGCGACGCCGAGCGCGAGGGCCAGCACGTACACCTGCCAGAGCCGCACGTGCCCCGACAGCACCAGCCCGCCGAGGATCGCCGCGAAGACCCCCATCGACCCCTGCGTCGCCATGAGCAGCCGGCGCCGGTCCATGCGGTCCGCGAGCAGCCCCGCCCACGGCGACAGGAACAGCACCGGGAGGAACTGCAGCGCGGTGGTCACGCCCAGCGCCACGCCCGAGTTGTGCGTGAGCTGCGTGAGGACGAGCCAGTCCTGCGCGGTGCGCTGCATCCAGGTGCCGATGTTCGACACCAGGGCGCCGGAGAACCACAGCCGGTAGTTCCGGAACTTCAGGGACGAGAACGTGGTGCTCACGAGACGGCGATCTCCTTGAGGAGCACCGCGGCGCGCGCGAGGGTCGCGCGGTCGTCGGGCGGCAGCTTCGCCAGGCGGGACGTCAGCCAGGTGTCGCGGCGGCGGCGGGTCTCGCGGACCTCGGCCTCGCCGGCCGGCGTCAGGCTCACGACGACGAGCCGGCCGTCGTCCGGGTCCGGCCCCTTGCTCACGAGGCCGAGCTCCGCCAGGCAGTTGACGGTGCGCGTCATCGTCGGCGGCTGGACGCCCTCGAGCTCGGCGAGCCGGCCGGGCGTCGTCGGGCCCTCGCGCGTGAGCACGATGAGGACCGAGTACTGCGGGTAGGAGAGGTGCGCGTCACCGACCTGGGCACGCAGCCTGCGGTGCGTGCGGCCGATCGCCTGCCGCAGGTCGCCGGCGAGAGTGGAGCTGGTGGTGGCCACAAGTCCTTAGCATAACTCATTACTTGAGGTAACGATCAGGACCGAACCTCTCAGCCACCTCGCCCTCCACACTCGCTCGGCCCCTCCTCTCCCCTCCCAGCCCGCTCGGACTCGGCACTCCCAGCTCCCTCGGACTCGGCACCTTCTCCCTCCCCGCTCGCTCGGACTCGGCACCTTCTCCCTCCCCGCTCCCTCGAACTCGGCACCTTCTCCCCTCCCCTCGCACTCGGGCTCGGCTCGATCGCGCACCCCGCCCCCGGCTCGGCGCCCTGCCCGTCAGTCACCGTGGCGGACCCTCACCAGAGCCCGCCTCCGCGGGCGAGCCGCGGCGCTCTCGTGGGGGAACCGCGCAGCACGCCGCCCGCGGCACCGGCGCGCTCGACGAGGGCGTCATCGCGCTCTCGTCGAGCGCGGCGACCGCGCCGGAGGGTACCCGCAGCTCCAGGACCGGCGACGAGGGCGCCATCGCGCGTTGATGGCTGCACGCCGAGCGGACCCGATCCCGGCAACGGCCCGATCCCGGCCCGATCCCGGCCCGATCCCGCCTGGGTCCCCGTCGGCGGGCGGCGCATGAGCGCCGGGATCGACCCTCGTTCGAGCCGCCCTCCGCGAGCGCGCCGCCGTGCTCGCTTAGGGAGCAGGAACCGCGCCGGAGGGCACCCTCGGCCCGGGGACGACGGGGCCAGAGGGGACGGGCCGCCGGAACTCGTGGACGGCGACGGGCGGCCCCAACTCGTGGACGGGCGGCGGGCGGCCGGAACGCGTGGACGGGTGTCGGGGGCCTACGGGCGGCCGAGGGCCCGGTACGTCCACCCCGCGGCGCGCCACCGCACGGGGTCCAGTACGTTGCGTCCGTCGAGCATGGCCTTGGTCGCCACGACGGCGCCGAGCTCCTCCGGGTCGAGGTTGCTGTACTCGGACCACTCGGTGGCGAGCAGCACCACGTCGGCGTCGCGCGCCGCGTCCAGCGCCGTGGCCGCGAAGCGGATGTCCGGCCACTTCGCCTGGGCGTTCTCGATGGCCCGGGGATCGGTGACGGTGACGTGCGCACCCTGCAGCTGCATCTGCGCCGCCACCGAGAGCGCCGGCGAGTCGCGCACGTCGTCGGAGTCCGGCTTGAACGCAGCGCCCAGCACGGCGACGCGCCGCCCGACGATCGACCCGTGGCACACCTCGCGCGCCAGGTCGACCATGCGCACCCGCCGGCGCATGTTGATCGAGTCGATCTCGCGCAGGAAGCCCAGGGCGTCGGACACGCCGAGCTCCCCGGCCCGCGCCATGAAGGCGCGAATGTCCTTCGGCAGGCACCCTCCCCCGAAGCCGAGGCCCGCGTTGAGGAAGCGGCGACCGATGCGGGGGTCGAGGCCGATGGCGTCGGCCAGCTTCGTCACGTCCGCGCCGGTGGCCTCGCACAGCTCGGCCATGGCGTTGATGAAGCTGATCTTCGTCGCCAGGAACGAGTTGGCGGCCACCTTTACGAGCTGCGCCGTCGCGCGGTCCGTCACCACGAGCGGCGTGCCCGCCGCGATGGCCGCCGCGTAGACCTCGTCGAGCACCCCGCGGGCGCCGGCCCCCGCCGGGGTCACCGCTCCGTCGCCGTCGGTGGGCAGGCCGTAGACGAGGCGGTCCGGGTGGAGCGTGTCCTGCACCGCGAAACCCTCCCGGAGGAACTCCGGGTTCCAGACGAGGGTGGCGCCCGTCGCCTCGAGCGACGCCGCCAGCCGCTCCGCCGTGCCCACCGGGACGGTGGACTTGCCGGCCACCACGTCACCGGGACGCAGGAACGGTGCCAGGCCCGCGGTCGCCGCCTCGACGTACGTGAGGTCCGCACGGAACTCCCCGTGGGCCTGCGGCGTGCCGACGCAGATGAAGTGGACGGCCGCGCCCGCCGCGTCGGCCATGTCGGTGGAGAACGACAGCCGGCCCGTTTCGCCGACCTCGGCCAGCAGCTCGGCCAGGCCCGGCTCGTAGAAGGGCGCGCGGCCCTCGCGCAGCGCGGCCACCTTCCGCTCGTCGACGTCGATGCCGACCACCTCGTGACCGAGCTTGGCCATGCACGCCGCATGGACCGCACCCAGGTACCCGCAACCGATGACCGAGACCTTCACGAACAACCCCTGACCAGCAGTGACGACGAAGCCCTCCGAACCTACCGGTGCGGGCTGGGCACCGCCGCGGCCCACCGGCCCCACGCCTGCCCCCGCCTGCCCCCGCCTACCCACGCCTACCCCCGCCTACCCTGGGCGGATGCCGCCCGCCGCATCGTCGCTCGTCCGCGCGCGGGCCGGCACACGCGTGACCTTCGCCTGCTACCTCGTCGTGCTCGGGTACCTCGTCTTCACGCCGCAGCCCGACGACCACCGCGCGTTCGGCTGGGTGCGGCGGAGCATCGACTGGGTCGCCGCCCACGGCGTCCCGCTGACCTTTCCCGTGGCCGAGGCGGCGGGCAACGTCCTCCTCTTCGTGCCGTTCGGCCTGCTGCTCGGCGCGCTGCTGGGGCTGCGGCGCTGGTGGCTGGTGTGGCTCGCGGGCTCGGTCACCTCGGCGGCGATCGAGACGATCCAGCTGGCGATCCCGGGCCGCTGGAGCACGCTGCAGGACTGGGTGCTCAACACGATCGGCACCGCGCTCGGCCTGCTCGTGCTGGTGGCGCTGCGGCGCCGCACGGTGCCCGCCCACGACTCGTCGGCGAGCGCGTAGCCCCGGGCCAGCGCCCAACTCCGCGGCGAGCGCACAGTTCCTCGGCGAGCGCACAGTTCCTCGGCGAGATCGAGTCTCCCGGCGCCGGAAACCCCCGAGTTCGACGACGAACGATGCGCTCGGCGCGGCGGGAGGACCGCGGGGACGACGAAAGGTGCGCTCGGCGCGGCGGGGGGACCGCTCGGACGACGGAAGGTGCGCTCGGTGCGGCGAGAGGACCGCGGGGACGACGAGCGATGCGCTTGGCGGGCGGGAGGGGTGCCGGGAAGGCGAGGGGGCCGGGCCCTGGTGGACCCGACCCCCTCGTCACCGGCTGACGTCAGCCGACGAGCGCCTGGATGGGCGCGCGCATGAAGTAGGCGACGAACAGCAGCGCGATGAGCCACATGAGCGGGTGCACCTGCTTGAGCTTGCCCGTGACGGCCTGGAGCACCACGAACATGATGACGCCCGCGCCGATCCCGACCGTGATCGAGTAGGTGAACGGCATGAGCACGATCGCGAAGAACGCCGGGAACGCGACCTCCCAGCGCTTCCAGTCGATGTCGAGCACCTGCGTGACCATGAGGAAGCCGACGACGACGAGCGCCGGGGCGGCCGCCTCCGAGGGGATGATCGCGACGAGCGGGGACAGGAACGTCGCCAGCAGGAACGCGACGCCCGTGACCACCGGCGCCAGGCCGGTGCGCGCGCCGTCGCCGACGCCCGAGGCCGACTCGATGTAAGCGGTGTTGGACGAGACGCCCGCGGCGCCGCCCGCGACGGCCGCGAGCGAGTCGACGACGAGGATCTGCCCGAGCTTCGGCGGGTTGCCCTCCTCGTCGAGCAGCCCGGCCTCGGAGCCGATGGCGACCATCGTGCCCATGGTGTCGAAGAAGTCGGCGAGCAGCAGGGAGAACACCAGCACGATGGTGGTGACGATCGCGTGCTTCCACGGCCCGACGATCGAGAAGTGCCCAATGAGGGAGAAGTCCGGGGTGGCCACGGCGTGGGTGGGCCACGTCGGGACGGTGGACTTCCAGCCGGCGGGGTTCTTGTCCGAGAAGGCGCCGACCTTGGCGATGAGCTCGACGACGATGCCGACGACCGTGGTGCCGAGGATCGCGATGAGGATGCCGCCGCGGACCTTCTTCACCATGAGGATGACCATGGCGACCAGGCCGATCGCGAAGACGAGCACCGGCCACGTGGTGAGCGACCCGTTCGCCCCCAGCTGCGTGATGGTGCCCGCGCCCGGCGTGACGAAGCCGCTGTCGGCGAAGCCGATGAACGCGATGAACAGGCCGATGCCGACCGAGATGGCCGTCTTCATCCACCGTGGCACGGCGTTGAACACGGCCTGCCGGAACCCGGTCATGACGAGGATGAGCATGACGACGCCGTCCATCACGACGATGCCCATGGCGTCCTGCCACGACCAGCCGGCCATGGTGGCGATCGAGTAGGCCACGACGGCGTTGATGCCCAGGCCCGTGGCCAGCGCCAGCGGGTAGTTCGCCACGACGCCCATGAGGATCGACATGACGCCCGCCACCAGGGCGGTCGTCGCCGCGATCGTCGCCGGGGCCGCCAGCACGTTGCCGCCGCTGTCCTTGCCGCCGAGGATGATCGGGTTCAGCACGATGATGTACGCCATCGTGAAGAACGTCACCAGGCCACCGCGGATCTCGGTGCCGATGGTGGAGCCGCGTTCGGAGATGTGGAAGTACCGGTCGAGGAAGTTCTTGGGCGACCCGTCGCTACGCGTGGGGGTCTGCGTGGTGCTGGGGGAGGACATGGCGGAAGTGTGGCAGAGGTGTGTGCGCCGCCGACCGGAGTTCCACGTGGCGTAACACGGGGTTAACGCAAGCCCCGTGCACCCGTCCCCCACGTCCGTGACCGGGCCGGATACCCTCGGCTCGTGACCGAGCCCGAGCCCGACCCCACCGAGCCGATCCAGGTGGACCTCGCGCGCGTCACCGGCGTCGGCACCCTGGTGTGGGCCGCCGCGCTGGTCGTCTGCCTCGTGCTCGCGGCGCTCGGCCGCCTCTCCTGGACCCCGGTCGCGGTGTGCGCCGTGGGCGCGCTGCTCGGCCTGGTCGGCATCCGGTGGTCGCGCGGCCACGACACCATGGGCCGGCGCCTGCGCCACTGACGTCAGTCGTCGAGCCGCGCCTCCCGCGCGCGCCGCTCGTCGGACAGCAGCACCTCGAGCGCCCACCGCCGGTCCCAGCGGCCGACGACCTGGGCCAGCCCGGCGGCCAGGCCGGACGTCGTCACCGCGTGCACGCCCGCCGCGTCGACCCACCACGGCACGTCCGCCCCGTCCACCCGCAGCTCGTCGTGCTCCCACCACGTGGGCGGCGCGTCGTCGCCCAGCACGGCGCGCGCGGCCTCCGGCACCTCCTGTCGCACGCCGTCCCCGCTGACCACGCCCTCCGCGAGCTCGGACGCCAGCGGCAGGTCGAGCAGGTCGGCCAGCGTCGCGGGGTCGCCGCCCGCGAGCACCGGCACGATCGCGGCCACGTCCGTGCGGTGGCGCCACATGGGCGAGTCGGCGACGGCGGCGTCCGGCGCGGGCACCACGGCCGCGCGGTCCGGCGCGACGAGCGCCACCACATGCTCCGGCGGCTCGCCCGGCGCGTCCGCGGGCAGCGCTGCCAGGGCTCGCCACGCGGCCACCGCGTCGTCCGGCTCGACCGGACTGCCCACCGGCATCGCGTCGAGCAGGAGCACCCACCCGGGCAGGTCGAGCTCGTCCAGCCGCACGCCGCCGAGCGCGGCGAGCACCTCGTCGTCCAGGCCCGCGAGCACCGCCGGCGCGGGCGGCAGCCAGCCCGTGCCGCCACCGAGGCGGAAGGGCCCCGTCACGGGACCGCGCGCGCGCAGCCACCACGACGTGTAGGAGGCGGCGCGCCGGCCGTGCTCGTCGATCACCGGCCCGACCAGGGCGCGCCGGAGCTCGGGCGTGCCCGCGACCAGGCCCAGCACCTCGGGCCACGCGTCCTGACGGACCGCGTCGAGGTCGGCGACCGCGGCGACGTCGCCCACGAACGCGCCGGGCGCCAGCGCGTCGGACAGGTGCTCCAGGTAGTCGGGCCACCCGTCGAGGGCTTCGTCGGGCTCGTCGGTCTCCGGGTCCGCGATCACGTCCCGCAGCCGCACGACGACGAGCGACGAGCGCACCCCCACGGCGTGCAGCACGTCGGCACCCCACCGGTCGACCTCCTGCAGGCTCACCGACGCGAGCACGCGGTCGTCCAGCAGCCGCGAGGCCGGCGAGCCGGGCAGCACCAGCCCCTGCGCGGGCGCGGGCTCGCCGTCGGCCGCCGTCAGCTCCACCAGCCCGAGCCAGGCGGCCTCCGGTGACGCGCCGTCCTCGAGCACGCGTCCAACCAGGTCGAGGACGGCCGCGGTCACCTCCGCGTCGCCCTCGCCCTCCTCGAGCACCGCGGTCCGCACCGCCTCGGACTCCAGCACCTGCGCCGGCGTCGCGGGCTGCGCGCCGAGCCGTTCGAGCACGGGGTGCGCGGCCGCCGGGTCGACGATCCGTACGCCCCAGGCGCCGAGCGCGCGCAGCGTCGCGGGCTCCAGGCGCGCGACGTCGTCGGCGTCGAGCAGCAGCGTGCCGCGCGCGCCGCGCACCAGCCGGCCGCCCGCCAGCGGCACCGGGAGCGCCGCGAGCGCCTCGCGGGCCGACGGGTCGGCGACCGCGCCCTCGAGCGCCGCGTAGACCTCGGGGTCGAGCGTCAGCGGCAGCTCGTCGACCACCTCGGCCAGGGGCCGCGTCTCGACGCCCAGCACGCGCGCCTGCGATGCGGAGCGCTTCGCGACGCGCACCAGGCCGCCCACGTACGGCGCCAGCGCCGCGACCGCCCGCTCGTCGAGCTGCGGGTCCGTGACCACGGCCGCCTGCGGCGCGACGAGCCCCTCCGGGCCGGGCAGCAGCGGCGTGCGCGCGAGCCGCTCGACCACACGCTCCGCGAGCGCGGCGTCGACCCGCCCTGACGCCAGGCCGATCGGCACGAGCGCGAGCGGGTCGCCGCCCGCGCCGGCCACCCCGGCCGCCAGGGCGGCGTAGGCGTCGGCGGCGCGGTCGAGCAGGGCGTCGGTGAGGGGGCCGGCCGCCACGTGCCGGCGGGTCGGGTCGAGCGGGAGCGTCGCGACGAGCAACGCCGGCAGCGTCAGCGGGTCGTCGGTGGGGGTCGGGGCGTGCACCACGTGCGGCCAGTCCTGGCCCTCGAGCGGCCGCGCCCACGTGACGCGCCACGCCCGGGCGTCCCGCTCCTCGACCGGGCGGTCCGCCAGCAGCGCGAGCGGCAGCTCGCCCTCCGCCGTGGTCACGGCCCACCGCCGCTCGACGTCGGCGACGCGGCGCACGCGCTCGTCGTCCTCGACGACGATCTCGACGAGGCCCGGCAGCGCCAGCAGCAGGGCGTCGTCGACACCGGCCAGCAGCGCCGTCACCTCGTCCAGCGCGACCTCGTCGCGCAGCTGCAGCACCACGGCCGTGTCGTACCCCGTCGGTGGGCGGCCCTCGGCCGGCCACGGCAGCCGCAGCGCCGGCAGCGACCCGTCGCGGCGCCGGACCTCCTCGGCCAGTCCCGGCACGCCGGCCGAGCCGGCCCTCAGCGCCGCGGCCGTGTCGGCCAGCGAGAACCGGACGCCGCCGCTCGTGGACAGCACACCCACCTCGTCGGACACCGCGCGCACGGCCGCGAACCCGACGCCGAACCGGCCGACCGTCCGGCCGTCGCGCTTCGCGGAGGCACGCATCGAGGCGAGCGAGGCGACGCCCTCGCGGGTCAGGGGCTCGCCGGTGTTGGCGGCGACGAGCACGGGCCGGCCCTCGGTCCGCGCCAGCCGCAGCAGCAGGCGCCCCGGTACGCCCGCACGGACCGCCGCGTCCGACGCGTTCTGCGCCAGCTCCACGAGCACACGGTCGCGGTAGTAGCCGCGGGCGTGGTCCTCCTCGGTGTTGGCGTCCTCCCGCAGGCGCGCGGGCAGCGCTCGCCAGGCCTCCAGCACGGCGGCGCGCACCGCGGCCGTGCCGAAGGCGTCGCCCGTCACGGCTCGGCGGGCTCCTGCGCCGCCGGCCCGTCGGGTGCGGGCTCGTCGGCCGCGGGCTCGTCGGGTGCCGGTACGTCGGCCACAGGCTCGTCGGGTGCCGGTACGTCGGCCACAGGCTCGTCGGCCGTCGTCTCCGCGGTCGCAGGCTGGGTCGCACTCTCCTCGGCCGCGGGCTCGGTCACACTCTCCTCGGCCGCGGGCTCGGTCACACTCTCCTCGGCCGCGGGCTGGTCTGCCGCGACCTCGTCGGCCGCGGCGGTCACGCTCGCCTCCGCCACGACCTCGTCGGCCGGCGGCGCCTCGGCCCGCACGGCGACCAGCTCCACGGCCTCGTCGTCGACGATCGGATCGGGCGCCGGCCAGTCCGTGGCGACGGCGACGTCGGTCTGCGAGTGCGCGCCGCAGCCGTGGTCGAGGCTGACGACCTTGCCGTCGTCGGGCGACCACTCGTTGGCGCACACGCCGAAGACCTGGCCCAGCGAGCCCTGCAGCGGGACGAGGAACCCGCACGTGGCGCACGCCGCCTCGGACGCCAGGGCGCCCGCGCTCGTCGGCCCGCGCGACCCCCGGTACCACCGCTGCGCGGCCTGCTCGCGCCCCTCGGGCGAGAGGATCCGTTCGCGCGCGAGCGCCAGCTCGTCGATCGCCACGGCGTCCAGCTCGGGGTCGCCGCTCGGCGTCCACCCGGGCACGAGCCGGGGGTCGTCGGGCCGGAAGGGCAGCACGTCGCCCGGGCCCACGTCGCCCGGGCGCAGCCGCTCCGCCCACGGCACCCACGGCTTCGCGAGGATGGCCTCGGGGCCGGGCAGCAGCGCCGCCTCGCTGACGGTGGCGGTGCGGCCGCGCGGCACGCGCGCGACGGTGACCGTCCACTCCCAGCCGTGGTAGCCCCGGGCGAGGTCGGCGAAGCGGTGCGAGACGAGCCGGTCGCTCTCCTCCACCGCGCCCAGGTAGTCCCCGACGTCTGCGGGGTCCTCGGCGAGCTCGACCGCGACCTCGCGCGCGAGGTCGACGGCCTTGGTCAGGACGGCGTCCGCCACGGTCAGGCCTCGAGGTCGTCGGCGACGGCGCGCAGCAGCTGCGCGTACTTGGAGGCGCGGTCCTTCTCCGGGTAGCGACCCCGGCGCAGGTCGTTGCCCACCTTGTCCAGCACCTTGATGAGGTCCTCGACCACGACGACCATCTCGTCGGCCGGCCGGCGCTTGGCCTTGGCGACCGACGGCATCGGCTCGAGGAGCTTGACCGAGAGCGCCTGCGGGCCGCGGCGCCCGTCCGCGACGCCGAACTCCACCTTGGCGCCCGGCTTGGGCGCCGTCACGCCGGCGGGCAGCGCCGAGGCGTGCAGGAAGACCTCGCCACCGTCATCGCTGGCGATGAAGCCGAAGCCACGCTCGGCGTCGAACCACTTGACCTTGCCGGTCGGCACGGCGCACCCCTTGTCTCGCAGACGCTTGTCCCCCGGAGTTTACCGGGCGGGCCCCCACCGTCGTCGCCGTCATTCCTCCGGGACTGCAGCCTCCGCGCGCGGACGCCCTCCGGCGGGCGCGTGGTCGGTCACGGCACCGCTGCGCCACCCCGTCCGCTCGTGCGACCCGTCGCAGAACGGCTTGTTGGCCGAGCTCCCGCAGCGGCACAGCGCCGCCCGCGTCTCGGCCATGGTGCCCGCCTCGCCCAGGTCGAGCCGCAGGTCCCCGCGGGCCAGGAGCGGCCCGTCCGGGACCGCGGTCACCGTGGTCACGGGGTCGGGCACCTCGGCCGGGCCGGCGGCGAGCGTGTAGTGCAGCGCACCGGTGGGGCAGCGCCGCACCACCTCGGCGACGAGGAGGGCGTCGGGCTCGTTGGCCACGACGATCCACGGGCGCCGGTCCGGGTCGAAGACGAGCGGCAGGCCGCGCACGCACTCGGCGACGTGGCGGCACCGGGCGCGGTCGTAGGAGACGGTGATGCCGGCACCGGCGTAGTCGCGGGCGGTCATCCCGCGTCCGGCGGGGTGGGGGTGTGGCCGACGAGGTCCATGAACTCGTCCTCGTGCCGGCGCAGGAACGCCCGGACGTAGGGGCAGAGCGCGATGACGCGCAGCCCGCGTGCCCGGGCGCTCTCCAGCGCGTAGCGCACCAGGTGCGCGGCGATGCCCTGGCCCTCGTGCTCGGGCAGCACCTCGGTGTGGGTGAAGACGAGCGCGTCGTCGCGCGCCGTGTAGTAGGCCTCACCGACGAGCGTGCCGTCCGGGAGCCGGGCCTCGAACCGTTCCTGCTCGGGCGCGTCGGCCACGGTCACATCCATGCCCTGATGGTGCCGTGCGCGGGACGATCCGGCACCCGGGCACGCGTCGGCCGCGGAACGGCTCCTGTGGATGACGAACCGCGGCCGCGTGGTGGCGTCCCTACGGTCCCGGTGTGACCCCCGGCTTCGGCGAGGACATCGCCCCACGAACCGCGCGCCTCTGCGTACGCCTCAGCCCCGCCTCGCTGAGCCGGCTCCGCGAGGCGGCCGACCTCCGCGCGCAGGACGTCACCTCGTTCGTCCTCTGGACGGCGCTGGACCGGGCGGCCGACGTCATCGCACTGGAACGTCGCACGCGCCCTGCACCGGCGACGCCCGACCTGCCCGACCCCGAGCCGATCGTCCGCGACCCCGACGATCCCGACGACGACCTCTGGGACGACTACCGCGTGGTCCGCGAGCCGCTCGACCTGCAGCGCGCCGTCTTCGCCGGGCTCAAGGCGCAGCGCGCAGACCAGCGACGCCGGGATCTCGAGGCCAGGTAGCTCGACCGGGCGCCGTCACGCCACGACCGCCGGCCACACGCCGAACGTGCCCCGTGCCCGTCGAGCGCGTCTTCTCGACGTTCCACCCGTTCCGGGCATGCCACCCGGCAGCCCCGACGCTCGACGGCCGTCGATGCCGTTTCGCTTTCACGCGTGCGCCCAAGAGGCACGCACCGGGCGTACGGCGCAACGAAGAACCCTTCCGCCGAGCTGCGTGCATGCGCTCATCAGGCGCACACCGGGCGGACGCCACAACGAAGAACCACTTTCGCCGAGCTGCGTGCGTGCGCTCATCAGGCGCACATGAGGCGGACGCGGCGCAGAGAATCCACTTCCGCCGAGGCCGTCGTCGCCCCGTCGTCGTCGTCGGCGTCGTCCTCGTCGTCCGGCCGGCCTGGAGTCCGCCGGCCGGGCCGGAACGCGGCGTACGAGCCCGGGTCAGGCCTGCGCGAGGCGGTCCAGGGCGAGGGCGGCCAGGACGGCGGGGCCGACCGCGAGCGCCTCGTCGGCGAACCGCGCCGCGGCCGAGTGGTTGTACGGCGCGGTGGCCGGGTCGAGCTCCGCGGGCGTGGCGCCCAGCCAGAAGAACGCGCCCGGCACCTGCTCCAGGACGTACGAGAAGTCCTCCGCCCCGAGCACGGGCTGCGGATCCTCCGCGTACGCGTCCTCGTCGTACATCGCGGTGGCCAGGGCCGCCAGGCGCGCGACCTCGTCGGCGTGGTTGACCGTCACCGGGTAGCCGGGGATCCACTCGAGCGTCGCGGTCATGCCGTGCGCCGTCGCGATGCCGTCGACGAGGCGCCGGATCCGCTCCTCCGCGGCTGCGCGGTGCTCGGGCGACAGGGTGCGGACCGTCGCGTCGAGCAGCGCGTCGTCCGGGATGACGTTGTTCGCGGTGCCCGCCTGGATGAGGCCCGCCGTCACCACGACCGGGTCGAACACGTCGAACGTGCGCGTCACCATCGACTGCAGCGCGAGCAGGATCTCCGCCGCGACCGGCACCGGGTCGGCCGCGTACCACGGGGTGGACCCGTGGCCACCCCGGCCGTGGACCACGGCGCGGAACCGGTCGGCAGCGGCCAGCAGCGGACCGGGACGGGACGCGAGCCGACCCGCGGGGCGCAGCGACGCCTGCACGTGCAGGCCGTAGCCCGCCACCACCCGCTCGCCCGCGGCCTCCAGCACGCCCTCGGCGATCATGAGCTCGGCGCCGCCGTCGCCCTCCTCGCCCGGCTGGAACATGAAGACGACCGATCCGGGCAGCTCGGCGCGGCGGGCCGCCAGGAGCCGCGCGGCGCCCACCAGGCCGGCGACGTGCATGTCGTGCCCGCAGGCGTGCATCGCGCCGACGTTCTCGGACGTGAACGGCTCCCCGGTCGCCTCCGTGACCGGCAGCCCGTCCATGTCCCCGCGCAGCAGCACCGCAGGTCCCGGCCGCCCGCCGCGCAGCACGGCGACCACCGAGTCGAGCGCCCGGCCCGTCGTCACCTCGAGGCTGAGCGGCGCGAGCGCCTCCAGGATCAGCGCCTGCGTCGCGGGCAGCCGCAGGCCGATCTCCGGCGTGCGGTGCAGCGCGTGGCGCAGCGCGGCAACCTCGGGCAGCTGGGCCTCGGCGTCGGCGCGCAGCCCGGCGAGGGTGGCGGGATCCAGGGACATGGTGGGCCTCCGGGACGGGATCGACGCGTCACGCTATCGCCACCCGAGGGTGCCCCGGGGGCCGCCCGTGGGCCGGCGCGAACGTAAAGTTGTGCGGATGGCCATCTCCGCCTACCTCACCGCGCTGGACGACGAGCAGCTCGTCGCCCTGCTGCGTCGCAGGCCGGACCTGGCGACCCCCTCCCCTGTCACGCTGGCCTCGCTCGCGGTGCGAGCGACGTCACGCTCCAGCCTGGAACGAGCACTGGCCTCGGTCGACGCGGCGGTGCTCCAGGCGATCGAGGCCGTGGTGGCGCTGGCGCCAGAGGGGCCGCCGAGCCGCGAACGCGTCGTCACCGCGGTCGCCGGCACCGGGACCAGCTCCGACACCGGGACCGGGACCGGCTACGGGACCACCTCCGGCGCCGGGACCTCCCCGACACCGGACGCGGCCGGCGCCGACGCCGCCGCCGACCCGGGGCAGGATGCGGCGGTCGTCGCGCGCGCGCTCGACGCGGCGATCGGCCTCGCGCTCGTCTGGCCGGACGACGACGGGCTGCACGCGGCGCCCGGGTTGGCAGAGATCCTCGGCCCGTACCCGGCAGGCCTGGCACCCGCCGGGGAGCACGACGAGCCCGGGGCCGACGCCCCCACCCTGCCGGACGACCTGCCGGCCGACTCGCGCGCAGTGCTCGACGCGCTGACGTGGGGCCCCCCGGTCGGGCTCGTCCCACCCCCCGGCAGCCCGGCGGTGCCGGCCGTGGCCCGGCTCCTCGACACCGGCCTGCTGGTGCGCGGCGGGCCGCGCCAGGTGGTGCTGCCGCGGGCGGTCGCGCTCGCCCTGCGGCAGGGACGCACGCACCGCGCGGTGGCGCACCCGCCGGCCGCGGCGTGGCCCGTGCGGCGGCCGGAGGCCGTCGCCGCCGAGTCGGCGGGCGCCGCCGAGCGGGCGGTCCGGCTCGTCGTGCGGCTCGTGGCGGCATGGGGCGAGCAGCCGCCGTCGGCCCTGCGCTCCGGCGGCCTCGGCGTGCGCGACCTGCGGTGGCTGGCGCACGTGCTCGACGTCGACGAGGAGGAGGCGGCCTTCGTCGTCGAGCTCGCGGGTGCCGCGGCCCTGGTCGCCGACGACGGCGAGGAGCGCCCCTCGTTCGCGCCGACCGAGGACGCCGACGCGTGGCTCCGCCGGGACCTGCCGGGGCGGTGGGCGCACCTGGCGGCCGCGTGGCTGGAGAGCGAGCGCACGCCGTGGCTCGTCGGGACGCGCGACGAGCGTGGCTCGGCGCACGGTGCGCTCGAGCCGGACCTGCACCGACGCTGGGTGCCGCGCGTCCGCGGCGCGGTGCTCGACGTGCTGGCCGCGGCCCCCGCCGGCGCCGCGCCCGCGCTCGACGACGTGCTCGCGGTGCTGCGCTGGCGCACGCCGCGCAACGTGCCGCCGGCGGGCGCCGTCACCGCACTGCTGCGCGAGGCGGCGCTGCTCGGCGTCACCGGCGCCGGCGCCCTCGCACCGGCCGGCCGCGCGCTGCTCCCGGCCACCCCCGCGGGCCCGGCGGGCCGCACCACCGCCGTCAGCACCGCGGCGCCGACCGGCGCCGGCCCCGCACCCACCGCCGCCGCGTCGACCGGCGCGGGCCGCGTGCTGGCGGCCGCGGCGCTCGCGGCGTCGCTCCCCGAGCCCGTCGACGAGGTGCTGCTGCAGGGTGACCTCACGGGCATCGTGCCCGGCCGGCCGAGCGAGCGGCTGGCCGCCCTCCTGGACCGGACGGCGGTCGTCGAGTCGCGCGGAGGCGCGTTGACGGTGCGGTTCACGCCCGAGTCGATCCGTGCCGCGCTCGACGCGGGCGCCACGGCCGACGAGCTGCTCGCGGACCTGACGGCCGTAGCGCGTGGCGGCGTGCCGCAGCCGCTGCAGTACCTGGTGCGCGACACGGGCCGACGGCACGGCGTGCTCCGCGCGGGTGTCGCCCTGTCCTACCTGCGGACCGACGACGCGGCCCTGCTCGCTGGCCTGCCCGACGACCCGCGGCTGACCGGCCTGGGTCTGCGGCTGCTCGCGCCGACCGTCCTCGTCGCGGCAGTGCCGCCCGGCGAGCTCGTCGCGGCGCTGCGCGAGCACGGCCTGGCCCCCGTGCTGGAGGGCTCGGACGGGCTCGTCGTGCACGCCCCGACGACGACGCGGCGCACCCGGCCGCGGCCGCGGCGGGACGAGCGACCACCCGACGAGACCGCGCGCCTGACGGCACTCGTGGAGCGGCTGCGCCGGGCGGAATCGGAGCATCTGGGCACGGCACGGCCCGGACCGGCCGAGCCGGCGGGAGGCACCGTGGCGGGCGGCTCCCAGCCGGCCGCCACGCTCGCGGACGACGCGCAGCGCACCGGTCGCGGCGCGGCCCGGCCGGTGGGCGGGGCGCTGGCTGCGGGCGTGACGGACGCCGTCGGTGCGGGGCGGGCTGCGGGCGCGACACGGCCCGGCGGCGGGGTGCGGGCGGCGGGCGCGGCGACTGCCGGGCGTCACGCCGGTCCGGCGACGCCGACCACGGCCGACGGAACAGCCGACCCGGCCGCGGCGTTGCTGCTCCTGCGTGAGGCGGCCGCCGAGCGCGGGCTGGTCCGGGTCGACGTCGTCGGCCCGCGGGGCGTGCTGGAGCGGCGGCTGCTGCGCCCCGTGAGCGTGGACGGCGGGCGGCTGCGCGCCGTCGACCCCGCCCGCGAGGCCGAGCTCGTCGTCGCGGTGCACCGCATCGCCGGCGTGGCACGCGTGAGCCGAGAGGAAGCACGTGACTGACGGACCGCTGATCGTCCAGAGCGACAAGACCCTGCTGCTCGAGGTCGACCACCCCGCCGCCGAGGAGGCACGCCGCGCGATCGCCCCGTTCGCGGAGCTCGAGCGCGCACCCGAGCACATCCACACGTACCGGCTCACGCCGCTGGGCCTGTGGAACGCGCGCGCGGCGGGCCACGACGCCGAGCAGGTGGTCGACACGCTGCTGGCGTACTCGCGCTACCCCGTGCCGCACGCGCTGCTCGTGGACGTCGCCGAGACGATGGGCCGGTACGGCCGCCTCCAGCTGCTGAGCGACCCCGCCCACGGCCTGGTGCTGCACGCGCTGGACCGCGCCGTGCTGGCGGAGGTGCTGCGCTCCAAGCGCACCGCCGGCCTGTTCGGCGCCCGCATCGACGAGACCGACGTGCTGGTGCACCCCTCCGAGCGCGGCCACCTCAAGCAGGTGCTCGTCAAGCTGGGCTGGCCCGCCGAGGACCTCGCGGGCTACGTCGACGGCGAGAAGCACCCCATCGAGCTGGCGCAGGACGGCTGGCACCTGCGGCCCTACCAGCAGCAGGCGATCGACGGGTTCTTCCACGGCGGGTCCGGCGTGGTGGTGCTCCCGTGCGGCGCGGGCAAGACCCTCGTCGGCGCCGGGGCCATGGCCCGCTCGTCGACCACGACGCTCATCCTCGTCACCAACACCGTCAGCGCCCGGCAGTGGCGCGACGAGCTGCTGCGCCGCACGTCGCTGACGGCCGAGGAGATCGGCGAGTACTCCGGCTCCCGCAAGGAGATCCGGCCCGTGACGATCGCGACCTACCAGGTGCTCACCGTCAAGCGGAAGGGCGAGTACCCGCACCTCGAGCTGCTCGACGCGCGGGACTGGGGCCTCATCGTCTACGACGAGGTGCACCTGCTGCCCGCGCCCGTGTTCCGCATGACGGCGGACCTGCAGGCGCGCCGCCGGCTCGGCCTGACCGCCACGCTGGTGCGCGAGGACGGCCGGGAGGACGAGGTGTTCTCCCTCATCGGCCCCAAGCGGTTCGACGCCCCCTGGAAGGACATCGAGTCGCAGGGCTACATCGCGCCCGCGGTTTGCACGGAGGTGCGCCTCACGCTGCCCGAGCACGACCGGATGTCCTACGCGATGGCAGACCCCGACGAGCGGTACCGCCTGGCGGCGACGGCGGCCGGCAAGCACACGGTCGTCGACCGCATCGTCAAGCAGCACCCCGGCGAGCCGACGCTCGTCATCGGCCAGTACCTCGACCAGCTGCACGCGCTGGCCGAGCACCTGGACGCCCCGCTGATCACGGGCGAGACCACGGAGCGCGAGCGCGAGCGGCTGTACGCGGCCTTCCGCGAGGGGTCCGTCCCCACGCTCGTCGTCTCCAAGGTGGCCAACTTCTCCATCGACCTCCCGGAGGCGTCGGTCGCGGTGCAGGTGTCCGGCTCGTTCGGCTCGCGCCAGGAGGAGGCGCAGCGGCTCGGCCGGATCATGCGTCCCAAGGGCGACGGGCGCACGGCGCACTTCTACGCGATCGTCGCGCGCGACACGGTGGACCAGGACTTCGCCGCCCACCGCCAGCGGTTCCTCGCCGAGCAGGGGTACGCGTACACCATCGTCGACGAGGAGGACCTCGACGGCGTCGCGTGACGCAGGTCCCTGATCCGGAAGCGCTCCCACCTGGCAGGATCACCGCCACACCTGGCCACCGAATCGGGAGGCGACCATGGCGGCGGCGGCGCTCTACCTGGGAGCGGCGCTGCTCGGCGGCCTCGTCGCGGTGCTGCTGCGCCTGCCGCCGCTCGTCGGCTTCCTCGCCGCCGGGTTCGCCCTCGGGGCGGCCGGCGCGCCGGACCTGCCGTACCTGCCCGCGGTCGCCGATCTCGGCGTCATCCTGCTGCTCTTCGCCATCGGTCTGAAGCTGGACGCGCGCACGCTGCTGCGCAAGGAGATCTGGCTGACGACCACCGTCCACCTGGCGGTGTCGGTGGCGATCGCGGTCGGCTTCCTCGGCCTGCTCGCGGTGCTGCGGTTCGCGCTCGTCTCGGACGCGCCGTTCGGCTCGCTCGCGCTCGTGGGGTTCGCCCTCTCGTTCTCCTCGACGGTCTTCGTCGTCAAGGTGCTCGACGACCGCTCCGACACCACCGCGCTCTACGGCCGCATCGCCATCGGCGTCCTCGTCATGCAGGACATCGCGGCCGTGCTGTTCCTCTCGCTGTCCACCGGCCAGGCGCCGAGCCCGTGGGCGTTCGCGCTGCTGCTGCTGGTGCCCGGCGCCTGGGTGCTGCACCGCGTCTGGGACCGCGTGGGCCACGGCGAGCTGCAGGCGCTGTTCGGCGTGCTCGTCGCGGTGGTCCTGGGCTACTGGCTGTTCGAGCTCGTCGGCATCTCGGGCGACGTGGGTGCGCTCGTCGTCGGCGTGCTGCTGGCCAGCCACCCGCAGGCCGCCGAGCTGTCGCGCTCGCTCATGACGTTCAAGGACCTCATGCTCGTCGCGTTCTTCGTCGAGATCGGCCAGCACGGCACACCGCACTGGGCCGAGATCGCGCTGGCGGCCGCGCTCCTGCTCATGCTGCCGCTCCAGCTGGGCGCCTACGCGCTGCTGCTGTGGCTCATGCGGCTGCGGGCCCGCACGGCCTTCCTCGCGGGCCTGGCGCTGGCCAACTACTCGGAGTTCGGGATCCTCGTCGCCGTCGTCGGCGCGGAGACCGGCCTGCTCGACCAGCACTGGACGGTGGTGGTGTCGCTCGCGGTGGCGTTCAGCTTCGCGGTGTCCGCCGTGGTCAACCGCCGCGGCGTCGAGCTCGCCACCCGGATGGCGTCGTGGCTGCCCGAGCGCGCCGCGGACAAGCTGCACCCCGACGACCGGCTGGTGGACGTCGGGGACGCCGACGCCCTGGTGCTGGGCCTGGGCCGGCTGGGCGCGGCCACGTACGCGCGGCTGCGCGACGAGTACGGCCTGTCGGTGGTGGGCGTCGAGCACGACCAGCGCCGCGTCGCCGAGCTGGAGGACGAGGGCTTCGAGGTGGTCCGGGCCGACGCGACCGACCTGGAGTTCTGGACCCGCGTGCAGCGCGCCGGCCGCGTCGCGGTCGCGGTCCTGGCGATGCCCTTCCACAACGCGAACCTCATCGCGCTCGCGCGGCTGCACGCGGCGGGCTTCACCGGCAAGGTCGCGGCGGTCGCGCGGTACGACGACGACGTCGCCGAGCTCCGGCGGCACGGCGCGGACGCCGTGTTCCACCTGTACGGCTCCGCCGGCGCGGCGCTGGCCGACCACGCGGCCGCCGTGCTGCTGCACCGCCGGCCGGAGGCGGGCGACGGGTCGCGCGGACTGCTCCACCTCGAGCCACCCGCCGAGCCCGTGAACCGCACGGACGACGCGCCGGGACCGCAGCTCGTCTGAGCCCGTGGCCGGAACCGGGAACCGGCGGGGTCCCGCCGTCGTTGCGGGCGGACGAAGGGGAGGTCGAGACTCATGCTCGTGCACGCCGTTCGTGGTCGACGGTTCGCCGGGGGGCTCCGCACGGGAGGCGCCCTCGCGCTCGCGGCGGCCCTCCTCATGCTCCTGCTCACGTCCGCGCTCACGCTCGGCGCCGCGCCGGCCTCCGCCGCCGCCGGGCCGGTCCCCGCGGTCGGGCCGGTCACCATCGGCTCGGACCACATCACCGACCAGTCCGGGGTGCTCAGCGCGTCCGACCGCTCGACGATCCAGTCCGCGCTCGACCGCCTCAGCACCGACACCGGCCTGCAGCTGTACGTCGTCTACGTCCCGGACTTCGGCGGCCAGGACCCGACGGCCTGGGCGCAGGCGAGCCTGCAGGCCTCCGGCCTGGGCGCCAACGACGTGATCCTCGCCGTCGCCACGCAGGCGCGGCGCTACTCCCTGGCGTCCGGGCCGCTGGCGACGGTCACCAGCAGCCAGCTCCAGGGTGTCTACACCAAGGTCGGCACGTCGCTGCACGGCAGCGACTGGGCCGGCGCCGCCGTGACCGCCGCGGACGGGCTGCGCGCCGCGGCCACCGGCTCCTCCGGCTCGGCGGGACCGGGCCTGGGCTCGCTGCTGCTCGTCGGCCTCGTCGTGATCGCCGGGATCGTCGTGCTCGTCGTCGTGCTGGCGAACCGGCGCAAGGTCCCCGCACGCACGGCCGCCTCGCCCGACGAGCTGGCCGCGCTGCCGACCGCCGAGCTCGACCGGCGCGCCGGCTCGGCGCTCGTCGCGATCGACGACCAGCTGCGCAGCTCGGAGCAGGAGCTGGGCTTCGCGCAGGCCCAGTTCGGCAACGACGCGACGAAGGAGTTCATGGCCGCGCTCGCGGACGGCAAGGCGAAGGCGACCGAGGCGTTCCGGCTGCGGCAGGCGCTGGACGACGACGTGCCGGACACCGAGGCGCAGCGACGCGACTGGAGCACGCAGATCCTCCGGCTCTGCGGCGCGGTGTCGACGGCGCTCGACGCGCAGAAGTCGGCGTTCGACGCGATGCGCAACCTCGAGGACCATGTGGAGCAGGCGCTCGACGACCACACCGAGGCGGCCGGTGCGCTGACCCAGCGGCTCGGGCCCGCGCGCGCGACGCTCAAGGCGCTGGCCGCCCAGTACCCGGCCGAGGCCCTCGCCTCCGTGGCCCAGAACCCCGACCACGCCGAGCAGCTCCTGACGGACGTGACGGACGCCATCGCCGCCGGCCGTACGGCCGCCGCGCAGCCGGACCACCGCGGGGAGGCGGTCGGCTACGCGCGCGCCGCCGAGGCGGCGCTCGACCACGCCAGGACGCTCCTCGACGGCGTCGACTCCGCGGGCGCCGACCTCGCCGCGGCCGGCCAGCGGATCGACGCGGCCATCGCGTCGATCACGTCCGACCTCTCCGACGCGGCGCGCCTCGTCGGCGGCGACCCCTCCCCGCAGGTGCACGCGGCGCAGCAGGCCGTCCAGGTCGCCAGCGCCGCGCGCGCCGGCACCGGCGACCCGCTCTCGGCCCTGCGTGGCCTGACCGCCGCCGAGGCCGCGCTGGACGCGTCGCTCGCCCCGGTGCGCGAGCGCGAGGAGCAGGCCCGCCGGGCGCTGGCGCTGCTCGACGACACGCTCGGCCGGCTCGACTCCGCGATCCGGGCGGCGAGCGACTTCATCAGCACGCGGCGCGGCGTGGTGGGCCCCGAGGCCCGCACCCGCCTGGCCGAGGCCCAGCGCCTGCGCGACGCCGCCGTGGCCCAGCGCGGCACCGACCCGGTGGCCGCCCTGCCGCTGGCGCAGCGCGCGCAGCAGTACGTGGACGACGCCGTGGCCGCCGCCCGGCAGGACGTGGACAACAACACCCCGCCCTGGGGCGGCGCCTCCGGTGGCGGGGGCAACAACCTCGGAGGCATGGTGCTCGGGGGGCTTCTCCTCGGGTCGATCCTGCGCGGCGGCGGCGG
>Ga0187809_10000121_pt1 | contig 52627 bp, 49 predicted proteins | sample NC_wetland_sal_i_8_FD_132415 | JGI IMG/M metagenome (GOLD analysis project Ga0187809, IMG submission 132415) | Wetland sediment microbial communities from Neuse River Estuary, North Carolina, USA - ASW_4 | ecosystem: Environmental > Aquatic > Freshwater > Wetlands > Sediment | place: USA: North... | reverse complement strand
GCTAGCCGGCCGGCCACGGCACTGACTCGCGCGGGATCGGTGTCATCCGATCTGCAGCCGGATGCAGCGCCAACGTCCGTCCAACCCTTCCAGGCGCAGGGCAATCGCCCGGTAGCGAGGACCGCAGCGCAACACCGCCGCTGCCTCGATCACGCCGTCGGCCGGCTCGCGGCAATGCACTGAGTGCAACACGGCGGGACGGCGCGCGGTACCGAGCCGATCGAGGTGGCCGACGTCGCGGGCCAACCCGGCTTGCAGCGACGGTGAGGTGTAGGGCGCCAATTGGCTGACGGATCGGCGACCGGTCACGACCTCGACGACGGCGATCAGGAATCGGCGGATGAACAGCTCGGGATCGGGAAGCTGGTCGCGAGCCGTGGGTTGCGGCTCGAACGGGTCCACCGTTCGGGTCAGTCGCAGTTGTGAGGGCGGTACCCGGTCGAAGGGCAGCGGCCGGTCGTAGCGACCGATGACGCTGAGCCGGCGGGGGCGCTCGTCGTCGAACGGAGGTTCCCGGACTGGGGCCGGTCGCAGCTGGATGCGCCCCGGGCCCGGCTTCGACTCCGGCGCCGGGCCCGGGGTTGCGGCGGTGGCGGTACTCATCAGTCAGCTCTCCGAAGGGTCGGGGTTGCGGGGCGCGACCAGGTGCTGGCCGGGTCGGATCAAGGAAGGGTCATCGCCGATGACCTGCCGGTTGGCGGCGTACCAGTGCGGCCACAACACCGCGATGCGGTCATCGCCGGAGTTCGGGCCGAGCTGCCGGGCGGCGATGTCCCACAGCGAGTCACCTGGCCGCACCACGACCGACTGCTCGCCGCGGCCGGGAGACGCGCCTGGCCCCGGGTTCGGACCGGAGCTGGCCGGCCCGGACCCGGATCCGGGTGGTCGGCTGATCGCCGGAGTGGTCGTCTTCGGCCCGCTCGTCTTCGGCCCGCTCGTCGCTGGGCCGCTCGCGGTGGTTCGGGCAGTCCCGGACGGGGTGCTGGTCCTCGGCGCGGCCGGGCTCGGCGCAGCGTGGCGGGGTCGGGAAGGGTCCGAGCTGGTCGGAGTCGGACTCGGACTCGGGTTCGCTGACCTGGTCGGAGCGGGTTGCGACAGTGGCCAGGTCGGCGCCGGGACTGGTTTCGGCTGCGGCGGGCTGGCCGGATCGGTCGGCCAGCCGATCGCCGGAAGCGTGGCCGCCGGCGCGGACGGGACCAGCGCCGGCCCCGCCGGGTGGGACGCGGTCAGGGCCAGCGCCGAGTGGGCCGGGGCGGCTAGCGCGGTGGTCCCGGGGCTGAGGCACAGCGACAGGCCCAAACCCGACAGCAGGGCTTGACGTACCTGGCGCGGCAAGCTCCCAGCCAGGGCCGGGAGTAGCCCGCGTTCGCGGCCGGTGCGCGCGGTCCAGATGGTCGCCAGGCCAGCCAGGAGCAGCCACACGGCGACACACCAGAACGCGGAGGCCGCGAACTCGGCGATGGCTCGGTCGGCCCCGACGGCGGCCACCCATGAGTGCGGGTGGGCCAGGTGGCGAGTCAGCCGAGGCAGGTCCGGCCGCATCGCGGCCGCCGCCAGGCCGGGAACTCCCAGCATCAGTACCGCCACCATCATCCGCCGAGCCTGGACCATGAGTGCCTCCGTTTGCTTCTGTTTGCATTCAATAGGATGTGATCAGGGTCGGCAAGCAGAAAGCCATCATTGTGGATAAGTAGGTTGGTCAGCGCCCATTCAGGACAGTGAACGGAGGCAGCAGCATGCGGTGGGACGGGCTCTTCAACGACTTGTCAGCACAGGCCGAGGCTCTCGACGTCGCGGAGCGGTCAGCCGAGATCGAGGACCGGACCCGCAGCGAGCTGGGTCGGATCACCTTCGTCGACCGGTGTCACGCCAGCCTGGGACACGAGGTCCGGCTGAACTGCGCCGGTGGCTACCAGGTCCAGGGCGTGCTACGGCGTGCGAACGGTCAGTGGCTGCTGCTGCAATTGGGCAACGGGCTCGAAGCGCTCGTGGTGGTGGACCAGGTGGTGACCGTCAGCGGCCTCGGCCGGCTGGCCGAACCGGAGCATGTGCGTGGACGGGTGGAGCGCAGGCTTGGCCTGGCCCACGCGCTGCGCCGCATCGCTCGTGATCGGTCAAGCGTGCACCTACACCTCGAGCACGGCGGATTGGATGGCACCATCGATCGGGTCGGCCGAGATTTCCTGGAACTAGCGGTGCACCCGGCTGGGGAGGCCCGGCGGACACGGGCGGTGCGCAGCATCGTGCTGGTGCCCCTGGCGGCGCTGGTGGCAGCGGTCAGATCCAGGGATGCGGTCGAGTAGTGCGGGGCGCGGCTCGGCGCCTGTCGCGTTCGGCTGATCAGTCCTCGCGGCTGTCGATGAACGGATGCTCGGCGACGAATTTCTTGGTCTGGTCGTACATCCGCGCGATGTAGGACTCGAGTTGTTCGCGCTCGACCCGCCACTGACCGCGCCCCCCGATCTTGATCGCGGGCAGTTCACCGTTGCGCACCAGGGCGTAGGTCTGCGAATCGGAGATGTTGAGGACCTCGGCCACGTCGGCCAGGGTCAGGAAGCGGGGAGCGTCCACGGCGCACACCTTCCCCTTCGCAGTGCGGCCACGGCTTGCGCTGCCCCGAACCGATCACGGAGTCTTGCGATCCCGACGCCCGATCTCGGGGGAGCGAGCCACGGCATGCCGACCACGATATCGGCCGATGCTGGGCGATCCGGCATGCGGCGCTCCTGTCGGGCGGTGTGTCCGCCGGCGTGCGTGACGGCGGTGGTGGGGTCAGCATGTCACGGCGGTATCGCGCACCGGCCACTGTCCACAGCTCACCGGGTGGCGGTGGCGCCTCAGCGCTGATGTAGCAATATGTTCGGTATGACCGATACTGCAGGGCTTGCCGGTGATCCGTCGCCGGCCCCGCGCCGCCTGACCCAACCGAGTTGGCTTGACGTGAGATTGGTGATCGGCGTCCTGCTGATCATCGGGTCGGTTCTGACCGGGGCTGCGGTCGTGGCGGCAGCGGACCACCGCCAGGCCTACTGGTCGCTCACGCGCGACCTCGCGCCCGGCACCGTCCTGTCCGCGGTCGATCTGCGGGTGGTCCGGGTTCAGCTCGGCACCGCGCACAGCGCCTACGTTCGCAGTTCTGAGGCCGTTGTCGGCCGGGCGCTGTCGGCGGCCGCCCGCGGCGGCGCGCTGCTCAGTCGGACCGACCTCACCGACCCACCGCGTGGGGTATCGGTGACCGTGCCGTTGCCGCCGGACAACGGGCCGAAGGTCGCGCCCGGAGATCGCATCACGCTGTACCTGTCGACCAAGACGTGTCGGGGCGTGGTCCTGCTCAGCGGTGCGACCGTCCAAGCGGTCCGGCAGTCGGGTCAGTCCTCCTTCGCCGCCGACAACGGATCGGTCGTCCAACTCACCGTGCCGGCTGCTGATGCCCGGCGGCTGGTCGCGTCCCTGGACCTGCCGGGGGCAGTGGTCCGGGTGGGCGTGCTCTCCTCCGGCCAACAAGCCGATTCGACAGGCGACGGTCTGAGCGGGTGTGCGGAGCCGGCCGGATGAGTCTGGCCATCATCACCGCCGCCGACGGTGCGCCGTGGGAGGCTGAGCTGGTCGGCCGCCTTGCGGCCGCGCCGGACGGGCTCAAGGTGGCCCGCCGCTGCGTGGACGTCGTCGAGCTGGCGGCGGTCGCGGCCAGCGGGCAGGGTGAAGTCGCGTTCGTCGATGCCCAGCTTCGCCGCCTCGACCGGGAACTTGTCGAGCGCATAAGCGAATCCGGCGTGGCCGTCGTCGGAGTCATCGCCACCGTGATGGAGGCTGATGTGGAGCGGCTGCGCGCGGTCGGCGTCGGCTACGCCATCCCGGCCGAGGCGGCGCTCGAGGTGTATCTGGACGTCGCCCGGACTGCCCTGGCCGCCTTGCGTGGCCAGACCCCGGGGATAGCGGGCCGAAGCTACGGTGACCCGGCGGCCCGCAGCGGCCTGTCGGGACCGGCCCGCGAGGCCGTGCCGGTTGAACCCAGCATGACCCGCTCGCCCGGTTCGATCATCGCGGTCTGGGGACCCACCGGTGCTCCGGGCCGGACCACGGTCGCGGTCAATCTCGCCGACGAGATCGGCCGCTCGGGTGCGTCCTGCCTGCTCATCGATGCCGATGTCTACGGCGGCGTGGTGTCGAATGCACTGGGCCTGCGCGACGAGGCGCCAGGCATCGTGGCGGCGTGCCGTCAGTTCGAGGGCGGCCGGTTGACCCGCCCGGGGTTGGCCGGATTGTGCTGGCAGTTCCGACCCAATCTGCGGGTCCTTACCGGCCCGTCTCGCGCCGATCGGTGGCCGGAACTGCGACCGCGCGCGGTCGAGGGGGTGCTCGGCCTGGCGCGGCAGTTGGCTGAGTTCGTCGTCGTCGACCTCGCCTTCTGCCTGGAGGCGGATGAAGAGCTCAGCTATGACGTGGCCGCGCCCCGCCGCAACGGAGCCACGCTGGCCATCCTCGATGCCGCCGATGAGATCCTGGCCGTGGGCGCCGCCGACCCGCTGGGTCTGCAGCGGCTGGTGCGCGGTCTGGAAGAACTCCGCTCGGCCGGCGTCGACCCGGCACCCCGCGTGGTCCTCAACAAGGTCCGGGCCGAGGTGCTGACCGGCCGCCGCGCGGAGCCGGAGCTCAGCGCGGCGCTCGCGCGCTTCGCCGGCCATGAGCCGTTTGCTTTCCTGCCCTACGAGCCGGACGCCCTCGACCAGGCGCTCCGGCTGGGACGGACCCTGGGCGAGGCGGCTGCGGGAAGCGCAGTGCGGGCGGCCCTCGTCCGGCTGGCCAGTGCGCTGACCGGCCGATCGGCGCCATCGGCGGGTCAGCGCAGGCGCGCCCGGTTGGCTCGCCACGGGTGAAACCGGCGACCGGACCGGTCGACGACGGCGGCGGCCGCGGCCCGGATCACCCTCCGCGGCGGAGCCTCGCGTGCCAGGATGGGATTAGCCAGCACGGTATCCGAGCGCGCTGGCGGACGATCCGCACGAGACCAGCGACCGCGGACAGGTCGGGTGGTCCAACGGCCTGGGCCAGATGGGGAGCTGACGGAGCATGATCGACCGCTTGCACCCGCTGGACGTTTCCTTCCTCTACCTCGAGGGGCCCACCACCCCCATGCATGTCGGTGGTCTGGCCGTGTTCCAACCGCCGGCCTCGGGTTTCGACTACGACCAGTTCGTCGATTTGATCGAGCACCGCATCGCGCTCGTCCCGCGCTACCGGCAGAAGGTCAAGTCGGTCCCGGGCCATCTCGCGAACCCGGTCTGGGTCGATGACTCCGAATTCGATCTCGGGTATCACGTCCGGCGATCGGCACTGCCCAAACCGGGATCGGACGAGCAACTGCGCGAGCTGGTGGCCCGGGTTCAGTCCCGACCGCTGGACCGGCACCGACCGTTGTGGGAGATGTACCTCGTCGAGGGCCTGGCCGACGGCCGGTTCGCGGTCATCCAGAAAACCCATCATGCGATGGTCGATGGCATCAGTGCGGTCGACATCGGTCAGGTGATCCTGGACAGCAGCCCGGTGCCGCGAGAGATCCCGGACGACTTGTGGCTGCCGCGAGCCGAACCGGGCGCGGTGACCCTGGTCGCCGACGCGGTTCGCGAGGTGATCCGACGCCCCACCCGGTTGGCTGACACCGCCCGTATCGGCCTGGCTGATGCCCGCAACGTAAGCGCGCGACTCGGTTCGACAATCGGTGGTGTGCTGTCGGCGGCCCGGGTCGCCGCCCGGCCGGCCCCGCACTCTCCGCTCAATGTCGACATCGGCGCGCAGCGCCGGTTCGCCACTGCTCGCACGTCTCTCGACGACTACCGGCTGGTCCGCAAGCACCTCGGGGGGACGGTCAACGATGTCGTGCTGGCCGTGGTGGCCGGCGCGCTCCGGGGCTGGTTGCTCTCCCGCGGCGAGCCGGTCACGCCGGCCACCGCGGTCCGGGCGATGGTCCCGGTCAGCATTCGCGGCGACAGCGAGAGCGGGCAGCTCGGCAATCGAGTTTCTTCTTATCTGGTTGACCTTCCGGTCGGGGAGCCGAACCCGGTCGTTCGGTTGAGCCAGGTCAGCTACGCGATGAAGGCGCACAAGGAGTCCGGCCAATCGGTCGGCGCCGAAGCTCTGGTCGCGCTGTCCGGATTCGCGCCGCCGACTCTGCACGCCCTGGGGGCCCGAGCGGCCAACAGCTTCACCCGTCGGCTGTTCAACCTCGTGGTCACGAACGTCCCCGGACCGCAGTTCCCGCTGTACGCCTCCGGAGCGCGGATGCTCGAGATGTTCCCGGTCGTACCGCTGGCCTCGGGACAGGCGGTATCGATCGGTTTGACGTCCTACGACGGCGGGGTCTACTTCGGTTTGAATGCCGATCGTGACGCCATGCACGACGCCGACGTACTCGGATCGCTGCTGGAAGAATCGCTGGCCGAACTGGTGGCAGCCGCCGAGTCGAATCGCGCGCCGCGATGACAGCACGGAGGGTTCGGTGAGTGGCGGATGAGCGAGAGCAGTCGGCGGGCGTTCGTCTTCGGTGGCGGTGGTGTGCTCGGCTTCGCCTGGACGATCGGTGCCTTGACCGCGCTCGCTCACGAGCGCGAGATCACCCCGTCCGCGCACGATCTGCTGATCGGGACCTCGGCCGGTGCGGTGATCGCCGGGCTGCTCGCCAGCGGGGTCGACATCGACAGCATTCGACGTCATCAGCTGGGCATGCCGCTGCCCGAAGATCCGATGATCACGTGGAACTACGACCGGGACAGCGGCGGCAGCATGCCGCCACGGCCGGGCCTGCGCCCCGGCTCGCCGCGACTGCTGTGGAACAGCCTGCGTCACCGCGCGGAGGTGTCCCCGGTGGTCGCGCTGTCCGGCCTGCTGCCAGCCGGCCGCGGCACGCTCGAGCCGATCGGGGAGATGCTGCGGGCCGTTGCCACCCAGGCCCGCCCGGATGGCTCGTGGCCCGGTTCCCGCACCTGGATCGTCGCCACCGATTACGTGACCGGGCGCCGGACGGTGTTCGGTCAGCCCGGTCAGCCGAGTTGCGAACTGGCCGCTGCGATCTGTGCCTCGTGCGCGATCCCGGCCTGGTACGCCCCGGTACGGATAGACGGGCGCGAATACATCGATGGCGGGACGACCTCGAACGCGTCGGTCGACCTCGTCAGCCCGACCGAGTACGAGGAGGTGTTCGTGCTGGCGCCGATGGCCGCGTTGAGCCCGGACAGCCCGCGTTCGCCGGTGGCCCTGATCGAGCGGCGGATCCGCCGCTCCATCACCCGTGGCGTGATGCGCGACGTCAACCGCCTGCGAGCCGCCGGTGCCGAGGTCACGGTGTTGACGCCGGGGGCAGACGACCTGGCCGCTATGGGAGCCAACCTGATGAATGTCCGGCGGCGGCTGGCAGTGCTGCAGACTGCGATGCAAACCTGCGCGCTCGAGCTGCGTCTTCAGGAGCGCGGCCTCGATCCGCAGCGAGAGACGGGATCCTGATGCGGCTCTACCTTCCGGTGACCTCGATCCAGCTCGCCGCCCTGGCCGCTGCGGGGCTGGGGCCAGCACCGCTGACCGGCTTCGCCGTGACGCCGGGCCTGCGCGAGTTCTACCTCGACGACGACCTCGAAGCGCTGGAATACGCCGCCATGTCGGAAGCAGCCCAGGCGTGCCTGCGCCTGATCGATGCCACTCCCACGGCTGCCCGGCGCCGGATCGTCGTGGCCGCCGACGTCGATGACGATCAGGTGACAGTTCGCGACGACTTGGAGCGGGGAGTCGTGCGAGTCGGAATCGCCATACCCATCGGCTGGTGTGCCTCGATTCACTGTGATGATGCCGAGGCCGAACCGACCGTAGCTGCGGCCGCCTCAGCCGTGATCGCCGCAGACCTGGGCGACCAGGACGCCGAGGACCGGGTCGACGACGCCGCCGGCTACGAGCTCTCGTGGTACGCGACTCAGGAATTGGCTGACCTGCTGGCAGAAATCGGCTGACAAGCTTCACGGGGTCGCCACCTGGATCGGCAGGCCGGCCGGTGGCGTGCGGTGCCGCTGTGACACCAGCAGGCCCCGTCCAGGAGGTCCAGCCGGTCTCGAACCACTGATCCGAACGCCGAGCAGTTCGCCGTCGACCGGGTTCGGTTGGAGCAGGAGTCCAGTGCGGCGCCGGCGTACCTGGACTGCGACACCCCGGAAGGCGATGAGGAGATCTTCCGAGCGAGCGGCTACCACCGCCGGCAGCTCATCGGCACTGACCTCGGCGAGAAACCGCTCGCCCAATGGCGTGTCGAGGAACTGCTCGGCGTCGTCGAGCAGCAGTAGCCGCGCGATCGCGCCGGCGGCGGGGGATGCCGGAGACAGGAAGTTGAGCTCCCGCGATCTGGCCCAGGCGGCGAGCGGGGACCTGGAGCTGCCGGCCAGCGTGAACTCCAGGCCGCGCTGCCAACACTGCTCGGCGATGCCCATCAGTGCGGTCGAGCGACCGCTGCCGGCCGGCCCGGCGATGAGGAATTGCCGCTCGGACTCGAGGAAGTCGCACTCGATCAACGCACGATCATCGCCACCGATACCGACGATCAGGCCTCCCGAGGAACCGGCCAGCTCGCTCAACTGCACCCGTTCCGGCAGGTCGCGGATCCGGATTCGAGGTGGGGCGAGCTCAGCCTGGTGATGGAGTACCGACCTGTGACCGGCCAGCCATTGACCGGCTGGGGTGTGGTCGTGGTCGAGCAGGCCCAGCTGAAAGGATGCCTCCAGCTCGGGATCGAACCCACCGCCTGGACCGGCCGCGTCCAAGGCCGCCTTCGGGACGCCGGCCAGGACGTAGTCCGCCGGGTCATTCAGACCGAGGACCAGCCGGCGGCTCAGCACGGACGACGATCGCACGCCCAGCAGTGCCCGCCCACCGGAGATGACGGTCGTCATCCCGACCGAGCGGCCGTCAGTAGCGATGCGCAGGAACGCGTCGGTGAGCCGGCCGCCGTCGAGCTCGTCGCTGTGCGCGCAGAACTGCTCCCACCCGTCGAGCAGGACGACCGCCGGTGGGACCTCGCCCGGGCCGACCGAGGACGAGGCGCCGCGATCGCGATCTCCCCAGTCGCGGCGGTGTTCTATTTCGGCGGCGAGGCGGTGCACCAGGCGTTCGAGCTTGCCCGGCTCGGCCAGGGTCGCGTAGGTGCCACAGTGCGGCAAACCCTCGAGCCGTCTCAGCCCACCGCCGGCGCAGTCGAGTACGTAGAGGTGGACCCGATCAGCACTGAGCTGGCTGGCGGCCAGCAATGCCGTGGTCCGCAGCATCGAGCTGCGCCCGGACCGGGATCGGCCGATCACTCCGACCACGTCGCCGACCGAAAGCTCGAGGCTCAGCGGGACTTGGCTTTGCCGGGCCGGCTGGTCCAGCACACCGATTGCCAACTGGGTCGAGCCGAGCCGCGGCTCCACCGCCAACACCGCCGGCAGCGGAGCCAGCCACGGCCGGGGCGGCAGGTCGATCGAGCTTGCGGCCTTCGACACCGCCTTCTGCAGCAGGCTCAACTCGCTTTCCTGCGGCGCCAGTTCGAGCAGAGCTCGGGGTTCGTTCCACTCGTCGAGCCGGTAGGCCCGCACGCCCACCTCCGGCACGGCCGGCAGGGTTGCGAGGGAGGTCTGAAACTCCACCAGATCACCGGCGGCGTACCGGGCGAAGGCCCGGCCAGGGGTGTCGCGGCTTATCCGGCACGCGACGTCGGTGCCGATGACATCGATCGACTCGGCTGGGTCGGTGACCCGCAGCGCGATGCGTAGCGACATGTTGGCCTTTATGTCGGCCGAGAGCACCCCAGCCGGGCGCTGGGTGGCCAGCACGAGGTGCACGCCCAGCGATCGCCCGCGCTGGGCAATGCTCAGCAATCCCGAGAGGAAGTCGGGGAGTTCCTCGGCCAGGCCGGCGAACTCGTCAATCACCAGGACCAGCCGACTCAGTGGGATCCGGGCTGGGCTCGAGGCTGCCCAGTACGCCGGCAGATCGGTGACCCCGGCCTCGGAGAAGGCGCGCTCCCGCCGGCGGAGCTCAGCCTCGAGCGAAGTGAGGGCCCGAACCGTCTGTGCCGCGTCGAGGTCGGTGACCATGCCCAGGACGTGAGGCAGCGCGGCGCACTCGGCGAACGCGGCGCCACCCTTGTAATCGATCAGGACGAAGGACAGCCGGTCCGGCGGCTGGCTTCCGGCCAGTGCGGCGACCAGGGAACGGAGCAGTTCGGACTTGCCCGAACCGGTGGTGCCGGCGATGAGGATATGGGGTCCGTCCCGGACCAGGTCCACCACGAACGAACTGGTGTTGCTGACGCCGACCGCCGCCGCTGCCGACGTGGTCCGCTGCCAGCGCCGCCGGATCGAGTCCGGGTCGGCGCAGTCGAGATCGTTGATCTTGCTGAGCGGCGGGGCGGCCGCGATCAAGGCCTGCCGGCGGCTGAGCTCGCGCAACGGAGCCAGCGCGCGGGCGACTTGCTCGGGCCAGGCCGGCCCGACCTGATCTGGCGTCATCAGCAACGGTTGCTGGTCATCGGTACGGAGCACGGCCGGCTCGCTTCCTTCGTGCAGCTGGACCGTGGCCGTGCACGGCCGGGGAAGCCGGCGGTCGTCCTCGGACACGCAGATGGCTGCGATGCCGACCTGACGTCCGTTACGGATGAGCTCATCGAAACGCGGATTCAAGGTGGCGACGTCCTCGGCATCGATGAGCACCACCTGCCAGGGGCCGGACCAGCCACCGGTGGCGGGGCTGATCGCCACGCGATCGTCCAAGCACCGCAGCAGCTGGGCCAAAGCCTGCTCTCGCTGGGCTGGGGTTGCGGCCAGCGTGGCGACGTGAGCTTCCGCCCAACGCAACCACCGCCACTGCCTCGACTGCGCGTGATCCACGAGCAGGGTTAGCTGCAGGTCGGACGGAGGATGGTGCACCAGAAGCTGGCCGACCAGCCAACCGCAGCTGCCACCCAGCATCCGTCGCGGGCCCGCCAGCCCTACGGCGTGCCGCCGCAGATCGAGCACGGCCGGCAGGTCTGGCAGCGTCGCGGCCGAGCCCAGCTCGGGGCCCTGCCGGGTCGACGTCCGGGCCGGCTGATCGGCCAGGCCGACACGGACGGTCAGGAAGTGTGCATCCGATCGATGCCGTTCCCACAGGCGGCAGTTCGGCTCGTCCGCAGTCAGCAGCAGCGCGGCCGGGTCCGGCCAGCGGCGATCACATGATTGCTGCTCCTGCTTCAGCAATTGCGCTACCTCGTTCTCCGCCGCGGCGATCGAGCGCTGATAGGCGGCCAGCTGATCCCGATGTTGCCTCCCGGTGCTGCGCCGCTCGGCGACCATGCTCGCCCCCATGGTGAGCGGCGCCAGCGCGGTGAAGGCGAGTAGTTGGGCCGAATGCAGCAGGATGGCCAGCAGCAACGATCCGAGCGCCGGCACGACCGCGGTGAGCCACGACGGGCGGCCCCGGGCCGGCTCGGCTGGCGGGTCGGGTCGGACAACCGTGCCAGGCAGCCAAGTCGGAGCGGGTCGGGCCGGCCGGTGGACGAGCTTGGTTCCGTCGGGGGCGGGGTCGATCACGGCCGGCGGCGGGCCGCCCTCGACCAGCGCGAACTGGCTTCGTCCGACTCGGACGTGCTGCCCGGCCGTCAGTGGGTGCGGGTGCCCGACGGCAATGGCCTGGCCGTCGAGAAACGAGCCGTTGGTCGAACCAAGGTCCTGCACCGTGACGGCATGGGCAGCCACCTCGAGGACCAGGTGCCGGCGCGAGATCTCCTCGTCCTTGATGACGATCGCGCACTCCTCACCCCGTCCGAGCAGTTTTCGACCGCGCTCCAGCTGATGACTGGCGCCGGAGTCGGGGCCGCCGGTCACGTCCAGGCGCAGGACGCCCTTGCCCGGGCTGGACGGCACCGGCGTGGTGGTGAGCACGGCTCCGGAACAGAGCCGCTGCGAGCCGAGGGCCTCGTCGTCGGCGAGCAGGACGTCTTCGCGGTAGAGGGCAAGATCCCGGTGGGCGATGCTCCCGGCTCCGACCAGCGCGTCCCTGACCTCGGCCAGTGGTACCGGATGATCGCTCACCAGCTCGACGTCATGCTCACCATCGGCTGCTCGGATGCTCAGTCTGACCCGCATCCGGCCAGTGTGCTGGACCGGCCGAGGTGCGGCGGGCCGCCGGCTGAATCTGTGGACAGCCAGCGATCGGTGCCGAAGTTATCCACAAATTGCTGGCTGTTCCCGGTCACAGCCGTCGCTCGTCCTACGGTGAACCGGTCAGTTTCCGACAGAGATGGAGTCAGCAGGTCATGAGTGGATTCAGGGTTACTCCGGAACAGCTGAACGCGTTGGGTGGCTCGTGCGGGCGAACGGCGACCGACGTTAGGGGTCAGCACGCATCGCTTCGCGGGCAGCTGTCGCCGTTGTTCGGCAATGATTGGTCGGGCTCGGCCGCGGCGCAGTTCGCCGCGCTCTACGAGCAATTCGACTCCAACGCCCGCGGTTTGAGCGAGGCGCTCGACGGTATCGGCCAGCTCCTGGGTCGGGCCGGGCAGAGCTATGCCTCGGTCGAGCAGCAGATAGCTGCATCGTTTCGCCAGTAGCCGGGCGGCATTGCCGGCCTGCGTTAGGGTGATGCGTGCCGACCATCGACCCGACCTCACTGCTGGCCGAGGTGGAGCAGTCGTACCGGCGCTATTTCGAGGTGGCACCGGTGCGTGCCTCGGTCACGTTCCTCGGCGTCCAACCGATCGAGATCCTGCGCTACGGTCGGGGCAGCGCCGGGCCGGACGCGCTCAACGACCTGGTGTCCCTGGGCATGGCGCGTAATCCCATGAGTGGCGGGACCGAGGCGACCGAGGTCGGCCCCCGGGCCGAGCTCCTCCTGAGCGTTCGGGGCGCGGTCGATCATGTGTGGCGTCGACTGGCGGTGCTGGCCGCGGCGCCGGTGGTCGAGGGAGTGGTCTATCAGGCCGGCGGGCGTATCGACCTGGGCGAGGCCTGGAGCCCGGGATCGCGGTGCACCGGCGCATTGCTCACCGAGTCACCGATAGGCACCGTGACGGCCGCAGAACCGGTCCAGATCCTCACCGTCGTGCCAGCCTGCGGAACTGAGCTGGCCTGGGCCCGGGTGCACGGCACCGAGTCCCTCCGACAACTGTGGGCCTCGGCGGGTGTCGATACCGCCGACCTGCTCAGGTCGCCGGTCGCGTTGCCATGACCGTTGCGGTCAGAGCCATCCGTTGCGCTTGAACGCCAGGAAGAGCGCGAAGCAGATGCTCAGGGTCACCCCGACGATGACCGGATAGCCGTAAGCCCAGTGCAGTTCCGGCATGTGCTCGAAGTTCATCCCGTAGACGCCCGCCACCAGGGTCGGCACCGAGACGATGCCGACCCAGGCCGAGATCTTGCGCATGTCTTCGTTCTGCACGACGCTGACCTGGGCCAGGTTGGCCTCGACCAGCGTGGTGAGCAGGTCGTCAAAGCCCGCGACCTGCTCCACGACCTGGGTCAGGTGGTCTTCGACGTCACGGAAGTACTCCCGGGCGTCGTCGGCAACCAAGCGCATCGGCCGGTCCGACAGCAGTTTCAGCGGCGCGGCCAGTGGCACGGTCGACCGCTTGAGCGCGAGCACCTCTCGCTTGAGCACGTAGAGCCGATTGGCATCGGCAAACCGGTTTGCGCCGGCGAAGACAGACGTCTCTGCTTCGTCGATGTCGGTTTGCAGTTCGGCCGCGACGGCCAGGTAGGCATCCACCGCGCCGTCCATGACCGCGTGCAACACCACCGCCGGGCCGAGCGCCAACTGTTCCGGACTGGCCTCGAGCTGCCGGCGCAAGCCGGTCAGGGCGCCGTGCGAGCCATGCCGGACCGTGATCACGAAGTCCGGCCCGACGAACACCATCACCTCGCCGGTCTCGACGACCTCGGCCGTGTGTTGCTTGTCGGAGTAGTGCACGGTCTTGACGATGACCAGCATGAAGTCGTCGTAGCGGTCGAGTTTGGGCCGCTGATGCGCGTGCACCGCATCCTCGACGGCCAGCGGGTGGATGCCGACGGCGTCGGCAATCGGCTGCAACTGCTGCTCGGTGGGTTCGTGCAGCCCGAGCCAGAAAAAGCCCTCGCCCGTCTCTCGGACGAAGCGCAGCGCCGCAGGCCAGTCCGCGCAGCCGGGCTGGCGTACGCCATCCAGGTACACCGCGCAGTCGACGACGGCGGCTGCGCTGTCGAGCGAGTGCGGCGGTGAGGCGAGGCCGGCACCGCCGCCCCGGCGGGGCAGCCGGCGCGGAACCCGCATCGACATGTTCGGCATCTCTGACATTGTGCCGTCATCCAGGGGTTGGATGGCAACAACGGCGCTGCCGCCGGGCCAGACCGGAGTTCGACAGCAAGATCGGTCGGCCGAGGCGCGTTGGCGAACACTGCGTGACCAACGGCACGGTGCGTGACGGATGCGTCCGCCGGGTCCGGTAGGGCAGCATGCCAACAGGCTCGACCGGTTTCCGCCGGCCGCTGCAGGGACCGAGCGGTGCGCCGGGAGCCGACCGAAAGTCGTCAAGGCATCGCTGGAGGAATCGTGCAGTTCGGGCGCAGCTATGAGGAATTCGAAGTCGGTGCGACGTACAAGCACTGGCCGGGTAAGACGATCACCGAGTCCGACGATCATCTGTTCTGCCTCATCACGATGAATCACCATCCGCTGCACCTGGACGCGCATTACGCCCAGGAGACCACCCAGTTCGGCCGCAATGTGGTCGTCGGCAATCTCATCTATTCGGTTCTGCTCGGCCAGTCGGTGGCCGATGTGTCGGGCAAGGCCATTGCCAACCTCGAGATCGAGTCCTTGCGCCACGTCGCCCCCACGTTCCATGGCGACACGATCTACGGTGAGACCACCGTGCTCGACAAGTGGGAGTCGAAATCGAAGGACGACCGCGGGGTGGTCTACGTGGAGACCAAGGGCTACAAGCAGGACGGGACGGTGGTCTGCATCTTCCGGCGCAAGGTCATGGTGCCGAAGCAGAACTACCTCCAAGCCCGCGGCGGCGAACAACCCGGACGGCCGGATCCGCTCGGGTAGCGAGCGCCGCCAACCGGGGGCTGGCCAGCGGCATTGGCCTCGGCCGGATGGGTCCCGGTAGGTTCGCCGAGCGACTCAGCGGCCGGCCGCCGGCGGCGGGAGCACGCCCCAGCTGCGAAGGGTCTCCAGGAGCCCGCTGGTCGTGGGCAGCTCATCGAGTTCTGCCGGGCTGAACCACGCTGCGGCGCTGGCATCGTCGGCTGCGGCCAGCGGGGCCGATCCCGGTGTGACCTCGCACAGGAAATCGTCGATGAGCAAGCGTGCCCCGCCCGGCGCCGGCCTGACCACCCGTCCGAGGGTGCGGAGAACGTGGACCTGCAGCCCGGTCTCCTCTGCTACCTCGCGCACGCACGCGCGCCCCGGCGCCTCGCCGGGCCGGCACTTGCCACCCGGCAGGCTCCACCGCCCGGCCTCGGGTGGCTTGGCTCGCTGGATCAGTAGCAGCCGGCCGGCCTGGTCGAAGACAACGGCTCCGGCGGCGGCGATTTCCACCCCGACAGTGTGAACCCGGGCCCGTGACCGGCTGCCGCCCGGTCGGCGGCTCGGGGCGGTCCGGGCCGAACACCGCATTGACTGACGCCGCAGTTCGGAGCACCTTGATCAGGTGGGTTCAGGTTGGTGTCCCCGTTGCGGTTCGGACCTGATCGCGCCAAGCGCCTTCGACAGCGCATGGCGCTGCAGCCGGCACGGCAAGACCCTGCCGCTGATCGCCTACCAGCGAATCGATCATTCCACCATCAGGCACATTCGTGAGCACGCCGATGTCCCGCTCTGGTTACCCGACCCGGTACCGGCGGGCTGGTCGCTGGCCGGCCTGGCCTCGGTCGGCGATACCCGCAGCCGGTTCCGGGCCACGGTGGCGGCCCTGACCGGGCCGGCACCCCTGGGCGGCCGCGGGGAATGGCTGCTGGTCGCCGAGGAGCCCGGCATCGGGCTCGGGGCCGGCTACGCCGGCTGGGAGGCCGACGACGCTGACAGTTCCTTCGCGCGGGCGGCCCCGGCCGCCAAGATCATGATCCGCAGCCACCCGGTGCCCTTGTGGCCGGTCGCCGGCGTCGCCGACAACCGGTGCGCCTACCGCGGGGAGGCCGACGGGGTCTGGTTCTGGTTGCTGGCCCAGCCGCCGGACGCGGGCTACGTCGTGTTCGACGACGTGTCGGTCTCCGATCACGACGGGTCCGGCCTGGCGCTGCCGTCGAGTTCGCCCCGGCCGCAGTGGCTCCGCCCCCGACTCCAGGAGTAGGCGGGCCGTCCCGCGCGCCTCCCACGGCACAGCGTCTAGTTCAGGTAGACAGGACCGGTCCTGTACGAACAAGCTTGCCCGCCCGCGGCCCGCGGGCCTTTGCCGCCAAGATCACGGCCGAAACCGAGGAGTCTGCGTGAACGGCAGGAAGATTTTCTGGCTGCTGCTGATCGCGTTTCTCCTGTTCCTGGTGTTCAACTCGCCCTCGGACGCTGCGGCCTTGGTGAAGAACCTCCAGCACCTGCTCGGCCACTTCTTCAGCAGCGTCACCAAATTCATCGACAGCTTCCGCAGTTAGCCCGCGGCCACCGATGAGCGTGGTGCAAGCATGACCGATCTCGACAAGTACCTGATTCCGGCCGAGAACGCGATAGTGCAGACGCACCGGCACTGGGCCAGCCTGCTCAAAATCGGCGCGATCTGTGGCGGGGTCTTCGTCGTCGGCTTGCTGCTGCTCGGACTCGGCGGGGATGGTCAGCCGATCGCGGTGCTGGCCGTGCTGGTCATGCTGGCCTCGGTCGCCGTCTTCGCCTGGAATTACGCCGAATGGCGAGTCGAGCAGTTCGTGGTAACCGATCGACGGGTCTTGTTGATCTACGGGATCCTCACCCGCAAGGTCGGCGTCATGCCCCTGGGCAAGGTGACCGACCTGACCTACGAACGCAGCCTGGCCGGCCGCCTGCTCGGTTACGGCGCGTTCGTGGTCGAGTCCGCCGGCCAGCACCAGGCCTTCAGCCGGATCGATTTCCTGCCGACCCCGGATCAGCTCTACCACGACGTGTCGACCCTGCTGTTCGAGCACATGCGCTATGACCAGCGGCGCTACACCTACCCGACGGTGCAGTTGCCGCGGGACTGACCGCCCGCTCCGCCCCACTAGGTCCGGTCCGCCCCACTAGGCTTGCACCGTGATCGATCTGCACTGCCATTCCACCGCCAGCGACGGGACCGACAGCCCGGCCGAACTCGTCCGGCAGGCAGTGCGGGCCGGAGTCGAGACCATGGCCCTGACCGATCACGACACCACGGCCGGCTGGCTGGCCGCCGGCCAGGCTGTCGCCGGACTCGACTGCGAGTTCACGCTGATTCCCGGGGCGGAGTTTTCCTGCGTCTACCGTCGAACCGGTCAACGTCCGATCAGCCTGCACCTGCTGGGATATCTCTTCGATCCCGAGGCGACCGGTTTGCGGGCCGAACGCGCCCGGCTGCGGGCAAGCCGGTCCGACCGGGGCCGCGCGATCGTCGACAACCTGAACGCGGCCGGCTATCCGGTGACGTGGGAGGTGGTACAGGACATCGCGGCGGGCGGCGCGGTCGGACGTCCGCACATCGGTCGGGCCTTGGTGGCAGCCGGCGTGGTTGCCAGCGTGGACGAGGCGTTCGCCGAGGTCTTGGCCAATGATTCCCCGTACTACGTGGCCAAAGCCGACACCGACGTGTTGACCGCCATCGAGCTGATCCGCCAGGCCGGCGGGGTGGCGGTCATCGCTCACCCCTGGGCGCGCCGCCGAGGGAGGGTGATCGACGAGGCCGCCCTGGCCGAGCTGGCCGGCGCCGGGTTGGCCGGGATCGAGGTCGACCACCTCGATCACGACCGAGCAGATCGGCTGCGGTTGCGAGAGATCGTGGGCGAGCTAGGGTTGTTCGCGACCGGCTCCTCGGACTACCACGGCGCCAACAAGAGCGTCCAGCTCGGCGCCGAAACGACCGATCCCCAGTCGTTGCAACAAATCCTTCACATGGCATCCGGCACGTTGCCGGTATACTCAGCGGCTGCACGCCGCGACTAAGCGTCGCTCGTGTCGCTTCACAACAGGTGAACACACACCTGAGGCCGCGGGACTTCCGCAGAGTTGGGCGTGCAGACGTTGTGGGCACGCTCTGCCATCGGCATCGTCCGCAACCTTGTTCGGAGGCAATGTGATCATCCTCGGTATCGTCCTGCTCATCTTGGGCGCCATCTTCCACGTATCGATCCTGTGGATTCTGGGCATCATTCTCATCGTCGTCGGGGCAATCCTCGCCCTGCTCGGCGCGGCTGGCCGTGCCGTCGGTGGCCGGCGGCACTACTACTAGGCCGCGAGCACCAGCACCAAGCCGCGCGCGGCCGGCGAGCCGCCTGGCCTGAGCCGGCCGGATATCGAGAATCTCGACCGGCAGCTCAGGATCGCGATGCGTTGGCGGTGAAACCGGTCCGGATCGGCACCCAGCGGGGGTCCACCTACGGGTGGGCCCCCGCTGCGGCGTCCGGCCGGTTTCGATCTCGCCGGCAACTAGCATGAGCTCGTGACCCTCACCAAGCGCCTGCTCGTGTCGCTGCTCGGCTGGCTGGCCATGTCGGCGCTGCTGTGGATCGCCGCGACACCGGCTTCGGCCGACGTAGCCGGCGCGGTTTCCTCCCTGCACAACAACAACTTGTACGTGGACCCGGCCGCCGGCGCAGTGCTCGATGAGAACGCGGCGAACTCGGCCCTGAGCGACACAATCAAGGTTGCAGTGCTGCCGAGTGGCGCCGGCAATGCCACCGCCCTCGCGGACCAGATCGGGCCGCAACTGGGCGGCCAGCTCACGCTCGGTGTCTTCGTCGGCCACAACTTCAGCGCCGGCTCCAACGTGCTGTGCAAGGGACAGGCGGCCGGCCTGGCCAGCAAGGCCGTGGCCGACAACCGCTCGCAACTGCAGTCCAACAACGATCTCACCAATACGATCAAGGACTTCGCCGACCTGGTCCGACAGGCCGGCGAGTGCTCCAGCGGCTCCGGCAGCGGCACCAGTACCAGCTCGCACCAGAACTCCGGTACCGGCTGGATCGCGCTGGGGGTGCTCGGCGTGCTCGGAGCGGGCGGTATCGGCGGTGCGTTGGCCTGGCGACGGCGCAAGGATCGCCTGGCCCTGCTCGATGCCCGGGCTGAGGTTCAGCCCTACTACGACCGGCTGGCCAGTGAGGTCAGCTCGCTCGAGCCCGGCGACAACGCCGCGGCCCGGCAAGCGCTGGCCGACGCCTCCGAACGGTTCACCGCCGCCGGCTCCCAGCTGGCCTCGGCGACCCGCCCGGCGCAGCTGCGGGCAGCGCGGCGGACGGTGCTGGAGGGTCTGCAGGCGGCGCGGAGCGCGCGCACCGCTCTGGGCATCGACCCGGGGCCTGATCTGCCCCCGATGGTCGAGACGCAGGCCGAACAACTGGGCGCTCCGCAACAATTCCAGGCCGCCGGTCAGACGGTCTACGGCTACCCGAGCTACACGCCGGGCGCTCCCTACTACTTTGCCGGCGGCGGTGGCTATGCCGGCGGCTGGTACAGCATGCCGTTCTGGCAGACCCTGCTCATTGCCGAGGCCCTCAGCCCAGGCTGGGGCTGGGGCGGCGGCTGGGGTGGCGGCGGCTACGACAGCGGCTACGCCAGCGGTTACGACTCCGGGTTCACGGCCGGTCAGGATGTTGGCCAGCCCGGCGGCGACTGGGGTGGTGGCGGCGACTGGGGTGGTGGCGGCGACGGGGGCGGTGGCGGCGGCGACTGGGGTGGTGGCGGCGACGGCGGTAGCTGGTGAGGCACCGTTGGTGAGACCGGAGCCGACGGAGCCGGAGCAACTGGCGCTGACCGGCTTGCCGGAGCCGCTGTTCGCCGCGACCCCGTCCCGACTGCTCGCCTTCGACTGCCCGCGGCGCTACTGGTTCACCTACCTCGCGCGCCCGGCGCCGCCCAAAGGGGCGCCGTGGGCCCACAACACCGTCGGGGCCGTAGTGCATGTTGCGCTGGCTCGCTGGTGGCAGCAGCCGCTGCGACGGCGCACGCCGGAGGCCGGCGCGGACCTGGTGCGCCGGTTCTGGCAATCCGACGGCTTCGCCGACGACAACCAATCGGCCGGTTGGCGCGAGCAGGCCGCGCGATGGGTCCAGAACTATGTGGCTGACCCGCGCAGCGGGATGTCACCGGAGTCGCCGCCGGCCGGTGTCGAGCGCACGGTCAGGGTGGTTACCGAACGCCTCGCGGTGTCCGGCCGGGCCGACCGGATCGACCGGCGGCCACGTCCGGATTCCGGCCCGGCGACCGGGAGCCCGGACGAACTGGTCGTCGTCGACTACAAGAGCGGGCGCCACCCGCTGCGCGACCGCGACGCCGCCGAGTCGTTGGCCCTGGCGCTGTACGCCCTGGCCGCGGCCGGAACCTTGCACCAGCATTGTCGCCGGGTCGAGTTGCATCACCTACCGACCGGTGACGTGCTCGGGTTCGAACATTCCGATGCCAGCTTGCAGGCACACGTGGCCCGGGCCGAGTCGGCTGCCGACGGCATCCGAGACGCCGAACGGCAGTTGGACGCCGGACTCGACTCCGAGCAAGCCTTCCGGCCGGCGCCCGGCCCGTCCTGTACCTGGTGTGACTACCGGCGGTTGTGTCCGGCCGGTCAACGTGCCTCCGAGTACCGGCCGAGCTGGGGCGGCCTGGGCGAGCTCACGGGCGAGGTCTGAGCGCGGTCGAGCCGGCCGGCGTCAGCCGATCACGCTGCTGGAGAAAGCCAGAACTGGGTCAGGGCGGCGATCGTGGCCGGTGGATTCTCGACCGCCGGAGAATGCGCGGCCTCGGCAATGACCACGCGCTGGGCGCCCAGCCGTTCGGCCATGTCGGCCTGCACCCGGGGCGGCCAGGCGTCGTCGTCGCGGCCGTGCAGGATCAGGATCGGCTTGCCGACAGCGGCGAGCTCGCCGACCCGATCCGGTTCGCTTCTGAGGGCCTGGCCCATCACCCGCAGGCCGACCGGGTCGGTGGCCAGGAAGCGTTGCTCCAGGAATGCCAACAGATTCGGTGCCGGCCGGAGGTAGCGTGGATCGGCCTGCGCCCGTCGTTGCAGGTGCTCCCAGAGCGCCGGCATGCCGCCGGTGGACAGCACCGGCTCGCCGGCCTCGATCATCTCCCGGCGCTGCCCGCCGATCGCGGCCGGGCCCGAGCCCATCAGTACCAGGTCATGAAACAACTCCGGCTGCGCCAGCGTCGCCGCCCGGGTTACCAGGCCTCCGAACGAGTGTCCCAGCAGGTGGAGCCGGCCCGGGCCCACCCGGAGCTGGTCGGCGACGGCCAGGACATCCTCGGCCAGCGCTTCGACCCGGTAGCCTTCGGCCGTCGGGGCCCAGCTCGATTCGTACTGTCCACGCTGGTCGATCGCCACCGCTCGTATCCCGGCTGCGGCCAGCGGACGCAGCAGCGGCTGGAAATCCTCCTTGGATCCGGTGTATCCGGGCACCAGCAAGGCGATGCGGGTGGCCGGCACGAGCCCGTTGTCGAGCCCGGCGAGCGCGCCCCCGGCGACGGCGAAGCGAACCCGGTTCACCGGTACAGACCGGCCCCTGGTCCGGTGAACAGCAGGCCGGCGCCGACGGGATAGACCGGCCCGGCATCGTCGGCCGGCGGCGGGCTGGCAGTGACCGTGAGTTGCGTCTGGCCTCGATCCACCCGGTGCAGCACCACCGCGCCGGGCGCCACCGGGACGGCAACGAAGGCAGCGGTCACCGCGCTCGGCGCTGCGCTGGCCGCAGCCGTCCACTGCACGGTGCCGTCGGCAGAGATGGCGAGCAATTTGCCGGCGAAGCTGAACTCGATCGGCTGCTGCTGAGCGTTGGTGGCCACCAGGCTGGCCGCGGCGGCGGGATAGCCCGTGGCCGGGGCACCGCTGACCTGGCCGGCCGCTACGGCGTCACCCTTGGTCACGCCGTAGCGGTACAGCGCGCCGGTGGCCGGATCGAGCGCGGTCAGGGCCGCCGAGCTGGTCAGCGGAACCATCGCGGCCGGGGTATCCACCGTCCACTTCGTGCTGTCCTGAATCAGGTCCCGCAGCACCAGCTGGTGCTTGCTACCGCAGTCGAGCGAGATCAGCGTGCCGAGGTTGCCGGCCAGGGCGCGGCTCACCGCGCAGCCGTCGGGGGCGGTCCAGTCCCATCGATCCAGGCCGCCGGCGTTGTCGAATTCGTGCACGAAGTGGGTCCCGACGGTCATGACCACGTTCGGGAAGCTGGCCGCCGCGGTACTGCCGTCGTCGGTCAGGGTGCGGTAGAACTTCGGCACCCCGGTGGCGGTCACGAAACCGGTCACCTCGTCGCAATTGCCCTTGCGGCGGTAAATCGCAATCGTCGAGGAGTCCTGCTGCAGCACCGAACAAAGGGTCTCGTCGCTGCGCGTGTAATGCCAGCGGACCTGACCGGTCCGGGCGTCGCGGCCGTTGACCGTGTGCTGGTGGTAGGTCACCACGATGCCGTCCTGGTACGGCGTCCCGGTGGCGGCCGCGTCGTCGGTGTGCCAGGCCGGGCTGAGCTGCTGGGCTGGGCTCGAGCCGGGCACGGCGGACACCGCCGGAGCGCTGGCCCGGGAGACCTTGGTTATCTCCCCGTGCGCGTAGGCGAGCCTGACGGCGACGAAGGCAACCACAACGGCTGCGGCCAAGACCGCCGCCCAGATCCGGTTGGCCCGCCGGGTGCGCTGCCGGAAGGCGGTCAGCGCCGGATGTTCGGGGCGCAGCCCGGGCGTTGGTGGCGGGCCGGCGGGTTCGGTCTCAGTGGGCTCCGGCACGCACTCGATCCTTGCTCAGCTCGCCGGCGACGAATCGCCCGGGGTGCCGGACTTGGCCTCGGCCCCGGCCGCTCCGCCCCGCCGGGTCCGCCGACGCTGCCGGCTGCGCCGCGGCTTGTCGCCGCCCTCGCCGGACGCGGAGCGCTCGGGTGCGGCCTCGCCTCCGGTGGCCGCGCCACCGGAGCGGCGCCGGGTACGGCTGCGGCCACCACCGGAACGCTCGCCGCCGGTTCGCTCGCCGGAGCGACCGCGGCCGGACCGAGATCGATCCGGGCCGCCGAGGTCCTCGATCTCCTCGGCGTCGAGGCCGGCTCGGGTCCGGGCCGACCGGGGCAGGACGCTCTTGGCGTCGGTGGGAATGTCGAGTTCCAGGAACAGGTGGGGCGAGGTCGAGTAGGTCTCGGACGGCTCGTGGAACGGCAGGTTCAAGCTGTCACAGATCAGCTTCCACTTGGCCAGCTCGTCCCAGTCGACGAGGGTGATCGCGGTGCCGGACTTGCCGGCCCGAGCGGTGCGCCCGATCCGGTGCACGTAGGTCATCGAGTCTTCCGGGCACTGGTAGTTGATCACGTGGGTGACGTCGTCGACGTCCAGCCCCCGCGCCGCGACATCGGTGGCGACCAGGACGTCGACCTTGCCCGAGCGGAAGGCCCGCAGGGCCTGCTCCCGCGCGCCCTGGCCGAGGTCGCCATGCACCGCTCCGGCGGCGAACCCACGGTCGGTCAGATCGTCGGCGATCTTCTGCGCGGTCCGCTTGGTCCGGGTGAAGATCATGGTCAGACCACGTCCCCGGGCCTGGAGAACCTTGGCCAGCAGCTCGGCCTTGTCCAGGGCATGGGCCCGGTAGGCGAACTGGTCCACGTGCTCGGTCGCCGGGATGCCGGCGTTGTCCTCGGCCCGGATCTGCACCGGCTGGGTCAGGAACTGCCGGGCCAGAGCGACGATCGGACCGGGCATGGTCGCTGAGAACAGCATGTTCTGCCGGCCCTCGGGCAACTGGGCCAGCAGCTTCTCGATGTCGGGCAGGAAACCGAGGTCGAGCATCTCGTCGGCCTCGTCCAGGCCCAGGCAGCGCACGAAGCCGAGGTTCAGATGGCCCTGCTCGGTCAGGTCGAGCAGCCGGCCCGGCGTCCCGACGACCACGTCACAACCGGCCTTGAGCGCGGCGACCTGCGGTTCGTAGGCCCGACCGCCGTAGATGGTGACGACCTTGGCTCCCAGCACCTTGCCGGCCGAGGCCAGGTCGCCGGAGACCTGGACCGCCAGTTCCCGGGTCGGCGCGATCACCAGCGCCTGCGGCGGGGCCCCTTTGGCCGAGGGAAGCTCGAGCCGGTTCAGCAGTGGCACGCCGAAACCCAGCGTCTTGCCGGTGCCGGTGCGAGCCTGACCGATCAGGTCCGAACCGGCCAGCGCGATCGGCAAGGTCAATTCCTGGATGGCGAAGGTGCGCTCGATGCCGACGTCGCGCAACGCCGCCACGATCTCGGGCCGGATTGCGAAATCCGAGAAGAGCGGGCTGTCGGATTTGACCGGGGCGTGTGCGGCCAGCGGCTGGACGGATTCGTCCCCGGGTATGGCTTCAGTCATGTTCAGGTATCCCATTTCTGCTTCGTCATGGGCACCTGGGCGGGCCGAAAACGGCCTCAGCGCGGCAGACGCCCGCTAGAGCTGAGGGCAGCCGGCGGCCGGCCCTCACCGATCAACTCTAGCGGGCGACGCACCGACCGGTGGTACGAGCCGCTCCGGCGCGCTGCGGCGGGCTACCGTGTGACCGCACTCGGCGGTTGCCGGGCGCCTCAACCCGAGTGATGGGACCGCTGCGACATGACCGCACCCGACCCGGCCGCCGTCATCGACCTGCTCGGTGTGCTGGCCTACGGCGAGCTCAGCGCCTTCGACCGGATGGCTCACGACGCCCGGATGGCTCCGAGCTTGGGACTGCGGGCGGCGCTGGCCGAGAAGGCCGAGCTGGAGATGTCGCACTACCGGCGGCTGGCCGGGCGACTGCGCGAACTCGGGATCGCCCCCGAGCAAGCAATGCAACCGTTCGTCGCCGCCGTCGAGACCTTTCACGCCCGAACTGAACCGAGTACCTGGGGCGAGGCGCTGGTCAAGGCCTACGTCGGTGACGGCCTGGCCGCGGACTTCTACCGCGAAGTGGCCACCTTCGTCGATGCGCCGACCCAGGCTCTGGTGAACGAGGCGCTGGCCGACTCCGGCAATGCCGAGTTCGCGATCCGCGAGGTGGGCGCACTCATCCGCAGCGATCAGACCGCGGCCTCGAGGTTGTCGCTGTGGGGTCGGCGACTGGTCGGCGAGGCGATCAGTCAGGCCCAGCACGTGGCCGCCGAGCGGGATGCGCTGACCCTGCTCATCGTCGGCGGGGCCGGGGATCTCAACGGCATCTCGGCGCTGCTGGAACGCCTGACCGACAAGCATGTGGCCCGGATGGACGCCATCGGCCTGTCGAGCTGATCCGGGCGGTCGAACCGGGGCTGAGGCGGCGCGGCTGGTGTCAGCCGACGAAACCGACCCGGCGGGCGTCGGCCTGGGCGATCTCGACGTAGGCGACGACGTTGGCCGGCACGATGATCCGGCGCCCGCGCTCGTCGACCAGGCTGAGCTGGCCGTCGACGCTGTTGAGGGCCTCGGCCACCAGGTCCGCGATCTCATCCTGGGTCTGCTCGCTCTCCAGCGAGATCTCGCGCGGGGTGTGCAGTACGCCGATCTTGACCTCCACCGAGGACCCTCCACTCGTGCTTGTCCGTTCCGGCCGATTACCGGTCTGGCTCTCCTTGACGCTAGCCGACCTCGGCCGGCTTGCCCGCCCGGGTCCGTGCGCTGTCAGCGAACGTGTCCGCTCAGACCTCGGCGATGCCACCGCCCTGCAGCGGGAAGTGCGAAATGCCCCGCCACTGCAGGGTCTCCAGCAGCCGGACCGCCTCGGCCTTGGGAATCGGGCGCTCCGCCTCGAGCCACCAGGTGGCCGCGATCTGGGCCGCCCCGGTCAGGGCTACCGAAAGCAGTTCGGCCTGGGCCCGGCTCAACCCGGTGTCGGCCGCCACCGTGTCGGCCACCGCCTGCATCGTCAACCGCCCGACCCGGTCCACCCGTTCGCGCACCGCGGGCTCGTTGCCGAGATCGGATTCGAAGATGAGCCGGAACGCCCCGGAGTCCCCGCGATCCTCTCCGTCGACGAAGTCGAAGTAGGCGGTGAGCACGTTGTGCACGCGGACCCGGTTGTCATCGGTCTCGGCCAGGGCCCGGCGCACCCGGTCCAGTACGTCCTCGGCATGCAGGTCCAGCAGGGCCAGATAAAGGTCGAGCTTGCCGGGAAAGTGCTGGTAGAGCACCGGCTTGGACACCCCGGCTCGCACGGCTATGTCGTCCATGGCCGCGGCGTGGTAGCCGTGACTGACGAAAACCTCCTGGGCGGCGGCCAGCAATTGCTTGCGGCGCGCGGACCTCGGCAGCCGGGCTCCCCGGGTCGTGTCCACGGCGTCAGTCATCGGGAACCTTCCGGCCTTGGGCGTGGGCTTGCCGGTTGATCGTACCGGCCGGTAGCCGGTGGTCCGGCGGCACGAGGCCGAGATCGCGACAGCAGGCGAACAGCTCCTACTGACGGGTAACCTGCAGGACGTGACCGCCACCTCCGCCCGTCGCACCTACGCCGCACGTCAGGCCGATTTAGCGCCCGAGGGCCGCTTTCGGTTGGCCGAACCCGATCCCAGCCGGCCGCCGTGGCCGGGCCGGGAGATCGCGGTCGATGGCACCACGATCTTCGAGCGGGTCACGCCCAGCGACAATCCCGGCGCCGAGCCGGCGCTGTACGTGCACGGGCTGGGTGGCGCCTCCACGAACTTCACCGACCTGGCCGACCTGCTCGCGCCCTACCTTTCGGCCACTGCCATCGACCTGCCGGGATTCGGGCGGTCGGGCCCGGCTCCGGATCGTGACTACACCATCGCCGCGCATACCCGGCTCGTCATCCGCTACCTGGAACAGAGCGGTCGCGGTCCGGTGCATCTGGTCGGAAACTCGATGGGCGGCGCCATCTCGATCCAGCTGGCCGCGGTCCGCCCGGACCTGGTCCGGACGCTGACCCTGATCTCGCCGGCGGTGCCGGACATCCGCCCCCGCAAGCGCTCCGATCTGGTCCTGCCGCTGCTGCTGGTGCCCGGCCTCGGCGCCCGGGCCATCGCCAGCCTCGACCAGCACCCGGCCGAGAGCCGGGCGCGGGCCCTCATCCGGCTCTGCTTCGCCCACCCGGAACTGGTGCCGCCGAACCGGCTGCTCGAGGCGGCCGAGGAGGTGACCTATCGGCGCGGGCTGGACTGGTCGGGCGAGGCGTTGTTGCGCTCGTTCCGGGGGATCGTCAGCAACTACCTCAGCGTGGGACGGCGTTCGCCGTGGCGGCTCATGGCCGGCATCGAGGCGCCGACCTTAGTCGTATGGGGCAACAAGGATCAGCTGGTACATGTGTCCAACGCCGCCCGGGCGGCGGCTACGATCCCGGATGCCGCTCTGCTGGTACTCGACGACGTCGGGCATACCGCGCAGCTCGAGGCTCCGGCGGTGACGGCTCGGGCCGTCCTCGGCCTGCTGGCCCGCAGCGGCAGCCCGGTGCTGGGCGGCTGAGCGCCGCGAATCTCGGCCGGGTCAAATCCCGCGTAGCGGCCGGCCGCTGTGGCAGGCTGGACCGGTGACCCGCCCCGGTGCCCCGACCCGGCAGCCTCCGGCGGTGCGTCCGGCCGGTTCGCGTCCGCCGGCCCCGCCACCGGCCCCGGCCCGACCCACGCTGGTCCGGCGCTGGCACCGGTTCGTCGCCCGCTACGGCTGGCGGGCCTACGCGCTGCCGATCCTGGCGGTGGTCACGGTCCTGGCCTTGCTCAGCACCAACAATCCCAAGGTCCGAGAAGCGATAGGTGTCAGCAGCCTGCCGGGCTCGGCGGCCACCGCCGGCGCCAGCACGATCCCGACCGCGGTCGCCACCAAGCAACTGAAGTCCGACGACCCCGGGGCCAATGCCTTCAGCGGCACGCTGCCCGCGCTCCAGCTGCCACCGGGTCCGGCCTACTCGACCACCGGCAACGGCACCTACGACGAACTGGCCGGCAGCTCCCCGGTGTACGGCAGCGGTGGCCAGCTCTACAAGTTCGATATCCAGGTCGAGCGCGGGATCACCGGCGTGGACCTGAGCCATTTCGCCGCGGTCGTGATGAGCTCGTTGACCGACCCGCGGTCCTGGACGCACGGCGGCCAGCTCCGGCTGCAGCGGGTTCCGACCGCCGACCAGGCCGATTTCCACGTCAGCCTGACCACCTCGATGACAGTGCGAACCCTGTGCGGGTATTCCTTGCCGATCGAGACCTCCTGCTATGACGGCAGCCAGGTCCGGGTCGTGCTCAACGTCGCCCGCTGGGTGCGTGGCGCCAAGGTGTACGCCAGCGACCTGACGACCTACCGGATCTACGCGGTCAACCATGAGGTCGGTCACGCCCTCGGTCACAACCACGCCCACCAATGTCTGGCCTCAGGGCTGGCGCCGGTGATGATGCAGCAGACGATCGGGGCCAAGACGGCCTCCGGCAAGATCTGCCAGGCCAATCCATGGCCGTTCCCGCCCGGCAACTCCGACGCCCCCGGGGCCGAACAGGCCGGCGACGGGCCGGACATGGATTTCTACCGCCGCAACGCCTCCTGAGCCCGGGCGCGCGCCGGCCACTCCGGATGCAGCTGGCCGGCTTGGCAGAATGGGAATCGGCCGCGCCCGTCCCGACGTTGTGGCGGTAGCTGAAACCCCTCGATCGATAGGAAGCGATTCACGTGTCACTGCCACCGCTGGTCGAACCGGCCGAGGACCTGACCATTGACGAGGTGCGCCGCTACAGCCGGCACCTGATCATCCCCGATGTTGCGATGATCGGGCAGAAACGGCTCAAGAACGCCAAGGTGCTCTGCGTCGGGGCAGGCGGCCTCGGCTCACCCGCGCTGCTCTACCTGGCCGCGGCGGGGGTCGGCACGCTCGGCATCGTCGAGTTCGATGTCGTCGACGAATCCAACCTGCAGCGCCAGATCATTCACGGCCAGTCCGACATCGGCCGGCCCAAGGCGGAGTCGGCGCGCGACAGCGTCCGCGAGATCAACCCGTTCGTCAACGTCGTGCTGCACAACGAACGACTCGACAACGACAACGTGCTGGACATCTTCGGCCAGTACGACCTGATCGTCGACGGCACCGACAACTTCGCCACCCGCTACCTGGTCAATGACGCCTGCGTCATCCTCGACAAGCCCTACGTGTGGGGCTCGATCTATCGCTTCGACGGTCAGGCTTCGGTGTTCTGGGATTCCCACGGGCCGAACTACCGCGACCTCTACCCGGACCCGCCGCCGCCCGGCATGGTGCCCTCGTGCGCCGAAGGTGGCGTGCTGGGCGTGCTGTGCGCCTCGATCGGCTCGATCATGGCCACCGAGGCGATCAAGCTGATCACCGGCGTCGGCGAGACGCTGCTCGGCCGGCTGATGATCTACGACGCCCTGGAGATGACCTATCGCCAGGTCCGGATTCGCAAGGACCCGAACACTCCGAAGATCACCGAGCTGATCGACTACGAGAGCTTCTGCGGCGTGGTGTCCGACGAGGCTCAGGCCGCCGCCGCCGGTGCCACCATCACCGCGCGGGAGCTGAAGGAGCTGCTGGAGTCGGACAAGCCCACGTTCCTGGTCGATGTGCGCGAGCCGGCGGAGTGGGAGATCGTCCGGATCCCCGGTGCGACCCTGATCCCCAAGGACGAGATCCTGCGCGGGGACGCCCTGGCCGGGCTGCCGCAGGACCGCCAGATCGTCATGTACTGCAAGAGCGGCGTTCGTTCGGCCGAGACCCTGGCCGCGGTCAAGAACGCCGGCTTCGCCGATGCAGTGCACGTGCAGGGCGGCGTGACGGCCTGGGTCAACCAGGTCGATCCGTCCCTGCCGTCCTACTGATCCTTGGCCGGCGGCGCCGGCCGGCCCGCCCGGACCGCGTTGCGGCGGCGGGTTCAGGACGAGGATCTTCCTTTCTCGGAAAGGGTTCTGGCCGGCGTCGAGCTGATCCCGCCCGGGCGGGTCATGTCCTATGCGGATCTGTCGGAGTTCGTGCTGGGGCACCGGCGTTCCCCCCGCCGGGTCGCCCGGGTGCTGTCCCAGGACAGCGCGGGCACCGGCGTGCCGTGGTGGCGGGTCGTGCGGGCCGACGGGTCGTCGGCCCCGGAGATCGGTCACGAGCAGCAGTCGCGACTACGCGCCGAGGGCGTGCCCTTCTCGGGCACCCGGGTACGGATGGAGGCCGCCCGCTGGGACGGTTGCTAGCCGGGCGGGCGGTGCGCCGATGAAACTGTCGGCCCCGCATGGTCATATGTCGGGGTGCATCCGAACCCGACGTCGCGTGTTCGGTCCGTGACGTCCTTCCAGCTGGTCCGCCCGCCGGCGGCCGGCGTGGCGCCGCTGCAGCCGGACGCGGCCCAGCAACGGATCATCGACCACGACCGCGGCGTGTTGCGGGTGCTGGCCGGCCCCGGCACCGGCAAGACCCGCACGCTGGTCGAGGCGGCTGCGAACCGGGTCGACCGGGGGGTCGCGGTGTCCGAGCTGTTGCTGCTGACCTTCTCCCGGCGCGCGGCCGGCCAGCTGCGCGACCAGCTGACGTCCCGGTTGCAGCGCACCATCGCCGAACCGGTCGCACGCACGTTTCACTCCTACGCCTTCGGGCTGGTCCGGCGCGCGGCGGTGCTGCGCGGTGATCCGCCGCCCCGGTTGCTGTCCGGATCCGAGCAGGACGTGACGCTGCGCGAGCTGCTGGCCGGGCGACTGGCCGACGGTCGCGACTCCTGGCCGGCCGAGCTCTCCGCCGCGGTGCGCACCCGCGCCTTCGGCGACGAGCTCCGCGAGCTGTTGATGCGCGCGATCGAGCGCGACATCGACCCGGCGCACCTGGCCGCGCTCGGTCGCCGCCACGACCGCCCGGATTGGGTGGTGGCGGCACGGATCTACACCGAGTACCAGCAGGTCACCGCCTTGCAGGCTCCGGGCGCCTTCGACGCGGCCGAGCTGATCCAGCGAGCGGTAACCGAGCTGGTCGACAATCCCCAGCTGCTGCAAGCCGAACGCCAGCAACGGCGGCGCATCTTCGTCGATGAGTACCAGGACAGCGACCCGGCCCAGCTGCAGCTGCTCAAGCTGATCGCCGACGGTGCCGACGAGCTCGTGCTCTTCGGCGATCCGGACCAGGCGATCTATGCCTTCCGTGGCGCCGAGCACAACGCGATGGCCGAGATCGACAGTCACTTCGGCCTGCTCGGTGACCTCGGCGTGCGGGCCGAGCCGCCGGGTGGTCAGCTTGAACTGTCGGCACCGATCGAGACCGTCGCCCTGACCGGTTCGCGCCGGCTCGGGGCCGAACTGCTGGCCGCCTCGCGCCGGGTCGCGGACCGGCTCAGCGGCCCGGGGCAGCATCGACGGCTGCGTCCGGACCGCGACCGGCCGCCCGGTCAGGTCGCGGTGGCGGTGTTCGGCTCGGCCAGCCACGAGGCGGCCCGGATCGCAGCGACGCTGCGCCGGGCCCACCTCGAGTCCGGCGTGCCCTGGTCGGAGATGGCGGTGCTGGTCCGGGCCGCCGGCCCGGCCGCCGACACGCTGCGCCGCGGTCTGGCCAGCGCCGGTGTGCCGGTCGGGCAGCCCGTTCAGGGCGCGCTGACCGATGAGCCGGTGGTCAGCCTGCTGCTGGATCTGCTGCGCTGCGTCACCGATCCGGACACGGTGACGCCGGTACTGGCCGAAGCGCTTCTGGTCAGCACCGTCGGCCGTGCCGACCCGCTGCAGATCCTGCGCATGCAGCGGGCGCTGCGCCGGGTCGGTGACGGGCCGGCCAGCCTGGCCGACCTGGTGGTTTCACCGGTTGCGGTCGGCTTCCTGCCCGAATCGGTTCGGGCCCCGGCACTGCGGGTGTTGCAGGTTGTCGAGGCGGGACGGAGCGCGCTCGGCACGGGGGCCAGCGCCGAGGATGTGCTGTGGGCGGTGTGGCAGGCCAGTGGCCTGGCGCCGCGGCTGCACCGGCGCAGCCTCGACCCGTCGGCTCCAGCCGACGCCAGCCGAGCCGAGCGGGCGCTGGATGCGGTCCTTGCCCTGTTCGCGGAAGCGGCCAAGGTCTCCGATCGCAGCCCCGGCGCCGGTGCCCGCGAACTGCGGGAGTGGGTGAGCCAGCTTCAGATCACCGACGCCGAGACCGCCCGCCGGCAGCCCGCCCTGGACGAGGTGGCGATCATCACCGCGCACGCCAGCAAGGGTCTGCAGTGGCGTGTCGTATGCGTGGCCGGCGTTCAGGAGGGCAGCTGGCCCAACCTGCGCCGCCAGGGTTCGCTGCTCGGTGCGGACTTGCTGGTCGACCTGCACGCGCACCGCCCCGAGGTCAGCTCCGGCCAGTTGCCGGAGCGACTGATGGCCGAACGCCGGCTGTTCTACGTCGCAATAACTCGGGCCCAGGAGCAGCTTCTGGTCACTGCGGTGGCCAACGAGGAAACCCAGCCGTCTCGGTTCCTCGATGAGCTGGATCCGCAACCGGAAGCCGAGCCGGATCGGGCGATCGACTCCGCGCGCCGCCGGTTCGAACTGCCCGGCCTGGTCGCCGAGCTGCGGGCGGTGCTGGCGGCCGCCGACGGCACCGTCGATACCCGGCTGACCGAGGCCGCAGCGGCCCAGTTGGCCCGGCTGGCCGCAGCCGGCGTGCCGGGGGCGGCGCCGGAAACCTGGTGGGGTCTGGCCCCGCTGTCCACCGATCGCCCGATCCGCGACCCGGCGCGCGGTCCGGTTCCGATCCGACCGTCCAAGTTCGAGGCCTACCTGGACTGCCAGCTCCGGGCCTTGCTGCTCGAGCTCGGAGCGGCCGATGCCGAAGAGCAGACCGCCGCCGAGTTGGGCACGCTCATACATCAGATCGCCGAGCGAGCGGCGGACGGGGCGGAGCTGGCGACGCTGATGGGCTGGCTCGAACAGAGTTGGGGTCAGCTCGACTTCGGCGCGGCCTGGCATGCCGACAACGAGCGGGTTCGGGCCGAGGCCATGCTGAGCGAGCTGGCCGGCTGGCTGCGTGAGAGCCGGGCCGGGTTGAGCCTGGTCGAGCGCGAGGCGACGTTCTCGGTCACCATCGGCGACGCCAAGTTGGTCGGCACCGTGGATCGACTGGAGCGCGACGCCCGAGGCCGGCTGGTGGTGGTCGATTTCAAGACCGGCAAGAACCGGTATTCCGAGAAGGATCTACCGCAGCACCCGCAGTTGGCGGCATACCAGCTGGCCGTGACCGAGGGCGGGTTCACCGACGGCCGCCCGGCTGAACCCGGCGGGGCCCAGCTCGTCCAGCTCGGCAAGCCCAACGGCCGCAGCGGGATCAGCCAGGTCCAGCAGCCGCTCACCGAGCAGGAGGATCCGGACTGGGTACAGGCCGAACTCGCCGGCATCGCTCGTGCCCTGCGTGGTGCAGTCGTACTGGCCCGACCCGGCAAATCGTGCGACCGGTGCCCGGTCCGTAGCAGCTGCCCGGTGCACGACGACGGCCGGCAGGTGCCACAGTGAGCGACCGGAAGCCGCGGTTCAGTCCGGCCGAACTGGCCCGGCGGCTGGGCCTTCCCGAGCCGACGGCCGAGCAGTCCGCGGTGATCGAGGCGCCGCTGACACCGGCGGTGGTCATCGCCGGCGCGGGGTCGGGCAAGACCGAGACCATGGCCGGCCGGGTGGTCTGGCTGGTGGCCAACGAGCTGGTAGCCCCGGAGCGGGTGCTGGGCCTAACCTTCACCCGCAAGGCCGCCGGCGAGCTCCAGCAGCGAATCCGGCGCCGGCTGCGGGCCCTGCAGCTGGTGCTCGGTGGCGATCTCGGCCGCTCGGCGGACGCCGACGGCGAGCCGACGGTGCTGACCTACGCCGCCTACGCCGGCCGGCTGGTCGATGAACACGGCATGGTGCTGGGCCGGGAACCGGGGGACCGGTTGTTGACCGAGGCGGCGCGGTGGCAACTGGCCGACGCCACGGTGCGCAACTACGCCGGTACCTTCGAGATCCCACCGGGCGTCATCGCCACCGTCACCGAGCGGGTTCTGGACCTGGCCGGCCAGCTCGCCGATCACCTGTCCGGTCCCGAGGCGGTCCGGCAGCTGTCGGAGCAGCTGCTGCGGGAGCTGGATGCGCTGCCGCTCAAGCCACGCTCCCGCACTGACTTCCCCGGCCGGCTCGGCAAGTTCCGGGAGACCCTGATCAAGCGGCTCGACCTGCTGCCCCTGGTCGGGGCGTTCGCCGAGCACAAGCGGACCGAGGCGGTCCTCGACTTCGCCGATCACATGGTGCTGGCCAGCGAGCTTGCCACTCGCGACGCCGTCATCCGGCTCGAACGGTCCCGCTTCGATGTCGTGCTGCTCGACGAGTACCAGGACACCGGGCACGCCCAGATCCAGATGCTGGCCGGTCTTTTCGCCGACGGGCGCGCGGTGACCGCGGTCGGCGACCCGCTGCAGTCGATCTACAGCTGGCGGGGCGCGTCCGCCGGCAACATCAGGCGGTTCGCGGACACGTTCCCCGGGCCGGACGGGCGCCCGGCCGAGCGGTACGGGCTACTGACCAGCTGGCGCAACGACGAGCGGATCCTGGCCGTGGCCAATGCGTTGGCCGGGCCGCTGCGGGAGGTCGACGACCGGTTGCTGTCCGAGCGACCGGGAGCGACGCCGGGGCGGGTGCTGGTGCACTTCACCGACACGGTGCGGGCTGAGGCGGGGTGGCTGGCCGAGCAGCTGACCGAGCTGTGGCACCACCACCAGGACTGGACCGCGGGCCGTCGCACACTGGCCGTGCTGGTGCGCAAGCGGTCCTCCATCGGGTTGATCGCACAGCAGCTGCGCGCGGCCGGGCTGCCGGTGGAGGTGGTGGATCTCGGTGGGTTGCTCAGCCTGCCCGAGGTCGCCGATGTCCGCGCGACATTGACGGTGCTGTCCGACCACCAGGCCGGTGCCTCGTTGGCCCGCTTGCTGACCGGCGCCCGATGGCGGATCGGGCCGGCTGACCTGGTGGCGTTGCACGAGCACGCCCGGCGCCAAGCGCGCCGGTTGCGGGAATGGGCGACGCCGACCACGGACGCCGGCCCTCGGGACGCCGGCGGGCCGGAGCTGCCCGAGGGACCGGAACGCGACGAGCGGGCCGTGCCGTCGCTGGTGGAGGCGTTGGACGATCTGGACGGGTTGACCGAGGAGGAGCAGGAGGAGTTCTCTCCGGTCGGCTACCGCCGGCTGGTGGACTGCGCCCGGATGCTGCGCCGGCTGCGACGGCGGCTCGAGTTACCGCTGCCGGATCTGATCGGGGAGATCGAGCGCGAACTCGGGCTCGACGTCGAGGTGGCGGCTCGGCCCGGAGAGGGTTACTCGGCGCTGGCCGGACGGGCCAACCTGGACCGGTTCACCGACGAGGCGGCCCGGTTTGCCGCCGGGCGCCCGAACGCGTCCGTGTCGGCCTTCTTGGGTTACCTGCGGGCCGCCGAGCAGGAGGAGTACGGGCTCAAGCCGGCCACGGTCGAGGTCGCCCCGGATCGCGTGCAGATTCTCACCGTGCACGGTGCCAAGGGTCTGGAGTGGGACGTGGTCGCCGTAGCCGGTCTGGCCCAGAACACCTTTCCCGACCAGGCCAAGGGGCACGATTGGACCAGCCTGCCGTCGTTGCTGCCCTCGCCCCTGCGCGGCGACGCTGATCGGCTACCGCGCTTCGATTTTCGCCGGTGCCAGCACCGGGGTGAGGCCGAAGCGGCTCTGGATCATCACCATGCCGAGCTGGGCGAGCGACACCAGCAGGAGGAGCGGCGCTTGGCCTATGTGGCGGTGACCCGGGCCCGGAAGGTCCTGCTGGCCTCGGGTGCCGCCTGGGGGGCCGGCAGCAACGTGCGCGCCCCATCGGTGTTCCTGACCGAGCTGGCCGAGCAGGCTCCGGGGACCGGCGCCGAAGTCGTCGGTTGGTACGAGCCCGAGCCGGACCAGACCAATCCCGCGGAATCGATGGATCACAGTCGGAGCTGGCCCTATGACCCGCTGGGTGAGCGCCGGCCGCGGCTGGAGGCGGCGGCCGCGTTGGTTCGAGCCGCCACTCGGCGCCGAGCGGAGCCAGCCCTGGCCGGTCAGGCCGGCTCCGACCCGGAGCCGGAACCGGGTGCAGCCGAGCTGGTCACCGCCTGGACCCATGACGTCGAGCTGTTGCTGGCCGAACGGGCGGCCGCGACCGCGCCGGGCGTCATCGACGTACCGCTGCCGAACCGGCTCACCGTCTCGGAGGTGATGAGCCTGCGCCACGATCCGGGTGCGCTGGCCGCTCGGTTGCGCCGCCCGCTGCCGCAACCGCCGCGGCCCCGGGCCCGGCGTGGAACAGCCTTTCACCAGTGGCTGGAACGGCGTTGGGCGGCGCAGAGTCTGCTCGAGATCGAGGAACTGCCCGGTGCGGTCGACGAGCTGGCCGACGCCGAGGAGCTGGCCGCGCTCCAGGCCGCTTTCGAGCGCAGCGAGTGGGCCGATCGAACCCCGATCGCGGTCGAGGTCGGGTTCGAGATGCCGGTCGCCGGCCGGGTCATTCGCGGCCGGATGGACGCGGTCTTCGCCGAGCCTGACGGCGGCTATCTCGTTGTCGACTGGAAGACCGGGCAGCCGCCCGGGCCGGCCGCCGCGGCCGCGCCGGCGGTCCAGCTGGCGCTGTATCGCCTGGCCTGGGCTCGGCTGTGCGGCTTGCCCGATGATCAGCTCGGCCGGGTTCGGGCGGCCCTGCACTACGTCGGCACCGGGCAGAGCCTTGCCCCGGCTGACCTGCTCGATGCCGACGGGCTGCGACAGCTGGTCGAGGCCGACGAGATCTCCCGCGCCGAGCCGCCGCCCGGTCCGGGCCGTTCGCCGGCGGAGTTCGGTTAACCTGGCCCGGTGACCGACGACGCTCGCATCGACCCCGCTCCCACCAGCTATTCCGCCGGCGACTCCCGTCCTGACCGCTCGGGCAACGCGAGCCGAGCCGCGGTCCGCGAGTACGTACGCGCGCATCAGGCAGAGCTGCTGGCTGATCTGCACGCCTGGCTGCGCATCCGAGGCATCAGCGCTCAGCCCGAACACGCACCCGACGTCGAGGCGAGCGCGCACTGGCTGGCCCAAGCCTTCAGCCGGACCGGCTTCGACACGGTCGAGGTCTGGCCGATCGAATCCGGCCTGCCCGCGGTGTTCGCCGAATGGCGCAGCGATGACCCTGCGGCTGCGACCGTGCTGGTCTACGGCCACCACGACGTGCAGCCGGTCGATCCGATCGAGCTGTGGTACACCGATCCGTTCGACCCGACTGTCGACGGCGACCTGCTGCGGGCCCGGGGCGCCTCCGATGACAAGGGCCAGCTGCTGTTCCACCTGCTCGGGGTGCGGGCGCACCTGGCTGCGACCGGCCGCACGACGCCGGCGGTCAACCTGAAGTTCCTTATCGAGGGCGAGGAAGAATCCGGCTCGCCCCACTTCGAACAGCTGTTGCGCGATCACCGGGCGCAGCTGGACTGCGACGTGGTCGTGATCACCGACACCGGCATGCTGGCCGCGGAGGTACCCAGTGCCGTGACCGGGATGCGAGGCATGGTGGCCTGCACGGTGGACTTCCACGGTCCTGACCTGGACCTGCACTCCGGCTCGTTCGGAGGAGCGGTGCCCAATCCGGCGACTGCGGTGGCGCGGCTGACGGCGGCCTTGCACGACGCCGGTGCTCGGGTGCAGATCCCGCACTTCTACGACGACGTGCTGGAGCTGACCCCGGTCGAGCAGGAGCTGTTCGACCGGGTGCCGTTCGACGAGCAGGCCTTCCTCACCACCAGCAAGTCCCGGGCCCTTTCCGGGGAGGCCGGCTACGGCACGCTGGAGCGGTTGGGAGCCAGGCCGACGGCCGAGGTCAACGGCATCGGCGGGGGATACCAGGGCGCGGGCAGCAAGACGATCGTGCCCAGCGACGCCTTCGTCAAGCTCTCGTTCCGGTTGGTGGCCAATCAGCAGCCGGAGCTGATCCGGCAGGCCGTCGAGGCTTTCGTCACCGCGCACACCCCGGACGGGATCTCGGCCACCGTGAGCTGGGAGAGCGAGGGGGTTGCGCCGTGCCTGGTCGATATCCAGAACCCCGCCTACCTGGCTCTGACCGCAGCCATCGGCGCGGCCTTCGACACCGACCTGGTGCTGCCGACCCGCGAGGGTGGCTCGGGCCCGGAGGCCACCATCCAGCGGCTGATCGAGGCCCCGATGGTATTTCTCGGCGTCGGCCTGCCCGATGACCAGATCCATGCTCCGAACGAGAAGGTCAGCCTGTCGATGTTGTACCGCGGGGCCGAGGCGGCCGCCCACCTCTGGGCCGAGTTCGCGGCGCTGGGCACGGCCGGGTTGGCCGGAACCGAATCGGCGGCGGCCGGGCAGTAGCGCCGGGACCAGCCGGGTCGCGACCCCGCCACCGCCGGTGCCGCCGACTGGCTAGGGTTGGTCTCGTGCCTGCCACCGCAACCCTGCCTTCGCTGTCCTTCGAGCTGATCCACCACCGCCTGAACAACGGCCTGCAGGTCGTCCTCGCCCCGGACCGCCGCGCCCCGGTGGTCGGGATCGGCGTGGTCTACGACGTCGGGTTCCGCTCGGAACCACAAGGTCGAACCGGGTTCGCGCACCTGTTCGAGCACTTGATGTTTCAGGGTTCGGCAAATCTGGAGAAGCTCGAGCACTTTCGTTACGTGCAAGCCTCGGGCGGCATCTTCAACGGCAGCACCCACCTGGACTACACCAACTACTACGAGGCGTTGCCGGCGCACGCCCTGGAGCGCGGGTTGTTCCTGGAGGCTGACCGGATGCGCTCGCCCCGGATCACCGCGGAGAACCTGCAGAACCAGATCGACGTGGTCAAGGAAGAGATCCGGGTCAACGTGCTGAACCGGCCCTACGGTGGGTTTCCCTGGCTGATGCTGCCCGAGGTGCTGTACACGACTTTCCCCAACGCCCACAACGGTTACGGCGGGTTCGAGGACCTGACCAACGCCACCGTGGACGATGCGGCCGGCTTCTTCGACACCTACTACGCGCCGTCCAACGCCGTGCTCTGCGTGGCCGGCGACCTCGATGCCGAGCCGACCCTGGACATGATCGAGCATCACTTCGGTGGCCTGCGCAAGCGCAGGAAACCGGCCCGGCCCACGTTCGGCGAACCGGCTCCGACGGGTGAATTGCGCCGCGAGTACCACGATCCGATGGCGCCGACGCCGGCCCTGGCTATCGGCTACCGGGTGCCGGATCCGAATGCCGACCTACACGTCTATCTGGCCAGCGTGCTGCTGGCCGAGATCCTGTCCGAGGGGGACGCCTCCCGGCTGCAGCGATCCCTGGTTCAGTCCCAGCGCCTGGTCAACGACGCCGCGGCCTACCTGGGCACGTTCGGCGATCCACTGGAGGAGCGGGACCCGACCCGGCTCAACATCAGCGCGCGCTACTCCGACCGAGCTCAGACCGAGCAGGTCATCGCGGCCGTCGATGCCGAACTGGACCGGCTGGCCACCGACGGGACCGAGCCCGGTGAACTCGACCGGGTCAAGGTCCGGCTGGCGTCCATCGTGTTCCACGAGCTGGACCAGGTGGTCAACCGGAGCCTGGAGTTCTCCAAGTTCCAAACGGTCTTCGGCGATGCCTCGGTGATCCTGCAGCTGCCCGCGCTGCTGGCCCAGGTCAGCGACGCCGACATCCGGGCGGCGGCTGCTCGGCTGCGGCCGGACAGCAGAGCCATCGTCGAACTCGTGCCCGGGGGTGCCCGATGAGCCCGGCCAGCAGCGCGGCTCAGGCCGCGCGGCGGCGGTCGGCCGGCACTGCGGCCCCGAAGCTTGCGGTGCCGGCGCTGACCGCGGCCCGCCGACCGCGCAAGGTCAGCACCGTCGAACAGACGCTGGACAACGGCCTGCGGGTGATCGTGGTCCGCCGGCCGTCGGTGCCGATGTTCGAGCTGCGGCTGGCGGTGCCGTTCTTCTCGACCCGGTCGACCCATCACGCCCGCTCCATGCTGCTGGCCAGCACGATGCTGTCGGGCACCGATCGGCATGACCGGCACGGCCTGGCCACGGCCGCCGGCCAGCTCGGGGCCGAGATCGGGCTCAGCGTGGATCCGGACCGGTTGCTGCTGTCCACCTCGGCGCTGGCCACCGGGCTGCGACCGATGCTGGACCTGGTGGCCGAGATCGTCACCGGGGCGAGCTATCCGGCCCGCGAGGTCGCCGGCGAGCGGGACCGGCTGGTCGATCGGACGCAGGTTTCGCGTTCCAGCGCCGGGGTACTGGCCGGCGATGCCTTCGCCCGCCGGCTGCTGCCCGGCCACCCGTACGGACAGGCCCTGCCGGACGAGCAGCAGATCGCAGCCACCACTGCGACCCAGCTGCGCGCCCTGCACCGGTCCCTGGTCCGGCCCGAGGGGGCGGTCCTCGTACTGGTCGGCGACCTCAGCCCCGCGCGGGCCGTGGCGGCGGTCCAGGCCGCGCTGGCCGGCTGGACCGGCGCGGCGGAGGTCAGTCCGGCCAAGCCGGTGCCGCTGGTCGGGCACCTGCCGCTGCTCGTCGTCGACCGTCCGGGCTCGGTGCAGACCTCACTGCGTTTCGGAGGTCCGGCCCTGCCCCGCACCGATGCCAACTACCCGGCCCTGCAGCTGGCCAACCTCGCGTTCGGCGGCTACTTCTCTTCGCGCTGGGTCGAGAACATCCGCGAGAACAAAGGCTATTCGTATTCGCCCCGCAGCCTGATCGATCATGCCCGGCTGGCCTCGACGTTCGAGCTGACCGCTGACGTCGCGACCGAGGTCACCGCCCCGGCGGTCCTGGAGACCCTGTACGAGTTGGGCCGGATCGCGACCCGACCGATCGATGCCTCCGAGCTTGAATCGGTGCAGCAGTACGCCATCGGCACCCTGGCCCTGGCCACTTCGACCCAGGCCGGCCTGGCCACCCAGCTCAGCGCGCTGGCCGGGGCCGGGCTCGGCACCGAGTGGCTGGCCGAGCACCCGGCCCGGCTGCTCCGGGTCACCACCGAGGAGGTGGCCGCGGCGGCGCACCGGTTCCTGGCCCCGCAGCGGCTGGTCGGGGTAGCGGTCGGCGACGCCGGCCAGATCACCGATCCGCTGTCGTCCGTCATCGACCTGGCATGAGCCCGGTGCGGCCGGCTCGGGATCCGTGGGCGGTTCCGGACACGCCGCTGCTGGCCCGCTCGGCTCACGACCGGCGGGCCGAACTGCGGGAGGATGCCGACCACCTCGAGCGGGCCTGGCAGGACCGGCGCAGCCGGGTGCTGGTGCTGGACCCGGACGGGCGGGCCGAGGTCGACGGCGCCGGTCCGGATCTCGAACTGCGGGGCGCGAGCGACGCCCCGGCCGGGGCCCGGCTGTTTCTGGGGGTGGCCGACGGCGTGCACTACTTCGCGGTGCTTGCCGACCGGCGAAACGATCACGGCAGCTGGCAGACCCTACGCGACGTCGGGGCCGAGCTGACCGATCTCGATACCGGGCTGTTCACCTCGGCGGTTGCCCTGCAGCAATGGCACCAACGACATCCGCGGTGCCCTCGCTGCGGCGCCGCGACCGAGATCACCCAGGCCGGCTGGACCCGGACCTGCCCGGTGGACGGCTCGCAGCACTTCCCGCGAACGGATCCGGCGGTGATCATGCTGGTGCACGACGGCGCCGGCCGATGCATCCTGGCCCGCGGTCCGCAGTGGGCCCCGGGCCGGATGTCGGTGTTGGCCGGCTTCGTCGAGGCCGGCGAGTCGGCCGAGGCGGCGGTGGCCCGCGAGGTCGGCGAAGAGGTCGGCGTCCGGATCCGCGACATCAGCTATGCCGGCTCGCAGCCGCACCCGTTTCCGGCCTCGCTGATGCTCGGCTTCACCGCGCGCCTGGACGGCGATCCCACCCTGCATATCGACCATGCCGAGATCGCCGAGGCCGGCTGGTTCACCCGGGCCGAGGTCCGCCGCTGCACCGACTGGGGCGCCGAGGGTGACCGGTCCACCCAGCCACTGCGCGGGCTGCCCAGCACGATGTCCATCGCCCGCCAGCTCATCAACACCTGGTTGGCCCAGGGGTAGGCCGAGGTCGACAGCAAGTGCGGCTGCGCGCTCAGCGGCCCGGGCTGGCCCGTACCGCCGGCCGCTGCGGGTCATCCCAGCGCACCGCCAGCTCGGCCCGCTGGATCGGGTCGAGTTCCAGGTCGTAGCGGTCGTAGGCCGGCAGCGTCCAGGCCAGTTCGGCCGGGGCCTGCCGGCGCCGAGCAGCCCGGCTCACCGCCAGATGGACGGTGTAATCGACGCTGAGGGACTGGGCCAGCAGCAGCGGCCCGGTCAGCACCGCGACCGCGTTGGCCGGCAGCGACACCGGCTCGGCCCGGGTCGCCCGGTTGGTGACCGGATCGCGCAGCGAGGGCAGGTAATGGCCGGTCTCGGCCAGCGGTAGCAGGACCTCACGCTCCAGCGCCGCCGCATCCAGCCAGCCGGCGTAGTAGGACTCGACATCGTTGCGGCCGTGCTCCAGCCGCAACGACGCGTCGCGGAGGAAGTCACGGGCCGCGATCACCGCCAGCGGCCGACCGCGGGCCAGCAGCGCCCCGGCCAGCCGGGCCAGCCACGCCTCGGTCGGCACCCACTCCGGGGCGTCCAGGCCGAGCCGCACCGGGTGCCGGCCGGTGCTGACCGCCCTCTCAGCCACCAGCTCGGCCAGCGAGTCGGGGGTTATCGCAGCGAACGCCGGCATCAGGCCAGCGCGGCCAGCTTCTCCTGGACCTGGGCCAGCGAGGGATTGGTCAGCGCCGAGCCGTCGGCGAACTCCAGCGTGGGCACCGTCTGGTTGCCTCCGTTGACCTGCATGACCCGGACCGCGGCCGCCTCGTCGCGCTCGATGTCGACCTCGGCGAACTCGATGCCGGCCCGGTCAAGGCCCCGCTTGAGCCGGTGGCAGTAACCACACCACGGCGTGGTGTACATCGTGAACGCTGCGCTCATTCACCCTCTCCACTCTTGTCCGCCCAGCCCGAGGACTGGGTTGTCCCGATGTAACCATCCGGGTCCGGCCGCTTGTTCCGGGCCGGGCGGGATTTGTCGGAGCCGGTTGGCAGGATGGTTGCCGTGACTGCTGCCGAACGCGCCCTGGCCGGACTGGACCCGGAACAACGCGCGGCTGCGCTGGCCGTCCGGGGCCCGGTGTGCATCCTCGCCGGCGCCGGCACCGGCAAGACCCGAGCCATCACGCACCGGATCGCCTACGCCGTCGCGACCGACACGGTGCCGGCGGACTGCATCCTGGCCGTCACGTTCACCGCGCGAGCCGCCGGCGAGCTGCGGACCAGACTCCGAGCCCTGGGCGCGGTGGGCGTTCAGGCCCGGACCTTTCACGCCGCCGCCCTGCGCCAGCTCAACTACTTCGCGCCCCAGATCCTGGGCGGCGCCATGCCGGCCGTGGCCGAGCAACCGATCCGCTGGGTCACCCAGGCGGTCAACCGGCTCCGGCTGCGGGTCGAGCGCAGCGAGTTGCGCGACCTGGCCGCGGAGATCGACTGGGCCAAGTCCTCCCTGATCTCGCCGGAGAACTACGTTGCCGCCGCAGCCAAAGCCAATCGCAGCATCGCCACGCCGGCCGGCCGGGTCGCTGACGTCTACGCCGGCTACGAAGACGCCAAACGGCGCAACAACGAGATCGACTTCGCCGACCTGCTGCTGGTCCTGGCCGGCGGCCTGGAGGAGCTGCCCCAGGTGGCTCGGGCCGTCCGGGCCCAGTACCGCTATTTCGTGATCGACGAGTACCAGGACGTCTCGCCGCTGCAGCAGCGGCTGCTCGATGCCTGGCTCGGCGAGCGGGAGGACGTGTGCGTGGTCGGAGACGCCAACCAGACCATCTATTCCTTCGCCGGGGCGCGACCGGGCTACCTGCTCGATTTCACCCAGCGCTTCCCGGCCGCCACGGTGGTCCGGCTCGAACGTGACTACCGGTCCACGCCGCAGATCGTCGAGTTGGCCAACCGGCTGATCGCCAAGGCGGATTCGGCCGCTGCGCTCCGGCTGGTCGGGCAGCGGGCCGACGGTCCGAGCCCAACCTTCGCCGAGTACGACGACGAGGTGGCCGAGGCCAACTCCGTCGCCTCACAGATCCAGCGACTGATCGCCGCCGGCACCCCCGCCGCCGAGATCGCGGTGCTGTTCCGGATCAACGCCCAGTCCGAGGTTTACGAGCAGGCGCTGTCCGAGCTCGGCATCCCCTACCTGCTGCGGGGCGGCGAGAAGTTCTTCGAGCGCCAGGAGGTTCGTCAGGCCTTGGTGCTGCTGCGGGGTGCGGCCCGCGCTGACGATGCCGAGGTCTCGCTGCCCGAAGCGGTGGCCGAGGTGCTGAGCTCGGTCGGCTGGAACGCCGAACACCCGCCCCCGGGCGGGGCCGCTCGGGAGCGCTGGGAGTCGCTGGCCGCGTTGGTGAATCTGGCCGAGCAGTTCGTGCTCGAGCAGCCTGAGGCTCGCCTCGACGAATTGAATCGTGACCTGGAACAGCGGGCCGCGTCCCAGCACGCGCCGGTGGTCCAGGGCGTCACCCTGGCCTCGCTGCACTCGGCCAAGGGCCTGGAGTGGGATGCGGTCTTCCTGGTCGGCCTGACCGATCAGAACATTCCGATCCAGCACGCGACCACGCCCGAACAGTTGGCCGAGGAGCGCCGGCTGCTCTATGTCGGCATCACCCGGGCCCGGCTGCGGCTGGCGGTGTCGTGGGCGCTGGCCCGCAACCCCGGGCAGGCTCGACGCCGGCGGCCGAGCCGGTTCCTGGACGGGCTGCGGCCGGGCACCGGGAGCCGGCAGAACATCCTGTCCGGTGGCCGGGCCGGTGCGGCCAAGCGGGCCAAGGCGGTCCCCGCCGATGGCGACGCCGAGACGTTCGGGCGGCTGCGCGCCTGGCGCCGCAAGCAGGCCGAGTCGCAGGGCGTACCGGCCTACGTGGTGTTCTCCGACGCGACGCTGGTCGCCATCGCCGACCGCGCCCCGAGCGACGAGACCGAGTTGGCCCGAGTTCCCGGCGTCGGCCCGACCAAGTTGGAGCGCTACGCCGAGCCGGTGCTGGCCGTGTTGGCTGGTTCAGACCCCGAACCGGTGCCGGTCGACTGATTGCCCCGGCGGTCGAGAATCCCCTTCAGCTATAGGAGGGATTTCGCGTGAGCGACCAGGATGCGCGGTGAAGATGAGGGCCGGCTGAACTCCGGCGGAAAATTCTTGCCGAAAATCGTTTGTGCCGACCTGGGCCAGGCGATAACCTCGCGTACGCACGTCAATCGTCCACGCCAGCCTGCCCCGCTTTCCAGCGCCAGGTGGGCCGAGATCCAAAGGAGGTGAGCCGGATGTCCAACTTGATCAAGACCGCAGCAGCCAGCGATATCGCGGCTGCCTTCGGCATGCTCCCGGCCCCGTACGCCACCACCTCGGTCGAGGTGATGACCGCTGCGCAGCGGATCCGTCTGGCTGGGACCGGTCTGTCCAAGGCTGATTTCGGTAAGGGACACCCGCCTCGGGGGATACCACCGCTCTGACACCACCAGAGCGTCGGACCTCACGAGGCCGCGGAATCCCAGACCGGGATTTCGCGGCCTTTGTCATTCCGCCAGGAAATACCGAGGTTCGACACGGTGAAACGCACAGATCGACAACTGAATAGCCACCCGCAACCCGATGGATTAGGAGGTGACCCGACGTGTTTGCCACGGCAACTCTGACCGAGTATCCGGCGCAACCCCGGGTGACGGCCGAAGCACAGGCCACGATCTCGATCTGCCAGCCCCTCGATCCCACGGTCGACCCGGCCTTCGGAGCCGAGTTCGACGACCTGCCCTGCCAGGTGCTCGACGCCGATCTCTGGTTCGCCGAGTCACCGGCCGAACTGGAGCGCGCCAAGGAACTGTGCGCCGGCTGCCCGGCCCGTACCGGCTGCCTGGCCGGAGCCCTGGACCGGCGTGAGCCCTGGGGCGTGTGGGGCGGGGAGATCTTCAACCAGGGTGTGGTCATCGCCCGCAAGCGGCCGCGCGGCCGCCCCCGTAAGAGCGAAGTCGCCGCATGATCCGCATCGGCGGACTCGTGGTCCGGACGGACCGGCAGGGCGTCAGCCCGCTGGACCGGCACGGAGTGACCGAGCGCGACCGGCACCGCCCGGCCGCACTCGCTTGCACCAGCACCACCACCGACGTGAACACTGACAGGAGCATTGAGATGTATTCGATGTATGAAGCCTTCGCGCGAGAACGAATGCGCGAGCGGCGCGAGCAGGCGCTCGCGCAACGGCTGTCGTCCGAGCTGGCCGCGGGCCGGCTCTGGCGGTGGCTGGCCGCCTTCTCGGCCCGGCAGGCCGCCCGTTCCGAGCGGCGGCTGGCGGCCCAGGCGGCCGGGTATCAACTCGCCGGCTGAGCGACCCATCCGAGCCGCAGCCATCGGCTTCGGTTCGGGCCAGAAGTACAGGCTGCCCCGAGACACCAGCACAACCGGTGTCTCGGGGCGGTCCTGGTCTGGGGTGGCCGCCACGCCGATCGAGGTCGGCAACTCGCTCTCGGGCCGCGGATGCGCTGCAATGTCAGAGTGAACGCCACCGATGATCCCCAGTGCCAGGTATGCGGGCGGCCGGGCGTCGACGCCGATCGGCTCAGCTGGGTCATGGACCGTCGGGACGGTCGAGTCAGCTGGACCTGCCCGGATTGCGCCACTGAGAACATCCGCTCGCTCGAGGCCAAACTCGACCCCGAGTGGTGGTGAGGCACCCGGAGCAACCGATGGCCTCGAGCCGGCGGCGGCGGGCCGGCGACCTCAGCCGGCTTTGAACCCCGGCTGCCACTCCTCGGCGATCTGACGGTACGGCGCCCGCGCCCCGAGCTGGCACAGCACCCCGATCGAGCCCAGCGTGACCCGATGGATCAGCAGGTACTCCGGGGGCAGGTTCAGCATCCGCCCGACCCGGGCCGCCTCGTTGCGAGGGTCGCCGATCCGGGCCGCCTGCTCGCGCATCCAGTCCCGGGTGAAAGTGAACTCCGGTTCGGCCAGCGGCTCCAGGATGGGCCGCAGGTATTCCATGACCTTGTCGGCGTCGATCTGCATGCCCCGCCGGATGAACTTCTCAGCCTGCATCGCCTCGATCACGGCGTCGGTGTCGCCCTCCAGCACGAGCCGGGTGATCCGCCCGAGCGGTTCCGGCGTCCCGTTGGGCAGCCGGGCCATCGCCCCGAAGTCGAGCACGCCCAGCCGGCCATCCGGCAACAGGCGGAAGTTTCCCGGGTGCGGGTCGGCGTGCAGTAACTGGCATCGTTGCGGGGCCGAAAAGTGCAGCAGGGCCGGCCGCTCGCCGGCCCGGTTGCGCTCCTGCTGGCTGCCACTGCTGATGATCCGTGACAGCGGCGTGCCTTCCAGCCACTCGGTGATGATGACCTTGGGGGCGCTGGCCACGACCCGCGGTGCCACGATGTCGGGATCGTCGGCGTAGGCGGCGCTGAACTGCCGCTGGGCGCCGGCCTCCAGGGTGTAGTCGAGCTCCTCGGTGACCCTGGCCTTGAGCTCGGCCAGCAGGGGCTTCACGTCGAGGCCGGGGGAGATCACCGCGAACAACCGGGCGAAGCGTGAGAGCTGGTTGAAGTCGGCCAGCAACGCCGGTCCAGCGCCGGGATACTGGATCTTCACCGCGACCTCGCGCCCGTCGGCCCAGACCGCGCGATGGACCTGGCCGATCGAGGCCGCCGCCGCTGGCTCGTCGTCGAAGCTGGTGAAGCGCCCCCGCCAGGACCGGCCGAACTGCTCGTCGAGCACCCGATGCATCGTGCTCGGTGCCATCGGTGGCGCCGCCTCCTGCAGCCGGGTCAACGCTTCCCGGTACGGCGCGGCGGCCTCCTCCGGTAGCGCGGCCTCGAACACCGACAGCGCCTGCCCGAACTTCATCGCGCCGCCCTTGAGCTGGCCGAGCACCGTGAACAACTGCTCGGCGGTGCGCTGAGCCAGCTCGGCCTGCACGTCCTCGGCCGACTGGCCGGTCAGCCGTCGACCGAAGCCGAGCGTCGCTCGACCGGCCACGCCGAGTGGGAGCCGGGCGAGGCGGGCGGTGCGGGCAACGCCGCGCTGCGGGATGTCGGTCACGATCCCATTCTGCCGTGTGGATCGACTCGGCTGTGGGCGCCACAGTCACATTCGGGATGTGCCGCCCAGCTCCGGCGGCGCAATCGCCAGTCCGGCAGCTGCCATTCCATCGTGCCGTCCAGGGTCTGAACCGCCTCGCCGTCGAGGAAGCCGAGCACTTGGCCGGCCGCAGCACCGGCCGCGGCCAGGCACAGGGCGACGTCACTGCCGAGCCGGCGGCGGGGCCGCCCGGCCAGCTGCGCGGCCAGCAGCGGCCAGCCCGGATCGAGGTCGGTCCGGGTCAGGTCCGCGCACCGCAGGCAACTGCTCCGGCCCGGCAGCACCAGCGGCCCGATCACCGCCCGCGAGCCCGATACGGTGGCCGCGAGGTGAGCCTGCTGGTCCAGATGCAGCCCGTCCCGCACCGCAGGATCCAGTGGTGGGGGCTCGGTCAGCACGACCAGGCTGGGCCGGCCGGTGGGGATCCCGGTGCGCGCCTGCGGCGCGGCGCGGTTGATCGCAGCAGCCCCGGCCATCGCCAACCGTCCACCCTCATCAGCCGGCGTGAGCCCGCCCGGACAGTGGTCGGCGGCCGACACCTCCGCCGAGCCGCTGAGGTACACCTGGCCCACGCCCGCCGCGGCCAGGGTCGCGGCCAGGCTGGCGCTCACCCGGGAGCCGCCATGAACGGTCACCACGGCCTGACTCCGGCGGCGCAGGACGCCGGCCGGGTCGCCGCCGAGCCGGCCGGCCAAGGCCGCGGCGTCGGCAGCCAGGTGCGCCGGCGGCCGACTCGATCCCGGCCCGGGACGGCTCAGCATGCCGGCTGACGCCAGCATCGCGGCCAGCTCCGGCGCGCACGGTTCAGGATTGGCGCCCGATCCTCGCCCGGCCGGTAGCAAGCGGGCGACCTCCTCAGCGCCGATGCCGAACAGCACGCAACCGGAGGCGCCGAGTTCGAGCTGGACCTCACCACCACGGCGCCACAACACGGTTACGGCTGGATTCAGCTCCAGGCGCTCGCGCGACTCAACCCCTTCGCCGGCGGCCGGGGTCGGCTCGGGGCTTGACCGGGATCGCCGCATGCAAGGCACCCTGGCACAGCCCGGGCCAAGGTACGCCACTGTCCACAGGCGGGATAGCCAACCCTCAAGTAGATGTCCACACTTGTGGAACGTCTTGTGGATAACGTCGGGACAGACTCGGGGACGAGTTGTGGACAATCCCGCGGGCTGTCGGCCGCCCGGCCTATGGTGGCGGCATGCTCGATGCATCCCAGGCAGTGGTCGAAGTCCGGCGCTCGGCCCGGCGCCGCAAGACGCTGTCGGCCTATCGCGACGGAGACAAGATCGTCGTGCTGCTGCCGGCCCACATCGGGCGGCGGGCCGAGGCCCAGCTGGTGCCGGAGCTGGTCCAGCGCCTGCTGGGCAAGGAGGTCGCTCACCAGAGCTCGGGCGCACGGGCCGACGACCCGGCCCTGGCAACGCGTGCCCGCGGGCTGTCCGAGCGTTACCTGGGCGGCCAGGCCCGGCCGAGGTCCGTGCGCTGGGTGCGCAACATGCGTAGCCGATGGGGCTCGTGCACCATGCCCGACCGCACGATCCGGCTGTCTCACCGGTTGCAACAGATGCCGGACTGGGTTATCGACTATGTGCTGATGCACGAGCTGGTGCACCTGCTCGAGTCCGGGCACACCGCCCGGTTCTGGTCGCTGGTTGCGAACTATCCGCGCACCGAGCGGGCGCGAGGTTACTTGGAGGGCGTGGCGGCCGCGGCTCAGCTGTCCGGCTGGTCCGACTGCGAGCCGGCCGAGCCGGAGTCCGAGCCACCGTCGGATCCCTCATCCGGCTGGTTCTCCGCCGCACTGGAGTGATCGCTCGCCTCCGGTTCGGAATCGGCCGGCGCGCCCGGTTCGAGCAGGCTCGACAGGTCGTCGGGGACCTCGATGGTCGCGCCGCCGCCGTAATTGGAGGCAAAGCTGAGCGGGTCGTCGAGATCCTCAGCGCTCGGCAACAGATCGGGATGCTGCCAGAGACCGTCCCGGGTCTCGGTGCCGTGCAACTGACCGAGGGCGGACCACAAGATGGCGGCATCGCGCAGCCGGCGGGGTCGCAGTTCGAGCCCGACCAGCGTGGCGAACGTCTGCTCGGCCGGGCCGCCGCTGGCTCGGCGGCGGCGCATCGCCTCGGCCAGCGGCTGAGCGCCCTGCATGCGATCGCCGGCGGCGGCCAGCACCACCGTGTCGACCCAGCCTTCGATCAGGGCGAGCAAGGTCTCCAGCCGGCGCAGGGCCAGCTGCTGCGCGGGCGTGTCCTGGGGCTGGAACATGCCACCGGACAGAGCCTGCTGAAGTGATTCCGGATTCTGCGGGTCGAAGTCACTCAGCATCGACGAGATGGCCTCCGGATCGATGCTGATGCCGCGTCCGTAGGCATCGACGGCATCGATCACCTGCTGTCGCAGCCAGGGCACGTGGGCAAACAGCCGCTGGTGCGCGGCCTCCCGCAGCGCCTCGAACAGCCGGACCTCCTCGAGCGGGCGATCGACGTCAGCGGCCAGCTTGGTCAGGTTGTCGACCACCAACCCGGCGGTCCCGGTCGGGCCCAGGGGCAGGCCGATTTCGGAGGACGAGACGACTTCCTCGCCGAGCGCGGCCAGCCCCTGGCCGAGCTGGGCGCCGAACATCATGCCGCCGAGCTGGGAGAGCATCGGCGCCATCGGGCCGGCCTGGGCCACCGCCTCGGCCGGCAACGCGCCCGACATGGCCGTCACGACCCGGCTCGCCACCGGATCGCACAACGCCGACCAGGTGCCGATGGTCTTCTCGACCCAGTCCACCCGGCTCCAGGCCTGGCTGGTGGTCACGCCCGACGGCAGCTCGGTCACCGCGTCCAGCCAGAGGTCGGCCAGCCGGACCGATTCGGCCACGGCCGCGGTGTCGGCGGCGGAGACGGCGCGATGCTGCGCGGCCAGGGCCGAGATGGCCAGCTGGCGAGCCAGGTCCCAGTTCACCGGACCGCCCGAGCCGGACAGCAACCGCTGCAATTCGGCGAACAGCGGCATCTTGCCGAACAGGTCGTCCGAGCCGTCGCCGCCCTCGTTGGGCCCGAACGGTGAGAAACCGAATCCGAAGTTGCTCATTGGGTTCACGCTAGCTTCAACGCGCGGCAAGCGGCAGTGGTGCCCGGCTCTGCCGACGGCGAACGGCGCGCCACCGGCCGCGGGGTTCGCGGTGTTCACGGCGCGGCAGCGGCCGCGGTGGCTCCGGTCGATCTAGCGTGATCGGCATGGCGTGGTTGTGGTGGCTGCTGGCTCCGCTGGCCAGCACGGTGGTCGGGGTCGGGCTGCTGGCCCTGCGGGCCCGGGCCGAGGTGCAGTACCGGGCCGCGCGCCAGGATCCGATCGCCGGTCATCGCCGGCTGCTCGCCGCGCTGGAGCCGGCCGGGGCCAGCGCCGAACTGCCGGTGACGATGCGAGTGCTGCCGGCCGAGACACCGCTCGGCAACGGCGGGCCGGTGGCCGGCTGAGGTCACAGCAAACCGATCAGTGCCGCCGGATACGCTGTCGGCGATGTCTCGCCAGTCCCACACCCTGATCTACGGTGCCGTGCTGTGCCTGGTGCTCGGGGTGCTCACCTTCACCCTGCGCGTGCCCTACCTGGTGGAAAGCCCCGGTCCGACCTTCAACACGCTGGGCCAGAGCGACGGCAAGGACATCATCTCGGTGTCCGGGCATCCCACCACCAAGACCAGTGGCCACCTGAACCTGATGACGGTCCTGTCCGACACCGACAAGACCACCATCGCCGGTGCGCTCGAGGGTTGGCTGCGCCACGACGAGGTGGTGGTGCCCTACGACGCCATCTACCCGCCGGGTACGACCAAGCAGCAGCAGAATCAGACCAACGCCGAGGACTTCTCTGCCTCCCAGGACAGCGCCGTCGCTGCCGCCGCCTGCGAGCTCGGCTACCCCAAGGGATTCGGCATCTTCTCGGTGGCCCCCGACTCGCCGAACAAGGACGTGCTCAAGCCGGGGGACCGGTTCGTCTCGGTCGACGGCAGCCCGGTCACCAGTTCCGACGCGCTGAAGGCCGCCCTGGCCAAGCACCAGGCCGGTGACAAGTTGCAGCTCGTGCTCGACCGCAGCGGCAGCAATGTCACGGTGCCGATAACCCTGACCGCACCGGCCAGCGGCAGCAGCACGCCCCGGATCGGAGTCACGGTCGGTATCGGCTGCCTGCTGCCGTTCCAGGTCACGCTGAGCCTGTCCGGCATCGGTGGGCCGTCGGCCGGCATGATGTTCGCGCTCGGCATCATCGACAAGATCAGCACCCACGACCTGACCCGTGGCCGGTTCATCGCAGGTACCGGCACCATCGATGCCAGCGGCAAGGTCGGCGAGATCGGCGGCATCGCGCTGAAGATGATCGCGGCCCGCCGGGCCGGTGCCACCATCTTCCTGGCCCCGGCCAGCAACTGTGCCGATGTGCGCGGCAACATCCCCGGCGGCCTGGACGTGGTCAAGGTCAGCACCCTGCACGAGGCGATCACCGATCTTGACACCCTGGCCACCGGCGGGGCCGT
>Ga0187809_10000120_pt1 | contig 53113 bp, 54 predicted proteins | sample NC_wetland_sal_i_8_FD_132415 | JGI IMG/M metagenome (GOLD analysis project Ga0187809, IMG submission 132415) | Wetland sediment microbial communities from Neuse River Estuary, North Carolina, USA - ASW_4 | ecosystem: Environmental > Aquatic > Freshwater > Wetlands > Sediment | place: USA: North... | reverse complement strand
GGTCTCGGTTCGCTGTTCGGCGTCCAGATCGGACACACGCTGGGCATTTTCGCGGGATCGATGACCAGCACCGCGACGCTGCAGGCCGCACTGGACGTGACCGGCGGCAAGCAGCCGTCGATCGGCTACTCCGTCGCCTATCCGTTCGGCGTGATTGGCCCGATCCTGTGCTTCTATTTCCTGACGCGCCGCGTCCAGCCGGTGTTTCCGCCTAAGCCGGCTCGCTTCCACATGGCTGAGGTTACCATCGAACGCCTGCCGAAGCCGGGCGCGACGCTTGGCGAGTTGATGACCTGGCTGCCGGAAGGCGTGCAGGTCTCTGGTGTCCGCCAGGAGCATCGAAACCGGCTGCCCGACGCCGGCATGGTCCTGCATCCGGGTGATGCCCTGCTGATCGCGGCGGACCGCGAACCGACGATCGCCGCCGCGGTGTCGGCGGTTGGCCGGCTCGAGCCGGGCCGGATTTCGCGTGACCGCGGAGACCTGTCTTACCAGCGGTTCTTCGTCTCCAAGGCGAGCGTAACCGGAGTACCGCTCAGCGACCTGACGATGCCCGATGGCGTGCCCATCGAGGTTCTGCACATCCGCCGCTACGACGTCGATCTGGTGCCAGCGCCGAGCCTCATGCTGGAAATCGGCGACCGTGTCGGCGTTATTGTGGCGGCTGACCGCATCGAAGCCGCACGTGCCTGGTTCGGTGACACCGTGAAATCGGCCGCGGAGTTCAGCTATGTATCGCTGGGCATCGGAATGGTGCTGGGCGTGCTGCTCGGGTTGGTACCGATACCGGTGCCCGGGGTGGGTACTGTCAGCCTCGGCATCGGCGGCGGCCCGCTGATCGTCGCCCTGATTGCCGGAAGGCTGCGCCGCACCGGACCGATCAGCTGGGTCATGCCGCTGCCGGCCAACATCGTGCTACGGAACTTCGGCCTGACGCTGTTCCTGGCAACGGTTGGCATCAACTCGGGCCAGGCTTTCGTGACCACGGTGGCGCAAACCGGGCCGCTGATGCTGCTGATCGGCGCCGCAGTTCTGCTGACCACCGTCGCCATCGTGTTGCTGGTCGGCCATTATTTGCTGCACATTCCGTTCGACGATCTGCTCGGCGTCGCGTCAGGCGCCACCGGCAATCCGGCTATCCTTGTATATGCCACGCGAATGGCGCCGACGGAGCAGCCGGATATCGGCTATGCCATGATCTTCCCCTCGGCGACGATCGTGAAGGTGATCGCGGTGCAGCTCGTGGGCCTGCTGATGCTGGGCACCTGAGACCATGCACACCAGCGCGCATCCGCGGCCACTCTCCGGAATCGAGGGCAGGCTTCCGCCGGAAATGTCCGAGAAGGCCGAAGCCGAGGGCATCGCCAAGGCCGGACAGGACACGATCACCCTGCTGTGGCTTGGCGTGCTTGGCGGCGGCTTCATCGGGTTCGGCGCGATCTTCGCCACTGTCGCATTGACCGGCGCCGAAGGCGCGCTGCCCTTCGGCATTGCGCGCGTGGTCGCCGGTCTGGTGTTCGCACTCGGCCTCAGCCTCGTACTAATCGGCGGCGGACAGATCTTCACCGGCGATGTGCTGATGGTAATGGCGTGGGCAAGCGGCCGGCTCACCGTCTTGCGTGTCCTGCGTGTCTGGTCGCTGGTATGGATGGGTAATCTGGTCGGGTCACTTGGTATTGCGCTGCTGGTATTGCTGGCGGGCCATCACCTGTTCGGAGGCGGCCAGGTCGGGCTGACCGCACTTCGCACGGCCGAAACGAAGGCGGCGCTGCCGTTCGACCGAGCGCTGGTCCTGGGAATACTGTGCAATACGTTGGTCTGCCTCGCCGTGTGGCTGTCTCTGTCGAGCCGGCTTCCGGTTCATCGAATGGTTTTGACCATCTTGCCGATCGCCGCCTTCGTCGCGGCCGGCTTCGAGCACGCTGTCGCCAACATGTACTTCATCGGCTTCGGACTGATGGTCAAGGATCTTGCATCGGATGCCTTCTGGCAGCTGGTGCATGCTGCGCCTGGAGATTTTCCACATCTCAGTTTGAAGGGCTTCGCCCACAACCTGATCGCGGTAACGATCGGCAACATCCTCGGCGGCGCTGCGCTGGTCGGCGGTTCCTACTGGCTGCTTTATCGCCGGCCGACAAATCAGTCGGAGTCCCTGCCGCCGGAAACGATTCGGGATGTTTCCCGCCCCGCATAGACAAATGCCGTCTCAGACCCGTTTGCTTTGATATGCGTCAATGCGGCAGCCGTCTCCACAGCGTAATAGCGGCGACATACAGGCAGCGAGTGCCTGGGATCGGGGGTGTTTGATGGCTCGCACCAAAATCGCCATCGCCTGTCAGGGCGGCGGCAGCCAGACCGCATTTACGGCAGGTGCCATCAAGGGCTTGCATGAATCTAATTCCCGCGGGGAATTCGAAGTCGTCGGCGTAAGCGGCACCTCCGGTGGCGCGGTATGCGCTACTTTGGCGTGGTATGCCCTGCGCAAGCAGGAAGCTCCGCTTTGGAAGCGGCTGATCGATTTCTGGAAAGACAACACCGCCCACGGTTGGGCGGAGGAAACTTTCAATGAACTCATCGTCGACGCCATGCGAATGGCGAACCGCGGCATGCTGCCGGTGCTGCAACTCAGTCCGTCGTCGCCGTTCACTCGGATGATCATGTCGTTCATGACCCTGGGCAGCCGCCGGAGCTTCACTGAATTTCCCGAGATCCTGCGGAAGTATATCGACTTCGACGAAGTGGCCCGCTGGGGCGCCAGTTCTCAGCGGCCGGTGTTGATCATCGGGGCTTCCGATGTCACGACGGGCAAGCTGGCCAAGTTCGTCTCTGCAAAACAGCCAATTCGGCTGGAGCATATTCTGGCATCCTGCGCGGTGCCCAACATCTTTCCCGCCGTCGATATCGACGGGGACGCCTATTGGGACGGATTGTTTTCGGACAACCCGCCAGTCGAGGAACTCATGCGGCCCCGCAGCGTCGGGCCGGACAACATCCCCGAGGAGATCTGGCTTATCAAAATCAACCCGACGGCCCGCAAGCAGGTGCCCGTTGAACCGGACGACATCCTGGATCGGCGCAACCAGTTGGAAGGCAACATCTCGTTGTTCCACCAGCTCGACCATCTGGAGATGATCAACGACATGATCCTGGCCGATGCCTTCAGGCCCGAGTTTCTCGGGCAGTTCGATCTGAAGACCGCCATTCGCATCCCGAAGTCTTTCGCCAGCGACCCCGCCAAGCCGTACCACATCTCCTGCATCGAAATGCCGGCCGAGGTGCAGGACACGCTGGACTATGAGCGCAAGATCGATCGCAGCGCCAAAAATATCGACTGGCTGATTACCCAGGGCGAGGCGGCAGCCAAGCGCTTTCTCGTCGAGCGGGCAAAAGTGGTGGCGGGCAACACGATGCCTGATGTGGTCGGGTCTTCGAAATAGGTGCATTCATGCTCCTGTCGCCCGCCGAAGTGTATGTCGAACAGCTGATAGTAACGCTCATCCTTTGGCTGAAGCTGGCGATCGAGGTGACCGGCGCACTGATGATCGGCCTGGGCATCATCCTGGGCGGCGTGCGGTTTCTGCGCAGCTCGTTTCCGCCGGGTGTCGCAGATTTCAACGGCGTGCGTCTGACCCTGGCGCGTTTCCTCGCGCTCGCGCTGGAGTTTCAGCTTGGCGCCGACATCCTGTCCACCGCGGTGGCCCCGAGCTGGGATTCCATAGGCAAGCTCGGCGCGATCGCGGTGATCCGGACCGCACTCAACTACTTCCTCAGCCGCGAAATGCAGGAGCAGGTCGCCGCACTGGCGCCCGAACCATCTTTGGTATCACGCGTTCCCGGAGAAGTGGGATGATATGTCGGCGACTGCGGCATGCCGCCTTCAGGGCATCGCGCCTGCGGAGATGCGCCGCTGCTGTTGTGGCTCTGAGCCTGTCCGGTTGCGCCTCTATCGGGCCGCACACCGTTCCACGCGATCGCGTCGACTACATCTCGGCGGTCGGCGACTCCTGGAAGGAGCAGACGCTGCTGAACATCGTTCGTCTGCGCTATGGCGATGCGCCGACTTTCGTCGATGTTTCCTCGGTGATCAGCGCCTATACCCTGCAGGGGCAGCTGCTCGCAGGTGGACAGCTGAGTTCGGACCTGACCAACACCATCCCGTCGCGCCTGTTCACCTTCGGCGGCAATGCCACCTACGTGGATCGGCCGACGATCACCTATACGCCGCTGAGCGGCGATCGGTTTGCCCGCAGCCTGCTGCGGCCCATTCCCCCCAGCGCGATCTTCGAGCTGATCCAGGCCGGCTATCCAGCGGATGCTATCCTGCAGATGACCGCGCGGGCAATCAACGGAGTGTATAACCGTTCCACGCTGGCGCAGCAGGTGCGGGAAGCCGATCCGGACTTCTATCCGGTGCTGGATGCGCTGCGACGCCTGCAGATCTCGGGCTCCATCAGCGTGCGCCTGGAAAGGCACGGCGCCGACGAGCTTGGGGTCCTGATTTTGTCGGCCAAGCGCGGGGCACAGGTGGATCGGGACCTGCAGTTCGTACGTCAGAAGCTGGGCATAACACCGCCTCCCAATGGAGAGGTGACGCTCACCTTCGGGGCGCTCCCCCGCAGCAAAAGCGAGATCGCGCTGCTGTCGCGCTCCATGCTGGGCATCCTGCTGGAGATCGCCACTGGCATTGCCGTGCCAGGAGCTCATGTGCAGGAAGGCAGGACGGCGCCCTCTGCCCGCGTGGCACATGCGGAGGATCGACGCGATCGGCCGATGGTTCGCATCTTGTCCGGCCCGACGGAGCCCAGGGGCAGCTTCGTCGCCGTGCGCTATCGCGATACCTGGTACTGGGTCAGCGACAAGGACCTTGCGTCCAAAGGCGTCTTCACCTTTTTGATGATGTTCTTTTCCCTGGCGGAGACGGGCGTCACCGCACAGGCGCCGGTTCTGACTATTCCGGCGAACTGACCTGGGGCGTTCGTGCCGAAGCATGTTCCCGTCTGATGTTCCGAAGACTGGGGTACGCCGGAGCCGTTTGGTGGACCGGTACTTCGCGCGGCCGCCGCGGCAACCCAGCAGGTGCGGTTCCACGAGCGGGAAGAAACCTCCGCCATGCCCAGAGCTTGATGTGTATCAATGACGCGGACGCCGGATGCGGCCCAATAATTATCGCCACCGTCGATGGCGGGTGCTGTCCGATGTACATGCCGAACTTCCAACGTTATCAGGTTCGCCTGAAGGCGATGAAGCAGCTGCGCTGGCTCGAAGCCGAGGCGCGGTCCGAACCGGCAGACCTCGGCGAGTTTGAACCGCTGTTCGAGCTTGGCGGTCCTGCCTATCGGTTCATGCAGCGTGTCGGCGTCATCCGCGGGCGAGGGCCGAGCATTGGCCGGCGAACGGTCGCCTTCATTGCGGTCACGTGGTTACCGATGCTGCTGTTTGCCGCTATCGAGGGCTACGCGATTGGGCCAACGCCACGCCAGTCGCTGCTGTTGGATTTCGCAACCTATGCACGTTTCTTTATCGCTGTCCCACTGATCTTCGCCGCCGAAAGTGTCGTCGGGCCGCGAATTCGCGCTGCGGGGCTGCGCTTCGTTGAAGCTGGGATTGTCAGCGCCGAGGACCATGACGGCTTCCTGGCCGCCGCCGCCCGGGTCCGGCATCGGCGGGACGCGATCCTGCCGGAAATCCTGTTCCTCGTTCTCGGGGTTTTCGGGGCATGGTTTCTGACTGTCGAGCAGTTGGGTGGGGTGTCGGTTCCGACCTGGCATATGCTTCGGACGCAAAGCGGACCGCATCTCATGCCGGCCGGTCTGTGGTACAATTTTGTTGCGATCCCCCTCGTGCAGTTCTTCTTGCTGCGCTGGCTGTGGCGGCTTGTGACATGGACGCTGTTCCTTTTGGATGTGTCACGGCTACGGCTTAACCTGATGCCGACGCATGCCGACACAGCGGCGGGACTTGGTTTCCTCGGCGTCGCGCATCTGTCGCTGGCGATTTTTCCATTCGCGATGAGCTGGGTTCTGGCTGCGGAAATCGCATTCCGTGTCAAGTTCGAGGGGTTGGACATCGCGGTTTTGCGCACCATGGCCCCGTTGCTGATTGCCTATCTCGCGTTCGTGGAACTGGCGACCTTCGGTCCGCTTCTGGTATTGGTTCCGCTGCTTGCGCGTGTCCGGCGAGAGGGCCTGCGGAGCTACGGGATACTGGTGCAGCGGCACAATCAATTGTTCCACGACAAGTGGATTGCTCAGCCGGGCCCGACGGCCGAGTCGCCGCTGGGTGATCCTGATATGTCCTCGCTGATCGATCTCGGCAGCAGCTTCGACGTGGTCCGGAACATGCGGATCCTGCCGGTCGGTCGCAGTCAGTTCGTCCAGGTGGCGCTCATCGCCTGCATTCCCGGATTGCCGCTGGCTCTGCTCGTACTTCCGTTTGCGGAGGTCGTGAAACTGCTTGTCGGGATCGTCGTTTGACGACGCCTGGCTCGAAACGGCTCTGATGCAAATAGCAGGACGAGCCAAAAACAGGCAGTTCACCGTTGGCCTTCATATCGCGCGCGGCGCGGTGCGATGCGGTGTAGCCATCCAGCATGACGGTCCGCGGACCCGAACCCTGACGTTTGATCGCCTGCGGAAGAACGCCTTGCCGCGGCGACGACCCGCTTGGGGCCAACCCATCTTATTCACGTGCAAAGCAGGATTTGTTGGCGGACATGGCGTACGCGTCTGCGAGTCTTAGAGCCTGAACCGGAGTCATTCCGTAAGGAATGCTCGAGTCACTTCAATGGGTGGGCGCTGGCTGGCTGGCCTGCGTGGGGATTGCCCAGTTCCGTTTCCTGCGGCTTCGGAATTGCGTGATTTCAATTCCTACGATGCTCCCGGCTTTACGAAAACACGAGGAGCCGGATCATGGGCTGGACGAATATCACGCGTGCCACGTATCGGCGCGAGGGGCAGCGCTATGCAAGCGATACCACCGACGAGGAGTGGGCGGCTTTTGTGCCGCGTTCTATACGCCGCAGCGGGCGGTGGTGGTCACGCTTGCCCAGGTGGGCACACAGGCAGGCGAGCCCGGCGCGCCGCTTTGCCTGCCTCTTGTGGGCGCTCCGCGGCGCGCCGGACCCACCTGCCTGTGCACTACCTGGACAAGCAACCGCCAGTGCGGGCGAGAGAGATCGTTACGACCAGGGTGGCCCAGATTTGGATGTCGCCGGTAAACCAGTTTTGGATGTCGCTTGACACACAATTTTCGCCTCTAGGCGGAAACCCCCTCCACCATCGCCCCCCCAAAGCCCGCCAGCTTCACCCCACCAGCACAAAGCTCAGTGCCGGACGCGGCAACATCTTTCGCGGTTCGGCCGGCGCGAACGCCCCGGTGCTCCATCCGAGTGGTTTAACGGCAGTGGCCACCCGTCTCCGCGTGGCACCGCACCCCTCTGGCCTGAGCCGCCTCCGGATTGAACCACGACGGAATTCCGCTGCCGTCACCGCTTGGTCAGGGCATCGCGATCCGGCATCGTGCGTTGGCATCGGCTCGCCGGCCCGATCGATCGCCGGCCCGATCAGTCGTCGGGACGCTCCGCCGCCGGGACGCACGCCTCCCTCACGCCAATCAACGCGCTGCATGCAGCCCTTCGCCGCCGCTGGACCCGGGCATTTCATATCTGGACCATTCCATTCCGAATCAGTATGGTGCTGACGCAGAATCAATCTGCAAACAAACCCCGGGGGAAACTCATGCGACAGATAATCGCCCTGGCGCTGCTGGCACTCTTGCCGGGCTGCGCCACCATCATCGAGGGCTCTTCGCAGTCGGTAACGGTTGCCACCACACCGCCGGGCGCCCACTGCGATGTGTCCCGAGCGGGCGAGCATCTGGGTACGGTGGACCCGACTCCCGGCAGCCTGCATCTCGACAAGAGCAAGAACGACATCACGGTTGCCTGCAAGGAAACCGGCTACCAGCCCGCCTCCGTCACAGAAACCCCGAAATTCGTCGGCACCACCTTCGGGAACATCGTGGCCGGCGGCCTGGTCGGCGTCGCGGTGGATGCTGCGACCGGGGCCAATTATGTCTATCCCGAACAGGTGAAGGTGCAGCTTGCGCCGCTGGTGCCCGCCAGCGCGGTATCGCCGGTCCCGGCGGAGCCCGCCCACGAGGCGGCCCCGGTCGACAAGGCACCGGGACAGACAGACCCGCAGCACCGGTCCTAGGCGATGCGTAGGAATTAGCGCTGCAGGCCCGGCGGATCGCACACCACCGCGTCATGGCCGGCCACGGGTCGCGCCGGAGGCGTGCCCCGTGGGCCGGCCATGACGATTGCTGCTACCGACGCAGTCGCGCGAAGCAGTTGTTTCGTCCCGTGCCCTTAGCCGCCTTCGGACCAGCCGCAGCGGGTCAGAACAGCGACATCTGCGCCGCGTCGGCGCGTGGCCTGCCATCGTCCGGCACGGCGAAGCGCGTGCAGTCGAGGCCTTCGCGCGCCTCGTCCAAACCCCACTGACGCGCCGCGCGGGTGAAGCGGCGCAGCAGCAGGTCGGCATAGACGCCCTGGCCGGAGAAGCGGTGGTGGAATCGTGCGTCGCTCAGGGCGCCCGCGCGCGTCTCGCGGATCAGGCTGAGCACGTGCTTCGCCCGGTCGGGGAAATGCGTATGCAGCCAGTCCTCGAACATCTGCCGCAACTCGTGCGGCAGGCGCAGCAGGATATAGGCGCTGTGACGAGCGCCGGCCCGCGCCGCGGCTTCCAGGATCTTCTCCAGTTCCGCATCGTTCAGACCGGGGATCATCGGCGCCGCCATCACGCCCGCCGGCACGCCCGCGCGGGTCAGTTCGGTCACCGTCTGCAGCCTCCGCGCCGGCGTGGCGGCGCGCGGCTCCATCGCGCGAGCCAGGCGGGCATCCAGGGTGGTGACCGAGACATACACCCGCGCCAGTCCGCGCTTCGCCATGTCCGACAGAATGTCGAGATCGCGCAGCACGCCGGCCGACTTGGTGACGATGCTGACCGGGTGGTTGAAGCGGTCCAGCACCTGTAGCACGGACCGCGTCAGCTTCAGCGTGCGCTCGACCGGCTGGTACGGGTCGGTGTTGGAGCCGAGCGCCAGGGTGCGCGGTACATAAGCCGGCTTGCGCAGTTCCTTCTCCAGCAACTCCGCGACGTCCGGCTTGAAGACCAGCCTGGTCTCGAAATCCAGCCCGGGCGAGTAGCCCAGATACGCGTGGGTCGGCCGGGCATAGCAGTAGATGCAGCCATGCTCGCAGCCGCGATACGGGTTCACCGCACGGTCGAAGCCGATATCCGGCGAGCTGTTCCAGCTGATCGCCGACTTCGTGGAGTCCCGCGTCAGCGTGGTCTCCAGCTTCGGCAACTCGGCAAAATCGCCGCCCAGCGTATCCCACCCGTCGTCGAACGGGCTGGCTGTCTGCCGGTCGAAGCGGACCGCCGGGTTGGTGGTGGCACCACGCCCGCGGCGCGCCATTGGCGGGACCGGCGCGTGGGCAGGCGGCTCCGCCACGCCGGCCCGTTCGAGCGCCGCGACTGCATCCATGTCCTTGCCGTTGTGCGGATTTTCGCGCATGGTGCGTTCCCTGTCCGTTCGCGGAAAATTTGGCAGAGCCCGGCCGCGCCGTCAAGAACAGAAAGGGAATGGGTGGTGCTTCCGCTGACCGCGATAATCCCCACGCTGAATGCAGCGGCGACCCTTCCCGCCACCCTGAAGGCGCTGGACGGTGCGGCGGCGGTCATCGTCGCCGACGGCGGCAGCACCGACGACACGCCGGCGCTGGCCACCCGGCTTGGCTGCCGGGTGATGACCGCGCCACGCGGCCGCGGCAGCCAGCTCGCCGCCGGGGCTGCGGCGGCCACCACGGACTGGCTGCTGCTGCTGCATGCCGACACGCGGCCGCAGCCCGGCTGGGGGCGGGCAGCCGAACGTCACATGCAGCGCGCGCCCGACCGCGCCGGCTATTTCCGCTTCGCCCTGGACAGCGGCGACCGGCGCGCCCGCCGGCTGGAGCGTCTGGTGTCCTGGCGCTGCCGGGTGCTGGCACTCCCGTATGGCGACCAGGGCCTGCTGATCCGCCGCGACCTGCTGGAAGCGGCCGGCGGCATCCGTCCGCTTCCGCTGATGGAGGATGTCGATCTGGTCCGCCGGCTGGGGCGCCGGCGGCTGGTCGCGCTGGATGCCGCGGCCCTGACCTCGGCGGCAAAGTGGCAGCGCGACGGCTGGCTCCGCCGGTCGGCACGCAACCTGCTGTGCCTCGGGCTGTGGTTTGCCGGATTGCCGGCGCACCGGCTGGTGCGTCTCTACCGATGAGAAACACCGTCGTGGTATTCGCCCGCGCTCCGCGGCTCGGCACGGTGAAGCGCCGGCTGGCGGCGGAGATCGGCGACCGCGCCGCCCTGCGCTTTCATCACGGCACGCTGCTGCGGCTGCTGCGCCAGCTCGTGCGCGACCGGCGGTTTCGCACGGTGGTGGCGATCACCCCGGACCGGACTCGCCTGCGCCTGCCTGTCCGCGTGCCGGTGCTGCCGCAAGGGCGCGGCGATATCGGTCAGCGCATGCACCGCGCCTGCCGGAGATTTCCCCGCGCGCGCGTGGCGATCATCGGCAGCGACATCCCCGACGCCCGGGCGGCGGACCTCGCAGCAGCATTCCGCGCCCTCGGCCGCGCCGATGCGGCGTTCGGGCCGGCCGCCGACGGCGGTTACTGGCTGGTGGCGCTCGGCCCCCGCCGGCCGGCCCGGCCCTTTGCCGCCGCCCGCTGGTCCACCGAGCATGCGCTCGCCGATACCCTGGCCAATTTTCCCGGCCACCGCGTGGTGCATCTGCGGATGCTGAGCGATGTGGATACCGCCGCTGACTGGCGCCGCTGGGCCGGCCGCGGCAGCTGATTTTTACCCTTGATCAACAAGCCTGCATTATCATGGTCGTGGCGGTACGGAGGCGCGGCTGTGGACAGTCCAGTTGAACGTTCTGGTGGCGGACCCTACGATCCCAACCTTGAGCGCCGGGTTTCCCGGCTGGAGGAAGGGATGTACGATACCCAGGCCGCGATTGGCAGGCTGGAACCGGCTGTCGCGGATCTGAACGCCAAGGTCACGATCCTGCAGAGCGACATGGCGGACCTCAAGCTGATGATGGCCCGCATGGAGGAGCGGCTGAGTGCAACGCTGCCGCACCTGGCCACCAAGGCCGATCTCGCCGAGAAGCCGAACAAGACGTACATGTGGGGCATCATGGCAGCGCTGCTCACCGCCTACGCCTGCGGGCTGGCAGCTTTGGCCGTGCTGCGTTAGCCGGAGGCCAGCTTCCGCACCGCGGCGACGGCGTCCGGGGCCGACCAGTCGGCACCACCTTCCACCCGGGCGACCTCTCGCCCCTGCTTGTCGATCACCACGCTGGTGGGCAGCCCGGGCGCCTTGAAGGCCCGCGTGGCGGCACCCTCGGGGTCCAGCAGCACCGGCAGGCCGGTGATGTCGCGGCGGGCGAAGAACGCCTCCACCGCCTTGGCGCCGCCGTGGTCGGAGGACAGCGGCAGCACGGCGATATCATGCGGCGCCAGCGCCTTCGACAGGGCGGCCAGCGAGGGCATCTCCTCCACGCAAGGCGGGCACCATGTGGCCCACAGGTTGATCACCATGCCATGGCCACGGAACTCGGACAGGCGGTGCTGCTTGCCCGCCGCATCGACGAAGCTGATATCGGGCGCCGGCACCGGCGGCAGCACGAGTTGCATCGCCGAGGTCAGCACCTTCAGCTGTGCGGCGCGCAGTTTGCGCGGCATCGAGGCGGCGGCTAGGGTCCCGGCCGCCGCACCGGCGAGCAGCCTGCGACGCGCGATCAACATGCCGGATACCTCCCTGTGAACGACACGCCCAACCTGCCCAACGCGCCGGCCAACCAGCAATGGGGCGGGCGCTTTGCTGCCGGTCCCTCGGTGATCATGCAGGAGATCAATGCCTCGATCGGCTTCGACCAGAAGCTGTGGCGGCAGGACATTCGCGGCTCCTTGGCACATGCGGCGATGCTGGCCAAGGTGGGGGTGATTTCCCCGGGTGACGAGCAGGCGATCCGCACGGGCCTGGATGCGATCGCGGCGGAGATCGAGGCCGGCCGCTTCCCGTTCGAGGCCGAACTGGAAGACATCCACATGAACATCGAGGCGCGGCTGACCGAGCGGATCGGCGATGCCGGCCGCCGGCTGCACACCGCGCGCAGCCGCAACGACCAGGTGGCGACCGATTTCCGCCTGTGGGTGCGCGATGCGATCGACGGGCTGTCGGCGCAGCTGGCCGACGTGATGCTGGCGCTGGCGGAACTTGCGGCGGCGCATGCTGGCGACCCGATGCCGGGTTTCACCCACCTGCAGACGGCGCAGCCGGTCACCTTCGGCCATCACCTGCTGGCCTACGTGGAAATGCTGTCCCGGGATCGCGGCCGGCTGGCCGATTGCCGGACGCGGCTGAACGAATGCCCGCTCGGGTCGGCGGCGCTGGCCGGCACGTCCTTCCCGATCGACCGCCACATGACCGCGACCGCCCTCGGCTTCGACCGGCCGACCGCGAACTCGCTCGATGCGGTATCCGACCGCGACTTCGCGCTGGAGTTCCTGTCGGCGGCGGCGATCTCGGCGATGCACCTGTCGCGCTTCGCCGAAGAGATAATAGTCTGGTGCAGCGCGCCGTTCCGCTTCATCCGGCTGAGCGACGCGTTCACCACCGGCAGCTCCATCATGCCGCAGAAGCGCAACCCGGACGCGGCGGAACTGGTGCGGGCGAAGACCGGGCGGGTGACCGGCTCGCTGGTGGCGCTGTTGACGGTGATGAAGGGCCTGCCGCTGGCCTATGCCAAGGACATGCAGGAGGACAAGCAGCCGGTATTCGAGGCAGCCGAGGCCTGGGCGCTGTCGCTCGCGGCGGTTGCCGGGATGGTGCGCGACATGACGCCCGACACGGAGCGGATGCGCGCGCTGGCCGGCGCGGGGTTCTCCACCGCGACCGATCTGGCGGACTGGCTGGTACGGGCGCTGAAGCTGCCGTTCCGCAATGCGCACCACGTCACCGGGCGGCTGGTGGCGCTGGCGGAGGCGCGCGGCGTCGATCTTGCCGCGTTGTCGCTGGCGGAGATGCAGGGCGTGGAGCCGCGCATCAGCGCGGATGTGTTCTCCGTGCTGGGCGTTGATGCATCGGTGGCGTCGCGCCGCAGCTTCGGCGGGACCGCGCCGGAGAACGTGGCGCGCGAGGCGGCGCGGTGGATGGCGGCTTTGCGGGAAGCGCAACAGGAGGCGGCACGATGAGCCAGCGATGGACTCGCGGCATCGCCGGTGCGCTGCTGTTCGGCTGCCTGCTGCTCGGCCTGGCCGCGTGCGGCAAGAAGGGCCCGCCGGTACCGCCTGGGCCACCAGACAAGATCACGTGGCCCAGGTCATACCCGACGCACTGATCCCCGGACGGCGCTCCCGCCGCCGGCGAGACGCGCCTATTGCACCACCAGATTACCCCGCATCTGCGGATGCAGTCCGCAGCGATACTCGAAGCTGCCGGCCTGATCGAACGCCCGGGAGAACCGCGCGCCGGTATCCAGCGGTGGCGACCGCAGCCCCAGCGCCTGCAGCACGATGCTGTGCGGACTGTCGTCGCGGTTCACCCAGGTCACCGTGGTGCCTAGCATCACGCGCAGCACCGCCGGATGGAAAGCGAAGTCGTGAATCTCCACCTCGGCCGGCGCGGCATCCGCCCACGCGGCCCAGGCCGGCAGTAGCAGCAAACCGCATGCCGCCCGCCCCAGCAGAGTGCGCCGGGCGTAGGCGGCAGCGGCGATGTTCCGTTCCATGGCTGCCTCCGTTCAACCCGCCAGCGGCTTGTCGACGATGGCCAGCGGGGCCGAACGCGACACCAGGCTGACGCGCGCCACGCCGAGGTAGCTGCGCAGCGCGCCCGGCGGCACGGACATCGGGCCCGGACTCTTCGCCGCCCCCGGTGCAGGCTGCGGAAACGCGGTGGAGCGGGCGGTGTGGAACGCGACATGGCCCTCCACCTTCTGCATCACCTGGTGGATGTGGCCGTTCAGCACGGTAACCGAGCCGAATTTGCGCAGGTAGCTGACGGCGCGCGCGCCATCCGCGGTGCCCCAGCCCCATTGCGGGTACACCAGCCACAGCGGCACATGCGCGAACACCACGATCGGCGTGCTGGCGCTGCGCCCCGCGACGTCCTTCTCCAGCCATTCCAGCTGTTCGTTGCCGAGCGCGCCGAGGCCGTTGCCTTGCACGTCAACCACGTTGACCAGGCCGATGAAATGCACGCCGCCGGCATCGAAACTGTACCAGCCGTCGCCTCGCGTCCCCTGCCCGAAGCGATTGAGATAGCTCTTGCCGTTCTCCTCCAGGATGTCGTGCTCGCCCGGCACGGTATGCACCGTCAGGCCGGTCTGCCGCATCAGCTGTTGTGCGGTATCGAACGCGCCCGGTTTGGACAGATGGGTGATGTCGCCGGTGTGGATCATGAATGCCGGCGCCTGCGGCATGGCGTGGACCTGGCCGAGCGCCTCCTGCAACGTCGCGGCAGGGTCCTGGTTGACCGGCTTGTCGAACCCGAGATGGCTGTCGCTGATCTGCACGAAGCTGAACGCTTCGGCCGGCGCCGCATTGGCGCTGTCGATCAGCCGGGAACGCGGCACGCCGCCGGCCACCGTCCACACCACGGCGGTGCCCGCCCAGGTCATGCATTTCAGGAATCCGCGCCGGTCGCTGCTGGCTTCGTTCATGGTCCACCTCCAGGCAATGGCGGAAGCCGCCCTCCGGCCCGCCTGTCCGCCTTACCGCGCGACCGGCTCCGCTATTCCACGCGGCGAAATTTGCCCGGGGCCGGGAATAAACGGGCTAGCATCGCGGTAAGACAGCCATCCGCGGCAGCAGGACATGGCCTTGACCACGCAGGACAGGACCCGGCGATTCGAGCTTCTGGCCATGCCGCATCTTGACGCCGCGTACAATTTCGCCCGCTGGCTGGTCGGCAACCCGGCGGATGCCGAGGACGTGGTGCAGGAGGCATATCTGCGCGCCTTCCGCTATTTCGACGCCTATCAGGGCGGCAACTTCCGGGTCTGGCTGCTGGCAATCGTGCGCAACAGCTTCATCACCTGGAGCCGGACGAACCGTGGCGGGCGGCTGGTGTTCCGGCCGGACATCGCTGACGAGGGCGGCAGGGAAGCCCAGGCCCTCGTGTGGAGCACCGCGCCGGGCGATCCGGAAACGCTGCTGCTGCGGCGGCTCGACGGCGAAACCCTCGGGCGCCTGATGCAGCGTCTTCCCGATGAGTATCGCGAGGTGCTGTTGCTGCGCGAAGTGGAAGACCTGTCCTACAAGGCGATCGCCGAAGTCATCGGCGTACCGCCCGGCACGGTGATGTCGCGGCTGTCGCGGGCGCGGGCCGCGCTGCGCAAGCTGTGGCTGCAAAGCGAGCAGGAGGCGGAAGGTGAAGTGTGAGCGCAGCCGAACCCTGCTGCCGATGCTGGCGGACCGTGCCCTGGGACCGCTGCGCCGGCGCCTGCTGGTGCGCCACGTGGCGCGTTGCATGGGCTGCGCCGCCGAACTGGAGGAATTGCAGGCGATGCAGGCGGCGATGCACGACAGGCTGCCGTATCATCGCGCGCCGCCCGGGCTGGCCGCACGCATCGGCGCCGCGCTGACGCTGGAGACGCCGCCGGTTCCGGCACGCGCCCGGTTCCGCTGGCCGGCGATCGGCTTTGCCGGATCGGGACTGGCTGGCGCGCTGGCCGGTATCCTGCTGATGGCCCTGCTGCAGCAGCCTGCGGACGTGCGGCAAAGCCTCGTCCGTTCCGCGATCGACAGCCACATCCGTTCGATGATGGCGGACCACCTGACCGACGTCGCGACCAGCGACCAGCACACGGTGAAGCCGTGGCTGTCGGCGCATATCGACGTGTCGCCGCCGGTGCGCGACCTCGCGCCGCAGGGCTTTCCGCTGATCGGTGGCCGGCTGGACTACGTCGACGGTCATCCCGCCGCCGCCGTGGTGTACCGGCACGCTCGGCACGTCATCAATCTGTTCGCCTGGGCTTCACCCGGCAGCGCCGATGCCGGATTCCGATCGGCGCAGTACCAGGGCTTCAACGTTGTCACCTGGCGGCGTGACGGCGTCACCTATTGCGCGGTGTCGGACCTGGAGGCGGACCTGCTCGCCGCGTTCGCACGAGATGTCGCCCGGCCGGGCTGATGGGCTGACCGGCTGCCGCCCTGTCGGCTGATGCGCTGACTGGCTGTCGCCTTGCCGGGCTGACGGCCGGTACCAGGCCGCGAGCCCGACTCCAGGGGATGCTGGACCCCGTCATGCCGGCGAAGGCCGGCATCCACGACTTCTCCTGGCCGCACGCAGCAAAGTCGTGGGTGGCGGGCCTTCGCCACCCACGACGGCATGCCACATATCCCACGCTCATGCCGGGCCCAGGACGTCGCGCTGCGGCAGACGTTACTCCACCCGGTTCTCCACCAGCTCCGTCACCACCGCCGGGTCGGCCAGCGTGGAGACATCCCCCAGACTGTCGGTCTCGTTGGCGGCGATCTTGCGCAGGATGCGGCGCATGATCTTGCCGCTGCGGGTCTTCGGCAGCGCCGGCGCCCACTGGATCGCATCGGGCGAGACGATCGGCCCGATCTGCTGGCGCACCCAGGCGATCAGCTCCTTGCGCAGTTCGTCGGTGGGTTCCTCGCCAAGCTTCGGCGTGGCATATGCCTCGATGCCCTGGCCCTTGATCTCGTGCGGGAATCCCACCACCGCCGCTTCCGCGACCTTCTGGTGCGCCACCAGCGCGCTCTTGGGGCGCGCCGGCTGGCCACGTTGCGGGATGCGGCGCACAGAGGCATCCGATGAGCCGGCATCGGACGCGATGTATTGCCGGCGCCCTGCTTTTCGGCGGCACATTGCTGTGGCTACCGGCGCGCGGCAAGTAGGGCCCGCCGGTGCCGGCCGGACCACCGGACAAGGTCACCTGGCCGAGGTCGTCCCCGACGCGCTGAACAGCCGCGGGAGGCGCCGTGTGAAGATTGAAATGACGATCAAGGAGGGGATTTCCTCACTGTGCATTAACGAACATTTCACTTGTATCATCGGCACCTGGCAAACCTATAGTATGACACGACTTTAGGTTGAATAGCCAAAACCTCACCAAATCTGCTGGTTTCACTTTGCCACAGGCAGTGCGCCGGCCGTGGTTGCAATCAGGATGCAATACCTGAGTTGGTGCAGGCAATTCGTATGACGACGAACGTTTAATAGAGACCAGCCGTCTGTATCGAATGCAGCGAGCCACCGACTCGGCGGCGACCGCTCGCTCGTCAACAGTAATCGGAGGGAACGTCACCGTGTCAGACAAAACAGAAATGACCGCACCGGCAAAACTGCCGGTGGAGCGGGAGCGGTTCCGCGCGTTGCTCGCGGCGAATCCGAACCACTTCGGCAACATCAAAGCGAGCTCGCAGGCCCCGGTCGTCTCCAAATCGGGAGACACGGCTTACGAGGAGCTCAAATGTGTCGGCTACAATCCCGATCTTGACCTTCTCAAGGCTGTCGTCTGGGTTAAGCAGAGCGGCGGTTATCTTGGCGGGTTGTGCAGCCTCGGTTCGCAGGAATACGTCCGCTTTTACATTTCCTTCGACAACGGGGCCACGTGGGCCGACCAGGGCGTCGCCAGCTTCAACGCCTACGACCTGCCTGGATCGAAACCGCTGGAGTATGCGGTCACGCTGCAACCGCGGCATTATCAGACCTGGTGTTTCCACGAGGAACTGCCGCGGGTTCGTGCCATTCTGTCGTGGAACGCGATTCCACCGGCGAATACGCCGAATTTCGTGCCCGTGTGGGGCAATGTGCTGAACGAGCACATCCAGGTCCGACCGCGCCCGCTGTTCTTTGTTGCCGACTTGCTGGCTACGGCGAAGGTGAAGCTGCCGGCCGAAATGGCGGCGCTGCTCGATCCCAAGCTGGAGGTCGCGGCGCCGCAACCGCAGCCTTTGACTGCCACGGAACTCGCCCAGCTGTACCAGGACAAAGGCGTGCATCAGCACCGTTTCCTCTTCCCTATGCTGCATGCGGACGTCAACGCACCGGCCGTCGCCGACGCCTATGCCGCGTACGGCTCCGCGGGACCGCTCGCCCACCTGAAGGTCGATATCGCCGAACTGCTTGCTGCATTGGCGAAGCTGGAGGGCGACACCAGCTACGAGCACCTGGGCTGCGTCGGTCTCGATCCGCTTGGCAGCGACAATCTTGTCGGCATCCTGACCGTGCGGCGCCCGTACGGCTACGGCGGCACGCAGTGCCAGCAAGGCAGCCGCGAATACGTCGCGTTCTGGGTGGACTGGGAGGACGGCAGCGGTTGGCACTGGGTCGGCACGGCACAGGTTGGGGTGCACGACTTCCACACCATTCCGGCTGACGGGCTGCAATATGCCGTGGCACAGCCGGTCAATCTGGCGGCGCATCGCAAGCCTTGCCAGGAAGGACCCGTTACCGCCCGGGTGCGCGCCATCCTGTCCTGGGCGGTGGCGCCACCGGCCTGGAACCCGAACTACGTGCCGGTCTGGGGCAACCGGGTGGAAACGCGCGTCCACATTTATCCCGGGAAGCCGGCGAAGACCGGCGATTATACGCCGTACATCGAAAGTATTTGCAGTATCGACCTGTGCGACATCGACCCGGTCACCGGATTGGCGCCTGGCGATCGGCCCTTTGGCGATCAGGTTTCGATCTTCGGCATCATTCCGGGGGCGCCGTCGGTCAACACGCCGGAAGCGCAACGGCCAAAATACCGGATTTCCGTGCGCCAGCTCCCGGGCGGAAGTTGGCAGGCACTGAACGACTCGTTCGGCATCACGATACACGAGCAGATACTGCCGAATCCTCCTACCGCAACAGGCGCGACGCAAACTGCGGATGCCAGCAATTTCTTCACCTACCAGGTGGCACCCAACGTGCCCGGCCTTGGTTGGCGTGACGTGGTGCCCTCGGGTTTACTGGCGAGGTGGAACACCACCGGGAAGACCGGACGTTGGCAGATGATGATCGAAGTGGTCGATCCGGTCGGCAACACGCACTATCCGGCGGGCGGCACGTTCTGCGTGAAGGACGGTACCACCCGTACCACCGTGACGATCGATCTGGACAATGCGGCGCCAGTCACCTCGCTGCAGATCACCGGCTACTCGCGCAATGGCGGGCCGGTGCAGCCCGCGCAGGACTGCGCATCGTTCCAGGTGGAGGACGTGATCTACGGCACGTACAGCGTGTTCGACGAACATTTCGGCAGCTTCAACCTAGTGGTCGAGCCCTCGGTGCATGCACACGGTGCTGCGGTGGCGAAGGTGAACCCGTTCCCGCCGCCAAATACACTGCCGTTGCCACGGTCCTACCCAACTGTGGCGAACACCGGCGAGTCCGGCGGCTGGACCCTGAACACCGCGGGCATGGATCCCTGCGGTTACACCATCCAGCTGCAATCGAACGACCGCACCATCGTCGATTGCGTCACCACGTGGCGCAATGACAGCGCTTTCGTCGGCTTCTGCCTGATTGCCAAGTCCTGACGGGAACATGCAGGACGTCGGAATTTGGCTACGCTTCCTGCTGTGTGCCTGCGCGACCTGGCGGGTGAGTCACATGCTGGCAAGCGAAGACGGGCCGGGCGACGTGTTCGCCCGTCTTCGCCGCCGTCTGGGGCAGTCGCCAGCCGGCCGAATGATGGATTGCTTTGGCTGCGTAAGTCTGTGGGTGGCAATGCCGCTGGCCCTCTATGCGGTGCAAGGCTGGGCCGACCGCATCGTGACATGGCTGGCGCTATCCGGCGCGGCGTTTCTGCTGGAGAGCGCACTGCCGCAGCCGCTCGTGCTACAACCGGCTGCGGCGCGCAATAGGGAGGCAACGGAGGATGACATGCTGCGGCAGGAGCCGAAGCGGGGCTGACTTCGTGGGCGCAATCAGTACGGGCGGGGTATCGCCTGCGCCGGACGTGCTGATACGATACCTTGCGCACCCGCCGGTGCAGATCGGCGGGCCGGCGAGCGGCCGCCATTATGCATTTTCCGGCAGCGAGCCCGTGCAGGCGGTGGATGCGCGCGACGCCGCCGCACTTCTGCGCACGCGCTATTTCCGCGCCGCCTGACCCAGAGGCGCAACGGCGGCGTGCATACGAGCCGGCGCCGCGACGGCCGGCATCGCCCTCAAATGGGCCGCATGCTCACCTGCGCACGCAGCTCTATCGGGTTTTGGCCGGGCTTGACCCGATCTTCACCCACAAATCTGCATCGGACGGTAATTGCCGTCGCCGCGTGCCGCCATGGAAGCGCAGACCCACTACGACGGCACATTCGACCCGCGGCAGCGATCGATGCGGACTGCTCCAAACTAGGCGACGCGGTTCTCCACCAACTCCGTCACCACCGCCGGATCGGCCAGCGTGGAGACATCCCCCAGGCTGTCCGTCTCGTTGGCGGCGATCTTGCGCAGGATGCGGCGCATGATCTTGCCGCTGCGGGTCTTCGGCAGCGCCGGCGCCCATTGGATCGCGTCCGGCGAGGCGATCGGCCCGATCTGCTGGCGCACCCAGGCGATCAGCTCCTTGCGCAGCTCGTCGGTGGGTTCCTCGCCGAGCTTCAGGGTGACGTAGGCGTAGATGCCCTGGCCCTTGATCTCGTGCGGGAAGCCCACGACTGCGGCTTCCGCGACCTTCTGGTGCGCCACCAGGGCGCTTTCCACTTCGGCGGTGCCCATGCGGTGGCCGGACACGTTGATCACGTCGTCGACGCGGCCGGTGATCCAGTAGAAGCCGTCCTCGTCCCGGCGCGCACCGTCGCCGGTGAAGTACAGGCCTTTGAACGTGGAGAAATAGGTCTGCACGAAGCGGTCGTGGTCGCCGAACACCGTGCGCATCTGGCCGGGCCAGGAATCCGCGAGGCACAGATTTCCTTCGCACGGCCCGTGCAATTCGTGCCCGTCGCCATCGACGATGATCGGCCGCACGCCCGGCAGCGGCCGCGTCGCCGATCCCGGCTTCAGTTTCGTGGCACCAGGCAGGGGACTGATGAGAATGCCGCCGGTCTCGGTCTGCCACCAGGTATCGACGATCGGGCAGCGGTGCTCGCCCACCACGCGGTCATACCACAGCCAGGCTTCCGGATTGATCGGCTCGCCCACCGTCCCGAGGATGCGCAGCGATTTCCGGGATGTCTTGCGCACCGGCGCTTCGCCGTCGCGCATCAGCGCGCGGATTGCCGTCGGAGCGGTGTAGAAGATGTTGACCTTGTGCTTGTCCACCACCTGCCAGAAGCGGCTGCTGTCCGGGTAGTTGGGAATGCCCTCGAACATCAGCGTGGTGGCGCCGTTCGCCAGCGGGCCGTACACGATGTAGGTGTGGCCGGTCACCCAGCCGACATCCGCCGTGCACCAGTAGATGTCGCCATGGTGGTAGTCGAACACGATCTCATGCGTGTAGGCGGCCCACACCATGTAGCCGCCCGTGGTGTGCAGCGCGCCCTTCGGCTTTCCCGTGCTGCCGGATGTGTACAGGATGAACAGCGGATCCTCCGCGTTCATCTCCAGCGGCGGACAGTCGGGGGAGGCCTGCTCGCACAAACTGGTATAATCGAGGTCGCGGCCGGCCTGCATCGGCACGTCGCCGCCGGTCACCTTCACCACGATGACGTTCTTCACCATCGGGCACGATTTCAGTGCCGCGTCGGCGTTGGTCTTCAGCGGCACCTTGCGCCCGCCGCGCCGGCCTTCGTCAGCGGTAATGAGAAGGTTGGAATCGCAGTCCTGAATGCGGTTCGCCAGGCTGTCCGGCGAGAACCCGCCGAACACCACCGAGTGGATCGCACCGATGCGCGCGCAGGCCAGCATCGCCACCGCGGCTTCCGGCACCATCGGCATGTAGATCGTCACCCGGTCGCCCTTCTGCACGCCCAGCCCCTTCATGGCATTGGCGAGGCGGCAGACCTGCTCGTGCAATTCGCGATAGGTGATGTGCTTGCTGACCGACGGATCGTCGCCTTCCCAGATGATCGCGGTCTGGTCTGCGCGCGTCGCCAGATGCCGGTCCAGGCAGGAGGCGGATGCGTTCAGCGTGCCGTCCTCGAACCACTTGATCGACACGTTGCCGGCGTAGCTGGTGTTCTTGATCTTGTTCGGCTGCCGCATCCAGGCGATGCGCCGTGCCTGCTCGCGCCAGAACCCGTCGGGATCGCGCTGCGCCTGCTCGAACATCTCGCGGTAGCGCGCTTCCGTCACGTGCGCCTTGGCAGCAATCTCCGGACGGACCGGGAAGACCTGGCCTTCGGGATGATGCGAGTCCGGCATTGGCGTGTTCCTTCCTGTTCGCTGATCCGCCAGTGTCCTGGCGGGCATTCACAGCCCGGCGTCATGCGGCACGTAGATCGTGCCATCCTTCACTTCCACCGGCACCGCTTCCAGCTTGTCGCCGCGACAAGGGCCGCGCAGGCACACCCCGTCGTCGATCTGGAACTCGGCGCCGTGCGTGGCGCAGACGATAAATCTGCCATCGCGCGAGAGGAAGCGGTCGGGAGTCCAATCCAGCGGCGTGCCGATATGCGGGCAGGAATTGACATAGACGAAGACCTGCGCGCCCCGGCGGATCGCCATCAATCCGATGAAGCCACCCTGCGGAGCCGGAAACCCCTTGGCGCCGCCATCCGGTATCTCCTCCAGGCGGCACAACGCCCGCTGTTCGGCCGGGAACAGGGCACGGTCCGCCCCTAGCGCCGGCATGCGGCAAACCCGACTGGGCGTACGATGGCGGCCGGCGGGCGGATAGCATGGTTGCTGGTCGGCATGCGGGCGGCGTCTCGGTCCTGCTGGCAACGGCGTTGCGCAAGCTACGCACCACCCGGCCGCGGTTCAAGCGACCGGGTGGTGCGCCGTGCAGCCTCAGGCCGGCTGACCGAGCGGCGCGGGATGCGGCGCTTCGTGCGCGCCGATCGGCAGGACGGTACGGCCGTGCGTCTCGTCGATGACCTCGGCGGCGGCCAAGTAGAAGGCCAGCAGCGCGGTCAGCAGGCCGACATAGCCGCCGGTGACGCGGAAGCCGGCGAGGCCGGTCCATTCGCCGGCGGCGAGCAGGAAGAAGGTGATCCACAGCGCCAGGAACACCAGCTGCACGGCGCGGTTCAGCGCCAGGCTGCCGACCCACATGAACAGGGTGAACACGCCCCACATCGCCAGCCACCAGCCGACGAAGCCGGCCGGCACGCCCTTGGCGAAGAATTCCACGAACAGCGCGAAAGCCCACCAGAACGCGCCGAAGGAGCAGAAGGCGACGAAGCCGAAAGTGTTGCCCCGCGGGCTTCCATCAGTCCGGCGAAGAACTGGGCGGTGCCGCCGAAGGCGAAGGCGGTTGCCAGCACCAATGGCACGGAGGCGCCGGTGAACCAGCCGGCGTCGACCATGCGAGCAGTGTCTGCCGATCCGCCGACGATCTGGTATAGCCCCTGCCGCTGGATTTCGATATTGGCGGGCTCCCCATCCCGGACGATGGATGACAAGCGCCGCAAGCAATTTTGGCGGACGGGCAACCATGGATCATGCCAACGGGGCGCTCCTCAAGGGTATCATCTTGTCATCAAGAGCCCGCCCACGATCGGTCCATTCAGCTCCGGGCTGGATGACATGGCACACTCCCATCCCAGGCCGCGCACGCCTCTGCATTGACGCCTGCCAGCCGCATGCCGGAAGCTGCCCTGCATAGACCAAGGGGAGATTCGCCATGCCGTCCCTTCCCGCCCGCATCCTGCTCGGGTTTGTCGCAGCCGCAATCTCGGTGCTGACCTTCCACCAGGGCGTGATCGCGCTGTACCACCTCGCCGGCCTGCCGATCGTCGCTTGGTCGATGCGGCCGGTGCCGCCCTATGGCGTACCCCTGCTGGTCGATCTCTGCTTCTGGGGCGGGCTGTACGGAGCGGTGTTCGGCATCGCGGCACCCATACTGCGCCCGCTCTGGGTCTGGGGCATCGTACTTGGCTGCATCGCCGCCGCGGTGGGCTGGCTGGTCGTCGCGCCGCTCAAGGGTGCGCCATTAGGTTACGGCTGGCACACTGCCCAGATGATCCGTTCGCTGATCATCAACGGCAGCTGGGGGCTTGGCGTCGGGCTGATCCTGCCGCTGCTGCTGCCCGACCTGTCCGCTCGGCGGCGCCGGCGCTTCGCCTGACGCCGCCGGGTTTCACCCGGCCTCCCGCAACTCGTCGCCGTCATCGTCCGGAAGCTCCGCTTCCCGCCGCAACCGGTGGAAGCTGCGGACGCTGAACGGCAGCATGCAAAGGTAGATCAGCCCGGCCGCCGCGAGGGCCGCCCACGGGTCCGCCACCAGCACCGCCGCGAAGATCCCGGTGCCCAGCAGTAACGGCAGCACGTATTCCGCCGGAACCTTGAAGTTCTTGAAGCTCCACACCGGCAGCGTGGAGACCAGCAGCAGAGCCGAACCGGCCAACACCAGCGCGGTGAACAGCGGGTACTGCGCCAGCTCCAGCAGCCAGTTCCAGCCGAGCGATTTCGCTTCCAGGCCGAGGAACAGCGGGAACAACGCCAATCCGGCACCGGCCGGTGCCGGCACGCCGGTGAAGAAATTGTAGGCGTAGGCCGGCTTCGGCGCGCCCTCCAGCGCGGCGTTGAACCGCGCCAGCCGCAATGCCATGCAGACTGCGAACATCAGGCAGGGGGTGTAGCCGAACCCGCCGGCACGCTGCAGCGACCACAGGTAAATGGTGAAAGCCGGCGCCACGCCGAAGCACAGGAAGTCCGCCAGGCTGTCGAACTCGGCGCCGAAACGGGATGTCGCCTTCAGCAGCCGCGCCAGCCGGCCGTCGAGCCCGTCGATCGCGCCGGCCACGGCGATGGCCACTGCTGCGGCGCCGAACCGCGCCTCCAGCGCGAAGCGCAGCGCGGTCAGCCCTGCGCACAGCCCCAGCATGGTCAGCAGGTTGGGGATGATCCGGTTGAAGGACGGCCCGTTGAAGCGCGGCCGCGACCGCGGCCGGCCGCGCAGGCGGCGCAGCCGGCGGATCGGCGAGACTTTCGGGCCCGGACGGTTCGGGGGCGGGGGCATGCCGGAATCGCTCATGCCGGACGCTCCGCTATCACGGTTTCGCCGCCCAGCATGGTCTGGCCTTCCACCACGACCGGGCGCAGCCCCTCGGGCAGATACAGGTCGGTACGGCTGCCGAAGCGGATGATACCGAACCGCGCGCCGGCTTGCACGGCATCGCCCTCCCGCAGGGAGCAGACGATGCGGCGCGCGATCAGCCCGGCGATCTGCACCACCGCCAGCTCACTGCCGTCGAGCAGGCGGATGGCGATGGCGTTACGCTCGTTCAGCTCGCTGGCCTTGTCCGCGGCGGCATTCAGGTACGCGCCGTGGCGGTAGGCGATGCGGGTCACCGTGCCGTCGGCCGGGACACGGTTCACGTGCACGTTCAGCACGGTGAGGAAGATGGACACCCGCCAGCGTGGCTCCGTGCCCATGCCGAGTTCCGGCGGCGGGGCGGCGGGCGCCACCGATACCACCCGCCCGTCCGCCGGGGCCAGGATGGCGCCGGGCCGCCCGGGCGGCACCCGTTCCGGATCGCGGAAAAAGTACAGACAGCAGAGGGTGAAGGCACCCGCCAGCCAAGCCAGCCAGCCGGCAAAGACCAGGCCCACCAGCAGCAGTACCAGCCCGCCGATGATGAAGGGGCGTCCAGCCGGGTGCGGCCCGGGCAACGCCAGGCGGAGATCGTCAGTGAAGGCCATGATCGCGAGGTTTATGGATGGTTCATCAATCCCGGGCAAGATTGCCGGCGCAATCCGGGAGAACTCCCATGCCGTTCGACGTGCCCTCCATGCTGGGTCCCTTTTCGGTGGACGAGCAGGGCCGCCTGGCCCCGCGCGACCCCAATGCATTGCCCGCCTTCCTGTTCCGCTGGCGCGGGCGCGTCATCCGCGCCCGCATGCGTGGCGCCGAACCCCAACTCGGCCGCCTGCTGCTGCGCAGCGTGCTCGGCCGCGTGCCCAGCAGCGCGGGCGACGACCCCGCCACCCGCCCGGCTAGCTTCGCCGTGCTGCACTGGCTGCCGCGCGAGCTGCCGCCGGGCTGGCGGCTCAGTCTGCTGCCGGATCACCGCATTCTGCTGGATGCCGGGGCGGATATCGCCCTGCCGATCACCGCATCCGGGCTGGTGGTGGAGCTGGCCGGGTTCCTGCTGACCCTGGCGCCCTATCTGGACCTGCTGGAGGGCGTGGGTGCATTCGACTCCGCGTCCGCCGCCGGAATGGCGAACACCTGACCCGGGTAGATCAGGTTCGGGTCGCGGATCTGACCCTGGTTCGCCCGGTAGATGACCGTATAGCGAATGCCCTGCCCATAGCTGTGCCGCGCGATCAGCCACAAGCTCTGGCCGGGCTGCACGATCACGCTGCCCAGGGCGAGTTCCTGCGGACCAAGCCGGGCCCGGGTGAAGGGGAGTTCCACCCGGGCGCCGACCGCGCCCTTGGCGGAGAGCTGGTCCAGCCGCAGCTCATGCTGGCCTGGAACGACGTCGGACGGCGGGGTCAGCGTCCAGCTGCCATTGGGCTCCGCCTTGGCGTCGCCGACCGGATGCTTGTCCACATAGACGCGCACCGTGCTGCCGGGGGCAGCCCGGCCGGCGAAGCGCACCTCGCCGGAATTGCCGTAGTCCACCGTGCCGAGTTGCAGATGCGGCGGGCCGGATGGCGCCGCGGAGGGGCCTTGCAGAACGCGCGGCGGCTGGTCGCCTTGCGTCAGCACCGCCAGCGGCGGCTGGGATGGACCGGCGCTGGCCTGTGTCGACGATGGCGCCTGTGCCTGCGCCTGCTCCTGAGGCTGCGGCACCACCAGCATCACCGAACCGTCGGCCTTCACCTCCGGCCCCTGCGGCGGCTTCTCCGACAGCGTCAGTTCCCGCGCGCCAGGCGCAAGCGGCGCATCCGGCAGCATGACCCAGTCGCCGCTTGCATCGGCCTTGGCGCGGCCGAGTTCCTGCTTGCCCTGCTGCACCACCACCTCCGCCCCAGGCGCGGCGCGGCCAGCCAGAACGGCTCGCCCATCCGGGCTGACCCGGACGATGTCGAAGCTGGGCTTTACCGGCGAGGGTTCTGGTTTGGCCGCCGGTGCAGGCGACGGGGCGGGCTGCGCATGCTCCACCTGGGCCAGCCGCGGCATGGTCAGCTGGTCGATGCTTTGCATATGGTGCGCCATCCAGACGGCGCTGGCGGCGACAACGACGGCAACGCCCACCAGCAGCGCCAGCACGGCGCGCAAGGGGGGCATCCGGGGAGAGGGCATCCTAGAACTGGCCATCGTTTCAAAGATTGAGCCATTTTTTTGTCAGACACAACGCCGGACCAGTCGTTCTCATGCTGGCGGATTGGCCGCGCACGGGCCCCTCTCCGCCCCGCTGGGCGGAGAGGGCAGGTCCCGGCAGTTCGACCCGATCCACGGGGGACCTCAGCGGCGCCGTGGATACAAGATGTATCGGGCGGAGAAGGCACCCGTTCGGCCCGCCCGCCCAATCCCGGGGCATAGCCTGCGCTCAGCCCCCGTGCGTCGCGAACGCCTCGACGCAGGCCCGAACGAGGCCGTCGATGGAATCGAATACTAGCGCGCCGGCTTCAGCCAGGCGGCGTGTCTTGCTCTCCAGCGTGCCGGATTCGCCATATACCAGCGCACCGGCGTGCCCCATGGCGACGCCTTCCTTCGCCTCGCGCCCGGCGATCAGCGCGTACACCGGCTTGCGCAGGCCGAGTTGCCGCAGGGCGTCGGCGAACTCCTCCTCCTCGGCGCCGCCAACCTCGCCGACCAGGATAATGGCGGCGGTGGGCTGATGCGCGAACAGCGGCGGCAGCAGGTCGGCAAAGCGGACGCCCTTCACCGCGTCGCCGCCGACGCCGATCCAGACGCTCTGGCCGAGGCCTTCGCGTGCCAGGCGGTAGCCGACCTCATAGGACAGCGTCCCGCTCTTGGTGATGATGGCAAATGGGCCGGGACGCAGCGTCACGTCGGGCAGGAAGCCGAGCTTGATCTCGCCGGGAATGGCCATGCCGGGGGTGGAGGCACCGATCCACACCGCGCCGGCGTCGCGCACCATGCGGCCGATGCGCAGGGCGTCGTGCGAGGGCACGCCTTCCGCCACTGTCACAGCCACGCGGATACCGGCGGCGAGCGCTTCCTGCACCGCGGCCAGGGTTTCCAGCGGCGGGGCCATGATGACCGACGCAACCGCGCCGGTGGCGGACACTGCTTCAGCGCAGGAGGCGAAGACCGGCACGCCGGCAGCCTCGGTCGCGTCGCGGCGGCTGGAGGTGCCGCCGGCGATATTGGTGCCGTAGCCGCGCATCAGCGCCGCATGGGTGCGCCCCATGCGGCCGGTGATGCCCTGCACGATGGTGGGCGTGGCGCGGGAGAGAGTTGGGAGAATGGCGGCCGGTCCCAAGGTTTCTTGCGGCACTTGTGGGCCTGGATCGCGAAGTGGACCAAGGTCGGGGGTCGTGCGCTCCGCCCCGATGCTATGCTTGAGCGCCTGCCCCATTCCCTCGGGCCCGGTCCGCTCCGCGGCCATGGCCCGCAAGGGGGCGGGGAGGCCCCCGGGCTGTGCGTTCTTTCCGGTCACCGCCGCCATCGCCGCTTCCAGGTCGTCGGTGACAAGTATGCCCGGTTGCCGTCCGGCCAGGATCCGCTTCGCCTGCTCCGCGTTGCGGCCGATCAGCCGCGCCACCACCGGAACCCGCAGCGACGGCGTCCGCTCGACCGCGGTGGCCAGCAGATCGGCGAATTCCGCGAGATCGGTAATGCCGGCGAAGATGTTCACCAGCACCGCCCGCAACGACGGACGCGCGGTGATCCACCCCAGCACCCGCATCAGCCGCGTCGGACTGCCGCGCATCTGGCCGGTGCGGATGTCGCAGAAGTTCAGCGGCTTCGCCCCGCGCGCCGTGAGTTCGTCGATCAGCATCATCGACAGGCCGGCACCGGTGGTGACGAGGCCGATCTCGCCGGCCGGATCGAGTTCCACGTAGTCGAAGCCTTCCTGCAGCTTGCGGTTGGCGTCGGCGTAGATCGCCGGGCGGGCCGCGATCAGTTCGGCAATGCGCGGCTGGCGATCGATCGCGTTCAGATCCACCACCACTTTCGCATCGCCGGCGATGCAGCCCGCCGGCGACACGAACAGCGGGTTGATCTCCGCCAACATCAGCTCGCGGTCCAGCAGCAACCGCGCGAGCTTGCGGCCGACCCCGGCAAGCGCATCGCGCCAGGCCGGCGGCTCGTGCGCGACCATGCGCGCGACGGCGGCGGCGATCGCGTTTGGCTCGGGGGGACAGAGTTCCCCTGCGCCCGCGCCGGATTGTTCGATCTCGATGCCGCCCTGCGCCGCGTAGATGACCCGCACGCCATAGCTGGCGGCATCCACCATCAATGCGAGGTAGCGTTCTTCCCCGGTCACCACCTGTTCGATCAGGCAGGCATCCACCTGGTGGCCTTTCAGCCGGCTGCCGAGGAGACGATGCAGGGCGGCGCCGATCTCGGCGTGGGTGGTGCAGCGGATGATGCCGCCGGCCTTGCCGCGGCCACCGACCGGGACCTGGGCTTTGACGATCCAGGGACCGTCGCCCGGTGGGGACGCCGGCAATGCCGCGTCCCACCGCGTCATGGCGGGCGAAGCCGTGTCCCCGCGCGTCATGGCTGGCGAAGCCGTGTCCCCGCGCGTCATGGCCGGCGAAGCCGCGTCTCCCCGCGTCATGGTCGGCGAAGCCGCGTCTCCCCGCGTCGTGGCCGGCGAAGCCGCGTCCCCGCGCGTCATGGCCGGCGAAGCCGCGTCTCCCCGCGTCATGGCCGGCGAAGCCGCGTCTCCCCGCGTCATGGCCGGCGAAGGCCGGCCATCCACGACTGTCTGTGACGTCGGCAACAAAGACGTGGATGGTCGGCCTTCGCCGACCATGACGCGAGGTGTACGGCCTTCGCCGGCCATGACGCGGGGAGACGCACGTTCCCCGGCAACAACGGAATATGGCACCGCAATCCCGTACTCCGCGAACAGCGCCTTCCCGTCCGCTTCGATCAGCAGCACGTCAATACGTTCCCAGCCCCAGGATGCCCTGGTCGAAATCCATGTCGTTGACGATCTTGCGGCCCATGAGGTCGCGCAGCGTCTCCGACGTGCCGCCGCCGATCGAGCCGTAGCGTGCGCCGCGATAGAAGCGCGACACCGGGTATTCGTCGGTGAAGCCGAAGCCGCCGTGCAACTGCACCGCTTCCGTGGTGACGCGCAGCGACATCTCGTTGTTGAACACCTTGGCCGCCGCCGCCATGAAGGGATCCGGGAACGGATTGGCGGTCAGGCAGGCGCGATACAGCAGCCCCCTGCCCGCCTCGATGTCCTTGAACATGTCCGCCAGCTTCCAGCGGATACCCTGATGATCGGCGATCGGCTTGCCGAACACGGTGCGCTCGCGCACGTAATTCACCGCCTCGTCGAAGGCGCCCTCCGCCAGGCCGAGCGAAATGGATGGGTTCAGGCAGCGCTGCGTATTGAAGGCGGTGAGCAGCTTGCGGAAGCCGTCCTCGCGGATCACCAGATTCTCCAGCGGCAGTTCGCAGTCGTTGAACTGGATCTCGTGCAGGTTCTCGCCGCCCATGGTGTGATAAGTGCCGGTGACCTCGAAGCCCTTGGTGTCCGGTTCCAGCAGCACGCAGCCGATGCCCTCGCGCCCGGGCTTGTCGTCAACCCGGGTGAACACCACGAACATGCCGGCTTCGCGTGCTCTGCTGATCAGCGTTTTCGTGCCCTTCAGGATCACCCGGTCGCCGGCGATCCGCGCGTTGGTGCGGTAATTGGCGACATCGGTGCCGGCATGCGGTTCGGTCATGCACACCGCGAGCATGCAGTCGCCGCTGACCACGCGCGGGAGAATCCGGTCGCGGATATCCGCCGGCGCGTAGCGGGCGATCACGCGGGTCTGCACGCCGACCTCGCCCAGCACCGCCATGGCGGTGACGTAATCGACCTTGGCGATCTCCTCCAGGATCAGCGCGGTATCCAGGATCGGCAGGCCGAGCCCGCCGTATTCCTCCGGTACCGACATGCCGAGCACGCCGAGTTGGGCGAGCGCTTTCATGTTCTCCCAGGGGAAGGTGCCATCCATCCAGCGGCCGGCCTTCGGTTTGAACTCCGACTGCGCCAGATCGCGCACCGAGGCGATCATCTCCCGCTGCTGTCCGCTGATATGGAAATCCATGCGTGCCTCTCCCGTCGCGTTGCCGGCAGTCTAGGCGGGGCGGCGGACGGGCACCACATGGCGTGGGGTGCAACCCGGAAGCGGTGCTATGGTGCCGCTATGGAACCGGCACTGAAAATCCCGGCTGTGATGGACCTGACGGACTTCCTGGCCTGGGACGCTCCGGCTGGGCGCCGTTGGCAGCTGCTGGACGGCGAACCGCAAGCGATGGCCCTGGCGAGCCGGACCCATAGCCTGATCCAAGGGGAGCTTGGCCGCCTGATCGGCAATCATCTGTTGCAGCAGGGTCGCGGGTGCAGCGTCATCCCCAACGCCGGCATCGTGCCGCGGGTCCGCGCCGCCGACAATTTTCGGATTCCCGATCTGGCGGTGACCTGCTCCGGCTACCAGGAAGATAGAGTATATCATCAGCGATCCTGTACTGCTGATCGAGATTCTATCCCCCAGCAACCGCGCCGAGACCTGGGCCAATGTCTGGGCCTATGCCACCATCCCCAGCGTGCAGGAGATTCTCGTTGTGTACAGCACGAGGATCCGCGCCGAACTGCTGCGTCGCAATGCGGCGGGCGAATGGCCGGACCGCGCGGCCGTCATCGAAGATGGCATGGTGGAACTGCACAGCATCGGCTTCGCCGCGCCGCTGACCGCGCCCTACCGCGGCACCCGCCTGGATCGCGACACGGCCGCCTGAACCAGTCTCCTCACCGCTCCATGGGGCGAAAAGGGAATTGCGCGAGCCGGCCGGTTGTCGTGCCGGCCACAGGCGGCCATCATTCCTGCCTGTCTTGCGGGGAGGAAGCAGATGGATCGCCTCAAGGGAAAAATCATTCTCATCAGCGGCGGCGCACGCGGACAAGGCGCGGCCGAGGCCCGCCTGTTCGTCGCTGAAGGCGCGCAGGTGGTGATCGGCGACGTGCTGGAGAACGAAGGCCGCGCCCTCGCCGCCGAACTCGGCAACGCCGCGGTGTTCGTGCGCCAGGACGTCACGCGGGAAGCCGACTGGGACGCCGCGGTGCAGAACGCGGAAAAGCTCGGCGGACTGCACGGGCTGGTCAACAACGCCGGCATCTACCAGCCACGCACATTGATGGAAACCGACACCGAACTCTTCGAGCGCCACATGCGCATCAACCAGCTCGGCTGTTTCCTCGGCATGAAGGCTGTGGTGCCGGCAATGGAACGCTCCGGCGGCGGCTCGATCGCCAATATCTCGTCCGTCGCCGGGCTGCGCGGTTCGCCCGGCGCCATCGCCTACAGTGCCACCAAATGGGCGCTGCGCGGCATGACCAAGGCGGCGGCGATCGATCTCGCGCCAAAGAAGATCCGGGTGAACTCCGTGCATCCCGGCCCGATCGACACCGAGATGCTTAACGTGCGCACACCGGAGCAGAACCAGGAACGCCTGAAACTGGTGCCGATGCGCCGCATGGGTACCGCGCAGGAGGTGGCGCAGCTGGTGCTGTTCCTGTTGTCGGACGAAAGTGGTTACATCACCGGCGCCGAGGTCGCGATCGACGGCGGCGCCACGCTGTAACCATCGGAGCCCGGGAGAACACGCCATGACGCGAGAAATCCTGCAGTCGATCCTGCCAGCCGCCGGCCTGTCGGCCGACCTCGCCAACACGGTCGAGTTCACCGGCGGCGCCGATCCGGTGCTGCCGACGCCGTTCCGCATCGGCCTCGCCGGCGCCGCCACCCTCGCCGCCACCGGCGTTGGCGCGGCGCAGCTGTGGGAGATGCGCAGCGGCCGCAAGCAGAACATCGCGGTCGATCTGCGCCAGGCCACCGCATCGTTGCGCAGCGGTACCTACATGCAGCTCGGCGACGGCGACGTCTCGCATGCACGCAACAGCATCATGGGCGTGTATCCCACCAAGGACGGCCGCTGGAGCTACCTGCATTGCAACTTCCCCAACCACCGCGCCGCCGCGCTGTCGGTACTCGGCGTCGCGGAGGACCGCGCCGAGGTGGCGCGCGCGGTCAAGCAATGGAACGCGCTGGACCTGGAGGAAGCGATCATCGCCGCCAAGGGCGCCGGCGGCATGGTGCGCACGCATGCCGAGTGGGCACAGCATCCGCAGGCCGCGGCGATCGCCGCACTGCCGCTGATGGAGATCGTGCGCATCGGCGACAGCCCACCCGAAGACCTGCCGAAAGGCGGCCGCCCGCTCTCCGGCATCCGGGTGCTGGACCTGACGCGCGTGCTCGCCGGCCCGACCTGCGCGCGCACGCTGGCCGAACACGGCGCCGACGTCATGAAGATCACCGCCGCGCATCTGCCGAACCTCGGCTACCAGGAACTGGATACCGGACACGGCAAGCTGTCGGCACAGCTCGACCTGCGCGAGCCGGCCAACGTTGAAACCCTGCGCGGACTGGTGCGCGAGGCGGACGTGTTCTCGCAAGGCTACCGTCCCGGCACGCTGGGAAATCGCGGCCTGTCGCCTGAGGAACTGGCGGCGATCCGCCCGGGCCTGGTGTACGTGTCGCTGTGCGCGTTCAGCCACATGGGTCCGTGGGCGTCGCGGCGCGGCTTCGACACCGTCGTGCAGACGGTCAGCGGCATCACGTCCCGCCAGGCGGAAGTTGTGCCGGGCAAGACGGCCGGTCCGCAATTCTATCCGGTATCGGCGATCGACTACTGCACCGGCTACCTGATGGCGTTCGGCGCCATGGTGGCACTGGCTCGGCGCGCACGGGAAGGCGGCAGCTGGCTGGTGCGGATTTCCCTGGCGCAGGTTGGCAAATTCATCGTCGATCTGGGCGAGGTTGCCGAGGATGCGGCGCGCGATGCACCGGCGGAGTTCACGCCGGACGAGCTGGAGCGCTGGTCGATGGTGACGGAAACGCCCGCCGGCCGGCTGCGGCACTTGAAGCCAGTGTTGCAGATGTCGGAAACGCCGCCGTACTGGGCGCGTCCAACCGTGCCGCTGGGCTATCACCCGCCGGTCTGGCCGGCACGCGGCGCGGCCTAAGACGCGCATGTCGGATGGCGGGGACGCGAAACCGAAATTCACCGCGCGGCAGGGCCAGTACCTCGCGTTCATCCATCTGTACACCTTGCTGAACCGACTGCCGCCGGCGGAAGCCGACATCCAGCGCTTCTTTCGGGTCAGCGGCCCGGCGGTCCACCAGATGATCGTCACGCTGACCGAGGCCGGGCTGATCGCGCGGCAACCCGGCGCGGCACGCAGCATCCGCGTCCTGGTCGATCGCCAGGACCTGCCGGAACTGCTGCCGGTTGAGTGATGACACACTGACAGGAACCAACATGCAGCTTCTTCCCTCGGTCCCCGATTCCTGGGATGCCGAAGCCGATGTCGTCGTGGCCGGATTCGGCGCCGCAGGCTTTGCCGCCTCGGTAACGGCGCACGATCTGGGCGCGGAAACCGTCATCCTGGAGAAGGCGCCGGAGGGAGAGCACGGCGGCAACACGCGCGTCGCCGGCCAGGGCTACCTGAACACCTCGGCGGTGGAGCCGGCGGTTGCCTATCTGACGGCGCTGTGCGGCCCGTACACGGTACCGGAACCGATGATCCGCGTCTGGGCGGAGGAGATGTGCCGCAACAACGACTGGCTGCGCAGCCTGGGCGGCGATCCGCAGGAACACCAGCATCCGCCGGTCGGCATCGAGTTCCCCGACCTGCCGGGCGCCGAGTGCGTGCACAAGTTCCACGACGGTGCGACGTACGGGTACTCGTTGACCTGGAAGCTGTTCGAGCGCCTGACCAGGCAGCGGCCGATCCGCATCCTGTACGAGACGCCGGCTACGCAGCTGATCCAGCACGACCTGACCAAGGAGATCCTCGGCGTCCGCGCACGGCGCGGGGGAAAACCGTTTCATGTGAAAGCACGCAAGGGCGTCGTGCTGACCTGCGGCGGCTTCGAGAACAACCAGCAGATGATCCGCGACTACCTGCCCGGCGTGCCGTACTGCTACACCTCCGGCAGCCCGTACAACGAGGGCGACGGCATCACCATGGCGCTGTCGGTCGGCGCCGATCTCTGGCACATGAACAACTACGCCGGTCCGTCGATGGCGCTGAAAGTACCGGAGGTGCGCACCAGCTTCTCCATGCAGGCGCTGCATTACAGCAAGCAGATGGCCGGCGGCATGATCGTGGTGGGACCGGATGGACGGCGCTTCACGGATGAGAAATTCAAGACACGGCACGGCAAGGTACCCGTGAACGGGCGATGGCTGCCGTTGGCCACGCCGTGCCCCATGTTCATGATCTTCGACGACACGCTGTTCCGCGCCGGCCCCTTGTACGACAAGCACCCAAGCCACGGCTGGACGCAGATCGTCGAGCGCTACGACTGGAGCGAGGACAACAGTACCGAACTGGCCAAAGGCTGGATCAGGCGCGCCGACAGTCTCGCGGCGCTGGCCGCGTCATTGGGGCTCGATCCGGAGGCGCTGCAGGACACGGTCCGCCGCTGGAACCAGGCATGCGACGCCGGGCGCGATGCGGAGTTCGGCCGCGCGCTGATGCTGGCGCCCATTGTGGAAGGCCCGTTCTATGCGGTGGAGCTGTCGCCTTCGATGCTGAACACGCAGGGCGGCCCGCGGCGCAATGAGAAGGCGCAGATCGTGCGGCCCGACGGCTCGCCCATTCCACGGCTGTACAGCGCGGGCGAACTGGGCTCGATCTACAGCTACCTCTACCAGGGGACCGGCAATATCGGCGAATGCCTCGCGTTCGGCCGCATCGCCGGACGGAATGCGGCGGCGGAGGCGCGCTGGAGTTCCACCAGCCCGCGAGGGCAATAATTCACCAGGTGAGCGAGCGCAGGGGCGAACCGGATGGACGCCGCCTGGCAATCCCGGCTACCTGACAGGCACACGCAGCAACACACCGAGGATGCATGAGCCGCCAACCGCCCGGCCGGCGGGCCGATTACCGCTGGTTCCACCGCATCACCACGCGCTGGATGGACAATGACGTGTTCCAGCACGTCAACAACGTGAACTACTTCTCCTTCTTCGACACCGCGGTAACCTATTACGAGATGACCGAGGAAGTGGTCGGCCTGTTCACCGGCCCGACCCATTGCGTGGTGGCCGAAGTGATGTGCCGCTATTTCCGCTCATTGGCCTTCCCGGACGAGGTCACGGTCGGCCTGCGCGTGACGCATGTCGGCCGCACTTCCGTGCGCTACGAACTCGGGATCTTCCGCAACGACGAGGACGATGCCGCGGCGGAGGGGCATTTCGTGCATGTGTTCGTCGAGCGCGGCAGCCAGAAGCCGGTGCCAATCCCCGATGAATCGCGCGCCATACTCCAGCGGATCAGCGTCGCGCCCTGAAGGCGTGCACAGCGTGGCGCCGGCGTCCGGCCGGCATCGCGGGATTGGCCGCGAACCAGCCTGGCGTTGATCTCATACCAGCGGGCGGAAGTTCCCCCTCGTTCGTGTCATGCCCGGGCCAAGCCCGGGCACCCACGTCTTGCTGTGCTGGACGCAGTAAAGACGTGGGTGGCCGGGCCAAGCCCGGCCATGACACCGATGGGGCAGAACTTTGGGCCGCTGGTATCAGTTCCCCACCGGTTCGCCGGCCCGCCATTGATGAAAGCCCCGGAGGCACGTCAGCGACAGTGGGAGCCAAAGGGGGCAGTTTCCGTTTGGCAGGGCTGAGAGCCGCGGCAAACGCACCCATCGTCATGCCCGCGTCGGTGGGGGCGCAGACGGAGCGTCCCTCGGGGCCGCGACGGCGGTCAGCCGCCGCACCTCGATCCGCGCTGCCGCCGCTGCGGCGGAGATTTCATAATGGTCGGTTTGCACCACGTCCAACACGTTGCGCGGGCGGTAAGCCACCACGGCAATGCCGCCGGCATGCCGCACGCTGTCCCACAGGATACCCGCCCCACCGGCCGCCCGTTCGGCCTCACCGAAGGCCTGCGACGCCGCGTAGCTGTCCGCAGCATACACACCGGCCCGCTCCGCCTGCTGCCCGCGAATGTCCAGGTAATCTCCCGCCAGCGTGGCGGTGTAGCAGCGGAAGCTCCGATGCAGCGCGGGCAGGCCACGGGCCACTGCCTCCCGGCGCAGATGGTGCCCCACCTCCGCCGCCGCGGTGGCCAGGCCAGCCGCTGCATACCACGCGCCGAGTTCCCCGCCGTTGAACCGCATCCCGCCGGGAGGCACGTGCAGGAACGACGCCATGACAATGCTGGCGTTCGGCCGGCCATGCACCCACTGGTCCTGCGGCAGGCGCGCGATGCGTTCGGCGACCAGCCGATCGTTGGTCCAGCCGACCAGGTCCAGTACGGCCGGCAGATCGGCAGTGGTCGCGACGCTGTCGAACAATCCGATCGGCGGAAACCGCGACGGGATGAGCCGGAAACTCGGCCGCGGCGCAGCGGCACGCAGCACGCTCAAGCGAACCGGATGTCGGAGTCGCGATACGCCGCGAAGCCGGCATCCACCGCGTTCGGCGGCATGTACAGCCCGCCGCGCGCACCATCCAGGAATCGCCGCACTGTCAGCAGCCCGTCCTGGGTCCCGCTGACGAGCAGTGCCAAGGGTGGCTGCCCACCGAAGACCGCCGCCTGATGCGGGCCACGCAGCCAGGCCACGCCTTCCGGCTCGGTATCGAACAGGATGCCAAGCGCCTGGTGGATGCCGAGCACGGCCGAAATCCGGGTCAGCACGTCCACGTCCAGCGTCAGTTCGCAATGCGTGCGCACCGTCTTGACCCAATTGTGGTAGGTGGACCGCGACGGGTAGCCAAGCACCAGCCGCCGCTGCTCCTCGGTCAACCCCCACAGATCGGCAATCGCGAGGAAGCTGCGCAACCCGGGGGCGCTGAGCCGGCGCCGGTTGGCTGGGGAGAAGCGTGCCGGATCGAGCCGGTCAGCGCCGGTTTCGATCTGGCTCGATTTCCTGGCGGGGACCTGCGGCACGGCACCTCTCGCTGGCGTTGGAATTGGACATAGTCCAAATCCGAGCGAAATCAAGTCCGCATGCAGTGACGGCGCGACCGCCGGATTGCGCCATCGCAATGCGGGGTTCGGCCAGGTGTGCTATAGGGCCAGCCTGGAATGGCTCCACCCATGACCCTCGCCAGTTTGACCGCCGACGACGTGATCGACCGGTTGTTGCCGCATGCGGAGGCGATGCGGCAGGCCGGCATCCCGGACTGCCCTGAGGGTTTGGACCTGGCGGCATTCCCGGGCAATGCTCTGGCCCGAGCCTGACTAACGATGAGAGCCTTCGGCCGGTCCTGGTCCCGTCGAATTGCCCCGTGTGCGAACCGCCGCGAAAAGGAAGCGGAATGTCACGACTAGCCCAAGCGGTTGCTGTCCAGCGAAACGCCGGTACCCCCGATGTGCACGGCCGGTTCAGCGGCCGGAGTGTTGCGGGTCGGCTACTTGCCCTGACCCTGCTGAGCCTCGCGATGCTCCTGCCGAACCTCGCGCACGCCCTCGAAAGCGCCCCGGTCAGCTCGGCGCGCGACGCCGCCACGCTGGTGTCCAGCACGGACGCGGTGGCCGCCGGTAAGCCGTTCCGCGTCGGACTGCACCTGCGCATGGCGCCGGGCTGGCATACCTATTGGCTCAATCCGGGCGACGCAGGCGCGCCGCCGGAGCTCAAGCTCGACCTGCCCAAGGGCGTCACCGCAGGTCCGATCCAGTGGCCGACGCCCAGCCGCATCAGCGAAGGCCCGCTGATGAGCTACGCCTATACCGGCGAGGTGCTGTTCCCGGTCACCGTGCATCCGGGCGCCGGCGCGGGTCCCTGGGTGATCCGCGCGCATGCCACCTGGCTCGTCTGCAAGGATATCTGCGTACCGGAGCAAGGCGACTTCCGCCTCGACCTGCCTGCCGGCGTGCCCGGGCCGGACGCGCAGACTCCGCTGTTCACCGCACATGACCGGGCGGTGCCGCGCCCGTCCCCCTGGCAGGCGCAGGTCGCGCCGGACGGCGAGCTCTGGGTGCAGGGGCCGGAGCTGACCCCCTCCACCGTGCTCAGCGCCTGGTTCATCCCGGACAATTCCGGTCAGATCCAGGACGGCGCCGCGCAGCCGCTGTCGGTGCGCAATGGCGGTTTCATCCTCGATCTCGCACTCGCCAAGGGCCACCACGCCGATAGCGGGTTGCGCGGCATCCTCACCGTGCAGGACCGCACCGGCCTGCAGACCAGCGTCGAGCTGCACGCCACGCCCGGTTCGGCGCCCGGCCCGGCCTTTCCGCCGCTGCGCCGGGTGCTCGCCTTCGCGTTCCTGGGCGGGCTGATCCTCAACCTGATGCCTTGCGTCTTTCCGGTACTGGCGATGAAGGCGGTCGGGCTGGCCTCCGCCCGACGCGCCACCGCCCGCGGCCACGCCTTGTTCTACACTGCCGGCGTCCTGCTGACCTTCGCCCTGCTCGGCGGCGCGCTGCTGGGTGCAAGAGCCGCCGGGGCGGCAGCCGGCTGGGGCTTCCAGTTCCAATCCCCGGTCTTCGTCGCCGCCATGGCCTGGCTGCTGTTCGGGGTCGGGCTGAGCCTGTCGGGCGTGTTCCAGATCGGCGGCGGCTGGGCCGGCAGCGGCTCCTCGCTCGCCGCGCGCGAGGGCTATGCCGGCAGCTTTTTCACCGGGCTGCTGGCCGTGCTGGTCGCCACTCCCTGCACCGCGCCCTTCATGGGCGTCGCCGTCGCCGCCGGCCTGGCCGCGCCGGCACCCATTACCGAGCTGGTGTTCGTGGTGATGGGACTGGGTCTCGCCTTGCCCTACCTGCTGCTTGCGGCGGTGCCCTCGCTGGCCCGCGCCGCGCCGCGGCCCGGCCGCTGGATGGAGGTGCTGAAGCAGGGCCTCGCCTTCCCGATGTACGGCGCGTCGGTATGGCTGCTATGGGTGGTCAGCCAGGAATCGGGGCCCGCGGGCGTACTCGGCACCGCGGCGGGCTTCGTGCTGCTGGGATTTGCCGCCTGGGTGCTGGGCGTCAGCCAGGCCGCCAGCGGGCGCAACCGCCGCTTCGGCCAGTCCGCCGCGGTGGCCACGATGCTGGCCGCACTGGCGGTGCTGAGCGGCATCGCGGTGGCGCCGGGAACCCCGGCGCAGGCCTCGTCGCTGGCCGGCGCCGAGGCGTTTTCCACCGCCCGCCTGGCCGCCTTGCGCGCGGAAGGCCGGCCGGTGTTCGTCGATATGACCGCGGCCTGGTGCGTCACCTGCCTGGTCAACGAGCGCGTTGCACTGGACACCGAGGCAGTGCGCAAGGTCTTCGACCGCGACCACGTGGCCTACCTGAAGGGTGACTGGACGCGGCAGAATCCGGCAATCACCGCGTACCTGCGGCAGAATGGCCGCGATGGCGTACCGTTGTATGTGTATTATCCGCCGCACGGCCAGCCGGAAGTGCTGCCGCAGATCCTCACCGAGAACATGGTTCTGACGCGGTTGCAGCGAAGCTGATCGGTCCAGCCGCGCGTCCGCCAGGCTTTCCGACGGTCCGGCAATCCACGTCGTGGTCGGCCGAACCGCAGCGTGAGGGCATTCGACCCGGCGCGGGCGTCAGCGCCGGCTGAGTCCCGCCACGATCATGGCGATCCCCTGCGCATGCCAACGCTGTATTGCCTTGTGGTCGGCGGCCAGCGCCTCGCCCAGGCGGCGCCAGGGGAACAGGTGCCGGCCGGTGATCGGATGCACCAGGCTGCGCGCGCCGACGATCCGCCGCAGTACATAGCGGTCCTGCGGAATCAAGCCGATCCAGGCCATCGCCTCGTCCATCTGGGTGATGTGTTCGGCCGAAGGCACCGCGGGGCGGATTTGCGTCTGCGTCCAGCCATAGCTCTCCAGTGCGGTCCGGACGATGTCGAGTGAGGATGTGCGCAACCGGGTGGACCAGCCGGTGCCGGGGAGTGCGAGCAGGGTCGCACCGGCCTCCTCCAGTCGCGCGATGACGAAGGCGGCGTCCACCGGCCCGCCGTCAGGCGTGTTGACCGGAAGCGGTGCGGGCCTTGGCCTGGCGACGGCGTTCGGGCTGAGGCTGGTGACGGTCATCGACATTCTCCTGTGAGGGTATGGGTTCGGCGGCGGCGTTCAGGGAAACACCGGCAGCGGATACGGCGAGCCCTCCAGCACCGTGCCGGCGTTGATGGCGTCCCAGCTCCGCGGATGGCCGGCCGGCAGCGGTTCGCGCATCGGGTCATCCGGCGGCGGCACGAAGTCCGGCGGCGGCCTTGGTGCCCCGATGCGGCGGCCGCGCTCGATCACCATCCATCGGGTCAGATGGAGCACGGCGGCGATCTCGTTCCAGGTGGCGCCTTCCCGGCGCAGGCGGCGCAGCTGGGTGTCCTCGGCTTCGGACCAGGGGTGGATGTTTTGCATCGTGGCGGGAACCTCGGTAACAGCGGACAGCATCTGATATGTTAGACATAGTGTCGTATAATGTCAATATAAATAACCGACCCGCGGATCGCCCGCCCCATGGCGAGCGCGTCCGGCATGGCGGCCCGTGGCGGCGCGGCTCCGTCCCGGGCCGTCCGACCCGCCGGTTTGCCACATGGCCAGCGAAAATGCCGGTTGACGGTTAGAAAAGATGACCTATGCTAACGGCATGAGCGACCCCAGAGAGATCGGCGAACGGATTCGCGACCTGCGCCATGAGCGCGGCATGACCCAGGACGAGCTGGCCGGAGCGGTCGGTGTCTCCCGCAGCGCCGTGGCGCAATGGGAAACCGGGCGCGCCGGACAGTTGACCGGCAACCTCGCCCGCATTGCCGACGTGCTGGGCGTGGGGCTGGAACACCTTACGCACGGCCGCAACAAACGTGGCCCCACACAGCCGGGCAGCAGCGACGAGATGGCGCTGTTGCGGCTCTACCGGGAGTGCCGGCCCGAGGACCGTCAGTTGCTGCTGCGCACCGTGCGCCGCTTGTCGCGCCGCTGATACACCGCGTCGGAGCAGCGGCCCGGCTGGACGAACCAGCCAATGGCGGGCCTTTCACGCTATCCGCGACGAATTACACCAGCGGTCCGAAGGTTTGAACGGCAGCTGGTCCCACCACCGTCATGGTCGGCCCACGGGTCGCGCCACAGATGCGCCCGAGGACAGGCTCCGGCCGGCCATCCACGACCCGGGCGGAACCGCGCCACCTTGGGGTGATGGCTGGCCGCGCCGAAAGGAAATCACTGCGCGCAGCCTGTTTGTCCCCAAGTGTACCGGCATACACCGGCATGTCAGATCGAATAGGTTTTATGAAGAATTACAAAGGCTTATGCGCCTACCTTTCGCCAGAATCGCAGCCCGTAGCCAGCCACGCCCACAGACTTGTCCACATGTCCCTGCACGCTCCGCTTGTATTCGCAGCGGGAAGCCGGGCCCCCTCCGTGTCAGGGTTCGATCGGCATGCGCGCGATGCTCATCCAGGCGATCGGCGCGCCGGCCTTTTCCGCAGCCTGCTCCGGCGGCAGCCCACTGTCCCAGTCCGCCGCAATGAACCGCTTGCCGTTCACCGCCGCCGCCGCGTCCGAGACCAGCCACAGCAGCGGCGGCACCATGATCTCCGGCTGCAGCATCCGGTCACGGTCGCCGGCGTCGCCCCCGACCAGTGGCGTGTTGGTCACCCCGCCGGGCACCAGCACGTTCGATGTCACGCCCGTCCCCTCCAGGTCGGCCGAAAGCCCGGCCATCGCCGCCTCCGCTGCCGCCTTGCTGGCGCCGTACAGCAGGTAGCCGCCGCGGACCATCGTGCCGAGGCTGGTGGTGACGGTGATGATGCGTCCGCGCTTCGCCTGCAGCATGTGGGGCAGCACGGCCCGTGCCATCATGATCGGTGCGGTGGCGTTGACCGCGACGAACCGGCTCCACTGCTCTTGCGTCACCTCCCAGAACCGGATCGGCGCCCGCCGCTGGTCGGCGCGCTCCGAGGACTGGCCGATCCCGGCATTGTTCACCAGCACGTCGATGCCGCTGTGCCGCTGCAGCGCCTCGGCGACAATGCGCGCAAACGCGTCCGGCTGCGCCAGGTCCGCGGCGATGCCCTGCAGGGCTCCCGGCTTCCCGGCTGCATCGGACCGCAGGGTTTCCAGCAGCGCCGCATTGCGGTCCACTGCCGCAACGTCGATGCCCGCGCCGAGGAGCCCGAGTGTCATTGCGCGCCCCAGGCCGCTGGCGGCGCCGGTGACGATCGCCAGCTTGCGTTGTTCCGGCATGTGCGTTGCCTCCCTACCGTGCGTTGCCTGGAAGTGTCACAGAATCGGCGAAGCCAGGCCAGAGGCACAAGCGAAACGGCACACGCTGGCAGGGCACAAGGTGGCGGGGCACAAGGCGGCGGGGCACAAGGCGGCGGATTTCCTTCTCCGCGCCGCTGCGGTGGAAAGAAGGTGCCTCGGCCCGGATTGCACGTCCCCCGCACCGCCGCCTAAGCTACCCGCCAGTAGGAGGACCCGACCATGGATCTGCGCTTCACCCCGGAAGAAACCGCGTTCCGCGAAGAAGTCCGCGCCTTCATTCGCGACAACCTGCCCACCGACATCCGCGACCGCATGCGTCTGGGTCACGGCCCGCGCAAGGAAGACACGGTGCGCTGGCAGCGCATCCTCAACAAGCAGGGCTGGCCGGCCTATCCTGGCCGAAGGAATGGGGCGGCCCCGGCTGGAGCGCCATCCAGAAGATGATCTTCCTGGAGGAGAACCAGGTCGCGCCGGCGCCTGAACTGTCGTCGTTCAACATCACCATGATCGGCCCGGTGCTGATCCAGTTCGGCACCGAGGAGCAGAAGAAGCGCTTCCTGCCGCGTGCCGCCAACCTGGACGACTGGTGGTGCCAGGGCTTCTCCGAGCCCGGCGCCGGCTCCGACCTGGCCTCCCTGAAGACCGCGGCGAAGCTGGAAGGCGACCATTACGTGGTGAACGGCCAGAAGATCTGGACCTCCACCGCGCATCACGCCGACTGGTGCTTCCTGCTGGTGCGCACCAACCCGAACGCCGCCAAGCGGCAGGAGGGGATCTCCTTCCTGCTGGTCGACATGAAGACGCCGGGCATCACCGTGCGGCCGATCATCTCGATAGACGGCAGTCACCACCTGAACGAGGTGTTCTTCGACGACGTCAAGGTGCCGGTGAACATGCGCGTGCACCAGGAGAACAAGGGCTGGGATGTGGCCAAGTTCCTGCTGGGCAACGAGCGCACCGGCATCGCCCGGCTGGGCAAGTCGAAGGAGCGGGTGAAGGCGGCGAAGGAAATGGCGCGTGAGGTGAACCTGCACGGCCGCCCGCTGATCACCGACCCCGCGTTCCGCCAGCGCGTCGCGCAGCTGGAAGTGGACATGAAGGCGCTGGAGATCACCCAGTACCGCGTGGTGTCCGCCTACGACAAGATGAAGGGCGCCGGCCGGCCGGATCCGCTGTCCAGCGTGCTGAAGGTGAAGGGCACCGAACTGCTGCAGGCCACCACGGAACTCGCGGTGGATGTCGCCGGGCCGCTGGCGATGCCGGTCTGGGCACAGGAACTCGAGGCGATGAACGAGCCGGACGAGATGATGGAAGCCGCCAGCGCCGCCACCGGCAGCTACCTGTTCCTGCGCGCCGCGTCGATCTACGGCGGCACCAACGAGATCCAGAAGAACATCCTGACCAAGGCGGTGCTGGGACTCTGAATCGCGAACCGGGCCGAACCCGGTCCCCGGAGTCATGGCCGGGCCTGACCCGGCCATCCGCCCCGGAACGACCGGGTCACGCCTGCACGTCCATTCCGGGGTAGATGGCCGGGTCAGGCCCGGCCATGACTCCGGGAAGCAGAGAGGCAATCATGGACTTCGAACTTTCCGACGAACAGCGGCTGCTGCAGGACTCGGTGACGCGCCTGCTGTCCGACCGCTACGCCTTCGAACAGCGCAAGACCTACCTGAAGGACCCGACCGGCTTCAGCCCCGCGCTCTGGTCGCAATACGCCGAACTCGGCCTGCTCGGCCTGCCCTTCGCCGAGGAATACGGCGGTTTCGGCGGCGGTCCGCAGGAAGTGATGCTGGTGATGCAGGCCTTCGGCCGAGCGCTGATCCTGGAGCCGTACCTGCCGACCGTGGTGCTGGCCGGAACGGCGCTGAAGCTGGCCGGCAACGATGCACAGAAGGGCGCGATCTTCCCCGCCATCGCCGAGGGCACCCTGAAGCTGAGTTTCGCCCACGGTGAGCGGCAGGCACGCTACGACCTGAACGACGTCGTCACCACGGCGAAGCGCAGCAACGGCGGCTGGGTGCTGGACGGCGCCAAGAGCGTGGTGTCGCACGGTGAGGCGGCGGACAAACTGGTGGTCAGCGCGCGCACCTCCGGCGAGCGCTATGATGAAGGCGGCATCACGCTATTTCTGGTGGACGCCAAGGCCTCGGGCGTCGCGATGCGCGGCTACGCGTCGCGCGATGAATCGCGTGCGGCGGACATCGCTTTTTCCAACGTGCCGGTCGGCGATGCGGATGTGCTCGGCGAGGTCGGCGGCGGCTTCGGCATCGTGCAGCGCGTGGTGGAAGCCGGCATCGCGGCCACCGCGGCGGAAGCGGTCGGCGCGATGGAGGTCATGCACAGCATGACGCTGGAGTACAGCAAGACTCGGGAACAGTTCGGCAAGCCGATCGGCTCGTACCAGGTCGTGCAGCACCGGCTGGCGGACATGTTCATGACCATGGAGCAGGGCCGCAGCATGGCGATGCTCGCCACCGTGGCGCTGGACAATCCGGATGCCGTGGCACGCGCGCACGACATGGCGCTGGTCAAGGTCGGCATCGGCCAGGCCGCGCGCTACGTCGCGCAGAGCGCGATCCAGATGCACGGCGGCATCGGCATGACCGAGGAATACGCGGTCGGCCACTATTTCCGCCGCTGCATGGTCATCGAACGCCTATGGGGCGATCCGGCGTACTACCTGCAGAAGCTGGCGGAAGAAGTAGAGTAGCGTCCATCGAAAGATCGCGGCACCTGTGTCATGGCCGGCGCAAGCCGGCCATCCGGGTGTTGCGGGACGCACGCCGCAAACGCCGCGAACCTGGTACTGCGTTCGCGAATTGCCGACTCAAATCGCATCGCGTCATGGCCGGCGACGGCCGGCCATCCACGATTTGCTGTGGGAGATTCGGATTTACCAACTGCCGCCGTGATTGGAGGCTCCGCCCCTGCTACGACGCCCGGGTTCTGATCGGCACTTCCGAATCGCAGTACTAGATCCGACCCTCATTGATGGCGGTGCCGGATTTGGCGAGCCGCTCCAGGGTGTCGGGAACGAACCGCTCGGCGAACCCCGCCACAAAACCCCAGACCAACACCTTCGCGAAATCGGTCGCCTCCTTGGGTCCCCAGGATTCCATGAACAACGTGAAGGACCCGCATATCTTATCCGCTGTCTTGCAGGCGAATTGTGGGAACAGCGCACCTTGCAGAATACCGCCGGAAAAAATCAGGTAGAGCGTGGCGGCGGCAATCGATCCGACTGCGGCCGGTACAAGCGAGTAGACAAACAGATGCAGGCTGTTCAAGCCCTTCAACTGATCGGAGATGATCGCCTTCGGAAGATCCGTGAAATTGTAGAGTCGGATCAGCGCGCTGCAGAATGCGCCGAGCGCGCCGCACATTGCGGAAATCAGAAATATCGACGGCTCCCGTGCGTGTCCCCCGCCAGTCAGGTAACTCAGATAGAACGGCAGAATCGTAATGAACAGGCCGCCGATCACCACCAGCGTGCCGACGAACAAGCCGACGAGCATTTGCTTGTAGGCACCGAGCAGCCGGCCCGCCGGCGACTGCGGCGCGACGTGTCCTGAGTCCATCGAGCCCGTCGCCCCCGTGGTCCGCTTCGAATTCTGCGCGCCTGAATCCGACATCGCCAACCTCCTCCGGCCATCTGGTACGGATCACCGTTGCGCGGGCAGCACTGTTCCCCGGCATTCGCCGAAGCCGATCGACACCCTTCCAGGCTGCCGGCAATGCGCCCGGAAGATCACCTCGTCGCCGTCCTCCAGGTACCGCCGCGTCTCGCCGTTCGGCAGCACCACCGGTTCGCGGCCGCCGCGCGTCATCTCCAGCAGGCAGCCCTCGGTCCCGCGCCCGGTGCCCGACAGCGTGCCACTGCCGAACAAATCGCCGGGCCGCAGATTGCAGCCATTCGACGTGTGGTGCGCCACCATCTGCGCCACGGTCCAGTACAGCACATCGGCATGCACCGCGGACAACGGATGCGGGGTTGCGCCGGACGCACGCATCTCCGGCGTCAGCAGCAGCACCTCGAACTGCACGTCGAGTGCGCCGCCCGCCTGGTCCGCGGCATCGAGCAGATGCGGCAGCGGCGCCGGATCGCCGGCGGGACGCGGCGGCTGCGCGATGCGGAACGGCGCCAGCGCCTCCGCGGTGACGATCCACGGCGAGATGCTGGTCTGCAAACTCTTCGCCAGGAACGGCCCGAGCGGCGGCATCTCCCACACCTGGATGTCGCGCGCCGACCAGTCGTTCAGCAGGCAGAATCCTGCGATATGTGCCGCCGCTTCGCCCACCGGGATCGGCTCGCCCAGGTGATTGCCTGGACCGATCCACACCCCGAGCTCCAGCTCGTAATCCAGATTGCGGCACGGCCCGAAACTCGGCGCCGCCTCGTCCGGCAGTTTGCGCTGCCCGTTCGGCCGCCGCACGTCCCGGCCCGACGCGCACACGGATGACGCCCGGCTGTGATACGCCACCGGCAAATACTTGTAGTTGGGCATCAGCGGATTGTCCGGCCGGTTGATCCGGCCGGCGGTCATGGCGTGATGGATGCCGGCAAAGAAATCCGTGTAGTCGCCGATCGCCGCCGGGACATGCAGCGTGCAGTCGGCGGCCCGGTGCAGCAATCGCGCGGCCAGTCCTTCCACCTTGCTTCGTTCGCTACCCTTGGCGTCGAGCAGATCGGATACGCGCTGCCGCAACGCCTGCCGCGCACCGGCGCCCAGGGCCAGCAATGGATTCAGCGAGTGCCCGGACGCCGCGTCCGCCGCATCGCGTGCCGCACCCGAGAACAGGCCCGCCTCCAGCGCAGCGCGCAGATCGAAGATGGCGTCGCCGATCGCCACCCCGCCGCGCGCTTCGCCACCGGCCGGGCTGAACACGCCCAACGGCAGGTTCTGTATCGGAAATTCGGTGTGCGTGTTGGCCGACGCGACCCAACTGGTGCGCGCCGGATCGTGCGTTGCGTCGAGCATTATCCCTCCCCCCTGAAGTGTTTGCGCAGGCCCTGCCAGCACGCATCGTAGTCCGGCTGCAGCTGCGGCATCGCCAGCGCGTGCTGTGTCGCCCGCAACACCTGCCGGGTTTCGAACATGAAGGCCAGCGTGTTGTCGATCCGGTGCGGCGCCAGCCCCGCCGCCATGGCGCGTTCGGCGGTCTCCGCGTCCGGGCCATGCGCGCTCATGCAGCCATGCAGCGACAGGCCGCCGGGCAGGAAACCGGCGGCCTTCGCGTCGTACGCGCCCTGCACCAGCCCCATGCACTCGTTCATCACGTTGCGATGGAACCAGGGTGGCCGGAACGTGTGCTCCGCCACCATCCAGCGCGGCGGGAAGATGACGAAATCCAGGTTGGCGACGCCGGGCGCATCGCTGGGCGAGGTCAGCACGGTGAAGATCGACGGATCTGGATGATCGAAGCTGACCGTGTTGATCGTCATGAACCGCGCGAGATCGTACTTGTACGGCGTCAGGTTGCCGTGCCAGGCCACCACGTCGAACGGCGAGTGGTCCAGTTCGGTCGCCCACAGCGCGCCCATGAACTTTTGCACCAGTTCCACCGGTTCGTCGCGATCCTCGAAGGCGGCGGCCGGCGCCAGGAAGTCGCGCGGATTGGCCAGCCCGTTGGCGCCGATCGGTCCCAGATCCGGCAGCCGCAGCGCCGGCCCGTGATTTTCGCAGACATAGCCGCGTGCTTCGCTGTCCGGCAGGCCGACGCGGAAGCGCACGCCGCGTGGGATCACCGCGATCTCTCCCGGTGCGACGTCGAGCAACCCCATTTCGGTGACCAGCGCCAGACGGCCGTGCTGCGGCACCAGCAGCAGCTCGCCGTCGGCATTCCAGAACACCCGCTGCATCGAGCGGTTCGCGCAATAGACATGCACCGACACGCCGGTGCCCGCGGCGGTATCCGCGTTTGCCAGCATGGTGAGCAGGCCATCGACGAAATCGGCCGGCTCCCGCGGAATCGGCAATGGGTCCCAGCGCAGCCGGTTCGGCGTCGATTCGGCCAGCGGCGTGCACAGCAGGCGGTCAGGGATGCGCCGGTACGCCGGATGAGTGGCGGATGGGCGGATGCGATACAGCCAGCTGCGCCGAGCCTCCCGCCGCGGTACCGTAAAGGGCGTGCCGGAGATCTGCTCGGCGTACAGCCCTAGCGGATGACGCTGCGGCGAATTTTGTCCAAGCGGCAAGACGCCCGCGATGGCCTCCGTGGCAAACTCGTTGCCGAACCCTGAGAGATAGCTGGGTTGCTCGGCCATTTTGTCCTCCCATCCTCATCGCATGCCGCAGCATGACGGGCTGGCGGCTGGCGGCAAAGCCCGGCGCCGGCGGGTATCCGGGGCGATTGCCGCTGTGCAGAAACGACACTGGCGTAACTGCCAACGCGGCGAGAGAATTTGATTTCCGCCCCCGGCGCATTATTGTTCCCTTGTATCCGGTTCGGCGTAAACAGAAATCGGAATTGCCGGGTCCCTGCGAGCGGAGGTTGTCGCAATGACGGCCCGTTCCCTCCCGGCAACATCCGGGGTACACTGCATGAATGCTGGAGGATAGCTTCGTATGACGGCACGGCCAAGACGAGTGACTTCACCCCCAGAGAATGCGGCTGAGTTCAAGCTGGAAGACTTTCTGCCCTACCGCTTGTCGGTGGCAGCCAACCGTGTGTCGCGTATGTTCGCTCAGCGATATTCCGCGAAATTCGGCCTGAGCATCCCGGAATGGCGGGTGCTGGCGACCGTAGGGCGCTTCGGCAGCGTGTCGCCGAGCGCGGTGGGCGAATGGACTGCCATGGACAAGGTGAAGGTCAGCCGGGCCGCGGCGTCACTCGTATCGCGAGGACTGCTGCGCCAGTCGCCCGATCCGCACGACGGGCGAGGGCGCCTGTTGCGCCTAACCCGCAAAGGCACGTCGGTGCACGGCGCCATGGTGCCGATTGCGCGCGAGTTGGAAGCGACGCTGGTGCAGCGGCTTGGGCGCGGCGAATGGCAGGCGCTCAACCGGGCCTTGGTGAAGCTCAACCATCACGTGCAGGACGTTGCCGGACCCGGGAGCGGCGACGGCCTCGCCTGAATGGCTGCCGGACACCGCGCCTTCCCGGCGGGACTCGCGTGTCACGGAAACTTCGCTAGGATTGCCCGGTGAGGGCGCCGCGGGGCTTGCCATCAACGGGTCGCAGCCAGGCCGGCACCCTTGGAACAATAGACAAGGAGGTGCGGCGTGTCGGGAACCAGCAACGGCAGAAGTCCTCGCTCGGTGGCTCTGGTGGGGCCGTACAGTGCCGGTAAATCGTCGCTGTTCGAGGCCATGATGGACGCGGCGAGCTGCCCGGTGAAACGGCCAGCCGACCCGCGCAACCGCCCGATGACCACCGAGGTCCGCGTCGGCCACTGCACCTATCTGAACGATTCCTGGGCGGTGCTGGACTGCCCCGGCTCCATCGAATTCGCGCATGAGGCGAACGCCGCGCTCGCCATGGTGGATTTCGCCGTGGTGGTCTGCGAGCCAGTGCCCGCCAAAGCGCTCAGCCTCGCCCCGCTGCTGAAGCTTCTGGCGGACGAGGCCGTTCCGCACATGATCTTCATCAACAAGATCGACACGCTGGAAGGCAGCGTGCGCGACACGCTGGCCGCGCTGCAGGGGCTGATGAAGTCGCCCCTCGTGCTGCGCCAGGTGCCGATCGTCGAAGGGCAGAGCGTCAGCGGTTACGTCGATTTGATCAGCGAGCGGGCGTATCGCTACCGCAAGGGCCAGGCGTCCGAACTGATGCAGGTCCCCGCGGAGATGCAGACGGAAGAGCAGGAAGCTTTGGGCAAGCTCGTGGAGGCGCTGGCCGACCACGACGACGTGCTGCTGGAGAAGGTGCTGGAGGACGTGAAGCCGACGCCGCAGGAGCTGTATCGCGACCTGCACAAGGACCTGCTGGCCGGCAATGTGATCGAAGTGCTGCTGGGCTCCGCGGACAACGCCAACGGCGTGCGCCGGCTGTGGAAGGCGCTGCGGCACGATGTGCCGGATGTGCGGGAAACCGCGGAACGCAAGGGCATCGATGCGGACGGTCCGCCGCTGGCGCAGGTCTTCAAGACCGTGCACGCCGGCCATACCGGCAAGCTGTCCTACGCGCGCATCTGGCGCGGCGAGATCAAGGACGGCGCGACGCTCGGTGGCACGCGGCTAGGCGGCATTTACCGGCTGGTCGGTGGCGACCTGACCAAGGCACCCGAGGCGCAGCAAGGCGACGTGGTGGCGCTCGGCCGGTTGGACGGCGTTCCGACCGGCGCGACGGTGTCTCCCGGCGGCACGCCGGATCAGTTGCCGTTCCCCGAGGCGCCGCCGCCGGTGTACTCGCTGGCGATCACCACGACGGACCACAAGGACGACGTGAAGTTGTCCGGCGCGCTGCACAAGATGCAGGAGGAAGATCCGGCACTGACCGTGGAGCAGAACCAGGATACGGCGGAGACCGTGCTGCACGGCCAGGGCGAGATGCACCTGAACAGCGCGGTGCAGCGGCTGGAGAGCAACTACAACCTGAAGGTCAACACGCATAAACCGCAGGTGGCCTATAAGGAAACGATCCGCCAGGCGGTGCACGAGCATGGCCGCCTGAAGCGGCAGACCGGCGGGCACGGACAGTTCGCCGACGTGAAGATCGACATCGCGCCGCGCGAACGCGGCTCGGGGTTCCAGTTCATCGACAAGGTCGTCGGCGGTGCAGTGCCACGCAACTTCATTCCCGCGGTGGGCGAAGCCGCGGAGGAAGCGGCGAAGAAGGGACCGTTCGGCTATCCGGTGGTGGATATTTCCGTGACGCTGACCGACGGTCAGTTCCACTCGGTGGACAGCTCCGACATGGCGTTCAAGACCGCGACCAGCATGGCGATGAAGGAAGGCTTGGCGAAGGCGGATCCCGTGGTGCTGGAGCCGATCTCCAAGGTCACCATCAGCGTGCCAAGCGATTACACGCCCCGGGCGCAGCGGCTGCTGACCGGACGACGCGGACAGATCCTGGGCTTTTCCGAGAAGCCCGGCTGGCCGGGTTGGGACGACGTCGAAGCGATGGTGCCGGAAGCCGAACTACACGACCTGATCATCGAACTTCGCTCGCAGACGCTGGGGCTCGGCACCTACCGCAGTTCGTTCGACCACCTGGCCGAATGGCGCGGCACCGAACTGAAGCGCGGCGCGGCGTGATCATCGGGTGACGGGGCACTCGGCCTTTGTGTCATGGCCGGGCTTGACCCGGCCATCCACCCGACGACGATCGGGTCGCGTGAATGCGTGACCCCGCCGGCTGTATGTCGGCGGCCCTCGGAACAGCTCCGCGGACGTCAAATCCGGCCATGACCCGATAGGGATACAAGCTTGTCCGACTCCCTGATCCTCGACTCGATCGACGCCTTCCTCGCCCGCGAGGTCGCACCCTACGTGCACGAACTGGAAGCCAACGACACCTATCCCGACACGATCGTTGCGCGCATGCGCGAACTCGGCCTGTTCGGCGCGACCATCGGTGCGACATACGGGGGCCTGGGCCTGCCCTGCGCCACCTACGCGCAGATCGTCGAGCGCATCGCCCGCGTGTGGATGTCGGTGACCGGCATCTTCAACTCCCACCTGATCATGTCGGCGAT